>Ga0222659_1000034_pt1 | contig 85989 bp, 67 predicted proteins | sample AntAcemetagen547_FD_179850 | JGI IMG/M metagenome (GOLD analysis project Ga0222659, IMG submission 179850) | Saline water microbial communities from Ace Lake, Antarctica - #547 | ecosystem: Environmental > Aquatic > Non-marine Saline and Alkaline > Saline | place: Antarctica: Ace Lake...
GCCGAGCGTCACGAGATGAGAGCTTGCGCCGAATCCTAACCGAACTATATTCGCAAAAAGTGTTACCAACGTCCCCGGTCAATGTGTTACCTATGTCCCGGTCCGCACCCTCTGAGGAAGGATGACCCTTCTTTGCCGCGTTCAGCGCATTCCCCGCACCAGTTTCTGAAACGTCTTCACTTCCATCCCCGCCTCTCTCTCAAAGACCGCATTGAGCTGCCGAGTTCCGCTAAATCCACACTGCCTTGCGAGTTCTCCCAGCCCAATAGCGGGCTCTGCCCGCAGAATGTCCCGGGCCGACTTGACTCGTTCTCTCTTGAGAAATTCCGCAGGGGAGCAATTCAGTTCACGTCGAAACGTCTCCTCGAGCCAGCGTCGTGACTGCCCTGATGCCGCGACAATCTGATCCACTCCGATCGGCTCATGAAAATTCTCGCTGATGAATTCAACCGCGAGACTCAAGGCCGGATGATCGATCGCGAGTGTGCGCGTCGATTCCCTTTCCATGAATCGCCCCGGCTTCACAATGATTTCCGGGTCGACCGCCTCACCGTGCATCAATCGAAACAGAGTCTCCGCTGCAAAACGCCCCACGAGCTGACCACTTCGTCGAATACTCGTCAGAGTTGGTCGGGATGTCTCACAGGTCACGGTGTCATCATTCACTCCAATCACGGCCACATCGGAAGGCACTCTTAGCCCAACGCGCTCGCAGGCACGGATCACCATGGTGGCCCGCGGATCATGGGCCGCCATCACCGCGAAGGGAGGCTGCTGTTTTAAGAGCCACTCTTCCAATTCTTCTTGTCCATGATCCCATCGGGGCACCGCTTCCATTGTGCTGGCACTCCGTAGCGTTCTCACGACAACCCCCTGTGACGAAACGGAGTCACAAAACCCCGCTTCAATCTCCGCCGAATACCAAACCCCGGCGACGCCGTAGAACCCAAAGCGGCGAAAGCCTCGCTCACGCAGAAACCCCGCCGCACGCCTCCCTATCTCGCGGTAATCATTGATGACACGAGGAAAAGGCGTTTTCTCCAGCGCACCGGAAATATTCACGACAGGACACTTCAGATCAGAGAGAATGCGCACCTCCTCCAAGGTGTTGCACTGTGCGATGACTCCTCCACCGCACCAGCCGCGGAGTGAGTTGGGAGGTAGATCATGAGTCTCCGGGCTAATCAAAAAACGCCAGTCCGTTTCCGAGTCCGCAAAGTCCCGAATTCCCTGGGCGACGCGCCCGAGATGCGGAACCCCAACCCGGATCGCGAGCGCGACTTCCTCATGTCTTTTCTTATCGGAACCCTTCATTTACTGCGCAAATATGCACCCTTTTGCAAAAAATGCCTATTGTGCGCTGTTTTTAAGGGCTTTTGCTACGGTGATGAAAGTCACAACCTATCTTGCGCTGGCCTTGCTCGCGTTTTCAGCAACCGGTTCATTGCTCGCTAATGACCGGTTTATCACGCTTAACAACGAGCCGCTAGGCACGCTGGAAAAGCCCCTCATTCTGCGAACCTACCTTCCGGATCCTGGGCTAGGGCGTGAGGTAATTGCCAATCATGACCTCGGATATCGAGCTCGCAAATACAGCCCGGGGAAAGGCGACGTGGAAGGCTTCGACGATCCGATCCGGGGAATCCCTGCCGCGATCGGAGTTAATTTCGGCGCCAGTTTCTCCTATTGCTGGGACACTACTGAGTGCCGACTTTTGTTTGCCTGGCAGGGTGGATTTCTCAAGATGGAAAATTACTGGGGAAAACCCGAGAGCGGACGCCGCAAGTCGAAAGGCTACATTCCCGAACTCGCTGGGCCACTCATCTATCTTGCTCAGGGTTCTCATCCACTTGCGGTTTTTGATGATTTCGTAGAGACCAATACGCCAGTCTTCAAAGGCTACCGGATCGTCGATCAGATTCCCGAATTCGAATACACTCAGGGAAAAGCCAACGTTCGCGTTTGCATCATCCCGGGAAAGGAGCCGATGACCTTTGTAAAGCACTACGCAATCAGCGGGGTCGAGGAAATCGACTACGAAGAATCCGGTTACCAACAGAAGGTGAAGAATACCGATCCGCTCACTTTCTCCGTCACCGTGAACGGGCGCCTCCAAACCACCTCAGGCGCGAGCGAACTCGCCCCTGATTACTCGACCGAAGAGCCAAACCTCGAATGGGGTGAGGCGCTCTACACCCAACTCGGCTGTCTCGCCTGCCATTCCACTGACGGAACTCGCGGCCATGGCCCTTCTTTCGCGGGAACCTTCGACTCGATGCGAAAGATTACCGGACTCGATGAACTCGTCCTTGTCGACGAACCTTACCTCATTGAATCCATCACCAACCCGATGGCCAAGGTCGTCGAGGGTTTCCCTCCCGGCTACATGCCTCCCTACCCCATTCCTGACGAACAAATTAAATCGCTCGTTCTCTTCCTCAAAACTCTGAAAAACGAATGAAAACTTTCACCCTTTTTCTTCTCGCCGTCACCAGCGCAATCCTCTGCCTGAGCACGGCTTCACACGCCGAAGACGCTTACCAACTCGAGACAATCCCCTTCCCTGAAGGTGTTCCTCCCGAAGTCGGAGCCCTTGGTTTCAATCCTTCAGGGGAACTCGTCGTTGCGCTTCGACGCAGCGATGTGCTCATGGCAAAGCCGACCGCTGATCCCAAAAAGTTCGAGTGGAGACTCTTCGCGAGCGGCCTTCACAACGCCTGCGGCATGCACATCGTCAGTGACAGAGAAGTCATCATCAGTCAGATGCCGGAGCTAACTCGCATCGTCGATACCGACGGTGACGGCACTGGAGATCTCTACGAGTCAATCAATGCCTCATGGGGTATGAGTGGCAACTACCACGAAACCAATCATCTCACGCCCGACGGAAAAGGCGGCTACTATCTGGCGATTGGGACCGCCTCTCATAACGGCCCTGTTTTCTACAACGTCCGCGGCACCTACTCGAAAACTGGACGCCGTGGGCGCAACTACTCCGCGGCCTCGTGGAAAGGCTGGGTGCTCCACGTTGATCCCGAAGGGAGAATGACACCCTTCTGCAAAGGCTTCCGAATGCACAACGGCATCATGCAGGATAGAGACGGCAATCTTTGGGCAGGAGATAATCAGGGTGACTGGCGTGCTACGACTCCGTTCTATCATTTGCAAAAAGATCACTTCTACGGGCACCCAAGTTCCTTGGTCTGGGATCCGAAGTGGGATCCCGCACGCGACCCGCTCAAAATGCCAATCGAAGAGATCAACGAAATGCGGACACCCGCCGCGGTGCTTCTGCCACACGACATTATGAATCGCTCCGCCTCCGAACCGATTCAGATTCCCGACGACGCCTTCGGCCCTTACGGAGGTCAGATCCTTCTTCCCGACAACAACGGCAAGCGCATCAGTCGTCTCATGCTGGAGAAAGTGGACGGTCAGTTCCAGGGCGCCTGCACCCACTTCTGGAATGATAACGGTCTAAATCTTGGGAACAATCGCGTCGCCTTCAGCCCTGACAAAACCACCCTCTACGTAGGACAAACTTCACGTGGTTGGGGCGCTCTCGCCGAGGGGGTGCAACGGATCACGCGAACAGACGCTGAGGTATTCGACGTCCTCACTATGACCCTGACGAAGATCGGATTTCGACTCGAGTTCACTACCCCAATTCCGGACAGTGCGCTCATTGCAGCGACTTATGAGATGCAGCGCTATCGCTATGAAGACGGCCCAACCTACGGAGGTGATAAGCTCGATGTGACGTCGATCCCAGTAGACAAGGTCTCGCGTGTTGATGAGAGGACTATCGACTTGGAAATTACCGAGCTGAAGAACGGCGGCCATGTCTACGAACTGAATATTGGCATCGAAAAACTAAGAAGCCAAGTCTACTGCTACACCCTAAATCGACTGAAAGTAAAATAACGCGATCACCCGCCAATTCTTCGAATCGGTTGTGAAAAAATCTGATCAACGACGGGAATTGGGGTTCGCAACTCAGCAGGATTCCCGAAGAAATTCGCTCCACGTTTCGCATAGCGATTATGGAGCCGTGAAATCTCGGCTACAGCCAGTTTGCTGACCGTCTCTGCATCAAGTGGTTTTCCTCCCTCATGAGTATCAGGGTAGGCAAACGCCTCGACGCGAATGAAGACAGGCAAAGGAGAATCCTCATTTCCTGCAGGAAGGACAAACTCGCCTTCTGCAGCATCGACGATAGATACGACTCCTTTCTCAGTGATGAATCGGATCTGAACATTCGGACGAAGTGCTGCATCATTTCCTGTCACAGCCACCTCAACCGAAGCCGCCCGACCTTCCTCACCGCGCCGCAGTTGAATACGCTGAAAACGAAAATTGCTCTTGTCATAGGGTGGTATCACTTTTCCCTCCTCATCGCAGGCAATGGCAGCGACTGACCCAAAAAAACTGCCGTTCCGATATGCATGCAACATATTGGCTTCACGGTCGGTAACGGAGACCCCCGAGAGCGGAGGCACCATAAGAACATTCCGCCCCCGACCATAAGTGTTGTGGTCCTTGACAAAAAAACCCCAGCAACGGCGACCAGACGCGAGGATTTTGTCCCACAATTCATAGAAATGAGAAGGGGGCTTCGTCATCGAATCATAGAATCCACGATTCGAGCCAAATCCTGAAGTGAGTTGATTCCACACCTCGATCCCGAGAACACGAGGATCGAAATCGAGCATCTCGATATAGTCACCCATTTTTCCAGTCGGATGATTCAGCGTAATCCCACCTCCCTCCGAATGAAGCAATCCTCCTGATTGAACGCCATCCCGGTTCTCCCCATCCAGTGCCGATTGGATGACTTCGCGCCAGGGTCGATTCGTTCCCTGCATAAGACGGCATTGAGTCACCGCGATTTTCTCAGGATCATAATCCAACTCAATTCTGATGACATCGGCACTAGCCCGAAGGTAAATCGATTTTTTCCCGACTGACATTGCCTCCTCTGCGACCGGCCCTTCGTCCCCAAAATTCTCACGACGCGCGCAACCATTCGCCCCGATCACAGTCAAGGTTGCTGCCGCCTCGTCGCGAACCGCCCCCTCGACTTTCGTCAGAGTAAGATCAAACTGGTAAACCCCCTCCCAAGGCCGACTCTTGTCAAAAACGGTAATTCCCTCGAAGTCGCATTCAACCGGCGCACTCTTCCGCTGTGCCGCAGAAAGAGACTTTCCATATCCCGTCGCGAGCCGACTTCCCAATGAATTGAAATGAAGCCCTGAATCGAGAAATGAATGCTGTTCCGCATTCGGTGCCCACGTAATCTCCGGATTAGCCTCCTGAAATACACAGGGAAGCATGGTCGGAGCAGACGGGTAATAATTACTGAAAGCGAAATGGCGATACCCCATTTCCAAAAACAGTTCACGCGAGGAATCGGTCGTCCCTTGGTGTTGGTGAGACATCGAGTGAATCGCTTCCCAACTATTCCAGACAACATTCTCATAAGGACTCTCATAGTCTGCCGAAGTTGTAGAACCCTCCGAGATTTGACCGTTTCCCAGACACGGAGCAACCGCACCCAAAGACATTAGAACCTGTCGACGTTTCATTGAGAATTTATAATTGTTGCAGACGCAGTTTCAGTCCCGGCCTCGAACCGCCGCCTCACTCAACGATATAGATCTTTCCGCCGAAGCGGAACCGAAATCGCGGTATCCTGTGACTAACTCCCTTGAACCTCTATTTCACTCCTCCCAACCATCGCTGAAAAAACTCGATGCGCTTTCTTCTTAAATAAGGCCGTTCGCCCACTCCATGCCCGGCACCGGGGATGCCGTAATACTCAAAATCTTTATCTGCTTTGACGAGCGCATCAACGACCTGATAAGTCGAAGACGGATCAACGTTGGTATCCAGTTCCCCCACCGTGAGGAGCAAATGCCCCTGCAGTTTACTAACATGGGTAAGGTTGGAATTCGCCTCGTAATGCGGACCAATCGGCCAATCCATCCATTGCTCGTTCCACCAGATTTTATCCATACGATTGTCGTGGCATCCACAATCGGCCGCTCCCGCTTGGTAGAAATCGGGATGGGTTAGGAGCGCAGCCAACGCACTTTGACCTCCGGCAGATCCACCGTAGATACCCACTCGATTCAAATCCATTTCAGGAATCTCTTCCGCGGCAGCGCGGATCCATTTGATCCGGTCAGGAAAACCAGAATCGATCAGATTTTGATAAGCGACCTGCTGAAACTTCTTTCCACGATGGTTCGTCCCAAGGGCATCGAGCTTTACGACGATGAATCCTCCATTAGCGATCTCGGACATTCCGCCATGGTGGGTGCGCCACGATTTGGGAGTATACGATCCGTGAGGCCCTGCGTAAATCGCCTCAACCACAGGATAAGATTTTCCGATTTGAAAATCATGGGGACGGAGAATCATTCCGTGGATGTCATATTCTCCGTTCCTATCTTTGGTGACAAAGCGTTGTGGCTTTTGCCAATTTAATTTTTCAAGGACCTCAATGCTTCCGGCCTCAGCGAGAGTCGTGATCTTCTTTCCATCAGATAGTCGACGCAGTTCGTGAGTGGGAGGGCAGTCGACTCTCGACCACTTCACCGAATAATAGTTCCCGTCCGGTGACCAGATTACCTCGTGTGTTCCGTCCCCATCAGTCAGGAGCGTCATCACACCACTCTCGAGGTTGACCTTGGCATAATGAAGATGATAGGGATCTTGATCCGCGTAGAATCCTGATATTTCGATGACGGCAGAACGGATCAGCTCGTCGACGGCGACAACCTTCCGAACGACCCATTCTCCTTCGGTGAGGCGACGAATCGTGTCGCCCGTTTTCCCATCGAGAAGGTAAAGATGGTTCCAACCATCCCGCTCCGAGAGCCAGAGGATCTCGTCTCCCCCTTTGAGATCCTGACGAAAACTATTGCCGAAAACTTGAATGAATTTCTCATCGGTTTCATCGACAAGGACTCGCTGCTTGCGGGTTTCGGTATTGAGTTCAACGATGCGGTGACTTCCAAAACCTCGCTCGATGAATTCAAAAAGGAATCGAACGCCGTCAGGTCTCCATCCCCACTTCCGCAAATCATAGGGATTTTCGATCAAAGATGAATCCACTTCGAGCGGCTCGCGCCCATCAAGGTAGACAATGACGGGATGCGCGACATTAAGTTGATCTCCCGCCTTCGGATAGTTCTTTGTGAAATACTCCGGCTGCAACGATTCGTCGGGTCTTGATCTCACATAATGCACCTGACGGACAGGATGATCGGTGTTTTTGCCAATCGCAAAGCGCGACGAATCAGGTGACCAGAAAACCCGTTCCTGCCATTGGAACCCCTCTCCCGCTGCGCCGAGAATCTCCTTACCGTTCAGAAAAACATTCCCCTCTCGCAAACTAACAACATGCTCACCATCAGGAGATTTGAGTCCTGTTTTAGAACTGAGAGAAGGCGGCTGAGTCCGGGTAAGAGGCGGCTTCTCCCCGCCCTTTTCGAAGCTCTCCTCATAGTGATCCGGTCGCCGTTCAAAAATCTCAATCTTCCCACTCTTGAGATCTAACACCCGCCAATCCCGTTTCTGCGATTTGCCTTGAACAGCGAACGCTGCCTTGCTCCCCTCTTTTGACCAGAAAACAGGAAGCGCCTCATTGAGAACTTTACCGGCGAGCTGAGACGCACGCTCTTTTCGCTCCTTTTCAAAAAGGCTTGTGGCACCATGTTCGGCCGCAAGCGGGTGAGCAAACAAAGAGAAGCACCCCAGTGCACAAATCATGAATCGAATCATTACGAAGTGGAACTCTTCGTAAGCGGCGAGTCAACCGCGCAAGTAGTGCAAAAAATTGCTAAAGCGATGAGCGATGACAAATCAAACACGGGCCAAGGTCCCCACGCCTTAACGAAAGAGGAGAAAGCGGACCTCCGGCAACCAATACAAAAACCGAGTGATGAATTCAAACGGCCCCTCGGCAAGGTAGATTCGATCTTTGATAGCTCGTCAACGTTCGATACCGAAGAGACAGAAGAAGTCAAAAAAGAGGCAACCAAAACCGGATAGCAGCCTCAATCAATACTTCTGGGGCACGACCATTTCTTCAGGAACATCTTGACGCACGTAGTCATCGTGATGAACGCGAGGAGGGAGGTCCACCGGAGCGTGCTTGATTTCACTGTAGTCAACCTCGCTGAGGAAATGACTGATACAATTGAGCCTTGCCCGCTTCTTGTTCTCCGCCGGAACAATCCACCAGGGAGCCTCGGGATTGTGGGTTCGCTCTAACATGACTTCCTTCGCGGCCGTGTAATCCTCCCAGCGTTTGCGCGATTCGAGATCCATCGGACTGAGTTTCCAGCGCTTCAACGGATCGTGAATCCTCGCCTGGAACCGAAACTGCTGATCTTCGTCCTGGATCGAAAACCAGTATTTGATGAGCTGAATCCCCGAACCAATCAACATTTTCTCGAACTCAGGCACCGTGCGAAAAAATTCTTCACCCTCCTCTTCCGTGCAGAAATCCATCACGGTCTCTACCCCGGCCCGATTGTACCAACTGCGATCGAAGAGAACAATTTCTCCTCCTGCCGGAAGATGACTGATGTAACGCTGGAAATACCACTGTGTCTTCTCACGATCACTGGGGGCCGGCAATGCAGCGACTCGACAAACGCGCGGATTCAATCGCTGCGTGAGACGGGTAATGACGCCCCCTTTACCAGCCGAGTCACGTCCTTCAAAAACGACGACAATTTTCTTCTTGTGAGCAACAACCCAGTCCTGAAGCTTTACCAACTCAACTTGAAGCCGATGCAACTCGCGAAAGTACTGGCGCCGGAAGGCCGCCGGATCATCACTCACTGATTCATCAGATGGATTCTCCTCCGAGAAATCGTGAAGTTCCATTTCCAACTCCTCGTCGAAGGTATCCAGATACTCTTCACGAATACGGGCAAAGTCATCGGATTCAAACATACCTAAAATATGCGGATCTCCCGCAGCGCGTCATTGAGAAAACAGTGCCCTTTTTGTTACACTAGCTTCTTTGGAGGAGACGATTTCTAAAGAGAGCTGCGCGGACCTGCCCCCCGGGCAGCAAAAAACCTGCCCGGAGACTCCGGACAGGTTTCGACAATTGCGAGTTGAAAAGCCGCTTATTGAGCAGCGAGACCTGTCTCAGGTCCGGCAAGATCAAAACGATCCAAATTCATCACTTTGCTCCAGGCGGCAACAAAGTCGCTGATGAACTTCTCGTTCGCGTCAGAACTGGCATAGGCTTCTGAAATGGCCCGGAGTTGTGAATTCGACCCGAAGATGAGGTCAGCCGAGGTCGCTTTCCACTTCAGATCAGCCGTCTCGCGATCGAGCCCTTCGAAAAAGTGATCACAATCAGGAGATTTTTTCCACATCGTTGCCATGTCGAGCAAATTGACAAAGAAGTCATTCGTCAGGGTCTCAGGCTTGTCCGTGAGCACCCCAAGATCGGGATGACCCACATTCGTTCCGAGAACACGCATTCCACCGAGCAGAACCGTCATCTCCGGCGCCGTGAGCGTCAGCAACTGAGCGCGATCAACAAGATTCTCAGGCGCGGGCCGGTCAAGCTCATGACCGAGAAAGTTACGGAACGCGTCATGAGTAGGCTCGAGAGGTTCCATCCCATGGACATCCGTCATTTCCTGTGTCGCATCCGTTCTCCCCGGGGAAAACGGAACCGTCACCTCGTGACCTCCTTTTTTCGCGGCCGCTTCCACTCCGGCACATCCACCCAGGACGATGAGATCGGCGAGCGAAACTTTCATCCCTCCCGCCCCGGCCGCATTGAACTCCTTCTGAATTTTCTCGAGTCCTGCGATTACGGTTGCGAGTTCATCCGGCTTGTTCACTTCCCAGTCTTTCTGAGGAGCAAGACGAATCCGCGCACCATTGGCGCCACCACGATTGTCACTTCCTCGAAAGGTCGATGCCGAAGCCCAGGCCGTGGAAACCAACTGAGAGATGGAAAGTTCCGAATTAAGAATCGTCTTTTTGAGTGACGCGATCTCAGTCTCTCCAATCACAGGATAATCAACGACCGGAACCGGATCCTGCCAAAGCAGCTCTTTCTCAGGAACTTCAGATCCCAGAAAGCGGGAGCTCGGTCCCATATCGCGGTGCGTAAGTTTATACCACGCTTTTGCAAAGGCTTCCGCAAACTGATCCGGATTGGAAAGGAACCGTTTCGTAATCTTTCCGTAAGCAGGATCCTCCCGCAGAGCAATGTCTGTGGTGTACATAATCGGAGCATGTGCTTTGCCCTCGACATGCGCATCAGGAACCGTTCCCGCCGCCGCTCCTTCTTTCGGAATCCACACTTTTGCACCAGCGGGAGTTGGGGTCAGCTCCCATTCGTGAGCGTAAAGATTAACCAGATAGAAGTGTGACCACCTTGTCGGAGTTGCAGTCCAGGCGCCCTCGAGGCCGCTCGTGATAGTGTCTTCGGCATTGCCTTTTCCGAATGTATTGGTCCACCCAAAACCCTGCTCTTCGAGGCTCGCGCCTTCAGGTGCATAACCCACATTTCCTTCCGGTGGAGCGGCTCCGTGACCTTTCCCGAAGGTGTGCCCACCTGCGATCAAGGCGACAGTCTCTTCATCGTTCATCGCCATGCGGGCGAATGTTTCGCGGATGTCTTTAGCTGCAGCGAGAGGATCATGGTTCCCGTTGGGGCCTTGGGGGTTCACATAAATTAATCCCATCTGAACCGCAGCAAGAGGTTTCTCCAGTTCCCGGTCTCCCGAATAACGCTTATCCCCGAGCCACTCACTTTCAGGCCCCCAGTAGATATCTTCCTGTGGCTCCCACACATCTGCTCGCCCACCGGCAAATCCATAGGTCTCAAATCCCATCGACTCAAGAGCGACGTTTCCAGTGAGAATCATGAGATCAGCCCAGGAAATTTTCTGACCGTATTTCTGCTTAATTGGCCAGAGCAAGCGGCGAGCCTTGTCGAGGTTTCCATTATCCGGCCAGCTGTTGAGCGGCGCAAAGCGCTGAGTGCCGTCTGAGGCACCACCGCGACCATCAGTGACCCGATAGGTACCCGCACTGTGCCAGGCCATCCGAATGAAAAACGGACCATAGTTCCCGTAGTCCGCGGGCCACCAGTCCTGAGAATCGGTCATCAATTCAGCGAGGTCTTTTTTCACCGCCGCGAGATCCAATTTTTTGAACTCTTCCGCGTAATTAAAATCTTCACCGAGGGGATTCCCCTTAGCTGAATTCTGGTGAAGAATGCCTAGATTCAACATATTTGGCCACCAATCACGATTTGATAATCCTCCCGCTGAAGTGGTACGGTTAGGGCCCGCCTGCGTGCCCATGACCGGGCAGTTACTTATGTCTTTCATATTTTTTTCAGTTTGGGCATGAACGAGACTAAGACCCGGCCCCGCGAGGAGAAGGAAAGTGAAAAGAGAAGCATATTTCAGATTCTTGATTGCCCGCTCTAAGCGAGCCGGCTCCCTTCCACTCATCTTGTGCAGGGCTATATCAGCTGTTTTATTTTTCATGGGTTTTTTAGTTGGGGTTTAAATTCAATTTTATTAGGAAAAGTTACGTCTTCGCAAGGCATTCAGGACAAGTCCCCCAGAATATTACCTCTGCCTCATCGATCAGGAACCCTGAATCGTTCGCTGCCGTTAAGCAGGGTCTCTTGCCCACAGCACAATCGACATCAGCGGTTTTGCCACAATTACGGCAGATGACATGGTGATGGTTATCGCCCACTCGGTTTTCATAAAGCGCCGGGGAGCCGGCTGGTTGGATGCGTCGAATGAGTCCTTTTGAAGTAAGCACCGCCAGAGCGTCATAAACCGCTTGTTTAGAAATGGCTCCAATCTTGGATCGCACTTGTTCGGCGATGGCATCAGCCGTGCTGTGCGGCAGTTCCGTTACGGCATTCAGAACCGCAATCCGCTGAGCGGTAACAGGAACTCTATGTTCACGAAGAAGGGCAGCCGAACTCGTCATTAACTCATCTTTAAGCCATAGTTTGGACAAAGTCAAGATCAGGATCTAATCAAAATTACTTTTGAGCACTATTCTTCTGATTTCCTGACCGGCAAACCAAGGCCGTAATTCCGTGAAGACGGTCGTTCCGCAGATAAAATCTTATGTAGAATAGCGACCAATCCGCCATCACTGCTGCTCTAAGTATTGGTGAGCACCCAAAACTATTGCTCATGTCATCTCCCCGTTTTGCTATCCGAGTATTTTTGATTCTCGCCGCTCTCACCTCATTTTCCGGTTCACTGCTAGCCGAAGTAACTCGTTTCGAAATTACGCGACGCGAGCCGTTTGCTGAAGGGAAACGATTCGGAGAGGTCGGTCCCTACGAAAGTATCACCGGCCGAGTCTATTATGAGCTCGATCCGGAATCATCAGCGAATCAGCATGTCATCGACTTAAAACTGACGCCACGCAATGATCGCGGGATGGTCGAACTTTCGGCAGATCTGATCATTCTTTCACCAAAGGATCTTGCGAGGGGAAACGGAGCGTTACTATACGGAGTCAACAATCGGGGAGGCTTGAATGCACTGAGACATTTCAACTACGCGAAAGGCAGTAACGCCCCCCTGGCGCGAGAGCACGCAGGCGATGGATTCCTGATGCGCCACGGATTCACTGTCGTTTGGAGTGGTTGGGATGGCGAACTGCTTCCCGGAAAAGGTAGACTTCGACTCTCTCCTCCGGCGGTAAAAAGCGGAAGCGTCACCGCTAAGGTTCGCTGCGAGATCGTACCGGCATCGAACGCGACCCGAACCGTCGTGAACTGGGCCAATCACGGGTCTTATCGGCCAACTGAAGCGGGACTCAAAACAGCAACGCTCACGCATCGATTGCTCGCAGATCACCCGCGCGTCGTTATCCCGCGCGAAGACTGGGAACTCCATATCACGGAGGTGGAAAGCGATTCACCGACCCAGCTTCCAATGGTCGAACTGGAGTACGCAAAAGGATTCGAACAACTCCATATATACGAATTGATTTACGAAGCTCAAGATCCTGTCGTGATGGGAACCGGTTTCACCGCCGTCCGGGATTTGATTTCAGCAATCAAACACGGAACGGGATCAGACAACCCATTGCTCGTGGGCGGAAAACCAGCGATAACGCGAGCGCACAGCTTCGGCGTTTCGCAAAGCGGTCGCTTCCTGCGTGAATTCGTCTACTGGGATTTCAATGCGGACGAGGCAGGTCGCAAAGTCTTCGATGGGATTATTCCCCACGTCTCCGGATCAGGGATGGGATCATTCAACCATCGCTTTGCTCAACCGACTCGCCACGCCGGACAGCATGATCATCATGACTACCCGCCCGACCGTTTTCCCTTTGCCTACGAAACTCAAACCGATCCTCTCTCAGGCTTAACCGAAGGAATTCTGGATCGCTCATTAAAAAGCGAAACCGCTCCGCTTGTGATGCATACCCAGTCATCTTCGGAGTATTGGAATCGAAGTGGATCACTCGTCCACACAGATCCTCTGGGAAACAATGACGCGACGATTCCGGAGGAAGTACGCCTCTACTTTTTCGGTGGGACCCAGCACGGTCCGAGCGGGTTCACTACGGAAACCGGGGGCGGTCAGACCGCTCCGAGCCACGCCGAACACCAACCCTTTGTTCGCGCTCTCCTCTTGGCACTGGATCGCTGGGCAAAAGACGGAACGCTTCCTCCACCGAGTGTTTATCCGAAAATAGGCGATGGCACCCTTGTTGCCTGGACACAGAATGCCACAGGATTTCCAAAGCTACCGGGGATCAATTATCCAGGAGTGATTCAACAACCGTCCTATCTCGACTTTGGTCCACGATGGCAAAAAGAACGTATTGTGGACAATCAGCCTCCCATTCCCCGGGGAGACTACCGAGTGCTCGTGCCGCGTTCCGACCCCGACGGGAATCCGCTCGGCTGCCTCTCAGCACCCGAGGTTGCCGTTCCGATTGGAACCTATTCAAGTTGGCGCCTACGTCGCGAAGAAGGCCCTGCCGCGAACCAACTTTACAGCCTCTCAGGATCGTATATTCCCTTTGCTACCACGAAAGCGCAGCGCTTAGAATCAGGTGACCCAAGACGATCAATTGAAGAGCGCTACGTAAATCTGGAGGCCTACATTGAGCAGCTCGAGTCCCAATGCAAAAAATATGTGAAGTCTCGCTACATGCTCTCCGAAGATGTCGCGCGCACCCTCGCGATTCAACGAGAGCGCGTTGCCCCTCTTTTTCTCAATACGGTCAATTGAGTCTTTGAGTTTGCTTGCTGCGACTTGCCCACCAAATTTACCTTCCCAATACTCCAACAATAGTGAATCAAGATCAGATTATAAGCTTCGGCATCAATGGTATCGTCATCGTCACCATGGTCATCGTCGGCCTCGACGTCACCCTGCTTGAATTTCAGAAACTTCTGAAAAAACCGAAGCCGGTCCTGACCGGGTTACTTACCCTGACACTCTTCGTTCCGATCTCGATTGTTTACGTCCAACTCACGAATCTGCCTCCCTATCTCGATGCCGGAATTCTGCTCCTCGCGATCTGTCCGACCGGCAGCATCGCCAACCTTTACACCTCGGTGGCACGGGGAAACCTTGCCCTCGCAATCACCCTCGCGATCACAACAGGTCTTCTCGCATTTGTCACAATGCCCCTCTGGATAAAATTCTACGGCTTACTTCTCGAAGATATTTTCGATTTTCAGGTTCCGGCTGGAATGCTTCTCGTGCGGCTCTTTTTTGTTCTTGCTCTTCCCATTGCACTGGGGATGTGGATTCGTACGCAGTTCCCGGAATTCGAGCGAAAGTTTCACCGTTTATTGAAACGAATCGCGCTGATCTGTGTCGGGACACTTGGCGGCTATATTATTTTTAGTGATCGTCAGGGTTTTGCAGAGGGCTTTGGCCCTACGATGATTTCTGCACTCATTCTGACTCTCGCTGGAATGACAGTGGGTTATCTCGTCTCCCTGATTTTTCGTCTCGACCAGCGTGACTCGATCACCTTGTTACTGATTTCACCGGTCAAGAATTTCGGCGTCGCCATTGCCATCGCTGTCAGCATTTTAGATCAAACTGAATTCGCTCTTTTTGCGACGACGATGTTCATGGCCCAGCTCCCCATTCTCCTCGGTGCTGGATTGATCCTCAGGCGTCTCGCTACCTCAAGATTGCCTTCACAAGAGTAAGCTTTCGCGCCTCTGAGACCTCTAGGTTCCTGCCAAAATTGAAAAAACGTGGGCCGCCGATACCTCGACAATTGATTCGGCACCTACGACAAACATAGTAGGCAGACCTATATACGGAGCTTGTCTAGATCTCGCATCTCTGTTTCTCTATTTTCCAAAGAGGAGCGTCTTTCAATCAATTGAGGCGAACCGCAAGCGCTACCCCCCACTTCAGAACGATGACCCGACTAGTTAAGATCCTGACGCTCACAGCGCTCCTCTCTCAACTTTCATTAACTGCCAGAGCAGAGGAACCTGCCCCCGTTCGAATCGGGACCGGACTCATGACTTTCGATACGGTTCCGGGATGGGGACTCGACGATGACGGAAAATCGGTTCTCGGCGGCACCCACGGGGGAGTTGTCGTTGATAAGGCTGGCAACATTTATGTCAGTGCCAACAGGGGACTCATCGTTTTCGCCCCCGATGGAAAAGTAATTCGTTCCTTTATCGGGTCCGAACACTCCAATATGCACGACATCGAGATCCGCGACGAAGACGGAACTGAATACCTCTACGCCGCCCGAAACAAAGACCGGGAAGGAATTAAATTCCGCGCGAGCGACGGAGAAGTCGTTCTTCATCTGCCGTTTCCAAAAGCCTCCGGAGCGAATCCACTCAATTTCAATCCCACGGCGATTACGGTCGCACCAAACGGTGACATCTATCTATCGGACGGTTACGCCAGCAATATCGTATTCCGATTTGATCAAGACGGAAAATATTTGAGCCACTTCGGAGAGAAAGGGAATGAACTCAAGCAGTTCAACACCGCCCATGGCATGACCCTCGACTCCCGCTATGACCCGCCTCGCCTTTTGATCTGCGATCGCAACCACAAGCCGAAGGGACGCTTGCTACACTATGACCTCGAAGGCAACTTCATCGAAGAAGTCATCACCGGCTTAGGCATGCCCACTTCCGTCGCGATTCAGGGAGACTACGTTTCGGTTCCTGATCTGCACGGAAGAGTCGTCATTCTCGACAAGAGCAACACGATCATGGCGGTCCTTGGTCACAACCCCAATCCCAAGACGCGGGGTGCCCACGGCGTCAGGCAAGCTGACTGGATCGAAGGCGTCTTCAGCGGAACGCACGGCTCTTACTGGGACAACGATGGCAATCTCTACGTCCAGGACTGGAATGTCGACGGACGGATTATGAAGCTCGTCAGAGTGAAGTAGTCGCTGAGGGAGAAGACGAAAGGGCCATTCAAGAGGTCGCAATGCCGTCTCATTATCCGCTTTCCGAATCCGAAGTATTGGGAACAATGAGAGATGCGCCTAAATCCTTTTTCGTTCGCTTTACTGATTGGTCTGTTTGCTCATTCAACCCTCTTAGCCGGCACAACTGACAGGGTCTATTTTGGCACCTACACAAAAGCCGATTCCCAAGGCATCTACGTCTCGGAGTGGGACCCTGAAAAGGGAACCCTCTCGGAACCGAGACTCGCGGCAGAGATCGAGAACCCCTCTTTTCTTGAACTCAGCAGCGACGGTAAATTTCTCTATGCCGTTTCCGAGGTAGGAGACGGTACCGTGAAGTCGTTCAGGATTCTCGGGGATGGAACATTGAACTTGATCAATCAACAGTCAGCGGAAGGAAGCATTACCTGCCATCTTTCCCTTTCCCAAGACGGCACGATGCTCGTCGCCGCCAACTACATGGGAGGCAATGTCGTCAGCTACCGAATCCGCAAAGACGGTTCACTTTCGAAAGCGGTCTCCGTGATTCAGCATCAAGGAAGCAGCGTGAACCCGAAACGGCAGGAAGCGCCGCATGCCCATTCCATCAACTTTTCCCCGGACGACCGTTTCGCCTACGCCGCGGACCTCGGAACTGACCGCATCTATCGCTACGCCGTCGACACAACGAAAGGAACTCTCGCCCCTTCGGGAGAGACCCCAATCATAGCGGGATCAGGCCCTCGTCACTTTACCTTCCACACCAGTGGTAAATTTGCCTATCTCATCAACGAGATCGCGCTCACAGTTGAGGCCTTCTCCGTCAATCAGGAAACGGGAGACCTGAGTTCACTTCAAACCGTGAGCACGCTTCCCCTCGACGCCCCCAAGCAAGGCTCCACCGCGGAGGTTGTCTGCGATCCCTCAGGAAAATTTCTCTACGGATCAAATCGCGGTCATGACACGATTGTTGTCTACCAAATCGATCCCTCTTCGGGGAAATTGAGATACGTTGAGAACGAACCGATCGAGGGGGAAGTTCCGCGAAACTTCGCCGTGAGCCCCGACGGAAAATGGCTCATCGCAGCCGGCCAAAAGTCACATAACGTATCCGTCTTCTCGATCGACCCGGTCAGTGGCGAGCTCACCTTTTCGGGGGAACAAGAGAAAATCGACAGCCCTGTTTGTGTGCGTTTTTTGACAGTCGCTGACTAGGGTTCAGACCAGACTAATGCGGTGATGTGCTGAACTTAAGAAAAGAAAGTTGGATCGCAAGAAAACCAAATCTTATCACCTTCGCAGCTTAGTGCCTTGGTGCGAGCCCCGTCACGAGTCGCGTAACGATAGAAAGTCACTGGCCACCCCGCAGCGTCTTATCGAGAATCCCTTCGTAGATTTTGGCCCGCTCCGGCAGTCCCAGTCCGCGGTTACGATACTCGTACATCTTGATGTTAATCGACTCGCGCTGGCGAGAAGACAACCTTGAGAGTTTGGCGAGGGTGGAGGCGGGAGGTTTGTCAGGGTACCCGTCAGCGAGGAATCCTTCCCGATAATTACGAGCCCCTCGCTTCGCATCATCCATCTGATCTTCGGTTAAGACCCGGGGATCAGGTCCTCCATGAGGCCCTGTGCCACCGCCGCTGCTGGTTCGACTTCTACTTACCGGCCCTCGCTCGAAAGCCTTTGATGACAATTTTTCGTAGCGAATCGAAACGACCTCGCTGCCAGCGACTTTGATTCGTGCCGTCACCGTTTCGAGATCTGATTGATCCCCCTTGATGTCGACCAATTGCCAGCCCTCAGGATTGGCCCTTTCTCCGACAAGATAAGACTCCTGAGTCGCCCGATCGAACAGGGTCGCAAAGACACCTTCCTCTATCTGAGCAATCCCTGTCACAACGATGGATTCAGAAAGACCGATTGATCGAAGAAACGGCGAACGCTCTTTCAACTCGGCAAGATTTGCCTCGGTGACTGGCTCTGGGAGCACAGAGCGGCTGCCGATTTCACGGGGCGATTCGCCCCGTGACGCAACGAGGAAAAAAGGCAAAGCGGCTCCTCCGAGTATTAACACAAGGAGTCGTAAGAGTTGCCTTATCGAACCCATTTTAATTTGGAAATAATTAATCTGACTGCTCACTGCTTCGTAGACTGGCACTTTATCAACCCACTTCAATTGAAGCAAAATCAGATTCTACGGGATTCCGTAAGGCTCCCCGGAAACGGCAGAGGGTATTTCCCAGGCCCAAGAAATCGCTTCCTGCACTATCCCATCAAAAACCTTGTCGAATTCATGACACTCGACACACTATTCATGATTAAACTGATTCTATGAGCCGAAAGAAAAAGCGCCAATCGATTGGCAAAGCAGAAGAAGAGTCGTGGACGCCCTTCAACAAGCTAAATGAACTGGGCGGCTTACCCGAAGGAACCCTGACACCTCCGACGCCGACTTCCCGGCGTGACCGGAAAAACACGAGCCGAGGACGACTCGATATCATTCGTGAAACGGCTCACCGTGGCGGAAAAATTGTCACGGTGATAACCAACTTCAAAGGAATCGGTTTGCCCGAAAAACAGGAACTCGCTAAAAAAATTCAGAAGTCCTACGGCGTCGGAGGAACCGTCAAAGATGGGCGAATCGAAATTCGAGGCGACCTTCGTGATGAAATAAAGGTGATTCTCGAGGAAGCGGGGTTTAAGCCGGTCTTTGCTGGTGGCTAGGGTGGCGACTGGCCGCACGACCGATTCCTGCTCAAGAGACTCTCCACGGCTGCCTTCAGCATCGGAACATTCCCGGTCTCGACTACGGTGACACCATCGACTCCTTCGAGACCGCAGGCGTCACTTGCGATCACCGGAATTCCCGCGGCGACCGCTTGCAAAAGACGCCGTGGCTGATTCTCGACCGAGGCGGGGAGAATCACAGCGGCAACATCCTCGATCGAGAATTCGCGGTGCTCCACGTCCCTGCCCTCCCAAAAGTCAGCGCTTTCGAGAATGGGCCCCGAAATGGTCAGTCGACAGTCCAATTCGCGAATTTCCCATGCGCCCTTTCGACCGAGAGTAGTCGCTGGAAAAAGGAGCCTTGATCCCGCTTCAGCCGGCTTCTCACATGGGGGGATCTGCCAATCCAATTTGACGGCGCGAGCCCCGGCACGGCGGGCTATTTCGGAGTGCGGCGTAATCCAATGTTCGGCCTCGTTGAGCGCTGACGCCTCATCGCGCAGTAACTCGGGGTCGGCCCGAAAATCTGAAAGAGTGCTACTCTCAGGCCAGCGGGCTGCGGCTTGATCCAACGCCCCCTGCAAGTGTTTGAGAGGGAGCCGGGTCATGAGCACATCAAAAGTACGCCCACCAAGCACCCCGGCCCGCCAGAGAAAAGGAAGCAGATTTTGACTGATGACGAGATGAGTCGCCGCAGGGGGAATTCGGCGCGCATAGCTCGCGGCCAGCTTTTCATCAAAACTTAAGAGCATACGCTGTCGCGCCGCCCCCTGTTGAGCGAGGCGGCGAGAGGCAAGAGAACGCCTAAGCGTCAACCACGGCGAGGTCCGAACACGGGCGAAACCCTCTTCACCCCATTGGTATCCGCGACTCCTTAGCGGCGAAAAAAGCCAGTCCCTGCCCTTTCGATTTTGGGTGAGATAATTCCCGTGCTCCGGCCAGAAAGCATCGACGAGCCAACTGGTCATTGATTCTTTGGCAAGACCGTGAGTTTCCGGGTGCCTAAAGCAACTCGTCACCCCGCAAGTCTCGCAGCTTTCAACGGGGTCTCCCGCCGGAGAATAAGCGTCAGGCGGCGGACTCACTGTCTGATTCGTTTCTGACTCCTTCGATACAGGGGCGATTTTCTCACTGGATCGAAAACGCACCACCAATTCGCCTCTCCCGAGTATGACCTCAATCTGCAGATCAACTTCTGTTCGAAGCCGAAGATCAACGTAGTTCCAGAATATAGTCGCGTCGCGTCCCTGCTCCGCCATCGAACCTGGAAGAATGCGCGAATGAGCGTGACGTTCCACTATTTCCAACCCCGCATCCAACGCGCACTCATACAGGGCATTTGAAAGCTGACAGAGTCCTCCTCCGACACTGGGAATAATACATCCCTCACGCAGCTCGCGGCCTTCGGTAAAGCCCCGCCCGCGGGTCGGCCGGGGAACCTGTTTCCAAAAACTAAACAGCCCCCCTGCAGGCAAACTGACGCCGTTTAAATACCGCGCTGCCACTCTAAGGTTGTGAACTTTTCCCGCTTGAAGTCCGAATTCGGACCCGAGACGACTCGAATAAAGTACGGTTCTGGATTCAGCAATAACCGGCTGCGTATCATCAATCGCAGCGAGAGGAAAACGCGGCAACTCTTCCCGGAAATCCTGAACGAGGCGTCTTGTACGAAAACACGAAGCTTTCAGACCAAAGGCGATGGCCTGAGAAAAAGTGGGTGTTTCTTCTTTTGCTGACGGGTGCACAACCTGATCATACGAAACCCAGTGGACAAGTCTTTCGTGAAAAGTAAAAAATCTCAGATCCGATTCAAGATCAGAGTAGAGAAGTACCACCACTTTTTGATCGAGACATTTCGGAAGAACGCCGCCTTCCCATGGCCGGCGCCCCCGAAGAACCCGTTCACCTTCGCGAGGGCGGGATGCTTTTCACCATCCGGGAACCCGGATGGATCGAGCGTGCCCAAACCGTCTCCAGAAAAACGAACGCTCACTTATCGAATAACTCGTGCTCCGGATTGCCACCGGAGATGAGGTAGGCAAGCAGGTCGAGAATATCATCGTCTTTCATTGATGCGATGAGACCGGGAGGCATCATCGAGACGGGTGATGGCTCGACCGACTCAAGCTTATCGGCATTGACCTGAGTAATCGTGCTGGGAGTCATCATGTCAGTGTTCACCCAGTAGTCGTCCCCTTTCATGTTCATGATACGACCTACGACCTGAGTCCCATCTTTCAGTTTAAAGATGCTACCGCCATACTGATCGCTGATCTCTTTACCGGGATCAACGATCGCTTCGAGTAAATCATGAGGACTGAATTTGCCGCCGGCAGCGGTGAGATCAGGACCCACCGCGCCGCCCTCGTCATTAAAGCGATGACAGACATAGCAGCTTCCCGCGCCAAACATCTGACGACCGTTCTTAAAGTCGCGATTCCCTTCGAGTCCAGCGCCGAGCAGAGGCGTCAAATCCTCCATTGTCCACATCTTCACAAAATTGCGTGGCTCAAGAGTGAACTGCGGATCATTACTTTTCGGAGGGGTTTCGATGAGCGTGGTGAGAGCGGGAGTCATCTCGCCCTCTGAAATCGATTCGATCGCGTGATTCTTGATATCCGCTAAATAGTTGGCGAGACGAGCCCCTCCCCGATAGCTGCCGGCAAGAACGAACCATTTGAAGTACTGCTCTCGCAATTTCGGGGTCCAACCGTGTTTGAGATGACGTAAGTTCAGCGCCAACCCAATTTGTTCTTCCTGCCCCGAGGCACTCGTCAGAAGCGACATCCCTTTCTCAACCGCAGAAGGAGCTTCGAGATAGGCCATCATAGCGGAAAGGTCACGATTCTCTTCCGGTGTTCGGGCCGGATAAATGGCATCGAGCGAGGCGATGAGCTCAGCCTTCAATTCCTCCGATGGCATTCCTCCGCGAGTCAAAGCGAGGGTAATTCCCCGCAAAACGTCGAGACGCTCTTGACGATTCTTGAGCGAATCATAGTCAAAGGTCATCGATTTCTCCAATATTACAGATCCGGAATGCACCCCATCAATCCGAGCAAGAGCGATCAATGCCGCAGTAGCGATGACAGGATTCTCCTCTTTCGCAACGCGATCGCTCCAGTTCGCGACAGGCTGCTTTTCCAAGGCGACGCGAGCGGCATGGCGAATCCCCTGATCCGTAGAGCCGAGCGAAGTCCATATCTCATCGAGTTGAGCACTTGTCGCCTCCTTGCCACCCGACTGCAGATACGCTTCAAGAGCATGTCGCTTTTCCCGCGCGACAACGCCATCACCTGCAGATTCAGCAGGTGCCGTGGATTCGTCGCCTGTGTAAGTAATGCGATAGAGCCCCGACTGAACGCGGCGACCACCCACCGCAATATACATCGCGCCATCATCTGGATTCACGAGCAGATCGGTGAGAGGCAGCGGCTGAGCCCCCGCAAATTCCTCAAAACTCCCCGTATAAGTGGAACCCTTTTCATCGAGGTGAACCGCATAGAGTTTTCCGTAGGACCAGTCCGCGACGAAGAGTGCGTTTTGATACTTCGCAGGAAATTTCGCTCCGTATCCGAAGCTGACGCCAGTCGGAGATCCGGGGCCGATATCAACAACTGCGCCGAAGGTATCGCTGCAATACTCCATCATTTTTCCCGATCCCGTGCGCCAACCAAAATCCGCACCGTCAATGATATGATTGACCCGCGTAGGACGATACCAGGGCGTGTTCAGGTCCCACTCCATGTCCGCATCGTAGGTGAAAAGCTCGCCCGCGCGATTGATCGCAACGTCGTACTGATTTCTGAATCCGGTAGCGATGATCTCCCAGGTTTTGCCTTCAGGATCAATTTGCGCGACATGACCAAGCGGGGCTTCAGCGCCAACCATGAAATGCTGAAGTGAGGGAAGGAGCTGATCTTCGGCCCAGACTTCCGGAACGCGGGAATGAGAGTAGTCATCCGGAAGCTGAGTCTGGTTGCCCATCACGACGTAGAGATGCTTGCCATCAGGAGCCGGGAGGATCGCATGAGGCCCGTGCTCCCCTCCCGTGGCGGCCAGTTCCTTGATCGTAACAATCTTGTCGAACTGATCATCGCCATCGGTGTCGAGCAGACGAAAAACACCTGATCCGGTCGCACTCGCTTTCGAGTTCACAACGACATAGAGACTGTCAAAGGCATAACAAAGCCCCTGAGCATGTCCAATATTCGGAAGCTTGAGTAATTCAGGATCAACCGCTTTCGCATCAGCCCTCTTCTCACCTTTTCTCAATGGCGCTTTATCCGCAGAGTAAGTAATCTCCTCTATCGAAGCAGGATCGACCGTCTCGCCCAACGCGGGAATCGGAAAGCGATAAAGGCCACCATACTGATCGCTGACGATGAGACGCCCTTTGTCATCCTGGCACATCGCAACCCAGGATCCCTGATTATCGCGGGGAACCGAATAAAGCAGTTCAATCTTAAAGCCCTCAGGCAAGCGGATTTTATCCGCCTGCGTTGCAGTACGCTGAGCCTTGGCGAATGGTGTGACGACGATCAGAGCCACCAGGATCATCAGAATTTTAATGGAATACTTCATTGGATTTTCGAAAAGGGATAAAGTTCTACAATAATATCTCCAGTGACGGGGGATTCTGCCACATTTCCTTATAAATAATACGATGACGGGAGCACGCGAGTTCAACAATTCTAATTCGCGGCAAGCTCGGGCGTTTTCCTGCTAGCGCCAAAGAGCAGCTCAATTTTCCCACAGATCAGCCAAATCAACCACCAGCGCCTTCCCTGACAACTGACATCATCAATCCGGTATCGCTTCGTCTGGATCAATGTCCTCACCTTCCCAGTTCGCGACCCCGTTTTTAAAGATGAAGATCCGGTTAGTGCTTCCTGGCACAGGCTTCCTGTTTATTTTCGGGAGATGCTTTTTCAGGGCTAACTTCTCAGCGGTGTATTGAGAGTCGCTCGCCAGATTGGTAAATTCATTCAGCCCCTTAACCATAACGTCCCTCGTTCCGCCGAGGCGTCGAGGCGTCGATATGGGGCGTTTAAACCTGATGACGGCTCGGCAGGCAGGCAACCCACCCAATCATTCAAATCATCGATCGCAATAAAGAGAACATTGGGCGGTTCAGAACAACGGCTCGCTCATTTCGCTGTTCATCTTCTCCCAGATTTTCACCAGTTCGCTGAGACGATCCGGATCGGTCTGAGCCAGATTAATCTCTTCGGAAATATCTTTGGAAAGATCGTAAAGTTCCCATGCAGGCTTACCCGCCTTCTTTCGGCCGCCCATGTTCACCAGCTTCCAGTTTTCGTGGCGTAGCGCGGTCTTGCCGCCCTGACGCCAGAAGAGAGTCTTGTGAGGAGCCGCCTCATTCTCTCCCGTCAGATAAGGCAGCAAATCGACTCCTTCGACTGCCTTGGGTGCTTTCACATTGGCTTGGGCCGCAGCGGTGGCGTAGATATCAAATGAGCTGACGGGCTTGTCGTAAACTTTCCCAGCAGGCACTTTGCCTTTCCACTGAACCATAAAGGGCACCCGGATAGCCCCTTCATACATTTGCCCCTTGGAGCCTCGCAGGGGCAGATTGGAAGAGGTGAGTTCACGGGTTGGCCCCCCGTTGTCACTCAGGAAAAAGACGAGAGTGTTTTCTTCCAGTCCTGACTGGCGGAGTTGCTCCATCACGGAGCCGACGCTGTCGTCCATATTCGCCAGCATCGCGGCAAAGATGCGACGATGAATATCCTCGATGTGAGAGAACTTCTCCATGTAGGCATCGGCTCCCTGCAGCGGGCTGTGAACCGCATTGTAGGCCAGGTAGAGAAAGAAGGGCTTGTCGTCATGCCGGTCGATGAAGTCAACCGCTTCGCGGGTCAGAGCGTCGGTCAGGTATTCGGTCTCTACGACCGGCTGGCCGCCACGAGTGATAGGATTGTTGGCATCGTAGTCCGGCTCGTTGCCGCCCATGTGGTCGGTGTAAATCAGCCCCTTGTCTCCTACCCAGCGTCCAGCCGATGCTCCGGGAAGGGACTTGCGGCGCAGCATCGTGGTCACGCCATGGTAAGGCGGCGGGACAAAATAATGCCCCTCGTGGGTGAATCCGAAAAACTCGTCAAATCCATGGCGAAAGGGATGATACTTTGCCGTCCCACCCTGGTGCCATTTCCCAATCAGGCCCGTGGTGTATCCCGCGTTTTGGAGGGTCTCGGCAATGGTGACCTCCTCAACGGGAAGACCAAAGCCGGGCTCTTCATTAAGTGCCCCGGTAGGATTAAACTCGTAACCAAAGCGAGTCGGTGTCCGACCTGTCAGCAGACCTGCCCGGGAAGGGCTGCAATTCGGACCCGCTACGTAGCCCGCGGTAAACCGAACGCCGTTCGCTGCGATCGAATCAATATGCGGGGTAGGGATTTCAGGATTCCCCTGGCACCCGAGCTCCCCATAGCCAAGGTCATCGGCGAATAGCACGACGATGTTGGGCTGATCCGCAGCTGAGATAGTTTGAAAAGTGAACGAAAGTATCAAGCTCAGGATACTCGCGGGAATGGCGGCACGAAGGGGAAAAGGAAAAATCGAAGTCATGATTGTCTGTAGAGATATCGCCCGGTGCCTAACAATTCTGCCGATCTTTTTTCATTTTCTTTTCAAAAAAGGGGCAGAATGAGCCTGAAACGCAGATATATCAGTAGATGGAATTTGAAGATCAGGATAAAGGCAGCCAGCTCTTGCAACTCTTCGCCCGCCACAACCGGGCGCTGCGCGCCTACTCTCGATTGATCCTCCCTTCCGTCGATCCGATCGACGATGTCATGCAAGAAGCCAGCGTGGTGATCTGGGAAAAACAGGATCAACTTCGACACGAAGATGAATTCCTCCCCTGGGCCAAGACGATCGTCCGTAATATCAGCTTTCGGCATCGTCGAAAGCTGTTCCGTGATCGCCACATTTTCGACGACGAATTAGTGGAGCGTATTCTTGCCGAGGAAGAAGCGGAGCAGGCCGGCGCAGATCAATCATCACGAGAATACGGCGCACTGATGACCTGCCTCAACAAACTCCCTGAAGAGAGAAAGCAGCTCATCCTCGCACCGTACCGAAACCCCGGTGCAGTGAAGGAAATTGCGACGCTCTCAACCCGGTCACCAAACAGCCTCTATAAACTGCTGCAGCGATTAAGGGCCAAATTGATGGCCTGCGTCGAAACGGAACTGAACTCAAGACCTGCCTCATCATGACCTCTGAGAGACTGGACGAACTGATTCAGAAATATGTCCTCGGAATTCAGACTGATTCCGAGCTGAAAGAATTATCCTGCCATCTCGAAGAAGATGATGCAGCCGAAGCGCGAAGGAAACTACGTATGGCTCTCAAGACCGATGCCTACCTCGAGGAAGCCGCCGCGGAAATCGGACGCGAGTCGAATCCCCGAGAACCAATCACTTCCCTCAATCGACGCCTTGGGACGATAGGAAGCATTGCCGCTGCTATCGCAGTGGGATTGATAGGATGGTTCCACGATCCTGACACAACCCCTACTACCGCCGAGGAGGGAGTGGCAACGGTACTTCGAATCGAAGGGAAAGGGCTCTCAGGAAAGGATGGACAGGATGAGAGCCACACTCTCTCACGCGGTGACATACTGCTCGAGGGGGATCAACTGACAATGTCCGAAGGCCTTATCGAACTGGTCTTTCGCGACAGTGGAGTGCATGCCATAGCAACAGCCCCCCTCCTACTCACCGCCCAAAGCTCTGAACGAATTTTCCTTCACAAAGGAGATATCAAACTGCACGTCCCTCCGCAGGGGATTGGTTTCGTTGTCGAGACGGCAGAGCGTGAAATCACCGATCTCGGAACGAGCTTCGTAGTCACAGCGCATCCCAAAGGCTCTCAGGTTTTCGTGCTCGACGGCCAAATTGAAGTGGAACGAAAGAATGGTGCCCCAGGCAGACTCATGAACGAAGGCGAAGTCGCCAGTTTCAATGAGAACGGAAAACTCAGAATGCTCTCCCGGAAAACAGACGGACTGCCGGAACTTTCTTTGTCATCGGTGAAACCCGGCTCAACCTCCCTTTCCGGAACGATCCTCGGTTTCTCAAGCACCGATCTGCCCCGGTTACCGACGAAACAGGATCTCATGGGACAGAGGCTCATTCCGCTCATCGAGTCTCGATATCAAAACCGGGACTGCCTTGAAGGCCTTATGACCGGTCAACCACTACGCTTCGCTGGTATCGCAGGAACCTACAACCAATTCGCGGAACGAAACGGCCTCGATGCCGAGGCGGTCAATCGGGCTGGATGGCTCGCTTGGTATCATGGCAGGGTCAGCCCTCCTCAACGGGGGCGCTATCGTTTTTGGGGATACGCCGACAACAATCTGCTTGTTTCCATCAATGGAAAACCGGTCTTTGATGGCTCGCGCTACGATTCCGCGCTTCGCGAATCAGTTAAGGTAGCGAGACAGGACCACCCCGCGTGGCCTTGCCTCAATGCGCAGGCTGGCTTTGCCTCGGGACCCTGGATCGAGCTTGATGAAACGCCACACCAACTCGACCTTCTCTTTGGAGAGAAAGCAGGCCACCTGACTTTCGGCATTTTGCTGGTCGAGCAAGAAGGCGAGAGTTATGAGACCACTTTTTGGGGCCAGCCCAAGTGGCCACTCTTTCTCACCGAGGCCCCGGGAGACTCTCAGCAAAAAGAACTCGAACAACTACGCACCCACATGGAGAACAAACTGATGGGCTCGTTTTCGATAGACAAGAGAGCCCTTTGGAAGCCCGAGAACTAGAAGGGGGTGAAGAGGCGATCACGAAACCCGGTGAAACGCTCGACCCTGGTGACTTCGTCTATGAATAGCCGAAGGTTCAAACTTGACCGAACTCTTTAGAAATCGATCAAAGGATACGCTCTTATAGCCGAGAGGAATAACCCATCGGTTCCCGACACAGCTATGAGGCGTCCCTATCTGGCGGGGGCTGAAGCCACCCGCCTCTAATGAGCTGTCACTTCACGAGAACAGCGATGAAACTTAGCCCAGAAGCCTTCTCCCAGTCCGTACAAACAAAAAAGCCCGGCTCTTTCGAACCGGGCTTTTTCAAAGTATAATGTTGAGGGCGCTTAACGCTTAACCCTCAACTTCTTCGCCGACACCGAAGCGGTCGAAGCGAGCCACTGCGATCTTGTCGCCTGCGGCTGCGCTTACTTCGTCGATAAGGCCCTGAATCGTCTTGTCCCCATCCTTGATGAAAGCCTGCTCAAGAAGGCAATTCGTCGCATAGAACTTGTTCATTTTACCACCGATAATCTTCTCGATGATTTCAGCTGGCTTGTCTTTCATTTGCTCGCGGAAAATATCTTTCTCCTTCTCGACGAGATCTACGGGAACCTCTTCAGATGAAACACAAATCGGCTGAGCGGCGGCAATATGCATGCAGATGTCTTTGCCAAGCGCTGCGAACTCCGGCGTCGAGGAAGTCGCTTCCTTTTCGCAAGTGAGCTCAACGAGAACGCCTACGCGTCCCTGCATGTGAATGTAGGTGCCTACGCCGCCTACGCCGGAGACTTCGTACTTCGCGAAACGGGAAAGCCCCATGTTCTCGCCGAGTTCGCCGACCTTTATCTTGATGAATTCGTCCAACGTGGAAGCGTCGCCTGCGTAGTCCTGAGCAAGAAGGGCCGCAACACTGTCAACGCTGTCACTCGTGGCGATGTGATCGAGGATTGCTTCAACGAAGTCGCGGAAGTTGTCGTTCTTAGCCACGAAGTCCGTTTCACAATTCACGGCAGCTAGAATTCCAGTTTTGCCATCAGCAAGAATCCGTGAGGCAATTACTCCTTCAGAAGCAGCGCGTCCCGCTTTCTTGTCAGCATCGACGATGCCCTTTTTGCGGAGAATGATCTCGGCCGCCTCGATGTCGCCATCAGCTTCGATAAGAGCTGCTTTGCAGTCCATCATGCCACCGTTGGTCTTGTCACGAAGCGTCTTAATTAGTGAAACAGTGATTTCAGCCATTGTAATATGTGAGTTCGATTTTTTTAAAAATGAATACCCCGCCTTTCGACTAGGGGGAATGTCGGTCTCGTTTCAACCCGTAGGCCTTCACCGGAATTCCCCGGTGATGCCACGAACGAATCAATCTGACAGAAAAAAGATTAAGCGATTCCTACAACAGGATCGATCAGCTTCTTGAGGATCACTCGAATCGAGCGAATCGCATCATCGTTAGCAACGATTGGATACGTGATCAAATCAGGATCAGCGTTTGAGTCAACCAGTGCGACGATAGGGATATTGAGCTTGCGCGCTTCGTTGACGGCGTTGTACTCACGAGCGGAGTCAACAACAACGACCGCGTCCGGCTGGCGCTCCATCTTGCGGATACCGGAAAGACGAAGGTTAAGCTTAAGCTTCTCGCGGCCGAGGGAGGCAATCTCCTTCTTGCTCATTTTTTTGAAATCCGGTGACTTCTGGAGATTCTCGAGCATTTCCATGCGTCCAACACTACTACGAATCGTCTCAAGGTTCGTGAGCGTACCACCCAACCAACGGTGGTTGACGTAGTACTGATTGGTTGCTTCAGCGGCTTCACGGACGGCATCCTGTGCCTGACGCTTACAACCGACAAAAAGGATCTTTTTTCCTTTGGAAACAAGATCAGCGAGAAATTTTCCTGATTCTTCGAGCTGGAGAACGGTCTGCTCGAGGTCGATGAGGTGAACTGAGTTCTTTGATCCGAGAAGATAAGGCTTCATCTTCGGATTCCACTTGCGTGACTGGTGACCGAAATGAGCGCCGGCTTCGACGAGTTCAGCAATGAGTTCGTTTGACATATTTTCAGAGGGGACCCTTTTAGCAGGTATTCCCGGGGTGTTTGAAAGGCGCCATCGTTATGGTTACTCCCTGCTCTTTCGAGCATTCGCCTTTCATCAATTTTCATGATGGATTGGGAGGGGCGGGAATAACGGCTCAAATCACCGGAATGCAAGGCGGGAATTGGGAATTGGCGCTACGCGCCTTAGAAGACAAAAGGTCGGATAGGCATTGGGCTGACGGGCTCTGGCCATCTCTCGGAGCGAGATGGCCACTATCCAGAGATTCTTTCTCCCCTCTACTTCCTCCCCTCTACTTCCTCCCCTCTACTTTCTCCTCTCTACTTTCTCCTCTCTACTTTCTCCTCTCTACTTTCTCCTCTCTACTTTCTCCTCTCTACTTTCTCCTCTCTACTTTCTCCTCTCTACTTTCTCCTCTCTACTTTCTCCCCTCTACTTCCTCCCCTCTCCTAAATTCCCCCCTCCTCTCCCCATAACCAAAAACACCCCGGCAGGAATGGTTACCTGACGGGGTGCTAAGATTGTTTTCGAGTAAGGCTTAAGCGGTCTCGTCAACCGTGGCGGCTTCCTCTGCTTCAGCAGCGGCCGCTTCTTTTGCTTCAGCCGCAGCAACACGAGCAGCCTCGAGCTCCTCTTGATTAACGTTTTCGACAACACCCATATTACGGGTCGTGTGGAAACCGGTTCCTGCAGGAATGAGGTGACCCATGATAACGTTCTCCTTGAATCCACGAAGGTAATCAATCCGTCCGAGCGTTGACGCTTCGGTAAGAACACGTGTCGTGTCCTGGAATGATGCTGCAGAGATAAAGGAATCTGTCTCAAGAGACGCTTTCGTGATACCGAGTAGGACTGGCTCGCCTTCTGAGGGCTTACCACCTTGCTCTTCCATATCCGCGTTGATTGCTTCAAAAGTCGTCTTCTCGACCTGATCACCCCAGAGGAACTGGGTATCACCTGGATCGGTAATGCGAACTTTACGAAGCATCTGACGAATAATGATCTCGATGTGCTTATCGTTGATTTCCACACCCTGGAGACGGTAAACGTCCTGAACCTCGCTAACGAGGTGCTCCATGAGCGCGTGTGGCCCGAGGATGTCGAGAATGTCATGAGGAACCACCGCACCTTCAGTGAGCTTCTGCCCCTTCGTAACATGGTCTCCGGGCTGCACGAGATAGTGCTTACCGAGAGGGATGAGATGCTCCTCCTGCTCTCCGGTATCGGCGTCTGTCACGATCAACTTACGTTTCGCACGAATCGTTCCACCGAGTGAGACTTCACCGTCGATCTTAGCGATCTCAGCAATTTCCTTCGGTCTACGGGCTTCGAAAAGCTCGGCAACACGAGGAAGACCACCAGTAATATCTTTTGTCTCGGAAACTTTACGAGGTGTTCTCGCAAGCTGATCACCACCCAACACTTCCTGACCTTCAGTCACCGAAAGGTGAGCGCCGGTTGGAATAGAGTAAGTCGAAAGCTCGTTACCCTTCTTGTCCACGATGAGAATCTGCGGGTGCAAGTCCTCTTTGTGTTCAATAACGACGAGGCCTTTCGTGTTCGTTTCCTTATCAATCTCAGTATCCAGCGTAATGCCCTGAAGCATGTCGCGGAATTTGATCTTACCGGACTTCTCTGTGATGACGGGAACACTGTAAGGATCCCATGTCGCAAGAGTCTGACCTTTTTTGATTTCTCCATTGTCGGCGACTTCGATAACCGAACCACTAACAACGTTGTACATCTCAATCTCCCGACCGTCTTTGTCGTGAACCGAAATTGTTCCGTTCTTGTTAAGAGCAACGAAAGTTCCGTTAGCGGTCTCAACTGTTTTGAGATCGTTGTAGTGAACAACACCCTTAGCCTTCACCTTAATGATGGGCTGCTTGAACGTTCCTGAAGCGACACCACCCACGTGGAAGGTTCGCATCGTAAGCTGCGTTCCGGGCTCACCGATGGACTGCGCGGCAACAATACCAACCGCCTCACCGATTTTCGCCATCTCATTGGTGGCAAGGTTCATTCCGTAACAACGGGCACAACAACCTCGTCGGCTCTCACAGGTGAGAACGGAGCGAATCTTGAGTTGCTCGTGGCCAATGTTGTAGAGATTGAGGGCGATTGCCTCGTCAATCATCTGACTTGGCTTCACGATCTCAACGTCGCCATTGACTACTTTTTCAGCCGAAACACGACCGTAAATACGCGTCTTCAGATCAACGGCTTCTTCATCGCCTTCGTAAATCGATTTCACGACAATACCATTGGCGGTTCCGCAATCTTCTTCCGTGATGATTACGTCCTGCGCCACATCAACGAGCTTACGGGTCATGTAACCTGAGTCAGCCGTCTTAAGCGCGGTATCAGCAAGTCCCTTACGGGCACCGTGAGTGGAGATGAAGTATTCCAGAACGGAAAGACCTGAACGGAAGTTCGAAATAATCGGGCGCTCAATGATCTCACCGGAAGGCTTAGCCATCAGACCACGCATACCGGAAAGCTGCTTAATCTGCTGGCGGTTACCACGGGCACCGGAATCGACCATCATGAAGAGCGGACTTGGAAGGTCTGCCCCGTCATTGTGCTCAATCGTACGGAAAAGCGCTTTCGTGATCTCATCACCTGCGTGAGTCCAGATATCAACGATCTTATTATAGCGCTCCTTATTGGTGATGACACCGGAACGATACTGATCATTCGCTTTCTGAACCTCTGCCGTAGCTGCGGTCACTTCGATTTCTTTCTCATCCGGGATGATCATGTCGAAGATACCAACCGAAGTTCCCGAACGAGTCGCCTCCTTGAATCCGAGCGTTTTGAGCAAGTCCAGTGACTTCACGGTGCCTTCCTGACCAGCGACCTGGTAGCAACGCCAAATGATGTCCGAAAGCTGCTTCTTGCCTGCGCTTTCGTTCACAAAACCCAACCCCTCAGGCCAGATCTCATTGAAACGAACACGCCCCGCAGTGGTGATAATCACCTTTTTCTCAGGCTCGCCATAGACACGGCCTTCAGTGCCGAAATCCGGGTTACGCACACGAATTGGATCGTGCATGCCGATTGATCGGTTTGCGACAGCGAACTCCACCTCGGTGGTGTCAGCAAAGAGAGAGAGCTTCGACTCCATCGATGGATCGCGAAGCGGAATAAGACGACAGTATGTCAGGAAGTATGACCCGAGGGTAATATCCTGAGAAGGCGTTGTGATTGGCTTACCGCTTGAAGGAGTGAAGATGTTGTTCGGAGCCAGCATGAGCATGCGGGCCTCCATTTGCGCCTCAACTGAGAGAGGCACGTGAACCGCCATCTGGTCACCATCGAAGTCGGCGTTATACGCAGTACAAACAAGTGGGTGAACGCGGATCGCCGATCCCTCAATCAGAACAGGCTCAAACGCCTGAATTGAAAGACGGTGAAGGGTCGGGGCACGGTTCAGGAGAACCGGGTGTCCTTTCGTCACTTCTTCGAGAATATCCCAGACCTCAGAGGTCTTACGCTCGATGAGCTTCTTCGCACTACGAACGGTGTGGACGTAGCCAAGCTCCTTGAGACGACGAATGATGAACGGCTCAAAAAGCACGAGTGCCATCTTCTTAGGAAGACCACACTGGTGGAGTTTAAGATCCGGTCCAATCACGATGACGGAACGTCCTGAGTAATCAACACGCTTACCGAGAAGGTTCTGACGGAAACGCCCGCCCTTGCCTTTGAGCATGTCGGAAAGTGACTTAAGAGCACGGTTTCCCGCTCCCGTAACAGCACGTCCGTGACGCCCGTTATCAAAGAGAGCATCGACAGCTTCCTGCAACATGCGCTTCTCGTTACGAATAATAACGTCAGGCGTCTTGAGCTGGAGAAGGTTCTTGAGACGGTTGTTCCGGTTGATGACACGACGGTAAAGGTCGTTCAAATCGGAAGTCGCGAAACGACCACCTTCGAGCGGAACGAGCGGACGGAGATCCGGTGGAATCACAGGAAGCACTTCGAGAATCATCCACTCGGGACGGGTCTTCGAGTAATGGAATCCCTGAGCAAGCTTAAGACGCTTCGCAAGCTTCTTACGAACCTGCTTGGAGCGTGTTTTGCCCATGGCCTCTTCGAGCTCTTCGATCTCCTTGAGAAGATCAACGCGACAAAGCAGGTCACGAACCGCTTCGGCGCCCATTCCAGCCTGGAAACCTTCATTGCCATACTCTTCCTCCGCATCGCGAAATTCGAGTTCAGTAAGAAGCTGGCCGGGCTCGAGCGGTGTATTGCCGGGCTCGATGACGATATAATCTTCGTAATAAATGACGCGCTCGAGCTGACGGGCACTCATGTCGAGCATGAGACCGATGCGGGAAGGCATACACTTATAGAACCAGATGTGAGAAACAGCGACCGCGAGCTCGATGTGGCCCATGCGCTCACGACGGACGCGGCTCAGGGTCACTTCAACGCCGCAACGGTCACAAACGGTACCCTTGTGCTTGATACGCTTGTATTTTCCGCAGGCACATTCCCAGTCCTTGGTAGGACCAAAAATCCGCTCACAGAAGAGACCGCCCTTTTCAGGCTTGAAGGTTCGGTAGTTGATCGTCTCCGGATTTTTTACTTCTCCCTGACTCCATGCACGGATGGTCTCGGGGTTGGCGACGGTAATACGAACGTGATCGAAACTGTCGGACTTGCGCTCAAGGCCGAAGATTTCGTCCAGATGGGTTTCAGAACTTAAAGATGGAACAGACACAGTAGTAGTTGGCTAAGATTCGAATGCTGGATTGATCTAGGATCAGCCAATTTGAAGGCTATCGGCGAGAATTTCTTCAGGAGAGCGTTCCGAGGAACCGACGCGAACGTCGAGTCCAAGACTTTGCATCTCCTTAATGAGGACGTTAAATGATTCCGGCGTGCCGGCGTCGAGAGTGTTGTCACCCTTGACGATTGATTCGTAAATTCGAGTACGTCCCTGGACGTCATCCGATTTCACGGTGAGAAGCTCCTGAAGCATGTAAGCCGCTCCATAAGCCTCGAGTGCCCAGACCTCCATCTCTCCGAAACGCTGGCCACCGTATTGGGCTTTACCACCCAGAGGTTGCTGCGTAACGAGCGAGTAGGGGCCAACCGCACGTGCGTGGATCTTGTCCTGCACGAGGTGACCGAGTTTGAGCATATAGATGACCCCGACAACCACTGTCTGGTAGAAAGCATCACCGGTTCTGCCGTCATAAAGCTGAGACTTACCGTTGGTTCCGATCCACTCGAATCCGGGTTTTGCCTTCGCCTCTTCGAGATATTCGACAATCTTGGATTCTGGAATTCCGTCAAACACCGGAGTCGCCACTTTGAAGCCGAGGGCTCTTGCCGCAACACCGAGGTGCGTTTCCAAAACCTGACCGACGTTCATTCGACTTGGAACACCAAGCGGGTTCAAACAAATATCAATCGGCGTTCCGTCTTCGAGAAAAGGCATGTCCTCTTCAGGCACGATGGTCGCGACGACCCCCTTGTTTCCGTGACGGCCAGCCATCTTATCACCCACAGAAAGCTTACGCTTCTTCGCGACATAAACTTTAACCTGCTTGATGACACCTGGATCGACTTCATCACCGGACTCGATACGGTCCAACTGACGCTCCCGCTCCATGTCCACGTCTGCGAACTTCTGTTCGTAGCTGGAAATGATGTCGAGAATCTTGTTCCGAATCGGGCTCGGATCGATCTCAATGTTTGAGTAGTTGTCAGCGAGCTTGCGAAGAAGTGTCTTCGTGATCTTGCGGTTCGCAGGGATAATGATTTCACCGGTGCGGCCGTTGACCACATCGAGAGGAATCTTTTCTCCCAGAAGAATATCAGAAAGCTTCTCAGTGAGCTGCTCAGTGAGCTCCTCATGACGGCGACGATGCTCGTCAATGATCTGCTTCTGTTGCTTCTGCTGCTCTTTCGGATCGAGCTTCTCTTTGCTGGAGGCGTTACGACTTGAAACGCGGACGTCCATCACAATACCAACACAACCGGACGGAACCCGAAGCGAAGTATCTTTAACGTCAGCTGCCTTCTCACCGAAAATTGCGCGAAGGAGGCGCTCTTCCGGAGCCAATTCAGTTTCACTCTTCGGTGTGATCTTACCAACAAGAATATCACCGGGCTTCACTTCAGCACCGATACGAATAACACCGTCAGGACCGAGGTCCTTGAGTGCTTCTTCACCGACGTTGGGAATATCACGGGTAATCTCCTCAGGTCCGAGCTTTGTATCACGGGCTCCCACGTCGAACTCGTCGATGTGAATGGAAGTGTAGACATCCTCTTTCACGATGCGCTCAGAGATAACGATAGCATCCTCAAAGTTGTAACCATTCCAAGGCATGAACGCGACGAGCACGTTCCGACCCAGAGCAAGTTCACCATGCTCAGTGTTTGGTCCATCAGCAAGGACCTGGCCGGCCTTCACTTTCTCACCGCGAAGCACGATTGGCTTCTGGTTAATGCAGGTTCCAGCGTTGGAACGCATGAACTTACGGAGAGGGTAAACGTAGGTGCCGTTCTCTTTGTCGCTCTTGAGCTTGAAAGGATTGGTTAAGAACTGAGCCTCGGAACAAGGAAGCTCACCGTCTTTAGTAATGACGATGATCTCAGCCGTCGCCGCCGCAATCGTTCCGTTGCCTTCAGCAATAACAACCGAACGTGAGTCGCGGGCGACCTTGGCTTCCATTCCGGTTCCCACGTAAGGAGAATCGGAAATCAGAAGCGGCACACCCTGGCGCTGCATGTTTGAGCCCATCAATGCGCGGTTCGCATCATCGTGCTCTAGGAAAGGAATCAGTGACGCCGCAACCGAAACGAGCTGCTTCGGAGAAACATCCATGTAAGTCGCTTCCGTGGGATCCACTTCGATGAACTCACCAAGGTGACGCACCGTAATTTTTGGAATCTGGAAAACGCCCTTGTCATCAATTGGATTGTTTGCCTGAGCAATCAGGTATCCCTCTTCCTGGTCAGCAGTAAGATATTCGATCTTCTTGCTCACCTTACCTTTAATGATTCGACGATAAGGAGTTTCGATAAATCCGAACTCGTTGATTCGAGCATAACAACTCATCGAGTTGATCAGACCAATATTGGGTCCCTCCGGAGTCTCAATCGGACAAATACGCCCGTAGTGAGAAGGGTGAACGTCACGAACTTCGAATCCAGCGCGGTCACGGTTAAGACCTCCAGGCCCGAGGGCAGAAAGACGACGCTTGTGAGTTAACTCGGAGAGAGGGTTAATCTGATCCATGAACTGCGACAACTGGGACCGACCGAAGAAGTCACGAACCACCGCAGCAAGTGCCTTGGGGTTCACCAGCTTCGAAGGAGTCATGCCATCGAGATTGATATCAAACAAAGTCATGCGCTCTTTCACAAGGCGCTCAGTCCGGGCAAGACCGACACGGCACTGGTTCGCGAGCAATTCACCAACCGCACGAATACGACGACTACCAAGGTGGTCAATATCATCAAGAACCCCTTCTCCACGACGGAGACCAAAAAGGTATCCCATCGAAACGAGAAAATCTTCAGGAGTGATCACTCGCTCGTTGTCATCAATGTCGAGACCGAGCTTCTGATTGATCTTGTATCGACCCACGCGAGTGAGGTCATATTTCTTTGGATCAAAGAAGAGACGCTTCAGAAGCGCACGCGCATTGGCCACAGTTGGTGGATCACCGGGACGAAGACGACGGTAAATATCCTTAAGAGCCTCTTCCTCGTTGGCAGCGGGATCTTTCTTGAGCGACTTGATGAGAAGATCATCGTGAGAAGCCGTCACCACTCGCACCGTCTTGACACCTAAGCCATGGAGCTGGGTAATGGTCGCAAGAGTAAGCGGCTCGTAAGCCTTAGCGACAACCATCTCACCATCGAGAATGTCTTCGAAAATGATCTGATTTTGAAGCTCGGCCTCGTCCATCTTGGGATCGACCTTGAGTTTCTCGATCTCGTAGAACTGCTCAATGATCTCTTCATCGGTCGCGTAACCGATCGCACGAAGGAAAGTCGTCGCAAGAAACTTACGGCGACGACGACGGCGATCGAGATAAACGTAGAGGAGGTCGTTCGTATCAAATTGAACTTCCATCCATGAACCGCGATCAGGAATGATGCGAAATCCATAAAGAACTTTACCGTTAAGATGGAGATTCGTTTCGAAACAAACACCAGGTGAGCGGTGGAGCTGGCTGACAACAACCCGCTCAGCACCGTTAACAACGAAAGTGCCTCGCTGCGTCATCATAGGAAGCTCGCCCATGTAGACGCGCTCCTCCTTGGTTCCGCTTTCGTCTGTCAGCGCGAAAGTCACGTAAAGAGGGGCACTGAAAGTCTCACCGTCACGAAGTGATTCGAGAGCAGTGAGCTTTGGCTCACCGACTTCGTACTTCACGAAACTGAGCGTGAACTTCTCATCGTAACTCTGGATAGGGAAAACCTCCTGAAAAACGGACTGAAGGCCTGTCGCGAGACGGTCGTCAGAGGGAGTCTCCTCCTGAAGAAACTCCTTGTATGAATCCAGTTGGACTTCGATCAAATTCGGGGTCTCGATTGCTTCTTCAATCTTCCCGAAGTAAATACGTTCAAGTTTCTTAGCTCGTGCTGACATATTCGCTCTAATATAATGGTCTGAAAACGCCAGCACGACTTGTAACTTTGCCGGGAAAATAGCACCATCCCCACCCGCGATGGGTGTACAGGGAGTAGCGCATTTTACTCAGAAAGCCGATCGTCAAATCGTGAGACGACGAATTCTGGATGCATCTAAGCAACCAGAATTCGACGTCTAGATTAGAGAAATGTGCGAGCGGATAGCACCTTTGTTGAACAGATTACGTTTGAATCAAGATATTTCTTAAAGTTTTTTGGAAAAATATTCCGGCCATCGAACGAAAAACGTTCTTTTGACCGGAATATTCCAAAGTGTGTCCACTACTTGAGTTCGACTTCAGCACCAGCTTCGACAAGCTTGGTTTTGATTTCTTCGGCTTCGCCTTTGGCGGCGCCTTCTTTGAGGGCGATTGGAGCGCTCTCGACCAATTTCTTGGCGTCAGCAAGACCGAGGCCAGAGATGGCTTCGCGAACTGCCTTAATAACAGCAATCTTGTTCTGACCGAAAGAAGTGAGAACAACATCGAAGGAATCCTTCTCTTCTGCTGCTTCAGCGGGAGCTGCTGCTGCCGCTGCGGCTGCTGGCGCTGCTGCGCTAACACCCCACTTCTCTTCCAATGCCTTCACAAGGTCTGCGACCTCAAGAACCGTCAATTCACTCAGTTGATCAACTAATGCGTTTGTATCTGCCATATTTTTGGATGGGTGTCTCCGCGTCGAACAGCGTTTCGACATTTAAGATGCTTCGCTAAGCACCCGGAAAGGAACCCGGTTTGTTTATTTTGTTTCCGAGCGCCGGAATCGATCCGGACGCTCAAATTGTCTAAATTAATTATCCCTGATCGGCTTTCGCCTGAAGGATTCGTGCGAGACTGCTTCCAGGCTCGTTGAGTGTGCGCACCAACTTCGAAGCCGGTGCAGAAAGCACGCCAAGGAACTGAGCCTGAAGAACCGCCTTCGGAGGAAGTCCCGCGAGCGCTTTCACCTGCCCTGCGTCGAGAAACTCGCCATCGAGAACGGCGCACTTCATCACAGGACGACCGGCTGTTTTCGAGAAATCCTTGAGGACTTTTGCTGCAGCACAAACATCGCTCTCGCCAGTAACAACTGCGGTCTGACCGCTGAGCTCAGCGGCAAGTTCCTCAGGGTACTCAGCAGAATTAGCAGCACGCTTCACAAAGGTATTCTTTGCTACACGAAATTTCGCTCCCGCCGCCTTGAGCTGCGTACGAATCTCAGCAAATTCGGGCACTGTCATGCCGCTGTAATCAGCAACAATCAGGAAAGGCGACTCGTTGATACGGTCGACAATATCGTCAATAATGACCTGTTTAAGTTCTTTCATCTTTTTGGATGGGTCTGGTTTTGAATTTAGGTTTCCTTTACCGACTTAATTATTTCCAGGCACTGATATCAACCGATACCCCCGGAGTCATCGTTCCAGCCACCGTGCCAGTTTCGATGAAATCACCCTTCGCACCGGCAGGACGAGCAGTAGCAACCGAATCGAGAACCGCTTTCCCATTTTCAATGAGATCAGCGTCTTCGAATGAAACTTTTCCAATGGGAACGGAGATGTTGCCGTTTTTGTCGAGCCTGAAATCAACCCGACCAGCCTTCACCGCTTTCACTGCCGCGGCAGTGTCGTCGGTAACCGTCCCCGTCTTAGGATTCGGCATGAGACCACGCGGCCCCAATTGACGTCCAAGCTTACGCACTTCAGACATGGCCGAAGGAGTGGCAACCACCGCATCGAAATCCATCATACCGCCCTGAACCTCTTTGATAAGATCCGCAAATCCTACGTACTCGGCACCGGCATTTTTTGCCTCCGTAGCGGCATCACCCTCAGCAAAAACGAGAACGCGAACATCTTTACCGCTTCCGTTGGGAAGAGGGCATGTCCCGCGAACCATCTGATCCGACTGGCGGGGGTCAACCCCCATGTGGAAAGTGATCGTGACCGATTGATCAAATTTAGGTGCCGGGAACTTCTTCACCAGCGCGAGAGCATCCTCAAGGGAGTAGATAGTCGTGGAATCGACCATCTCCGCTGCCTTTAGGTATCGTTTACTTCTTTTTTTAGCCATGTATTTAGATGCAGTGCAAACGGACACGAGCCCTCCTGCTATTGTTTTTGAAAGGAACAGGGAAGATCCCTGTCCCACTCGAAATTTAACCAACGATCTCAAGTCCCATCTGACGTGCAGTGCCTGCAAGAATTCGGCACGCGGCCTCTTCATCATCAGTGTTCATGTCCTCGATTTTCACTTTAACCACCTCAAGAAGCTGGGCCTTGGTAATCGAACCAATCTTGACCTTGTTTGGCTCTCCGGAACCGGAAGCAATTTTCGCCGCCTTTTTAAGAAGCACTGCCGCAGGTGGCTTTTTGGTGACAAAAGTGAAGCTCTTATCCGAATAAACACTGATAACAACAGGGAGAATGTCTCCTGCGCTTTCCTGCGTGCGGGCGTTGAAATCCTTACAGAATTCCATGATATTCAGACCGGCCTGACCGAGCGCAGGACCAACAGGAGGAGACGGATTCGCCTGACCCGCAGGGATCTGAAGCTTGAGTTGTTTTACTAGTTCTTTTGCCATCGTTCTTTGTTGTTTAATTCAAAATTGCCTCTCAGCCATAACCGCCGCGCTAACTTTACGCAACGGCCACAAATTCTTTCTCACTCACCCAATCTCGACCTGCCAATACTCGAGGGGGACAAGCGTTTCACGTCCGAAGATATTCACAGAAACCATGACTTCTCCCTTTTCCTCATTGACCTCAGCGACGACCCCATTCTGCCCCTCAAACGGACCATCGGAAACGATCACTGCGTCTCCGACCTCGAAGGCAACCGCAGGCTTGATAGAGCCTTCGCGCTCCTTAATCTGATTAAGCATGCCCTCCACCTCACTGCTAGGCATCGGCATCGGCCGGTCTTTCGATCCGGCAAAATTGATCACTCCGTCGGTTTCCTGAACAAAATACCAGGTCCTCTCAACGAGCGTGTTATCACCATGCAGGAGATGCATATTTATGATGATGTAACCGGGATAGAACTTGCGATTTGCCTCGCGCTTCTTCCCTGCCTTGACCTCGGAAATTCTTTCCTGAGGAACTAGCACTTCGAAAATGACATCACTCATTTCCTCGGCGGCAATGCGACGCTCAATGCTGTCACGAACTTTCAACTCCTGTCCGGAGAGAACGTGAATAACATACCATTGGTCATTCGGTGCGGGAATCGTTGGCATTGCTTAAAAAGTAAAAAAATAAAATCGGAACTGAGAGGAAATTAAACCGGCTCAATCCGGTAGACTAAAATCCAGTAGTAAGAAAGGTCATTACGTTACGCATTGCAAAATCAATTGTCGCGACAAACGCGCCCAAAAGAACCATCGCAATCAAAACAACCACAGTTGAATCAATGAGTTGTTTGTATTTCTTCAACCCCTTCTCCTTAGGATCCCAAGGCCAGGTTGCTTTTTTGAGCTCCGTGCGAACTTCTCCGATATACTTTCCAATCTTCATCGTTTTTTTGTGATCGCTTACTGGTTTGACAAATCCTCAGGAAAACCCCTGAAGTGGCAGGGTAACTGAGACTCGAACTCAGAACCAACGGTTTTGGAGACCGCTACTCTACCAATTGAGCTACTACCCTTTATAAAAATTTAGACTTAACGTCCTAGCGGCGGAAAGAGGGAATCCGAAAAATCGAATTCCCTCCGCCAAAAAAATCTCAGGTTACCGGGCCGCGCCTCAAAAAGCTTCAACCCGAAATAGATCCTGAATCCGTTTATCACTCGATGATTTCACCGACACGACCAGCACCAACGGTACGGCCACCTTCGCGAATCGCGAAGCGGATCGTCTTCTCCATAGCAATCGGCGTAATGAGAGTAACTTCCATCGCAACATTGTCACCAGGCATCACCATCTCAACACCGTCAGGAAGCTGACAAGAACCGGTCACGTCCGTGGTACGGAAGTAGAACTGCGGGCGGTAATTATTGAAGAACGGCGTATGACGGCCACCCTCGTCCTTACTGAGGACATAAACTTCCGCCTTGAACTTGGTGTGGGGAGTGATCGAGCCAGTCTTGGCAATCACCTGGCCACGCTCCACGTCGTCTTTCTTAAGACCACGAAGAAGAAGTCCAACGTTGTCTCCGGCACGACCCTCGTCGAGCAACTTACGGAACATCTCGATGTCAGTGATCGTGGTCTTCTGCGTGTCGCGAATTCCAACAATCTCAACTTCTTCCATCTTCTTAACGATACCACGCTCAATACGACCCGTAGCAACTGTTCCACGCCCCTCAATTGAGAACACGTCCTCAACAGGCATCAGGAAGTCACCGTCAACGGGACGCTCAGGCATTGGGATGTACTCATCAACCGCTTCCATGAGCTTGTTGATATTCTCCATATGAGTCGCGTCACCTTCAAGCGCCTTAAGCGCTGAACCACGAACGATTGGAATATCATCACCGGGGAATTCATACATGCTGAGAAGCTCACGAATCTCCATCTCAACGAGATCGAGGAGCTCATCATCATCAACCTGGTCAACCTTATTAAGGAAAACCACGACCGCTGGAACACCGACCTGACGAGCAAGAAGGATGTGCTCACGAGTCTGTGGCATAGGACCGTCAGCTGCCGAACAAACGAGAATCGCTCCGTCCATCTGTGCCGCACCGGTGATCATGTTCTTAACATAGTCAGCATGCCCTGGGCAATCAACGTGAGCATAGTGACGCTTGTCCGTCTCGTACTCAACGTGTGCCGTTGAAATTGTGATACCACGCTCGCGCTCCTCTGGTGCTCCGTCGATCTCATCATAAGCCCGCTTTACTGCGAATCCTTTTTCGGAGAGTACGGATGTGATAGCCGCGGTAAGCGTCGTCTTACCATGGTCAACGTGACCAATCGTTCCCACGTTCACGTGCGGCTTGGTTCGTTCGAATGCTTGTTTAGCCATTGTCGTTTGTTTTGTTGGTTTTTATCTTAAAGACTGTCTCTCCGGTGACGGACTTGATAAGCTACCGCTGCGGAATCGCCCTGGATGATGTTCTATTCAGTTTCTTATAACCTCAAAGTGGAGCTCTTGATGGGATTTGAACCCATGACCTCTTCCTTACCAAGGAAGTGCTCTACCCCTGAGCTACAAGAGCCTCTCAGCACCTTGAGCTTAAAGAAATGAATCTCATAACCCAGGTTGCCAATTTCTGTCTAAAAGCGAGAAATCCCCTGCAACCTTACCCTTTCAGGTGGGAGCAACGAGACCGTTCGCCATTCAGGCATATTTAGCGGCGAAAACTACTCGACCCAATGCTCCTGTCAAAAAAATTATTCGGATTAACTTTAAAAAACGCACCCGCCTTTCGTTAAAAGTCATAATCTTCAGAAAATCGGCCGATTTTCGCCGCTTTTCCTGTCGATTCGTCGATATCGATGATGGCACCGCGCAAGCCCACTCGACCTTTTGCAACGGGGAATCGCCTTGGCGTTGCTGTTTTAAAACGTTCAACGACAGGCTCGATGGCTCGCCCGAGGACCGATTCGAGCGGACCGCACATTCCCGCGTCGCAGAGAAAGGCAGTGCCGCCCGGGAAAATTTGCTCATCTGCAGTTTGCACATGGGTGTGCGTTCCCACCACTGCTGACAGTTTTCCATCCAGGGCGCGGGCGATCGCAATTTTCTCACTGGTTGTTTCGGCATGGAAGTCGAGAAAGATCACTTTGACATCCTCCACCTCTTTGAGCCTCGCAATCTCCTTCTCCAACATGATAAACGGATTTTCCAAGGGAGGTTGCATGAAGGTTCGCCCCTGGGCATTCAAAACCGCGACCTTCCCTTTTGCGGTATCCAGAACCATTGAGCCTCCGCCGACCGTTCCCTCGGGATAGTTGAGAGGACGCAGCACCCGGGGCTCCAGTTCCATGAATTCCATAATTTCAAACTGGTCCCAGACGTGATCTCCTGTCGTGATCACAGCAACCCCCGCCCTCAGCAGATCAATCGCGATCTTCGGCGTGATGCCCCGCCCACCAGCAGCGTTTTCTCCGTTGGCGACAATAAAGTCGACTTCGAACCGCTCTTTGATCGAAGCGAGTTCCGCGATTACGGTTTTCCGTCCCGGTTCCCCTACAATATCCCCTAGAAATAAAATCCTCAGCATGCTTCATTACCTTTCATGAAAATGCGAGGCATTCAAACAACTACCTAGCGTTGATTACAAATAATCACAGAACCCGAGTTTTTCTTTCAAGCACGATCCTGCGCGCCCTTTTACTGTTCGGATCTTTGAGCGCTCCCTCGATCCCTTCGCGGGGGATTTCTGAAGATTCGCCCCCGCCCGCTTCCTACATCGCACGACTCGGAGAAGTTCCCGACTGGTCGAGGCTTGAGCCTTTCCAGGAAACAATTACCCGCGAGGAATTCGTTTACCTGGTCCGGCATTGCTACGCCCAAGCCCCCGAGAACTACAGGGACACCCTCTTGATCCAGCCCGACCGCGCCCTGATTTTAAAACAATCCAACTTCCCGGCGGCGGGCTGGTTTGAGCTTCGCTTTAGAAATTTGAATCAACTCTCAGCGACCCCTCAAAGATTCTGGCGCACTCCGCTTGAGATGCCTGATCTCCCCGCCAACTCCTCGAAGCCGCTTGCAGGGATTCGAATCGCCGTCGACCCCGGCCACATTGGCGGAAAATGGGTCACGTGGGATGATAGGCAATTTAAAGTCGGCAGAGACACCCTCTCGGTCAATGAAGGGGAAATGACGCTCAAGGTTGCCAAGATTTTGGAACGGGACCTTACGCTCTTGGGAGCCGAAATCATTCTCACCCGAACCAGCAACAACCCTGTCACGAGCGAACGAATTGATACACTTCAGGATGAAGCCATTTCCTACCTGAAGCAGCGTAAAGTCGTTCCCTCCACTGGTCTCATCGCGAGCACCGCCAAAAAGATGTTTGCGATCTCCAGCGAAATCCGCAGCCGCGGCGATCTCGTGAATGACAGTGTCCAACCCGACCTGGCGCTTTGCCTCCACTTCAACGCCTCTCCCGCCAAATCACGGAACCCCGAATTCCTGACTCCGAATCACCTCCACCTCCTCATCAACGGATGCTACAGCAAAGGGGAAATTGCGGAAGATGATACCCGCTTCGAAATGATCATGCGAATTGTGCAGCGGGTCTATTACGAGGAACTCGATCTTTCTGACGAAATTTCACGAACCATGCAAAAAGAAACACGCCTTCCCGCGTTCCGCTACGATGGCTCCAATGCCATTGCCGTGAATGACAATGAGCTCGTTTGGGCTCGGAACCTTCTCGCGAATCGCGTTTTCTTTTGCCCCGTAGTCTTTTTCGAGCCTTACTGTATGAATAACCGCGAAATTTACAGTCGCGTTCAGGAAGGTGAATACCGGGGGCTCCGGGAGATCAACGGGATCTATCGCAAGAACATTTACCAGGAATATGCCGACGGCATCACCGCTGGCCTCGTGAATTATTATCGTAGAGTGAGATGAAAGATCGCCCCGCGAAAGCACACCAAGACCAAAATTATCTCGCGCCGAGGCGCTGCAGCGCTGTTGCGGACGTTCCTGCGTGAAAGCGCTTCGCTTATCCCGCCGCACTTCCCCGGCGGGATAAGTTGAGAGACCTGCCCAGTCCAGGCTACTCCTGATAGAAACTCGGTTCCACGCCGATTGAACCGGTAATCCGGGCGACATAGTCGTCCGGATTCGCCTCAAATTCGGCTAGATTAGCTTTCGTCTCCTTCAATCGAGCGCTCAGCTCCAATCGCTCTGCTTCCATTGCGTAGTTTTGCTTATGCAGAAACGCTTCAAGGCACACGATATGATCGCGCATCATTCTCATGCGTAGATCCTTTTTCGCCTCCAGTCGCTCCTGATACCAATCACTCGCGAGAACTTTTTCACGGTCGAACAATCCACGAACTTCAGGGTCATGGATCGTTTTACCTTCGTACTCGCCATAAGCCATGATGTGCAAAATCGCTTTGAGCGGGGGAATCGCGAGGTCAATACCTCCATCCTCAAAGTAACTCAAAGCCACCTTCTGCTGCGTTTCTGTGATATTTTTGATACCATCAATAAATTGATCATGATCCTGAAGCTCCGGCCTGAGCATATCTTCTGAAAAGACGCTCGCGGGTTCAGCAAACATTCTTCCAAAGAACACCTGCACGAATCGGGAAGTGATTCGATAGCCGAGGCGGCTTGCGTAAATCGTCTCGCCGTCCTCTTCGAAATCCTTCATCTCTTCGAGGAATCCATGTTCAATGAGCCACTTAGGGCAGCGCTCATGAAGAAACATGCGACTCCACACTTCGGGAACGATCAGGCTGATATCGTGATCGACACGAAATTTCGGACCGATATAGCCAGCCGCAGAACTAAAACCCTCGTACCCAGTCATGAGGTAGCTCAGCATCGCAGCGTTCAGATCGATTACCGGAAGCAACGCATTGAACGGCCCTTTTGTGAGCGCGCCCTCAGAACCCGCCCCCGTAGTCGACGGCGATTTCCCCGTCAAACTCGCGACAAAATCCATAAACAACTCCGGAAGTTCCTGATAATGCAAGGGACCAAAAACAGCGAGGGCACGAATGCCTTTCTCCGGATCACCGGGATTGTTCCGGCGCCCGGGGAGAACCGCGTGAACGGGATTGTAAACAGGACGTCCCTCATCAATACGACGATACAGCCGCGAACCCAGTTCTCCCAGATACTCACCCCGAGGATTCTCCAAATCGGGACGGTTCTGAAGATACCGGGGATTCGCAGTCGGCTTACCGTCGACGACGCGCGGATGAGCGGAACTGACCACATAGCTCGGACCGGATTTCGCTTCCGCGAATTTCGACAACATTTTCTTAAGCGGGGGCGTGAACTTCTCAAAGCGAATCGAATCGTTTACAATCGCCTTACCCTCTTCGCGAGTCTTCGGCTCGTAGTTCGAAAAGAAATTCCCTCCCTTGGAAAAATCGAGCTCCGCCTGCTTATCGTAGCCACGATGAATCGCATCATCAGGCCGCTGGAAAAGTCGGTACTCACAGTTGGTCGCGAATTTGTAAGCCGGAAATCTCACATCAGGATGAAGAAGCGATTCGTCGAGGTCCCCCGCCGGAATCGTGATTGACGCGGTGATGTCATCCTCACGCTGTAGCTTCGTACTCGGAGCAAAATCTTTACGCAAGCTGAACATCCTCCATGACTCGTCCCGTGAATATCCGACGCGGAGGTACTGAGTCATGACCTGATTGAGTCGATATTTCAAAAGGACACCTGACTCTCCATTAATGCTGTCAACGCGGAAGCGGGAACGCCACTCGTCGCCCCAACTCTCTTTCCAGTAGCGTTTCAGTGTCAGAATGAAATCCCTGACGCTGCGCGGAATCGTTGAAATAAACTCGTTATACGGATCGGTGAAAGCATCGCTCTCAGAAAAAAGACGCATCACTGAACCGAGGGAGCGCTCGGGATCGAGGATTCCGCGGCTCTTTTTTCCTGGTTCGTTTGGCTTTTGAAAACGATCGCCATAGTCTCGCTTCAAAAGCTGCTCCACGAGAAACATATCCTCCTCGAATCGCGGCATAATTACCGGCCCATCCTGCATCGCGTCAGAAAGAGATTTTGAGATCTCAGACTTTCCTCCACCAGACACAGTGCAGGGCTTGTGGCAAAAAGTGCCCTCCGCATTGGTGCCGACAAGACGCCACCGCTGCCCCGCGGAAGGCTTTTTCATCTCCACTTTGTATCCCGAAGGAAGAATGTAGGTGAATTCAGGCTGCAGGGGAATTGACTTCGACTCTCCGTCCTTTGTCCAACTCACCGACTGATCTCTCAGGTCAATGTAGGCATCCTCAGGGATATAAAAAATCGAAGGGAAGGCCGTATCAATACCGTAACCGTCAGGCTGCAGAGCCATGCGATCGCTGTAGCGATCAACGACCTCACCAAAAGTGTGGTTAACCTCCTTACGGAAATCGCTCAGCGAGAAATGCTCCCCTAAATCAAAGGAAGGAAAAACCAAGGCGCCACCGGCGTGCTCTTCTTCGGCCAACCCGTAGAGATTCGTCGCATAGCTGATCTGCGTTTTGACTTCTTTTTTACAGTAACCGAAATAGTTATCCGCAATCATAGTCACGACGACACCCTTTGCATCGCGAGCCGTCAGCTTGAAAGCAGAACCGTTGTTGTAAAGCTCGTCCTCCGACTCCCAACACATTCCGTGCGCCTTCTGTTGATCCGTCGCTTCGGAAATAGGCGGAAGACCAACATCCTTCTTCTTCACCGTCGTGAGATGCGGAGCCAGAATCACGCAGCCGGTGTGACCCGACCAATGCCGAACATCAAGGCGCGCATTATTTTCCGGCAAATACGGGTCCCCTGCATTCCCGAAAATCGATTCCACAAAATCCAAGTTACTGACGAGGTTACCCGGTGCGAAAAACCGCGTCTCCATCGTCTTTTGTTCAAAAACCTCCGGAACTTCAGGACTGATCACCGGACGCAACATTAGCGAGACAAAAGCTTTCACTGGCTCCTCTTCCTCGCTCGTAAACGGAACCACCATCAGATCGTCAGGAGGATTCAGTGCGACTTTGAGCATCGCAGCGAAAGTCTTCTTCGGAACCACAAGCTTGTCTGCCGCGATCGGCAAACCGCCCTCAGCAACGTGAAAAACGCCATCAGTAGTGCGTTTATCCTTCGCTGGATTGTGACAAACCCCCTGCCAGGTTCGGTAGCTGGACACGATATCTGACTCAAATTTATCTCCCTCAGCGGGAAGCGAAAGGAGGCGCGCCAATCCATGTCTCTCCAACATCAGAGGATTCGGCAACATGGGTTCTCCCGGCTTAAAAACATCGGTACCGTCGAGGTAGCCGGCGAGCCAGTCTGAAATATGCGTATCGACCGGCGCACGGTGACTCTCGAGAAGACGGAGTCGCTCTTGAAAATTCAAAATCAAGGACCGGGCCATCTCGAGGAAGGGGAAATCCTCTTCCTCGCCGACGATAGGGAACCCGCGGGCAGCCAGTTTCAGATTGATATATTCCCGGGCAGCTTCGTCATCACATTCGCCTGCACGAGGGGCTTTGCCGCGAAATCCGATTCGATCCTGAAGATAATGCTTCGTCATAAATAAAGAGATGAGAGTTCCTGAATGCAATTCCCGTGCCATAAGGAGACCAAGAACGCACCCTTCGCCAAGCTATTTTTGAAACAATCTCGGTGATTTTCGACAAAGCCCGTCGGGGACGTCGAAAATTGACCAACAATCGTTCGCCGATGACTTGCGTTTCACTCGTCCCCCGTGAAGATTTACTACCCGAAATCTCATGCCCTATCGCATCTGCAGAATCTTTGAAATCGAAAACGGTCACATGCTGAGCAAGCATCCCGACAAGTGCCGTTTTCCCCACGGACACTCGCGCAAAGTCGAATGTGTCCTTGAAAGTGACACTCTCGATAATCGAGAAATGGTCTGCGACTTCAAAGTCCTCAAGCTCATTCTCAGCGACTGGCTCGACCGCTACGATCACGCGATCTGCATGAACACCGATGATCCCGCTTTTGAAGAATTCAAAAAGCGATTCGGCGAACGGGTCATCGCTCACGAGTCGGAAGATCCCACCACCGAAATTCTTGCCCGCGATATCTTTCTGCATCTGAAAGGCGCACTCGCCGGGTACCTCGCCAACCCTGTGGATTCCGACTACGAGTTGAGGGAGAGCGTCAAAATCTCGTCCATTAAAGTGTGGGAAACTTCCAGCTCCTGGGCCGAGTATTCGGAAGGGTGATCTGATTGGCTTGTGCCCAGGGATCTGACCCTTTTGAGACGTGCACGTCTAAAGGTGGATTGCGATAGAGTTTCAACAAAATCCGAGTGCACCGAGTTCGCGGTGCTTTCGATCGGAGTCGGAGTCTTTTTTAAGATTGGAAAATCGCTTTCCGAGTCAACACAAGGCGATGAAAGAGGGTGTGAATAAAAGTGAGTAGTGCTTGGCTTGCCCTTGATCGAGAACTCATTCCCTAATCGTCTTCGTGCGCGACGGGAAATTGCGGGGATTCATCCCTCACATTTTGCGGCCGGAAAATCAGGAGACAGATTCAGATTGCCGCTTCAAAGGGGCTATCACGGCACCTTAAAGTAAATTTTCTCACCCGGACGATCGGGATCCGGAATCTGCACTGGAGTGCCACGCTTGAGCGGTTGACCCGTTGGATTTACGTCACTGTTATATTTTTCGACAGATATCTTGCCCAAAGAAGCATCCCTTCCAGGCAGAGTAACGGCGAGAGGGTTCCCCCGGCATTTTAGTGAATTCAAGAGGGTTAAGTCATTGACCTTATCCTCTTGAGTTTTCAGGATTGCCGAAGACGGCAACGAGCTCACTTAATCTCACGCCAGTCGCCTTTGAGGACGTAAACAGGATCGAGCCCCAACAGTTCGCGAAGTCTCGTTGAGACATCCTCGCTCTTTTCACAGCGGGTGCCGTCGCAATAGACGACGACGGGCATTCCAAGCGAGGCCTGAAGCGCATTCATGTTCTGAAACATGAGATCGCCCCACTCATCGATGTTGAGGAGGATCGCGCCCTCAAGATGTTCTTCCTCAAACTTTGGGCGTTTCCGGGCATCTACCCAGAGCACCTCACCTGCCGCGGCGAGTTGATTCGCCTTCTCAAGATCAATCTGCCAGCGAAGCGTCTCAGCGCTCTCGACTTGGAAGAAGGGCGGACGCTGCGGATGAATCGCCGCAGAAATCACCGCGACAAGGAGCGAGATTCCGACGATCGCAGCGATTTGTTTCACGATCATTGAATTGAAAAATAGGCCAACGGCCGTGCGTGTTGCTCGATCTCGCAGTCCGTCTCAATCCGAACAATTCCGAGCAGCGTTGACTCGGTCGAATCAGGCGTCAGCTTCAGCTGATACTTTCTCCCCTTTTCAATCTCGACCACTTCGCAGGACACTTCTTCCCGTTTGCTCTCGGCGTTCAAAATGTGAATTGGCTCTGACCGAAGGACATTGAACTCGATAATCTTTGGCTCAGGCTTCGAGCCCACCTTCCATGTCGTCATGCTCTCTACGATTTCATAAAGCGGATCGATCTTAATCCGTGTCGTGAGGAATACAGGACGATTGCGCCCCTTTGTCGAAACCGTGATTTTCTTCTCAGTGCTCCCCCTCATTTTCGAGGTATCGAAAAGCCCCGTGACAATCACGGTGGCATTCACCGGGATGGGATTCTCGCTGATCTCAACAGAGAGGCACTCACAACCAGAGTCCAGTTGCGTGACCTCGACCGGTGAATCCCCCTCATTCTTGAGCGTAAAGAAAACTTCCACTTCCTCCTGTCCCGCGTCGGCATCCACCGATTGAAACAAAGGCGCGTAGAAGACATCGCCGACTTTTTCTCCTGCCTCAATAATCGCCACTTCGCTCGAAGCCGGAGCACCAGCCACGGTACTTTCTTCAGCCGCCACGGTCGGTTTGAACCACTGATAGAGCATCAGGTAAATAATGACCCCCGTCACCGAAACAAAAAGCCAGGAGGGAAAAGTAATGCGAGCCAACTTTTTGTGTTTTTCGAAGTTCCCTCGAAAGGCGGCCACGACCAGCAGGATGATAAAAGGTAAATTCACCACCGCGAGAATCACATGCGGGATCAAAATCGTGAGGTAAACAATGCGAGCGACGGGATACTCCTCGGGAAAATTGGTGTGCCGGGCCGTGTAGTGATAGATGAGGTAGGAAGTAAGAAAGAGCGTCGAGGATATCAAAGCCCCTACCATTACCCTTTTATGCGCCTTTTTTTTCCCCGCCTTGATCAGAATCACTCCGGTGACGAGAAGGATCGCACTGATTGAGTTGAGAAACGCATTAAGCGTCGGGAGGGACTCTAAGCTGAAAGCGGCTATCAGTTCCATGGCTTATTCGAAGTCAGAAAGTTTGAGTTCCGGATTGAGGACCATTTCGACATCACGGACGAGACGTTTGAATTCAAACTCCCCATGATTGGGGTTCATGACATCGTAGTAACCACGAATATTGGCGTCCCCATCGACGAGCGCGAGTCGCTGATCATGAGCAAAAGGCCCCTGAGAGGCGCGTATCCCCGGGTCCGTAATCTCCTCAGTCGCATAAAATTTGAACTCCGAAATCATGTATTTAGCAATCGTGTCCGGATCTCCCGTGAGAAACCACCAATCCTCTGATTCGACTCCCTTGTCTTTCACCCACTTATCCATTTTCTCCGGCGTATCGTCTTTCGGATTCACACTGATGGAGACGAGTTTAAAAACGGGATTATCACCGAATTGATCGTCGAGAAGCTTCATCATCGAAGCCATCCCGAGGCATCCCGCTGGACAGTCGGTGTATTGGTAACCCGTAACGTAGACATGGTGCCGCAACATCCCGAGAGAGACTTCTTTCCCGTCTCGATTAATGACATTCAGATCCGTTTCGAGCTTCGCAACGTGCGGTGGGCGCCAGTTTTTCTCCTCGTAATCACGCCGAATCAAATACGCACGGGTCACAAAAATCGAGCCAAAGGCCACAATCAGGCAAATCCCGATAATAGTTCCCCACCAGGCGATGAGTTTTTTTCTAGTAATGTCAGATTCTTCAGGAGTCATCGATCTTCGGTTTTGAAATAATTACGCCCACGCGAGGTAGGAAGCTACCATCATTAGAGGCAAATAGAGCAGCGTAAAAAAGAATAGCGTTCTCGCGTCACCTCTTTGTCCACTCTTGAGAAACTTAATCGAGAGCCAGACCATTATCGCTCCGAGCGCTCCGCCCGCGAAGCACCCCCACGAGGCAAGCGATTCGCTCATCAGAGGATAAAGAACTCCGAAGAGGAATGTCAAAACGGCGAAAAAGAGAGCAATTTTTCCTGTCTTCGAACCCGTATCATCGTCGTTCGACCACATTTTGAAACCACCGAGGGCATATTCTTCGCGATACATCCAATTGATCGCCGCAAAATGGGGCATCTGCCAGAGGAACAACAAGAGGAAGAGAAACAGTGCTCCGTCACTGAAAACGCCCCCACCCCCACCGGTCCAACCGATCAAGGGAGGGATTGCTCCTGAAATTGCTCCGATCACGGTGTTGAAAGTCGAAACCCGCTTCATCGGGGTGTAGATAAAGAGGTAGGTGAGAAGGGTAATTCCCGCCATCGCAGAGGCCATGACATTCACCTTCACGCCGAGATGTATGATCCCGAAAGCACAAAACAGCCATCCGAGGACAAACGCGGCCGCTTTAGGCATTCGCTTGGCCGGAAGCGGGCGATTTGAAGTTCGCTTCATGCGAGCGTCCACATCCACTTCCATAAGTTGATTGAATACGGCAGCACCAAAGGCAGCCAAGACAGACCCAAGGAAAAGATGGAACAAGAGCGCAGGTGAAAAGTCCTCCCCTTTCGTCGCAATGAGAAAGCCGAACACCGAAGTGATGACCACGAGGAGGCTAAGTCGCGCCTTAGTTAGGGTCATGAAATCCTGACGCAACTCCTTCACTAAGCTGCGCGGGGAAGTGGGTGATTCATGGTTCGTTTCTGCCTCTGCCATTCCTGATAAAATTTTCGAAACGCTAACCCGTTTTCCCAGTTCGCGCGAGTTCAGCCTCGCCCAATTTCCCCTTCGTCGATTTCACGGCAAAGGTAAACGCCACCGCAAGGATCGCGAGACCGTTGATGACGTGAAAATTAGTGAGCCAAAAGTGTTTGCCGGTCGCTATGACCGTGAGGCCAAGGACAATTTGGCCTACGAGAAGGAGAAGTAAAATGTTGAGGTGTTTTCCGATCCTCGCCTCGTTTTTGAGCTTAAACCACAAACCGAGAACCAATCCAAAAATACAAAACGCAGTCCATTTGTGAAGAAAGAGCACCATGATAATAGGCTCATCAAATGGTGGAATCCATTGCCCCGCCGTCTTGATAAGATCGGCATCGGCAAGTCCAACACGATGAAAATGCCGCATCGAAGCTCCAAAAACAAGCTGAAGCGAAACCAAGCCAACAAGGGAAACACTGCCGATCCGAGCGAGCTTTTTCACTCCCGCTGAACCAGAAAATCCGATCTGATCCCACTTCGAATCCGATGCCAAGACAATGAGAATGAGCAGGCAAAAAAACGCCTGGGCAAGACAACCATGCAAGACGGCAAAGCCATTCGAGATCTCAGTGACCCGAAGTCCCCCAAAGATGGCCTGGGTGGTCACCATTAGCAGGGCCAACGCCGAGAGTTTCTGAACGAGAGACCAGGATCGCCTCATCCAGCTCAGAATCAGCCAGACAAAAGGAATCACGCCAAGAGTGAGTCCCCACGTGAGCAGATTTGATTTTCTAACAGGATCGCTTCGCTCTGCTCCCGCCATGATGAATACCGCAAAAATGACGGCAAGACCGACCACGAGAGTAATAACCTCCAAAAGCCGTTTACGACTGCGAATATAGGCCCAGGAAAACATTCCCAGAACCAACAGTCCCACGAGCGTCGCGATGAGGCGATGACTGTGCTCAAGGAATGGAACCATATAACTGAGCCATCCCGGGGGGTTGATCGAACCGAGGCTGAGCGGCCAATCTGAAAAGGCCATCCCGGCAAGTTTGGTCGTCGTAGCAGCCCCCCACCAGATGAGAAGAACCGCAAAGAATGCGACCACCCTCGAGTACTTATTAAAAGCCAGCTGAGACAATTGATTGCTCATTTTCATTAATTTTACTACGTCGACAGTGAAAGGAGGGGATGCAAATTCCCGTAATCACTTCACAAAAATGGCGGAGTGCTAACACGCTCCGCCACCTCAAACCATTCACTGAAACCGCGGACCTAGTTCTTGGGGAGAAGCGGGCTCTGGGCCGCATACCATTCATCGAACTCCTCGCTGCTGACAGCCTCAACATAGGCCACCATCTGGGCATGGCCTGCGCCACAGAGCTGGGCGCAAACGATATTCCATTCACCTTCCTTCTCAGGAACGAACCACATCGGAATTTCGGAACCGGGAATCGCATCCTGCTGCGAGAACATCGGAACAATCGCGAGGCCGTGAATCACATCTTTCGAAGTCACCTGAATTACGACAGGTCGGCCAACGGGAACTTTGAGTTCGTTCACTGAAACAAAGTCATCTGCCGCGTTAGGGTCCTCTGAAACAAGGCCTACCGGGTTAGCTCCCGAATACCGCTCGTGTGAAGTCATCCCCACGTTTTTATCTGCTCCGGCATAGTGAAAGGTCCAACGATACTGCTCCCCTACGGCCCTCAAGTTAACGACCTCGTCTCCAACTGGACGTGCATTTTTATCGGAACGCTTAGCCCAGAGCGGGAAAGCAAACCCTAAAAGCAAAACCACTTCCACGATCACTACCCCAATCTCAATATGGGTCGAGAAGTGTGAAGTGATTCCGTGGTAGTTCGCACGAGGCGACTTCTTTCGACGGAATTTCCAAAGAATAAAAACAAGGAACAAGGACCATCCTACAAAGAGAATCGCCATGAACCAATGGATCAGTGCCAGCATGTGATTGCCCACCTGACCATGTCGGGAAGCTATCTCATGCATCCCCGAAATTTCGTTAATCCACTCAATCATATCAAAATTTGGTAATAAAAAAATCAGTCAGCTGAATCTTCGATTCAGCTTCAATTGTTCTCCCCCGGAAGTTCTTCCGCGATCTTCCGGGAACGGCGAGCGAGATAAATAATAAAAGCGAAAAAGCTCCCCAGCATCGAAAGGAGGAAAAAAAGCATGACCCCGATCGCACTGTTGGCAGCGAGAAGGGATTTCCCTTCGGCTCCGCTCATACACATGGGACAGGCTAGAATATTTTCAAGAATCAGAGTGTTCATTATTAAGGTTAAGGTCTCCTAGGGTATTACGTTGCGAACTTTCTTAAGGAAACGGACCCCGTAAACAAGGAGCCCAAGACCACCAATCAAACTTATCCATCCCATCACAGTGAACATCTCAGGGAGATCTCGGCTTAAGAGACACCATGCGCCGAAAAGCCAAGAGGAGACAACGACGACGGCAATGAATGCGATATGGAAGTGTTTGAGAGACATAATATTAGACCGGTTTTTAAAGCTGCTCGATCAGCTTTCCTTTGGTGGTTTGTAAAGTGTCGTACTGCTCACGAATCGGATCAGCACCAGCGAACAGAGTGAGCGCCATGAGACTGAGAAAGAAAAGAAAGGTGAACACCAGTATCTTGTAGATGAGACCCTTTTCATGATTCAGGTGCATGAAGATCAGCGCAACGAGACTGGTCTTAACGCCCGCAATGGTTAGACCTATCACAAAATCAGCCGGGGTTGGTCCGGGAGGGCCAAAATCAAGAGGAGGATAAAGACCAAGCGCAAGAGTGATGCAAGTGAAGAAACAAAGGGCACCGAAAACAGCCAAGTAAGATTTCTTGTGCTTTCCCCAGTCGGTAGTTGAATCGGCCATGATGATTGTGAATATAAAAAATTAGAGAAGATACATGAGCGGGAACAGGAAGATCCAGACCAAGTCGACAAAGTGCCAAAAGAGACCGCCCACCTCAACACGGTTCGCGAGATGCTCAGGATTTTTGAGGTAGAGTTTCTTACCGAAGACGGTGAAAAACAACAGGACGAGAGCACCGCCAATGACGTGCAATCCGTGAAGAGCCGTCATCGTGAAATAGATCGCGTAGTAGTTACCGTAGCGAGGGCCATGATTGCTCATGAACTTAATTTTGTCGCGAGGCACCAGAATCGTCGTCTCATCGTGATCGCCAAGCTCCTGGTCGTGATCTGCAGCGTGAGCATGATCGCCTTCCGCAGCGCCTTCCGCAGACGGCTTAGACTCGCTCTTGTGAACCGCATCGTGGTGATCATCTCCCTGATCACCGTCGTGCCCATCCCCATGGTGACCGCCCACGTGAACATCATGAAGGTTCAAAATATGACCACGAAGCATCTTCTCAGGGATCACTTTGCCTCGTGGCTCATAATACTCACGAAGATGGCGGTACTCAGCAGCCTGCTGCTCGAAGAACTGTTGCTTGGCTCCCTCGTCGCCAATCACATCCCAAACGATCGACTCACGCTGTTTCTGTGGAAGGACGAGCTGCATATCGACCTCATGAACAATGAATTTAACGTCGTCGCTGATCAACTTTCCTTCCACCTTCGAGCCGTCTTTAAAATTCACCGCGGTATCGCTGTGGAGAACAACCTTACGAGGATTTGCATTGAGAACGAATGGTTCGCTCGCAGTCAATATCGCCGAGCTGTTAACTGAGACAGGGGTCGGATTAGCCACGCCTGAAGCCAACTCGGACCGATAGCGTTTCCGCTCATCGGTCAGCTTTCCGGAAATAGCTCTCCGCTCTTTGTGAAACCAAGCCTTCAGCTCTGAGTCAGAATGGATCTCCACGCCCTCCTCTGAACCGGGTCCTTCAGTCACTTTAAAAGTCGGAAACTCGCCATTAGGAATGCTCTTAATGAAGACAGGGACTGCTCCCTGAAGGCTTACCGTAGCGGTGGAACCTTCGAATCGAATCCGATCAGTCTTATCCACGAGCGCGCCTTCCATCACCGAATTATCTTTCAGCTTGATGCCGAAGTGATGGTTCAACTTGCTGTTGTACTCAATCCCCTTCAGGCACATGAAAATCACGGCGCAGCCGATAACCGAATACATGTAGATCTGATAGAGCTTCCAATTCCGCTCTTTCAAGGCAACCCAGGCAAACACGACGCCCACTGAGGAAGCAATCAGCACCAGAGTGTTGATGAATCCGAGCCAGACAAAATCTTTGTGGACGTTGAGACCCCAGGGCCATGGATTATCGACTCCGTCCTGAATTCCGACGCGCAAAAACACGTAAGCGGAAAAAAGTCCCCCAAAGAGCATGACTTCGGAGGCGAGGAACAGCCAAATACCAAGCTTGGCGTTATACAGTCCGGTGTCGCGCCTCGGCGTTACTTCGTGTGGAATTTCCATATGGCAATATTCTTGCTAAAATCTAATAAATCGTTCGAGGAGTGAAGCTCAGAGACTAAACCGCTGACTCGTCACTTTTTTTGACCTTCCCGCCTTCTGATTTGATCTTTGATGGATCATCTTCGAACTGAGGAGAGAAGTCGCGTGCCTCACCCGGAACGCTGTACTCGTAAGGGCCGCGATAAGCAACAGGCTCCGGAGTGAAATTACCATGGGGAGGAGGCGTCGGTGTTGCCCACTCAAGGGTAGTTGCATCCCAGGGATTGTCGCTGCTCACCTTCTTACCGATAAACTTACTGAGGAACAAGTTAATGATAAAAGGCACCTGGAACACGGCGAGAAGCCATGCTGAGCCTGACGTCACGATGTTCAAATCGATCATACGAACCGCAGCATCGGGCTCGATGACATTAAGCATCTCACAAATATTGGCAATGAACCCATTCGGCTCAGCGAAAATCTGCGAACTGATTTGCTCGTAGGCTTTGCCGCCGTCGAAGGCACGGCGGTGAAAGCCGGCCATTCCCTGGAAGAACATCGGAGCGAAAACCCCGTTCATAAATATCAAGGACGGCCAGAAATGGAGATGTCCGAGACGAGTGCCCATCATACGGCCCGTGAGTTTTGGGTACCAGTGGTAAATTCCTGCAAACAGTCCAAAGATCGTTCCCGGAGCAACGATGTAGTGGAAGTGGGCAATCACGTAGTAGGTGTCGTGAAGGTGGAGGTCAGGAAGACTGAACGCGAGGGGGAGACCGGTGAGACCACCGATTCCAAACATCGGAATGAAGGCGGTTGCAAATAGCATCGGAATATTAAACCGGATCGAACCTCCCCACATTGAGATCAGAAGCGAAGTAATCAAAATCACCGAGGGCACTGAAATCAGGACCGTCGTCGTCTGAAAAAAGGTTGAAACAGCAGGCCCCATCCCTGTGATATACATGTGGTGGGCCCAAACAATAAACGCTAGAAAGCCTAAAACCATGACGGCATAGACCATCGTCTTATACCCCCATAACGGCTTTCGCGTGTTACACGGAATGATCTCTGCGACGATGGCAAGCGCTGGCAAAATCAGAACGTATACCTCGGGGTGGGCGAGGAACCAGAACAGGTGTTGATACAGCAGCGGGCTACCCCCACCCGCGGCATCAAAGGACATCCCGCTGACGTTAAGACCGGTCGGAACAAAGAAACTCGTTCCCCCAAGGCGATCCATCAGCTGCATAATAGCCGCGACTTCAAGAGGTGGGAACGCGAGTAAAAGAAGAAAACCGGTCACCAGCATCGCCCAGACAAAGAAAGGCATCCGCATCCAGCTCATCCCACGGCATCGCAAATTGATAATCGTGCAGATAAAATTGACCGCACCAAGAAGAGAGGAGGTAATCAGGAAAACCATCGCCACAAGCCATTGCGTTTGGCCCGTCCAGAAAAGATCCCCGTAGTGAAGATCCGTCGTTGTTGCGAGCGGAGAATAGTTCGTCCAACCGGCCTTAGCCGCTCCGGAGGGAAGAAAGAAGCTGATAAACATGAGAACGCCGCCCAGAAGATAGAGCCAGTAACTCGCCATGTTCAGACGCGGGAAGGCCATGTCGGGAGCACCAATCTGCAATGGCGTGACGTAGTTACCGAACGCGCCAAAGGCGAGCGGCACAATTCCAAGGAACACCATGATCGTTCCATGCATCGCACCGAACATGTTGTAGAGATCCCCGGTCACTTTCCCGCTATCGTCTAACCAGGCCTGAAACCAGGGCCAGTCAGCGAGCATCGGAACCGCGCGATCTGGATAAGCGATGCTCCACCGCATCACCATCATTAGAAAAAATCCGAACGCTAGAAAAACAAGCGCAGTAAACCCATACTGAATTCCGATCGTCTTGTGATCGGTCGAGAAGAGATATTTCTTCCAGAAAGGCTCCACATGATGGTGTTCCTCTTGCGCCTGGTCGTGTGTTTCTGCTGTTTCTGCGCTCATTGAAAGTCTAAATTACGTTGATAAGGAGAAGAGATAAACCTTCGTCTATGATTATGTTTTCGAATTGAGATCCCTCTTTTCAGCCGCCAGGAGTCGCTTCTGCGACGGGTTTGCCTGTCTGCAAGTCCACTTTTGCCCCCGGGAGCATATCGCCCTCAGGAATCGCTAACAATTCGGATTCTGTGTAGGGGGCAATATGCCCGCTAAACTGCTCACGAGCGGCCTTCATCATCTCGATCGTGACCACACCGTCATCACCCTCAGGCAGACTTCCAAATTCACGACGAACGTAAGTAATCACTTGAGCAATCTTCTCATCGGAAAAAGTGTTCCATGCCGGCATCAAACCATTATAGGTCTGGCCGCCCACCTTAAGTGGGCCATTAATTCCATGCAGAAGAATCGCGCCGAGACGGGTCGTGCCTCCGTCAACCCACTCGGATCCAACGAGCGGCGGGAACAGTCCGGGAATACCGAGACCGGATCCCTGATGACAGGCGATACAGCTTCCGTAAACCTTTTTCCCATCTTTAGTCCAATCATCAATCCAGGCGGCAGCCACCACATCGGCACCGTCCCCACCGAGTGACGGGCGGGGTGCTGCCTGATAGTAATCAGAAATATAAATACTGTTACTGAAACCATTGGCCCCACTGAATAAATGTCCCCCACCTAAGATCAGGATCAAGGCACTCACGACGATAATCGAAACGCCCACGGTTCCCTTTCCTCCACGCTGAAGGGCATTCTCACGACGAACAGAGTCATGCAACTGAACCGTGCTCACGGTTCCCTGATCGTAATCGATGTTTTTGTTTTCGTTGCTCCCCATTTGGATAGCTGATTGAAATTAAATTCGGTTTCTCTTGCTAGCTTCCGCTAGCGATTGCGCCTGGAATCTGCTGATCCTTTTTCAAAGACATCAGATAATCTACTAAAGCTTCAGCTTTTCCAGTCGGAACATAGCCTTCGCGAACCGACGACTTCTTATAAAGGTGCTTGTAAGCGGGCATCCCGCTGTTGGGATCGAGCCCCTTTGGGTCTGCCAAATGTTGGTGCATCAGCTCACGGGATTTAATACGATGACCAACGTTCGAAAGATCCTGACCAATCCTCTGATACCCGAGCAAAGCCACTTTTTCCGTCGCGTAGTCACCAGGATGGGTTGCGCGAGCAAGCCCCTCTTTTTCGCGGCCACCCCAACCCGGCCGCCACATATCAGGACCGGCATAAGTAGGGCGGATCATTTGAGTGTGACAATAAGCGCAACCCTCAGCAGCATAGATTTGACGACCGTAATCACTTGCTCCATAACGCTGTAAGGCCTTGTCTGGATAAGCGGTAGAACCTTCAACTCCGTCGGCTTCCGTGTAAGGAATCGGCTCAGCATTCGACATTTGAATAAATGGAATAACGATAAGAAACAGCCAGGGAAGGGCAAATACCAGCCCAAGAGCGCCGAGCAACTTCCAAAATTTGTTTGAACTCATATGAATAATTTTTCTCCGCGATTCAAAGGTTCTTAGTTAAGACCCGCAGCGGCTTTAGCGCTTTCCACTTTACCCGGTTCTACGTGAATCAGAGTCGGCCCGGCTGACTTGCGCCCTTTACCAATGAACATGAGAGCCAACTGGTAGAGGAACATAAGATTTGAAAAAGAAATCAGCGCCCAAGCAATACAGCGCCCCGCAACATAAGCTGATGACGTGACAAACGATGTCGAAAATGTCTGATCCCATTGGGCAAGACTTCCGCCCTGTGCAATGCCGCCAACGAGCATACAAATAACCAAAGTGATGATGCCGTAGACACTGAACCAGAAGTGAGTCCGGATTCGCTTACCGGAAGGCCATTCGCTCCCTGTGATACGCGGCACGATGAAGTAAATTGCTCCGAAAACCGTCATCGAGAAAAATCCGTAAAACGCCAGCGTATCGAGACCGACCACAAAATGGCTGAACTGGAGATTTTTACCAAACAAGAAAGTCGAACTCATCGCAGACAGGAGCGCATAGACCGCGAGCATTAACATTCCAAAAACAGTGAATCGGAGGGAAGGACTGAACTCCCAAATTTTCGTAGCCCCTTTTAAAGTCATCAACAGATTCACGACGGTGATAAGAATCGCGAGGAGAATGAAAATCGCTGCAGCACCGCTTACCGCCGACATCCACGCCGGAAATGGACCTCCCATAAACCGTGCAAATCCGGTCCAGCCCGCCAAAGCGGCAAGAAGCCAGAAGCTCACCTGTGCGAGGGGATAACTAAAAACAGCACGACCGGAAATCTTCGGCACGATGTAATAAGCGATCGCGAGAGCGATCGGAGCCATCCAAAAATAGGAGAGATTCGTGATGAACCAGGCATTTACACCGGCAGCCATCACAGGAGCCGTTCCCTTGTTGATCAAAAGATTGGCCGTAACAAAAATCCAGGGAAACCAAATAACCGCGCCAAGCACAAACATCTCGGAGATGTAGATGAGTGAATCACCACGTGAGCGAAACATCGGAAGAATCCAAACAACGATGAGAGCGTAGGAAATTGCCAAAATAGGCCAAACCCAAGCAGGAAAATCGAGGAGCAGGAGTGAATTACCGTATCCGAACCAGACCGTAATAACCGCGAAGGTGACCCCGGCATTCCAAAGCGCTCCAGCAACAATGAGCGCGACGGGATGCTCAATCTTGTTACGACTCAGGCGAGCCATAAGCCACAGGACGACTCCCAAACCAGCCTGCATCGCCCATCCGTAAACGAGTGCATTCATGTGCGCCGGAAAGAGACGCCCGTAACCCATGAACTGGCAATTATCCCAAAGGCCCGGGACACACAGCTTCAACGAGCTGAAGAAACCGAGAAGCGTCGCAACCAGAAGCCATGCCGCTGCGCTCGTGAAGAAAAACAGCACGGGAAAGCGGGCCGAACGGTCGATCGCCGCTCTTTCGCTCATTTCCTCAGGCGTTGGTTGTTCAAATGTCATGAAAACGTGATAATTTTTTTTCGTAGAATACCGGAGACCCGCTACTTCTTGGCTTCAGGCTTGGCTTCAGGCTTGGCTTCAGGCTTGGCTTCAGGCTTGGCTTCAGGCTTGGCTTCAGGCTTGGCTTCAGGCTTGGCTTCAGGCTTGGCTTCAGGCTTGGCTTCAGGGGCAGGGGCAGGGGCAGCCGCGGCCTCCGTCTGCTTCAAAAAAGTAGGTGACCCGGGAACAACAACCGCGGTTTCAGCCGGCTTGGCCGCTGTCTTAGCCACCGTAACCATCGCCGCAGCAATCTTTTTGTCATCAACCACCTGCGCCTCAGTCACTGCCTTCAAGTTATCCCAACGCGCCTGGGTCGTAGCCTCATCGAAGTCACCCATGTAGGCCCGATCCTCAACCGATTCACTTCCCGTAAACTGAAAAAGAATCAGCGCGAGAATGCCGAAGAAAACAAAGATGCCAAACGTTCCTAGAAAACGCTTCACTTTTGAGTCTGAAGGGGAGGATGAACCACTCATATAAAGTTATTGGAAAACTAAAGGACGATCAGTTCACTACGTTAAGGGACTCATCGAGACGAGGGTCACGACACGGAAAAAGACTCGCAGAACCAAGGCGCCAAAGAAGAGCGAACCCAAAGATTCCGGCCACTGAAACAAAAGCTAAAATATCGAACCAAATTGCTCCCGGCATTACCATGAGCATCGAATCGGCAGGACCGGCCGCAGTCAGCGATGGTCCGCGCTCTGGAATGATGATCCAATAAATATCGAGGACATGCATGAGCAGGTTCCAAACCGCTACCGCCGAAAGCACGACAGGCAGCTTTTTCACCTTTTGAAGCAAGAGAACAGCAAACGGAATGAAGAAGTGCCCAAGCACGAGGGCAAGGATCGTATAGTAGTTCCAGTAAGAAGTGTTTCGAGTGAGATAGAACTTCGTCTCCTCCGTGATGTTCGCATACCAAATCAGGAAAAACTGAGAGAACGCGATGTAGGCCCAGAAAATCACAAAGGCGAGCATCAGCTTACCCAATAAGTGGTAATGCTCCAAGGTGACCACGTCTTTCAGATAACCGTAACGGCGCAGTAATGTCAAAATGATGACGATGAGCCCAATCGAGTTAAGCGCGGCACCCGCGAATAAATAGACACCCCACATCGTTGAAAACCAGGTGTAGTCGAGGGCCATGAGCCAATCGAAGACAAGAAAGGTCCACGCCACCGCAAAGAACGGAAGAAATCCACAGCTCCCTCGGCGCATCCAGAGGAACCATTTCGTGTCACCATCTTTATCAAGATTTGTCGACCAGCGGCGCAGAATCAGCGCAATCCCGGACAGAACGATGAAGTAAAAAACGAATCGGATATACCAGAAGGTCTCATTGAGAAATCCTTTCTTAACGTAGAGAAGGGCTTCCTCCTTCTGAAAACTCTTATTCAGAAGCGTCTCGTGCACCGCATCTTCAGAAAGATCCTCCTCCTCGAGCGTTGCCAATTTCGCTTTAAGCGACTCGATCTTGCGATCAAAGTGAGCGCGATGCCCCGGGCTTGGCGACTCGATCGCAGCAAGTTCAGATTCAGCAATGGATACAGCCGCTTCCGCGCCCGCGAGCTCGGCCCTCTTCTCGGTCACATATTGGACGGCACCCTTTTCAGCCGCCTCCTCCGCTACAACCAGCACTGCTTGGCGCTTCGGAAACCATTCCCATAGATCATCCTGATAACCATTGGGAATCAGGAACGGAATGCCCAACAAAAGAATGAAAGGAATAAGACTGCCCAAATTCTCCATGAGACGACGCACTACCGTGCCCCATCCTGAGTTGGACGCGTGGTGAAGCAGCGTCCAGAACAGCCCCCCTACCGCAAGCGACAGGAAGAAAATCACCGCAAAGAGCCAACTATACGACATCTCGCCCCTCTTCTCAGGGAAGGCCAAATTGAGTGCCAAAAATAAAGCCAGACCACCAAATCCGACGAGGCCAAACAATACCTTGAGGATAAAGGGATTCTTGAAGAATTCCCCATCCTTAAAATCATCGCCGTCTTTCAATCCCGCCATAAGTCTTAAAAAAAATTAATAAATACAAAATTAGTTACCGGAAGCCTCTTGCAGGGACTTCACGTAGGAAACAATCGCCCACCGATCCTTCACCGGAATGACACCGTTGTAGGGACCCATGAGTCCTTTGCCATGAGTGATCGTTGAAAAAATTTGCCCTTCAGGCATCGCTGAAACACGAGCATCAATAAGATTCGCCGAAGGCGGAATAGCCCAGTATTTGGAAACAACCCCCTGGCCATTCCCGGTCTCGCCGTGACAAGGAGTGCAAAAAATCTGGTAGCGCTGCTTGCCCCGCTCAACAAGGTCAGCGTTCAACTTAACTCCTTCAGGAAAGCCCTGACCGTAAAAATCACCAAATTGACCGGTGCTAGCATAGCCATCGCCGCTCGAATACTCGAGATCACTGCTCGTCGCGCCTTCATTCCCTGCATGAGGGAGCGTGTAACCAAGAGGCACAGTTCCCACAACCGGCTTCTGCGCAGCCTGTCCGTCAGCGAAGAACTCAGTCGGCTCCTGCGGCCGGAGCTTATACTGATGGTCCATATCAGGAAAGAGCTCAAACGGAGGGTCCGAGAACTTTTCACCACGCGGCCCGATCGCATAAATTACTACGACCACCGCAATTGCTAAAACTAGAAAAAACCAACGCATTATGAGAACTTTATTAGTAAGCAACCTCCTCAATTCTCTCGGCACCGATCTCTTCGAGGAACTCACGGGTTCTTTCCCGCTTGAACTTCGGATCGCGTGCTTCGATCACCATGATGAAGCCATCATCAGAAAATTTTGAAAAGAGCCTCGAGGTAAAAAGCGGATGATTCCAGCGAGGCAACATGATAATCGTAAGAAGCCCGAACACAGTTGCGAATGCGGCAAGTAGAATCGTGAGCTCAAAGGTTACCGGAAAGAAAGCCGGCAAAGTAAACAGATTGGTTGGCTTGTCCTGAACGACGGTTGGGTAAAGGGAAACCTGGGTAAAGAACTGCAAAAACAAAGCGGCCGAAAACCCCGTTGCACCGCCAACGAGAACGATAGCGGACAACCAACTCTTCCCAAGACCCATCGCATGATCCATTCCATGGACGGGGTAAGGGGTGTGCACATCCCAACGGCGAAATCCTCCCTCACGAACCTTTTCGGCCGCATGATAGAGATCCGTCGCATTAGCAAACTCTGCGACATACCCGAAAAGGTTTTTTGAACTGACTGATGAATCACTCACGGTTCCCGTATTATATTAAATTGATAGACTAGCTCTCCGACCTGCGGCGCTTCTCGCGCAACTTTTTCCACTCCGGATAGTGTGGATCAGATTCCGGCAGGACACCCTTCACTTCACTTGCAGCAATCACCGGAAGAAAGCGGATAAAGAGAAGGAACAACATGAAGAACATCCCGAAAGTTCCGAGGAACATGAGTTTTTCAACCCAGGAAGGTGAATAGTATCCCCACTGCCCCGGAAGGAAATCGCGGGCAATCGAAGTCGGGATAATCACGAAACGCTCGAACCACATTCCGATATTCACAAAGTTAACGATGATGAACACCATCCAAAGGTTGTGACGAACCTTCTTGAACCAGAAAAATTGAGGAATAATCACGTTGCAGGCGAACATGCAGTAGTAAGCCCAAGTGTAGGGACCGGAAAGAATCCGCAGGTGGAAAGCGTCCGTCTCAAACTTATTGGCACCGTAGTAGCTGATAAACAGCTCCATGATGTAAGCGTAACCAACGATCGTTCCGGTTAGCAAAATAATCTTCGCCATGTTATCGACGTGCTTGTGAGTGATCATGTCCTCAAGGCCGTAAAGCTTACGAACCGGAAGCATCAAGGTGAGCACCATCGCGAATCCACCGAAAATAGCACCCGCCACGAAGTAAGGGGGAAAGATAGTCGTGTGCCAACCGGGAATCACCGAGGTCGCAAAGTCGAACGAGACAACCGAGTGAACCGAAAGAACGAGAGGAGTTGAAATCGCAGCGAGAAGCAAATACGCCATCTCGTAATGTCGCCAGTGACGATTACCTCCGCGCCAACCGAGAGCGAAGAATCCATAAAGGAACTTCGGAACTTTTTTCTTCGCACGATCCCTCAGAGTCGCGAGATCCGGGATAAGGCCGATATACCAGAAAATCACAGAAACAATGAAGTAGGTCGAAACCGCAAAGACATCCCAAAGCAAAGGGCTCTTGAAGTTCTGCCAAATGGCATTGGCATTCGGAACCGGGGCAAGAAACCACACCATCCAGAACCGGCCCACGTGAAAGCCCGGAAAGATGCCCGCGCACATCACCGCAATCAACGTCATCGCCTCAGAGGCCCGGTTTACCGAGGTTCGCCATTTCTGCCGGGTAAGAAACAAAATCGCCGAGATCAAAGTGCCGGCATGACCGATACCAATCCAGAAAACGAAGTTCACAATAGCCCATCCCCACGCCACCGGCTGGTTATTCCCCCAAACCCCAACCCCTGTTGAGACGAGGTAGACAAGCGTAAAGAGAAGACAACCAAAAAGAGCCACTGAAGGAACGAAAAGCACCCACCAGATAAAAGGCTGGCGATTTTCAACGATCCCGCAAATCCTGTCAGTCACCCATCCCAAAGACCGATTATTAAGCACCAGGGGCTCACGTACCACCCCCTCTACTTCCGTAGGGTGGAGATTGGTCTTTGCTGTGTTGGTATCTGCCATGGTCGATCAAATAGTCAAAATTCCGGATCCTCAGATCAGTGCATTTTCGATGTCACTGTGCCAACTTTGTCAGCGCCTGGCATCTTCGGATTCGGGTTCTTAATACGAGCTAAATAACTCGTCCTCGGACGGGTTCCGACATACTTCAAAAGGTCGTAGTTGCGAGGATTTTCCTTCGCTGCGTTGATTTTATCGCCTTCCGCTTTCAGGTTACCGAACGTAATCGCGTCCGCCCCACAAGCATCCTGACAAGCCACAGTGAATGAATTCGCCTTCACTTGGACATCGTCAGAGTCACGAGCCGCCACCTTCGCCCCAATCTTCGCCGCGCTGATACGTTGAACACAGTAAGTGCACTTCTCGATGACACCACGCATACGAACCGTAACATTAGGATTCTTTTGGAGCTGCTGGGTCGTCGTTGCATTTCCTTCTGCCGGCGCAAGCGGACCGAGCTCGAGCTTGTCGATCGGACGCTTGTTGTAGTCGTAGAAATTGAAGCGACGGGCCTTGTAAGGGCAGTTATTCGCGCAATAACGCGTTCCGATACAACGGTTGTAAGTCATCGCGTTCAACCCATCACTCGTGTGAACGGTGGCATTGACAGGACAAACCGTCTCGCAGGGAGCGGCCTCACACTGCTGACAAGCCACTGGCTGCGGAAGCATCTCGATATGGTCGTCGTCGACCTTCCGCTTTCCGGGCTCACCGTGAACATCCCTATTGTAACTAAGACCCTCTTCCGCCACGATCTTGTGGTCACGGGGACTCGTGAAGTAGCGATCCATCCGAATCCAGTGCATTTCACGACCGGCAAGAACCTGATCTTTCCCAACGATGGGAATATTATTCTCAGCCTGGCAGGCAATGACACAAGCATTACATCCGACGCAAGTATTGAGATCAATCGTCATCGCCCACTGATGGTGCGGGTCAATCCGAACCGCATGCCCGGGGATCTGCTTGATAAACTTGTTCTCCTGAGTGCCGCCATTCTCGTAATCAGCCCCTTCATAGAGAGACATATTCTCAGGAATATGGTGATCCATCCCCTGATATTCAGCGAAATCACTCTTCTCCTTATACATTTCAACCGTGCCCTCACGGGCAATAGCGCGGCCCTCCATACTGTAGTGCTCCGCTGTAAGCGCGAGTTGATTAATGCCGCCCGTCTTGCGAATCGCAGCACCACCCACCACATAGCGCTGATTGGAAGTCATCAAAGGATAGGCGTTGTAACCGACTCCCTTACTCACTGTCCCCTCCGCAAGATCGTCATAGTAACCGAGTGCAATTGAAACCGCAAAATCCGAGTGACCGGGAGCCACCAAGACCGGAACAATGATCTTGCGATCACCGGCCATAATCTCGATGAGATCCTCATCCTTCAGCTCAAGAGTTTCAGCCGTGTAAGCACTCATGAGCGCCGCATTATCCCAAGTCAGCTTAGTGATCGGATCCGGAACTTCCTGGAGCCAACCATTATTGGCGAAGCGCCCATCGTAAGTAGCACTTCCCTGAACAAGAGAAACCTCGATACCACCCTTATGAGGAAAATCAGCAATAGCGTATCCGGCGAGAAGGGGCGCCGCGGCGGCGACATCCACCGTGACAGCAACAGGCGCAGGCTTGATCTCTTTCGCAAAACCATCCCGAAGCGCCTCATTCCACATTTTCCCACCAGCGGCGGCGTAGGAGCCTTTAACCCGCAAGAGAAGCGCCTCCTGCGAAGCATCATCCGCAAGCAACGAAAGTAGGAACGCGTCATACGAAACGCCACCCCACATCGGATTGATCATCGGCTGCTGGATCGAATAGACACCGGCAAGACTAAGGTGGTCACCCCACGACTCAAGGTAGTGAGCTTTAGGGACATGCCAATCAGCTAGCTTCGCGGTTTGATTCCGGGAATGGCCGAGATGAACCAGGGTAGGAACCTTTGAGAGAAGCCCCGGAAGACCGAGATCAGAGGGAGAGTCAAAGGCAAGATCGCCCTCATTCATCACCACAAGCGTCTCAATCGAGCCAGACTCCAGATCCGCGGCAAGCGCGGCGACATTCGCAAACTCAGGAAGGTCGTGCTGATGGAGCGAAATAATCTCACCGAACGCGCCGATAGCGTTATTCAGCCCCGAGACGAGCGCGTGAACAGCACCTGACTGGCGCCCCCCGGCAAGAACAATAGAAGAACCTTTGTGCGCAACCAAGTCAGCGGCGCACTCTTTTATCCAATCAAGTCGGTAAACAGACTCGATCGCTTTCGCAAGAGCCGTTTTCGCGAGAGCTGCGAGAGCAGCATCACCAGTGAGTGCCGCAACCTCTTTCGCGACAAGAGCCGCAATCGGAAAAATTTGTGAAGCCGGGGTGCGATAACGATGATCAGCCTGACCACCCGTCAAAGTAAACGCGGACTCAGCAACGTAGAGACGACTAATATCAGGACCCTCTTCAACATTTCGAGTCGAAGAAAACTCGCGAAGCGAGTCCTCACCAACCAGCTCATCACCGAGAAAATCACAGTCCAGCGAAAGAATTCGCTTCACCGTCGTCAAATCAACAATCGGTATAACTCCCTTACCGTAAATCAAATCGGCAGCCTCACGACCACCCGTTCCACTGAGAGCCTCATAACTATAAAGACGAACCCCGGGAAACGCGGCCTTAACCTCATTGATCAGCGCATGACGCACCGGCGAGGTCGATGGCGACAAGACCATTCCCATCTTCGCGCCTGTCGCAGCCGCCTTGAGCGGAGCAAGAACTGTCGCAGCAAAAACATCAGCCGTAGAAGGCTTCTCTCCCTCAAAGTACCCACGCGACCGATCCTGGTCATACATCTCAAGGACCGAAGCCTGCGTAAACGCAGAAGAACCACCCATCACCGCAGGGTGAAGTCGATTTCCATCGACCTTTGTTGGACGGCCCTCATAAGAAGTAACGACGAGGGGATCACACCCTAAACCACCCAAACGGGGCTTGGCGGTTGAATAGTAAAGCGCTTTACCGGGAATCACCCACTCAACATGCTCGTTGTAAGGAACGAGATGCTGAAGCGGTCGCTTGCAGGCCACTCCAAATCCCGCAAGAGCGGTCGAGGCTCCCATTAACTTCACAAAACTGCGCCGTGAAGTCTCATCAAGCTCAAGCTCTTGAGCCCCCTGAGGAAATTCACGCTCGAGCCAACCTTCGAATTCTTTCGAACCCTCAAGCTCGCCAAGACTTCTCCAGTGAGTTCGTGAACTTTCAGTTTCTGCAGGATGATGCCACTTTCGCTTCATTCAAATAAGTATCAAATCGTTCCGAATTACTCCCTCCACCCTAGCGGTGACATGCTGAGCAATCCTGTGGGGGATGAATCTGCCAAGCCTCTTTGAGATGACCCCCGATCAACTCGCGGCTCCACTCCTTACCTTCGTCAGCTACCTTAAGGTCCTCCGCCTTCGCCCCTGTCTTACCGGCGAGCTCAGCATAAAACTGATCTTTGTCCAAATCCTCAGGCATCCAGCCCAAATTCGTAATCTCGTCAAGCGGACGCAAATTCTCTGCCGGGTTCCGGTGGCAGTCGAGGCACCACGACATACTGAGCGGCTTCGCGTGATACACAACAGGCATCTCATCAACCCTGCCGTGACACTCCACGCAGCTCACCCCCCGATTCACATGAACCGCGTGGTTAAAGTAAGCGTAGTCCGGAGTCTTGTGAACCTGAACCCACTTGATGGGATCCCCGGTGTAATTCTCGTAATTCTCGTCCATCGCCTGACGCAACGGCTCCAGCTTCGGCGAGTCAGACTTCACCTTCCCGGGCCCGTGGCAATTCCAACAAACCTGCGCGGCAGGAACGTTTGAATGAAGAGAATTCTCGACGTGATTGTGACAGTAGCGGCAGTCCATCCCAAGTTGACCCGCATGAACGCTGTGATCAAAAGGAATCGGTTGCTGCGGCATGTAGCCTACGCGGGTATATTTCGGCGTCCATGAATACCATGCCACAGCGATAACGCACGTGCCAAGAGCTCCCAGACATACCAGAAGTTTGACCGCTAAAAGGTTTGTCCAACGTGGAAAAATGTTGCCCATCTCGAAATAAAGAGGGGCATATTTAATCGCTTGTGAAAAATTTCACAAGCGATTTTTAGGAGAAGTTTGAAGAGAGTACAAAACTTTCCGGACAGGGTTTAAAAACAGCCCTCGTTTGGGACGGATAAGGCCATCTCACCGCTAAAATCACGCCCCCCCCCTAGCGAGAGCCTTCCACGATCGGAAAGCCGCCTCAAACCCTTAATTTGCAAACATCTGAAGTTAGGGCGCCGCGGCCTGCGGCCTGAATTCACTGACCTTACCATTGTAGGAGCTAATCTGCAGACAGACATAGTTATCGGGGTCACTGCTCTGCACAGCACCCTCTCCCTGAACCAGAGTCAGATACCACGTGTCATTAGACGACGTTCGAAAAGGTAAATCGGTTGAACCATCCGGCCTGAAACGAAACGCAGTGTACTGGCAAGACGCCAGCGCACCTCCATTACCGACAGGGGCTTCCGCAATGCCTTCGTAAGGAGCGATAAACCCATATTTTTTATCATTCGCCTTACCACCTTTAGCCTTGGTATCCAGCAAAGTGCTCATACCTTCATGAACTGCGACCGGGGCCTTAATGCGGAAAAACGAGCTGATAGGGACCATTTCGCCTTCCCGATTGAACTGATAGAGCTGGAAGGCACGAAAACGCTCATCGAGCAGGGCCGCTGACTCGTCGGCGTATTTAAAAAAACGCACTTCCACATCCGAGCTTTTCGAAACTGCGATTTGCTGAGCGTAGGTAAACTGATTTCGAAGGACCGTTCCCTCCCCTGTCAGTGAATTGGAAGTAATCAGGCTAAAGAGATTCGGCGCAGCAAAGGCCATCAAAAGACCAACAACACCAAGCACAACCATCATCTCAATAAGAGAAAACCCGCCGACATACCGCTTCGAAAAAACTTTCATAACTAATTAAATATAAATCGCCCTAACTGCTCCACTTCGAACTTCTCAACATCACCAGCGAGCTGAATACCTTGTGATTGATCTTATTTGCATTCAGAGAATCAGTGACCTTTTGAAGGTCCTGCGTGAAACTCGCTGTATTACTAAAGGCTCCCTTCACAGCCGTTGAGAATTCCGTCGGGATTTGAGTGCCACTTTCGTACCTTACCGCCGACGCCTCATCAATCGCAATCATCGTAATCCGGAGAAGAGGGGGAACCTGCTGGGAAAAGCTCTCGAAAGACTCTGCTGTATCGTTGGAATCATAAGAATAGTTCGGGGCAATATTGCTGTATGCCTTGTCTCTCGAACCACTCGCGGACTCGAGGCTGTCCCGTGGTGAAATAACGAGAAGGATAATGTTGTCCGCGAGCGGGTTGAGATGGGACTCAAAATCCCCCTCACCCACATCGAGGCTCTGCTTATACCACTTATCGAAGATCTGAGGCTGCCCCTCATTCCTTTCCTCCCCCCCGTCCTCAAACACCTGATTTGATTCCGCGGGGGGGCGAAACTCCATTACCCGAAAGCGATACCGTTCCGGTGAATTAACAAAGGAGGGGCGAAAAAGCTTATCGCCGCCAAAGGCGGCAAAATAACCGCGCCCATTGAACAAATTATTTAAATTCCGATAGTTCGTTGAAAATCCAAGCGGCGCCTGGAAGAACACGGCGTGCCCGACCGCCTCCTGCGAACCGGCACTGAGGCTGCTCGCATCCATTGTGATGAAATGAAGCTCAGAGGTTTTATAGTAGCCGTCGACCAGACCGTCTTCATCTTCATCACTTAGATCCCAGTAGGTATTCAGTGAGGCCTGACCAATGTTTTTTGAAATAAGATCAAAGGCAACACGAGCCTCTCTGAACTGACTGATTCGGCTCTCAGAATACCGCCACGTCTTTTGCACTTGATCTAGCAGGACCGTGAGCATCAGCATGAGCACTGATAGAATCCCCATTGAAACCATCAACTCAATCAAAGAAAAGGCCTTAAATCGACCCGGCTTATTTTTCACTAAATTCATAACTATTTATAATCACGGCCCATTTTAACGACCAAGCTTTGATGAGTTGAGATAAGCGGCTGGGAACCATCCTCATCCCATTTAAAATTACCACCTCCTCCGCCGACCGCGGCAAACTCTAAAATAACAGGCCTCACATTGGAATTTTCATCCACCTGATCCAAAGAAAAGCCCGTATAGGTCCCGCCACCAACTGAACGCGGCAACTTGTCACCTTTCTCCGGAACTGTTATTCTGGCTGAATAGATGTGCGAGAAACTTCCCGCCTTCTTATCAGCCGGTACAGCCCCCTGGTTCTTACTATGACTGATCTCCTCTCCCTGTGAATCGTAATAAACCTCTAGCTTATCATAGTAGCTATCAAGAAGCGAAGTCCCTCCCTTATCGTCGAACGGCGTCAACTGGAGTTCGTTGAGAATCTGCTGCTGAACTCGCGCCTCAATCGCCTTATCGCCCGCCTCCTCCATCGTTTTCATCCCCTGAGGAAGAAGTCCCATCAAGGTAACGAGGGCAACGGAAGCGATCGCCATCGCGATGGTGACCTCAACAAGACTGAAGCCACGGGAGTCGTCGGCAAATTTGTGGTGGTTTATCATAGTAATAGAGCGGAACGGCCAAAGGATTAAGGAGCAAATCGACGAGGATTTACGACGCGATACTGATAGAATTCATCAAGCGTAGAAAGAGGATCAGTCGCGAAATCAACAATATCGGCAGAATTCGGGTCCACATAACGTTCAACAATGGAAGACCCACGATATTCAGCCACAGCCGAGTCCATCTCCGGACGCCATTCCCCATACTCCGCCGTCGAATTCCTTCGGGACTGCTTGAGAACTTGAGCGCGGAAGTGAACTTTGAAAGTATTCGACTTCGTCGTCACCCGGTTCTGAATATTCGTGTAGGGGCGCTCCCTTGAGTTATCCCCGACAAGTGAATGATCCTCCCAATACTTCCCGCTCTCCATCTGCTGAAGCGTAGGCGTGTAGGTCCCGATACCTCCCTTATCCGGCTTCCCGATACGAGAAGCGGTCCCCTCAGGAATCAGGTGAATATCACAGATCTCACTCGATGACTTGAAGGCACTTCGCCCCAGATTAAACTTGGTGTAAAATTGATCGAGAGTCTCTTTCTCCTTAATCGCAGATCTCAGACGCTTCCCTTGAAGCGCTCCCCCATAGGGAGAGAACCTCCAGTTATAGCCTCTTCCACGACCAGCATACGACTTGTAGTCAGCATGCCAGGCATTCGGAACGCAAAGCATAAACTCGGAACGGAACACACCACGTATCGCGGTGCTCCGCTCGATATGGAGAAAAGGAACCAATTCACAGTTGATATTTATCTTACCCCCGGTTGATAGAGGCTCGCTGATTGCATAGGGCTCGACGACCGGCATCCAGAAGAGATCCATGATCACATGATCAGGAGGACTCAGGGCTCCCGGATGGGTCTCAAACCCATCTCCGCCTTTGATATCCGGACGAAAGAGAAGCGTGCGCCAAGGGATATTCTCTTTCACTCCCGTTGGCAATGACCCAAACATTCCCGGCCCCGAAACGAGACGGTTCGGAGAGAAATAGGCAGGGCCGCCGCTCTCAGCGGCCCACTCCTGATCAAAATAAGGAAACTGTGATACGCCCCGGCGCTCCTCCCAGTAGGCGCTCACCGGCCCTGAGAACTTCCCTTTGAGAGAGTGGATATTTCCTTCATCCGGCTTGTTGATGTAAGGCCCGTCGATCATGATTCCAGAGCCGTTGTCGAAGTCGCCATATTTCTGACTATCCTTGGACATAGTATGCCCCCCCATCGGAAGCGGCTTACGGTTTCCATAAGGACTTATCTTTCCGGGGAATTCGGTTCGAATCAAATAGTCCTCTTCGATAGAAGCCCCATGAAATGGATGTCCCGCCCCGGTTGTGAGCGAGTGCGACCATTTGGGTTCATCCCAATACCGATGCTCCTCAAAGAGTTCACCAGTTTCCACATTCAGACGTCCCGCTACCATACGGAGGTCGCCATGCTCGACTTCCACCGATTTTAAAATATCCCCGCGCCCAACCAAGCCGGGCCTCGCATGAATATGCACTTGCCCGAAACGCCCCACCATGGGCGCACCAGTCCTATTGCCTCTATGCCAGCGAGCGGGATACTTCAGCGAAAGCTTCCTATCTGCTCCCCCAATCGGATTCCCCGGATCAAGCCCTAAATTATTTCGCTCAAGAAGTCCGAACGAATTCCTCTCAAGCTTAAGCGTATCACCCGCCCTACCACCGATATCCCTTTGATAAACCTCGACAGGGGAACCCGTCAACCCCGGTTCGGACGAGGGCTGCCTATCATACATAATCGGAGCCCGGCGACCGGGTTCAGATATGTTGGTGAAATCACGCACTTCAACTTCAACCGTTTGCAGCAGTTCGCCTCCGTCCGCACCGTAACGCCCCCCTTCAACGCCGGCACTTGCTTCCGCCTTGGCACCGCCGTGATAAAACTCGAAGGTAATATCACCGCCCTTGAAAATAACGATCCCTGGCTCAAATTCACCTCCTCCCGATTTTGCGCCACTGATTTTAAACGGAATCGTAACCAGGTCATAGCGATAAGCATTCGCTACCTCCGCGGGATCGCCATCCTCACCAGTCTCTTTTAGCCATTTATCAACATAGCCTGGAAGGTTGGCATAGCCTCGATCCAAAGGGGTAAGGCGACCCGATCCGAAAGAGTCCCCATGTTGGATACTTCCAATATTTTGCCCCCAATCATTTGAAAGCACTTGAGCGGTGGGGGAATTAGCGCCCCAGGGAGCGCTTGTTACAAAATCAAAGGCGAGAAGACCGCCGTATGATCTGGAATCCCAAGACGTGTCCATGTGGTTCGTTGAAAAAACGTATTTGTTTACCGGAGGCCTATCAAACCCAATAAAAGAACCCTCATTCGGACCCTCAGTGTTGAATTTAAACCCGCCACCAATAGACATTTTAATTTCAAGATCAGGGTTGATCGAACTCCATCCAATACTCGGCGTAAAGAGACTGAAATGAAGCATCCCCTGAACAAGCTGTTCTGTGCTCCCCAATCGGGTTAGCCCGGTTGTGAAAGCGGTCGGCGCTAAAGCATTTCGGTTAAATTTATTCGCCGAAGGATCACCAAGCACAGCGTCTCGGTAACCACCATCCAGATAGGCGAGCTGCCAATTCCAGTTCTCCGGCTTGAAAGCCGCCTCATAAAGCGCAGGATTAGTAGTCTTTAACGCCGTTAACCAACTAGGCGGTGGAATAGTACTGGGCTTATCCTTTTCAAAATTAGCAGGATGAGGGGGGAAATTCAGATAGATCTGAGTGCCATCGTTAAGGCCTGACGGCGGTATTTGGGAAAAGCTCCGATGTTGTCGAGCCCCAAAATGCGCCGGCATCGGAGTATCGCCAGGCTCAGCACATGAGATGACTTGAATATTGACGCTTGAGAGCGAGTGGAACCGTCCAAATCCTTTGGTATCGTTAATTTGAATAGGAACCACTTGCCCATGCCCTTTCAATCCACGCCTCTTATCCCTCTCACTTCTGGGATTGGTATAGGTGGGAACATCGCTCGTATTTCCTTTCACAAACGCTCTCTCGAAGTCAGCTCCGTAGATCGAATCATCATGGAGATTCGTTGTTCTGATATAATCAAAAATCTCCGTCAGAATCTGCTGATACTCACCCGGGTATTTCCCCGAAAATGATTCACCATAACCGGGTACAGGACTCTCAAGCAATTTTTCCAAATACGCATAGATTTCCTGATTGCGCTCGATTTTTTCGAAATCCCAAGTGGGGCTATCAGCGTTCTCACGCTTAAAAATATATTCATACCTCGGGTAGGTCCCTGGAGCTTCTCCCATCGAGGAACAATAGTGGATCAACTTGTCAAACGTTGTCAGATCCCGCTCGTAGTTCGGAGTCTTGTATTCGGAATTCCTAATCGGCCAAATCGCAATCTTGGGCAAATTGAACAGATTGGTTTCAGGAGCACGGCTCGTCACCGTAACGAAAAACTTTGAACGCTCCAGATACTCACTAAGCTCGTCTGCAGGAATGGGATCCCCAAGAGCGTCAGGATACTGGTGCGGCTCGCGATCAGAACGCATCACGACATCATCCAGCGAAGGGAAAAGAGGCTCTTTATCTGGGACGAGACCATTCGCCTCCTTCGGATCTCTCGTATCGATAAATCGGGTTCCAGACCTTGATCCGCCACCCACGACGCGAGGCACCACATTGTAGAGCATCTCCATGGCGTCCGCATTATTGACAATATCAAGAATGCCGGGAGCCAAAGCAGGCCCGAGGTGAACGCTGGCAGGGTGGCCGGGGTAACGCTGCCACTCTTTCTGAGCCGGTTGATACTGCCCCATCGCCATATCGAGAGCACCCCCCGCTTTAGGAACATCCCATGCCAGTCCTCCCGCGTGGGTGTTGATGTTCAACTTGGAAGTCTCATCATCTGCCCAGAAAGCAAACCGGGCCACTAAGGGGTTATCCTCTGAAGGGTTTCCTCCACCCGAAATCGGCTGAAAGCCGTAAGATTCTTGTGAGCCACCTGCGGGTGAATCACTGAGAACCCCGATCGTTCCATCCGCCAACTGGTATAGCCACTTCACCGGCATCGCGACGTGCCCCTCGGCCTTGGCTATCTTGGCAGCTTTGCCCCCAAAATCACCCACATTAGTGAGGGTCGCATCCGGATTCTCATTGTAACTAAACCCTTCAACCCCCCCGGTATCACCACCCAACGGGGCAGGCCATTTCGGCTCCGTTGATGCGAGTGGGTGCACAATAGGGTAGTACACTTTTTCGCCTCGGATCACCGGCTCGTTTAAATCGACATAATGACTTTCGCGATTACTCCAAGTTTTGGCGCCGACAAAATCATCTTCGAAACTTCCCCAGTTCAGTGTCTTCATCTCCTCGTCAGAGTACAGCTTGAAGGCAAACTCTTCCCTTCCTTTGTCATCCCAACGACGAATCGCCCCCGGTTGAGAGGCCCACGCCAACGTTCTACCCGCAGTCGTTGCCTCTCTGATCTGTGCGATCACCATATTGACGGCCTGCTCACCAACCTGCTGGGCCTGAACGCCGTGGGAATAAGTATTCGAAGAGCGATGCTCACTCGTTGCGAGAGAGAAAAACGTCAAAACAAGAATCGTCGTCAGAGACATCACAGTGAGCACTGTCAGGAGCGCGACTCCTTTGCGACTCTTTGGCAGAAATCTTCCTGACTTGAGGTGTTTAGCAATTTTCATGAAGAGAGGGGATGTGAAGTTAGGAGACAGATGAAGTCAAAAACCATCGAAGGCCCGTTAACTTCATGTTTTACAATGTAAATCCTATCGAAATACGAAGACAACACAAGCCTAATTTGCATTTCGGGTCATTTTCTTGACCATACATTGTATTTACACCGTCATTACAGAGATTTAACCAGCTCTGGAGTCCGAGAGAGAAACAAGTTTTTGGATTTCGGACAAGGAAAAAGCGAGAAATGGCTCAAATCGCAAAGTTTTTCGGCTCTTTCTTTGAAATTACCGACTCATTGCCTCGAGCTGTTTCAGCTCACTGATAAATCCGGGATAGGAGGTCTCAATGCACTCAACCCCTTTGATCACGGTTTCCCCCTCAGCAAACAGACCAGCTATCGCAAAAGCCATCGCGATGCGGTGATCTCCGAGCGAGTTGATTTCTGCCCCCTTCAGTTTTTGGCCTCCGGTAATTTCCATGCCGTCAGCGAACTCTTCAACTGGAACGCCCATGCAACGAAGACTCTCGGCAACCGCTGAGATCCTATCACTCTCTTTAACGCGAAGTTCTTGGGCATCCCTGATGACCGTCTTTCCTTCCGCCAACGCAGCAGCGACAGCGAGAATCGGGATCTCGTCAATCAAGGTGGGAATTTCACTTCCTCCAATTTCGGTGCCCGTGAGCCCGTCGCCGACCACTTCGATCGAACCCATCGGCTCACACCCTGATTCATCAATTCGCTCGGTAATCTTGGCACCCATCCGAGTCATCACCCCAAGAACTCCGGTACGGGTTGGATTCAGACCGACATTATGAATCAAAAGGCGCGCGCCCTTCATCGCCGCCGCCGCAACAATCCAGAATGCCGCACTCGAGATATCACCCGGAACCACAATATCACGAGACTCAGGGATCTGACCGCCCCAGATCGAAACCGTATCCCCTTCCCTGATATTTTTCACGAGGAGGTAGTTCAACATCCTCTCGGTATGATCTCGGGACGGATGGGGCTCGGTAATCGTCGTCTTGCCGTCAGCTTTCAGAGCAGCAAGCATGATCGCGCTTTTAATCTGCGCACTCGCTACCGGCGAATCATAATGAATCGGCGTGAGCTTTTCTTTCCCCGTAATCACAAGCGGAGCCATGACCCGCTCCCCCTCGCCTCTAATTCGGGCACCCATCTTCTCAAGCGGAACCGCGACCCGGTTCATCGGTCTTTTTGAAAGGGACTCATCCCCTGTCAGGGTAGACTCAAAAGGCTGACCAGCAAGGATCCCGGCAAGAAGCCGCATCGTTGTGCCGCTGTTTCCGCAATCAATCGGTTTCTCCGGCTTCTGAAATTCCCCGCGGCAACCGTGCACCCGAATGTGGGTGCCATTTTCCCCGAGACGCTCGATCTCAACCCCCATCGCCGCCAGCGCATCCATTGTCGCAAGACAATCTTCACTCGCAAGAAAGCCCGTGATCTCACAGGGGCCGTTTGAGAGAGCGCCTAACATAAGAGAACGATGCGAAATACTCTTGTCACCCGGCACGTTCAGCTCCGCTGAGAAATTTTTGACTTTTTTGACGCGAAGTTCGGCCATGATAATTAGTTAATTAGAAGAAGTCGAAAGCTACAGGGTTTCCCGCAGTTCACGAGCTTCCGACAAGAAGCTGCGGAGCTGCGCCCTGTCAAGCGTGTCGAGCGCTAGTTTCCACGACTCCAACTCGGAAATCAATGCACTAAGCTGCCCCGAAACCGCTTCATGATTATCCGCCAATATGCCGCTCCACATCGACTCAAGTCCTCCAGCAACACGCGTCGTATCGCGAAAACCGCCTCCAGAAAAACGGGCTACCTCAGGATCCTCTTTCAGCGTTGATCTTACCAGAGCGGCGGCAACGAGGTGAGGAAGGTGACTGATCTTCGCCACCAATTGATCGTGTTCCCCGGGCGTCATCATAGAGACCACTGCCCCAAGCCCTTCCCAGAATCGCTGCAACCGTGATACGAGCGCTTCGGATTGCCCGACTTCCGGGGTCATGATCACCGCGGCTGAGTCAAAGAGATCCCCGTCTGCATGTTCAAGGCCACTCTTCTCAGATCCGGCCATGGGGTGACTTCCGATAAATTTGCCGCCCAACGCTTTAATCATCGCCCCGATCTCATCCTCGACGGGACCTTTGACGCTTCCCACATCAGTTACGATTACCTCACAAGAAGCTCGAAAGGGGTTCATTTGGGCCACCACTTCGGCCATCGACCCCGTCGGCATCGCAAGAATGACACAGTCAGCGCCAGCCACCATTTCAGAAACCGACGTCGAGGCGTTTACCGAATCACCAAGCCGGTCTTGAAGCGCCTCCACCACTTCCTCGCGGCGGGCCCAACACCTCAGTTCACAATCGGGCCAGCGCGAATGGATCGCTAGAACAAGCGATCCCCCTATCAATCCCGGCCCAAGCACTGCGACACTGCGAAAAGGCAATACGCTTTCTGACATCAAGGGACTTTGAAGAAAATCTTCTTCCCTGGGTTATTCGGATCGGGAATCTGAACCTGAGTCCCGCGCTTGAGAGGCTCGCCCGTCGGATTCATCGAGGAATCATACTTCTCGATCGAAATCTTCCCGAGTGATGAATTGTCTCCAGGCAAAGTAACTACCAGCGGATTGCCGGGCACAGGATTGGCATAAGGCATCTCCGATGAGCTGGGAGTCTCCTTCGGGCTTCCGGGCTTCTTCTCAGGCGGGGCCGGAGCACTCGGAACCGAAGAATCCGCAGCCTTCATGTCTCTTACATCTCTGACTCCCTGCTTGTTTCGATCTGCAAGCGCGGAAGGAGCAGAGGGCGCTGGCGCAGCGTTGCCATTAGAGCCCGCAAAACCAAAACGACCACCCTGTTGCCCGGGAGGAAGAGGAATACCATCATCTCCAACGACAGCCTCTCCATACCCCGGTAGCGGGACAGGAACAGGTTCCGGTACCATAGATTGTGTATTCCGGGTCTTACAGCCTGTGGAAATCAAGACTAGGCTGCTTAACAACAGGAAGGAACGGAAGATCTTCGGGTTCATGTCACTCAAAAAAATACGGAAAACTAAGAGTTAAGAAAATGTTTTGGACTCTACCAAGCCAAAGTATCTCGATTTTTCAATTGTGCGACACAAAAAAACAGGGCCTTCAGTATGCCGAAGGCCCTTAATTCGTTAATTCATCTAAGATAATTAAGGTTAACCCTTCAAATTATCGAGGAGACTTTTCGCTCGGTCACGCCCACCAAGGCCAAGAGCAATCGCTCCACCGACACCGGCCGCAAAAGCAGCCGCAATAATCGACGCCGTGATAGCGAACTGAAAAGTCTCATTGGTGAGGCTTGAGATATTAGCCTTCTGAAGTGCTGCCGCGCCAAGGAAAACAAGGATCGCAATGCGCACAAACCTTGCCCAGAAAGCACTCTTAGGTTCGATCAGCTGACCAACGATATTAGCGAGGTAAACCCCGGCAAAGATGATGATAACCGCAGCGAGAATACTGTAATAACCATCCACAAATCCACCGGAGAGGTTGGAGACGAAGTCCAATTGGAGCGCTTCGATCGCCTGAGCACTGCCTGTCACGATGATGGTGGCCATCGCAATATAACTGATAATCACCGAAAGAGGCTTACCGGCAATGAGGTCGCCACCGTTGTAACCCAGCTTCTGAAGAAGTCCGTCAACCCCTATAGATCCAAGGATATTAACAAGAACCTTCTGCACAATCGTGGCGATGAGGTAAGTGATCGCGAAAATGATCACTCCGCTAAAGAGGAATGGGATGTAATCGAAGATCTTTCCGATCATGTCACTGATAGGAACCGAGATCTCCTCCATTTTCAGCGCACCGAGCGCAGTGGGAAGCATGAGAAGGATGATTCCGAAAAATGCCACGAGGCCGATGCTGTTTGTAATCGGCTTACTTTCACCAAGACCAAGGCGCTCATCCACTTTCGTAGCGGAAAGAACTCCTGCGAGAAGATTTCTTGCGAGTGTTGCCACGATCCAGGCCACAAATCCGATAACTCCGGCAGCAATCAGATTCGGAATGAATCCGAAGATCTGCGTGACCACATTTTGCAAAGGCTCAACGGCCTCCGATTCACCAGCGGAATTCAGCGCGAAAACCACGACCGTAAGCATGAGGAGATAGAACACGAATTTGGAGATGCCTTTTTCGCATCCGTCGCAATCCTGCCCGAGCAGCTTAGCAAGACGATCGTCAATGCTGGTCTTCGAAAGCAGTTTGCGGACGAGGCCGGCAATGAGCTTGGCAGCGAAGTAACCAACAATAATGATGATCAGCGCCAGTACCCAAGGGCCCGCTGCACCGAGAATGCTGGATGGTCCATCGTTGAGGGTTTCTAATATTTTGTCTTTCATAGTTTGAAGGGGATAGGGCGCAGAACAGTCTAAATCGCCCTGTCACAAGAGGGCCTCACTCCAGAGAACCGCGGAGGAGATGAAGTCACATATCCGTCAACATTTCTCAGGTATCAAAGAAACTTTTACTACCTTCCCTTCAGTTCCTTGAACTCGCCGCCTGTCTTTCGGATGATTCGACTGAGCGCCTTGGCATCCTCACGACGCGGCTGAAACGCAAAAAGATGAATTGGAATGCTCCCTCTCGATTCTTCCTCTATTTTCTTAACCACCTTCTTGAATTCATCATAGGGAATCGCGGGATAGCCCTTTCCTCCTCCGGGACGCCAGTTGAAGCTGGCGTCAGAAATGATGAAAATCACGTCAGGTCGCATCTCAAGTCCGCGCTCCAACACGCCGATGACGCCTCGAAAGTTCTGAGTGACTCCGGCAGCAGCGGAACTCATCCCACCGGCAGTCGTCCATTTATCGTCAATCCACTGCTTCGCCAGCTTCTTGTTCCCCGGCGTCGCCGCAATGAGCTCTTCGGTGAACTCCATGTAATTGCCAGTGAACTGAATCAGCGAAAACTGCGAGCTAATCGGAAGCGAATCGACAAATTTCACCGTCTCCTCCTTCACCTTATCAAAAGGAACCCCTGAAGCCTCCGCTTTGTTCACGACACTGATCGCGACATCGAAGAGCAGCAAAATACGTTCGCCGCTCGCCGGTACGCCGAAAAGACTCATCCCCTCTCCGGTTCCCCCGCCACCTCCCATCCCCGTGCCCATTCCCGAGCCGAGAGCAGCGCTCCCAACGAGACTGCTCACCTGATCAGAGATCAGCTCAGAAGGATCGAGCGGAAGCATTTGATCCATGTCGACCTGCGGCAGGTCAGGCAACGCAAAATCAATCGGTCGCGTGCTGATGAGCTTATCGTTAAACGTCGGCTTCGGCGTCATCGCCTCATGTTTCGCGACGTTCATCTTGTGTTCGGGCGTCTTGGGCGGGATCTTGACTACCTTCTTCATTTCGAACCGCGCTTCGGGCCGGGTGAAATGTTTCGCGACGGTCCAGAGGCCGAACAAAAGCAAGGCGATCATGTGAACGACAACACTGCCAATAATGATCGAGCTGATCAAAGCACGACGATGACTTTTCTCCGAATCACTCGCGCTCGGTTTCTTCCGCTTTTTCTTAGGCGGCTTCTTCGGCGGCTTCTTCGGCGGAGGCGTTTCCGGATCGAGGGAAAAAGATACTTCACTCATGATTCGTCAGTCGCTCCGGTTAAAGTAACCCCTGTGATTCCGGCTTCGGCACAGGCATTGAGGACATCGACGAGCCGCTGATGCGGAACCGTATCGTGCGGGGCGAGAGTGACGAGAACATCGCTTCCCGCATTCTCTGAGGAAACTCTGAACCGAGCCAAGACCGCACGCAGCTCAGGAAGCGAAGTCCCGCCGGGGGTGTCGAGCTGCTGCTCATTGAGCACGATCTGGCCGTTCGGCTCGATAATAACACGCGCTTCGTCGGGGATATCGATTACTTCGTCCTGAGAAACCTGCCCCGGAAGCCCCATCGGAATATCGCCCTCCGGGATAACAGGTTTCGCCGAGACCATAAAAAAGACGAGCAGAAGAAAAACCATGTCGATCATGGGCCCCATCTGCATCTCCACCGTCTCGTGGTTTCTTTTTCTCACTCGTCTCATTCTGAAATTCCGGATTCAACAGGGTGTGGTCCTGCACCCACCCCCTTAAGCATCGCTCTGTCATAAGGTGGGGCGAAGCGTCCCGCTGAGCCGCCTCGTCCGATACCATAAAACCCAACCCTGTCGCTCCGCTGCGAAGCGGGGCAGTGGTTCGGTCGTTCCATCGGACC
>Ga0222659_1000036_pt1 | contig 83437 bp, 80 predicted proteins | sample AntAcemetagen547_FD_179850 | JGI IMG/M metagenome (GOLD analysis project Ga0222659, IMG submission 179850) | Saline water microbial communities from Ace Lake, Antarctica - #547 | ecosystem: Environmental > Aquatic > Non-marine Saline and Alkaline > Saline | place: Antarctica: Ace Lake...
TTCGATCCTAAAATCCGTGCATCAAAATCCCCGAAGAACCATTTTTTACGATCGCTTTCCGAAGCGCAAAGAGGTCGCCTGTGGATTGGGTGAAATCGAAATAGATCGGATCGAATTGGCGGATGATCGCAAGCAAGGTTGCGTCGCCCTGACCGACCAACGCTCCCTCTGTGACGATGGCCTTGCCGATGGTGCCGTTGATGGTGGCGGTGACGGTCGTATAGCCAAGGTTCAGTTTCGCGCTCTCAAGGACGGCTTCCGCTGCTTTCATTTCCGCCTTCGTGACGGCGACCGCAGCGGCGGCGTCCTGTGCCTCCTGCATGCTGATGGCGTTACTTTTGAGTAACCCTGCAAAGCGCGCGGAGGTCACTTCGTCTTGTCGTAAAGTCGCCTGTACTCGGGCAAGGTCGGCCTCGGCATTGTTCTTCGCGGCCATGAGAGGAGCGGGATCAATGAGGAAGAGAATATCGCCCTGTTCGACCACCGCGCCTTCTTCGAATTTGCGTTTCAAAAGGATTCCCGGAACCCGGGCTCGCACTTGGGCGACGCGGACGGCGTCGAGGCGACCGGGCAGTTCGCGCGTAAGAATAACAGTTTCCCGGGCGGCGGGGAGATAGGTGACGTTCGCTGGTGGTAGCTTGGTTGGGCTGGCTTCTTCCTTCTTGCAGGCGGGCAGGGCGAGTAGGCAAAGGGAGGCCGCCCCGCCAAGCAATGGCAGGATGGAAAAAAGGCCTCGATGGCCGGTTGTGTGAAAGTTCATCGGCACTTGCTTAGCACGTTGAGGAGAAAGTCGCCACATTGCTATGTCTGAATCGCATTTCCACAAAGTTGGATCTATCAAGGCAGTCTAAAAAGGTGGCGTGTCACTTTGCTGCCGAAATGAAACCCTAATTGTTCTCTGAAATCCGATTGAAGAGATTGATCAGGATTCCAGGGGAGAGCACTTCGGGTGTGATGATCGGTTCCTCGCCGGGAATGTAGAGGACGTTGACTGGAATCGCTGAGCGTCCGAGTTCGTCGAGCTTGGCCTCGATGGCCGGATTGGGTCGGGTTTTATCGGCTTTGAGGAAGACGATGCCTTTCTGTTTTGCCAGGGCGAGCACGTCCTCGGTGTAGGCTACTTTCTTATTCACCTGGCAGGTTAGGCACCATTGGGCGGTGAAATCGACGTAAACCGGAGTTCCCTCTGAGAGTAGTTCTTCGACTCTCTGTTCAGACCATGGTTGCCATGTTTTTTCTGGTTCCGGCGGGAGTGACAGGGCGATGCCGGAGCCGACGAATGCGGCGGTGAGGGCCAAGGCTGTGATCCGCACTTTTTGCGCACGGTGCGGCAGATGCCACCGACCGTATATCCATGCGCCGGCGGCGACGAGGCTCAGGCCGAGGAGAGGAGCGAGGAGTTTTTCCTGTCCGATGAGTCCCGAGTAAACCCAGAGAAGGTATCCGGCAGTGGCGAAGAGTAGGAATGACATGCCTTGCTTGAATGATTCCATCCAAGCACCGGGGCGGGGGAGTTTCTCGACCAGCGAGGGGAAAATCGAGAGGATAAGGTAGGGCAAGGCGAGACCCAGCGCCATTGCTGCGAAGCCTGAGAAGTACTGTATGGCAGGCAGAGCCATGGTTGCGCCGATTGCTGCCCCGAGGAACGGTGCCGAACAGGGCGTGGCGACGACGGTCGCCAGAACGCCCGAGAAAAAGGAGCCAGCGTGGCCGCTCTTGTGCTGAAGTTTTCCGCCTACGGATGTGGCCGAGGCTCCGATTTCAAAGACGCCAAACATGTTCAGTCCCAGGATGAACATGAGTAGGAGGAGAACGAGGACGACGAGGGGATTCTGCAACTGATAGCCCCATCCGATGGAGTCTCCGCCGGATTCGAGGGCCGCTGCGCGGACGGTGAAAAGGATGCCGCTGAGGACGGCGAACGAGGCGAGCACACCCACTGTGAAGCTGATGCCATGGAGAGCGATGGAGCGTCTGTCTTCGCCTGCCTGCTGGACAAACCCCATGATTTTGAGTCCGATGACCGGGAATACGCAGGGCATCAGATTAAGTATCAGGCCACCGATGAGCATTCCACCGAGTATGGGTAGGAGTTTTCCAAACGTTAGCGACCGGGGCATTGAAGTCGCCTGTTCTTGATCCGAAACATCGAGTCTGGTTTCGGCGATTTTGAAATTCTGGCCCGCGATGAGGATTCCGGAAAGTGTATCGCCTTGAGGAATGGCCTCGTCGAGAAAGTTGGTTTTCTTGCGTGAAATTTTGAGCTGAAATCCTTCGTCGGTTTTTGTTACCTCACCCTCTTCGGACAGGGGTTTGAGGTAGGGTTCGTTTGGAATGAAATCGGTCGGTTCGGTTTCCAGCCCTTTGATTCCGAGTTCTATAAAGTCTGCGGGATTTTCTGCGGGAACCACCGAAATTTGCAGCGAAGAGGGTGGATTCAAGGGGATGGCAGCCCGGGCTTCGGCGAAAAGACCTACGTAGGTCGCATTGGTTTTTTTGGTGGCTGCGACCGGTAGGCTGATATCAAAAGTCGCTTTTTCGTTGATGCAGGAGAGCTTGCAGATCTGCCATGTGGCTTTCGCACCAAGAGTGAATGTTTCACCCGGAGACAGGGATGCGGGCGGAGTGATTTTGATGAGAAAAACCGGTGATCCGCTGTAGATGAAACTCTTTCCTCCGAAGCCGTCTTTGATTTCGGGAACCGGCCATTGGATCGGTCCGGCGCTCGCTCCTTCCGGAAGTTCCCACTCGATCTCGGGTGGGAGCTCGACTCCGCCGGAATTCTTGTAGTAGCTATGCCAGCCTTCGGGGTGTTCGAGTTTCAGTCCGATGGTGAAAGGTTCACCGGGGGCGACTGCCGAAACCTCCGGAATCATCGTGGCCACGGAGGCTGCCTTTTCTGCGAAGAGCGAAGGAGAAAGAAGCAGAAAAGTCAGAACAGGTAGAAGGAAACGCATGGCCGTATGAGATGCTATCGACGTTTTTCATCCAATTAAAAATTCAATCTTAAAGATCCTGGTGCGAGCCGATGTTTTCGAGGGCGCAATGCACAAAAAAGCCGCAGGAATATTTCCTGCGGCTTTTGGGATTTGTTCTCTAAAAGAGCGGTTTAATAACCCCTGCGGTAGTTTTCCTGATCTTTTGCGTTGCCGTAGAGGGCTCCGGCTCCGGCACCTGTGGCTCCACCGATTGCGGCGCCTTCAAGACCTCTGCCCGATTGATGTCCGATGACGCCGCCTGCCGCGGCACCAAGCAGACCACCTAAGACAGCGCCTTTTTGGGTTTCCGGGCCAGTTGGTGCAGCGCAGTTGGTAAGTGCAAGTGCGGTGATTCCTGAAAGGATGGTAAGAGTTAGTTTTTTCATGTTGTTTATTAGGTAACGTTAGGTTTTTAAACGATAGGGGAGGAAGATCAAGGGGATTTTAGATTTTATCTCTTGGTCTATCTTGCTTATCCGAAATTAAGGATCACTGCTGCGACGCTGAATAGTCGGGATCTATTCAGGCTTTCAATAGTTTTGCCAAGGCGGTCAGTTCTAGCAGAGGATCGCTGGTGAAAAGTAATGGGTCGCGCCGGTGCGGAATTCTATACTGAAGGAATGAGGGTGATTATTTCATGTTATGGATGAGCTTTTTATTCACGAACTCAAGGATACCGAGGTGGGAGAGTTCGCGACCGTAGCCTGACTTTTTGGTTCCACCGAAGGGTAGTTCCGCTTGCGATTTAACTGATTGGTTAATGAAGACCATTCCGGTGTCGATCTTACGTGCGACGCTTCGTGCGCGGTCGATGTCCGTGGAATGGACTGAACCGCCGAGTCCGTATGACGAATGGTTCGCGAGTTCAATGGCTGCGTTTTCGTCTTTCACGACGTAGACGGTGGCGACAGGGCCGAAGAGTTCATCGTCGAAAGTCGGGTTCTCGGGAGTGACGCCTGTGAGGATGGTGGGATTGAAGTAAGCACCTTGGCGATTTGGGCGGTCGCCGCCGATGATGGCTTTGGCACCGGCACGAAGTGAGGAGGAGACTTGTTTCTCCAGGCGCTGCGCGGCGTCCTCGGTGGAGAGCGGTCCGACATCCGTGGACTTGTCCATGGGATCGCCCATTTTCATGGAGGACATGCCTTTCTTCATTCCGGCGATAAACTTTTTTGCGAGAGGCTCGACGACGATGAAGCGTTTGGCGGCGACGCAGGACTGACCAGTGTTGACCATGCGGCCTTTGAGGGCCTCTTCGATGGTTTTTTTCAGGTCTGCATCTTTGAGAACTATGAACGAGTCGTTTCCGCCGAGTTCGAGAACGCAGCGTTTGATATTTTTTCCAGCGGCAGAGGCGACCGCCGCACCGGCGGGTTCGCTGCCGGTGAGTGAGACGCCACGGATTTGTTCGTGAGCGATGATGGTATCGACGAATTCGGTGGGAATGAAGAGGTTGGTGAAGACGCCGTCGGGGAGACCGGATTTTTCAAAGAGTTCGGCGATGGCTTGAGCGCATTGAGGGACGTTGCTGGCGTGTTTCAGCATCACGGTATTTCCGGCCATGATATTGGGTGTGGCGAAGCGAATGACTTGGTAAAACGGAAAATTCCATGGCATGACACCGAGCAAAGCGCCGATGGGAGTGTATTGGAGGAACGCGTCGGCACCGTCTACTTCGACAGGTTTTTCGGCGAGAAAGTGCTCGGCTCCGTTGGCGTAGAATTCCGAGATTTTCGCGCAGTATTCGATCTCGTATTCGCTCTCGGAGATTCGTTTGCCCATTTCGAGGGTGATGAGTTTGGAGAGGCGCTCGCTATTATCGCGGAGGAGCGTGGCGAATCTGAGAATAGCGTCTTTACGTGTCTCGAAATCGATTTCGCGCCATTCCTTGAATGCTTTGTGGGCTTTCTCGACTTTGCTGATAGTTTCCTCCTTGGTCAGGGGGGTGAAGGTTTTGATGAGTTCGCCGGTTGCCGGATTGATCGATTTCATGGGAAGTTTTTTTGATACTCAGTTATTGAACACAATTATCAAGCTGCAGGTGATTTCAAATTATCCCGACACAAAGGGCGTCAGAGTTATTCAAATCGTTCGGAGATCTGAGCGAACAAATGCCGGAGGGCACTATGCTTGGGTTAGACTGCGGCGATTTCCGGTTCGCACTTCACGGGGACCGGTGCGAGCGGGGAGAGGCCGAGTTTTGCGAGGAGCTTTTGATCTTTCTCAACTGAGGGGTTTTTCGCAGTGAGGAGTTTGTCACCGTAGAAAATGGAATTCGCACCGGCGAAGAAGCAGAGCGCCTGGGCTTCGTCGGAGAGGCGGGTGCGGCCTGCGGAGAGGCGGACTTTCGCTTTCGGAATCGCGATGCGGGTTACCGCGATCATGCGGACGATGTCAAAGGTGTCGACCTGCGGGTTTTCGGCAAGCGGAGTGCCGGGCATGGGCATAAGGGAATTGATCGGCACGGACTCGGGCTGTGGATCGAAATTGGAAATAACTTCGAGCAATCGGAGGCGGTCGGTGATGGTTTCGCCAAGGCCCAGGATACCACCGCAACATACCGACATGCCCGCGTCCTGGACGTTTTGGATGGTTCTGAGGCGGTCCTCGTAGGTGTGCGAGGTGACGATGTTCGGGTAGTGTTCCGGGGAAGTGTCCAGGTTGTGATTGTAGGCGGTGACACCGGCTTGCTTGAGTTGTTTGGCTTCGTCGGGGCCGAGTTCGCCGAGTGTGACGCAGACTTCCATGCCGAGCTTGGAGACGTCCTGGATGATATCGAGGACTTGCTCGAAGCGCTGGGTGCCACCACGGACACCGCGCCATGCGGCTCCCATACAGAAGCGTGTGGATCCGGTTTCGGCAGCGACTTTCGCGCGCTCCATGACATCGCACTTGGCCATCAGGCGTTCGCTATCGACGCCGGATTTGTATCGTGCTGATTGCGCGCAGTAGGAGCAGTCTTCCGAGCAACCACCGGTTTTAATTGAGAGCAGGGTGCAGAGTTGGACTTCAGGCTGCGACCAGTTTTCCTCATGGACTTGCCTGGATTTCTGGATGAGTTCGAAAAACGGAAGTGAGTGGAGGTCTTGGAGGTCGGAGAGGGTCATTTGGTTAGAACTGAAAAAGTGAAAGGGTGAAACTGAAATAATTATCGGGTCCAACCGCCGTAGCCGGTGGGCATTTCACCTCTGCCAACCATGACGTAGGTGGTCTTACCTCTGGCACCTTCGAGCGGGAGGCCGAGGTGTCTTTTCCAAACGGCGGACATGGATGAACCGGTGTGGCAGCCCCAGGATTTGCAGTATGCGGACTTGGCGAAAATCGATGATTTGAGTCTGGGGATGTCTCGTTCGTGGAGCCATGCGATCGAAACCGCCATGATCTCGCTGCCATAGTCGAACATGAAGGCGTATTTGTTCGAGTGGCCGAAATAGTCGTAGGTTACCACCGATCCACGAGGACGGGAGTTGATCTTGGAAATGTAATCGCCTGTCGAGTAGAACCAAATGAGTGTTGCATTCCGCTTGGCGGCCTGTTCCGCTATCCATTTGGTATAAGGCTTTCCATCCTCACGGCCCCGTGCGGTGTAGCCGGGTTTATAGACAAGCCAAACGAGTGGTGCCTGTTTGCCGTAGGCGAGGCGGATCTCAACCATTCGCAGTGTTGATGCCCGGACAAAATTCGCCCACCAGCGGTCGTGTTGATCGTCAGGAACGCGGTAGTTTTCCCATTTTCGCAGAGCCGGGCCACCGCAGACGATGACGTGTTCGGCCTGTGTTGTTTGGGAAACAAGCAGAAAGATAATGGCTAGAGCTTTGAAAGCGCGTGACATGGAAAAACACTAAATCGGGTAGCCTGCGGGGGTCAATCGGTAAGACTTGTTTCGGCAAGACTTGTTGCAGATTACCCGAGGTGGCTTCATCGGTTGGAATTGAACCTCAGGATTCGCTCGCCTTCGCGGTAATAGTTGAGCCGGTCACGAGCTTGGACTTCCAGATAAGCCTGGTCTTCGCGCAAGGCATCAAGTTGGATTTGCTTGTGCTCTTTGACGTCCAAGGTTGCCTGTTCGCGGTTTTGAATAGTCTGGAGCTTGGCTTGAAGTTTATTGTATTCCCTTTTCTGGGGAATCGACGTAGCGGCGATCAGGAGTCCGAAGGCAATGGCTGTGGACAGGCAGAGCAGGCGGTTTGAGCCCTCGATAAAGCGTGTCGTCGCTTCAAGGCGCGCCAGCTTTTTCGCAGTAAATTTAGGTTTGGCCATCTCCGTTGCGTGTTTTAAATACCATTTGACCTAAAAAGTCAAGTAAACCAAACTTTCAGGGCAATTACATTTGGAGCGATAAAACTGAAACCGAAGATTTTCAACCACAGTGGGAGCGACGCGGACATAGACGGACTGATTTCACTACATACTTCGGTCAAATTGCACAGATGAACACAGATCCGGGACGATGAAAATTCGAAGGGCAGGAGAATTCCCGGGAATTCCCGCCGGACTTCATCTGGCATTAGAACACCTCTGTGGCCAAATCTCTAAAGCAGCGATTTCATGAAGATCTCAGCGCAGCCTGCCAATTGCCCTGGAAGAAAGCCGAGACCACGGACTTTCGACTTGCAAGCCAGTATTTTACAAGTTAAGCACTCTCCACGAACAACCTCTGTAACTTGGAGAGTGGGTCTGATGCCCACTCTTTTGCGTCTATAGAACTCTCATTTATTCTAAAGCCTGGATCTATCTCCAAGGTAATAGATTTCCAACGCCAGCCATGACCAACGACATCGTCGCACTCATCGAATTTTACGAAAAAGAAAAAGAGATCGAACGCTCCAAGATTCTCTCTGCCCTCGAGTTTTCTTTCGTTTCCGCTTATAGAAAAATGGTGCCTGGAGCAGATGCTATTGAAGAACTTCGGGCTGATGTTGATACGAAGAAGGGCACTACCCGGATTTTCGCAACTCTGAACGTTGTCGCGGACGATGATCATCAGGACAAATTCAACGAGGTTCCCGTAAGTCTCGCAAAGAGGAAGGATCCTGAGGCTGAAGTCGGCGGGACATTGGAGTTCAACGTCACACCAAAAGACTTTGGGCGCATCGCCGTGCAGACTGCAAAGCAAACAATGATGCAGCGCCTCCGCCAAGCGGAGAAGGAAATGATCTACGAAGAATTCAAGGACAGGGCCGGAGATGTGGTTTCAGGCACCGTCCGCCGCTTCGAGCGCAACGATGTGATGGTCGATCTCGGGAAATTCGAGGGCATCATGCCGAACCGCGAAAGAGTTCAGGGTGAGGATTACAATATCGGTGATCGGATCCGCTGTTATGTGCTGGCCGTCGAGAACGAAGGCCGTGGTCCGGAAATCATTCTTTCCCGTAGTCATCCGAATTTTGTCCGTCGTCTCTTTGAAGCCGAGGTGAATGAAATCTCCGATCACACAGTCGATATCCGTGCGATCGCGCGTGAGTCGGGTTTCCGGACCAAAGTGGCAGTCTGGAGCAACGACCCAAAGGTCGACCCTGTCGGAGCTTGCGTTGGAATGCGTGGAGCGCGGGTCAAAAACATCGTGCGCGAACTGAACAACGAGAAGGTGGATATCATTCGTTGGAGTGATGATCCATCGGAGTTGGTTCGCGAGGCTCTCAAACCTGCCGAATTGATTTCCATCACGATCAATGAGGACGAGAAAGTGGTTCTTGTTACCGTAAGTGAAGACGATCTCAGTAAAGCGATCGGGCGGAAAGGTCAGAACGCCCGTCTTTCATCCCGCCTCATGGGTTGGGATGTTCAGGTCCGGAAGGATGAGACGAAGGAAGAACAGTTTAAAGAAAAGATCGGTGGCGTTGCGCATAGCCTCGGGGAGCAACTTGGGATCACCGACGAACTTGCCGAGAAGCTCACGGTTTTCGGTGGAGTCAGCGCGGATATGATCGTGGACATGCCGGTCGAGTTTCTCACCGGTTCGCTTGAAATTACAGAAGAGGAAGCCGAGTCTATCCTCAGTCGTGCGCAAGCAATCGTTGCTGCGGCATCCGCTGACGCTGAGCCGGTGGCAACTGCCGCTGACAGTGAACCGGAGAACGAAGCGCAAGATCCAAGTCTCGCTGGCCAAGACTGATCCGAGAACAACCAATCAGAATACAAAATCACTTTGCCCATCACACCATCTTCAGAAAGCCGAATGCCTAAAAAAAGCGACAAATCCTCAGAAGACTCGAAAAAAGTCCTAGACCTTATCGATGACGATAAATCGAAAAAGCCCTCGCGTAGAGAGCGCCAGAGGATCGAGGCAGAAGCAGTCAACGCCCCGAGCAAAGTTGAGAAAGCCAAGGCCGATGCGTTGGACCTTTACGCTGAGGAGCAAAAGCCCAAGGTCAAAAAGAAGGCTGTCGCTGGCAAGAAGGTTCTGGGCAGCATTTCCAAGATTCTGGATACAGAAAACGAGGATCCAGACCTGGTGAAAGACCCGGACATCGCTTCCGTTTCCGCACCTGATATCGAGTCTTCAGATGATGGTGCCGAAGGGGATGAGTCGGACGATCCGACTTTGATCGTAATCAAGCCCCCTATCCTCGTTCCCGATCTCGCAGCCCGGCTCGGGCTGAAGCCATTCAACGTGATGGCCGATTTGATTAAAATCGGAGTCTTTCCCGCTCCGAATCAGCCACTCGAACCAGAGATTGCCGCTCAGGTTTGCGAAATGCATGGCTTCACCTTCGAGCGTGAGAAGCGCGACAAGGAAAAGGGTTTCCATAAGGTCGAGGAAGTTATCGTCGAACCTGAAGCTCCCGAGGAAGAACCCGAGAATCTGCTCACGACCCGTCCGCCTATCGTTACGATCATGGGTCACGTCGACCACGGCAAGACCTCGGTTCTCGACTATTATCGCAAGAGTAAAGTGGTCTCCGGAGAAGCGGGTGGTATCACCCAGCACATCGGTGCCTATCAGGTGAACCATAGCGACCAGCTCATTACTTTCCTCGATACTCCCGGTCACGCCATTTTCTCGGACATGCGCGAGCGCGGTGCCAACATCACCGACATCGCTGTGATCGTGATCGCCGCCAACGACGGGATTATGCCGCAGACCTCTGAGGCTATCAAACACGCCCAGAAAGCCGGAAAAACAATCATTATCGCGATCAATAAATGCGACCTTCCGTCAGCGAACGTTGACCGTGTGAAGACGCAACTCGCGGAAAACGGACTCCAGACCACCGACTACGGCGGTGATACCGAATTTGCCGCCATTTCCGCGCTCAAAGGCGAGGGTATGGATGATCTGCTCGAACTGATCGTTCTCCAAGCCGAGGTTCTCGAACTCAAAGCCAACCCCAAGGCCACGACACGTGCCGGAGTCATCGAGGCCTGCGTGGTTCCAGGACGCGGCACCACCGCGACGGTTATCGTCGAAGCTGGAACTTTGAAAATCGGCACTCCTTTCATCTGCGGTCCGTACGCCGGAAAAGTTCGCTCGCTGATCAACGATCTCGGCGAACAAGTTAAAACAGCTCTACCGGGAACTCCCGTCGAGGTTATCGGTTTCGAGGAACTGCCGAACGTGGGCGACCACCTGACCGAGATGAAGAGCGAGCGCGAGGCGAAAGCTCTTGCGAATGAGCGTCAGGAGGAGCTCAGGCTCAAGCGTCTCAAGCCCCAGCACCGCAACCGCATGGAGGACCTCTTCACGATGGTCAACGAAGGTGGTGGCAAGAACCAACTCAAGATCATCCTCAAGTGCGACGTGCAAGGTTCGGTCGAAGCGATCAAGAAAGCGATCCTTACGATCGAGTCGGAGAAGGTGGAATGCCAGTTCATCACCGCAGCTGCCGGACCGATCACCGAATCGGACATCGCATATGCCGATTCATCTGAAGCGATTGTCATGGGCTTCAACGTGAAGGTCGATGCCAAGGCGGTGAAAGCTGCGAAGGCCGCCAATGTTGAGATCAAGCTCTATTCGATCGTCTATGAATTGATCGACCAAGTCCGTGAGGCAATGCTCGGCCTGCTCGAGCCGCTCACCCGCGAATCCACTATGGGGCACGCGGAATGCCGACAGGTTTTCAAAGTCAATAAAGGCAAAGCGGCCGGTTGTTTCATCACCGACGGTAAAGTCCATCGGAAGGCTCATGCACGGGTTATCCGCGACGGAATTCCGGTGTTCGATGGTAAGATGTCGACCCTCCGCCGTTTCCACGAGGAAGTCGACGAGGTCCGCACGAACTTCGAGTGCGGTATCCGCCTCGGCGAGTTTAACGAATACCAGGAAGGCGATATCATCGAGTGCTACAAGCTTGAGAAATACGCGCAAGAACTCTAATTGCTGCGCTTTTAGCGTTTCAGATTTCCAGCATTTACCAATTCATGAACCGCCGTATTGAAAGAGTCAACGAACTGCTTCGCCGTGAAATTTCCACGGTGATCCAGCACGATTTCGAATGGCACGGTAAAATGGTCACCGTCAGCGGAGTCGAAGTGACCCAGGATCTCAAAGAAGGCAAGGTCTGGGTCGGGGTTATTGGCGGTGCGGCCGAGCCAATTATCGAAAAACTCAACAAGGCCCACGGAGCGATCCAGAAGGCTGTGATGAAACGGGTGGTTCTCAAATCCACTCCGGTGCTGCGTTTTAAACTCGATGACTCAGCCGTCCGTGGCGTCGAGATCGTCAATCTGCTTGAGGAAGTTGACAAACTCCCGAAAGCACCGATAGAGGACGAGAATTAGTTCCGCGCTCGCAGGCCGATGGAGTTGCGAGGGATTTTTTGCGAGAGCCACGCGCCAGATTTGAGGTAGGCAGGTATCAACTCTTTCATCTTTGCGCGTTTCTACTACCGCATGCGGAATTTTCTCCTATGCTCCGGACATGCCCCGCATTTTGCTGGTAGAGGACGAACCCGCCATCGCCGATACTTTGGTTTACGCTTTGAAGAGCGAATGCCATGAGGTGAATCACGTGATGAGTGGCGGCGAGGCGCTTGAACTTGATGCGAAATCGAATCATGATCTCGCGATACTTGATATCGGCTTGCCGGATATGACGGGCTTCGATCTGTGCCGAAAGCTGCGTGAGAGAAGGCCGATTCCGATACTTTTTCTAACGGCGCGGGATGGAGAGTTGGACAGGGTTCTCGGATTGGAAATCGGAGGGGATGACTATGTGACCAAGCCGTTTTCACCCCGGGAGGTGGCTGCACGCGTCAAAGCCATCCTTAGGAGGTCGGGGAATGCGCTGGAGGAAACCAGCAAAACCAATATTGATCAGATAGGGAGTCTGGAGATCGATGAGAATACGAAGCGTGTGATTTGCAGCGGAACGGTAGTCGATCTGACAGCGCATGAGTTCCGCTTGGTTTCAGTCCTGATCGGTCGTCCGGGACGTGTCTATTCGCGGGAGCAATTGCTGGAGCACGCCTGGGACGATCCCGGTGCTGTCACGGACCGGACCATAGACGCGCATGTGAAAAGCCTGCGTGCGAAGCTGAAGGCGATCCGAGAGGGTGCCGAGGATATGATCGAAACCCGCAGGGGGCTGGGATACTCGTATTGTCCGCCAAAAACTTAGAGCGATGCGCCTGACCCGGATCACACTCGTTATCATTGCCCTCATCATCGCGGCGGGATTCAACCTTTTGGTGAGAAAGCAATTGGCCGATGTGGAGCCGCAGTTGTTCCAAGCCACCGAAGAATCGATGGTTGATGCGGCGAATGTGCTGGCCGCTTTCGCGGAACCTGATTTCGGAGAGAATGGATTCGATGAGACCGAGTTCCGCGAGGCGATGAGTCAGGCCCAGGAAAGGGTGTTTGAGGCGGAGATTTTCAATCACAGGAAGACGGAGGTGGGGTTGGATGTTTATGTGACCGATGGTGATGGAATCGTGATTTTCGACTCGGGTTTCCCGGAGAGGAAAGGGCAGGATTTCTCTCGGGAGAATGATGTGTTTCTGACGCTCAAAGGTAAATACGGCAAACGTAGTAGTCGTTTGGATGAGAATGACGACACCAGCTCGGTCCTCCATGTCGCCGCTCCGATTGGGGATACTTTGAATCCGCGTGGAGTTCTGACGGTTTATAAAAACCAGTCGGATGTGCTACCTATCATCAGGAGGAGGATTTCCGAGATCTGGTGGGGAACCGGGCTTGTGGGTGGAGGGATTCTGTTCTGTGTGGGGGTGGTGTTCGTTTGGCAATACCGTCCGATATCGAAGCTGACCGAGTATGCGCGTGATATCGAGAGGGGGGAGCGCAAGCCTCTGCCGTATTTGGGGCTGGGCAAGGAAGTGAACACGCTTGCACGTGCACTTGAATCGATGCGCGAGTCATTGGAAGGCCGTCAGTTCGCGGAGCGATACGTGCAGACTCTGACCCATGAGATGAAGAGTCCGTTGGCTGCTATTCGGGGTGCGGCGGAGTTACTGAACGAGGATGCGGAGGGCATGCCTGAGGAAGACAGGCGGCGTTTCCTGAATAATATTTCAGATGAGACCCACCGGGTGGATCGTTTGCTGGGGAAGCTTCTGGAGCTTTCGGTGCTGGAGGGGAAAACCAAACTGGATCGCTCCGAAGTGATCGACCTGCGGATTCTAATCAGGCGTGTGGTCGATGAGGCTAAGGCAATGGCCGATCTCGCGGAGGTTCGGATTTCCTACACGCAAGGCGATGTGCCGGCGATGGTGGAAGGAGATCCTTTTGTCTTGATGGCGGCGGTCACAAATCTGATTGAAAACGCGATCGATTTTTCTCCGCAAGGAGGGGAGGTCGATGTGTGTGTTGAAAACGATGGTGATTTCCAACGGATACTTGTAGAGGACAGGGGCGAGGGGATTCCCGAATATGCGCGGGAGCGGGTGTTCGAGCGGTTTTTTTCACTGCGTCATTTGCGCACAGGGCGGAAAGGCACCGGGTTGGGTCTTACGCTGGTTCGGGAGGCGGCGGAGCTTCATCTCGGGAGTGTTTCATTGGAGGCGGCCGAACCAACAGGAACCAAAGCGGTTTTTTCGATTCCCGCTTGCTGAGTATTTTCCCGGAAATTTCACAGTTCCTTCATCATTCTCTCACTTGGCTTGGTTGAGGTAGGCGTATCCGATGCGAGACCTACTGACACCCACCGCGCAAAAACTGAGAGAACCGGAACCCGGAGCGATCCGGCGTGCGGCCTTGGTGACCGCGCTCGGATTCGGAATCTACGGGCTGACGGTGGGCTTCTGGCGCTCTCCGCTGATGGGCGCGTATGTGGCTGTGAAAATGCCCTTGCTGATCGCGCTGACGCTGGGATGCAACGGTTTGCTAAACGGGCTGCTCGGACTGCTTTTAGGAAGTGGTCTTGGGTTTCGTCAGTCGCTGCATGCCCTGCTCAGTGCGTTTGCAATTTCGGCGCTGATTCTTGGTTCGGTGGCTCCCGTCACGTTTTTCCTCGCGGTGAACGTTCCAGCACCGGATTCCGCACAGGCTGCCACATCGCATGCCTCCTACCTTCTGATCCATGTGTTTCTGATTGGAGTGGCTGGGTTGGTGGGGGTGGCGAGACTTTGGAAACTCTTGGAGACGTATAGCAGTTCCAAGCAGATAGCGGCAGTGACTCTTGGGTCCTGGATAGCGGGTAACGCCTTTCTTGGCGGGCAGTTCTCCTGGGTGCTGCGCCCGTTCTTCGGATCGCCGGGCCTGGAGGTCGCGTTTCTCCGGGAAAATCCGATGCGCGGCAGCTTCTACGAGGCGGTTTGGAATTCAGTGCGACGGGTAAGCTCCGATATCTCTTTTGCAACATTGATGTTCGCGACGGCAGCGGCGGCGCTGGTTACGATTATTTTTCTCGAAACAAGAAACCAAAAACGAAGACAAAACGATGAACAACGACAAGCAAACCAATGATAATCAGGCAGATGCCAAGACACCGGCATCCACACCTCCGCCGTTGAATCCGGCCCAGATGAACCCACAGCAATACGTTCCGATTCCACAGAATCCCGGGATCAAAGATCTTTTCGAAATACTTCTCAGGAGGCCGGCACAGCTTGCCGGACACAAGGTTTGCGACGAGAAGTCGACGCTTCTGCGTTTCGGACTCATTGCACTCGTCTCGATTCTTGTGTTCGGCTTTGTGCTGGGAACCTTCGCATATGGGAACCAGCTTTGGGCCGCTCCATTGAAGCTCGGTGGTGGACTGATTTTCGCCGGGCTGATCTGTTTCCCGAGTCTCTACATTTTCTCGAGCCTCGCCGGATCCAACGCGTCGGCCGCGAGGATGGGCGGATTGCTGAGCGGGATGCTGGCGATGGCCGGCTTGTTGTTGCTTGGGTTTGCGCCCGCGCTCTGGATCTTCGCACAGGGAACCGCTTCATTCGGTTTCATGGGCGTTCTCGCCCTTGCCTCGTGGCTGATCGCATTGATCTTCGCATTCCGTTTCATCCGGACGGCCCTTCGCGAAACCGGAGCCACTCAGAAAGCACCCTTGCTGATCTGGTTCGGGATCTTCCTACTGGTGACCCTTCAGCTTTCCACCAGCCTGCGGCCCATACTTGGGAAATCTGACAAGTTCTTCACCACCGAAAAGAAATTCTTCCTTCAGCACTGGGGAGAAATGATGGGAGAGAGTCTGAAGACCGATGCATCTGCCGAGGCCTCGAAACCGCAGCGCGGAAGCCGATAGATCCACTTTTCTGCCATGAAACCGAGTGATAAAAATCAGATCGACAGTATTTTTTTCAAGAGACTCAAAGGCAGGGTGTCAATGGAAAACGAGCTGATATCTAGGTTGTTTCCGTGAACCATCGTAAGTAGCATTTCATGAACTTACCTCGTTATCCGCCCGGATGAAATTTCTGCAAAACCATCCGTTTCCCGTTGTCGCGCGATTCGAGCGTGTGGTTGCGGTTTCTTTCGCTTTTCCGGAAGAGGTGCTGAGACCATTGGTTCCGGAGGGGTTGGAGATCGATTCGTTTGGTGGGTTGGGCTTTGTTACCGTGGCGCTTGTGTGGACACGGAGTTTGCGGCCTGCGGGGTTTCCCGCAGTGTTGGGGAGGGATTTCTTTCTGAGTGGCTACCGGATTTTCACCCGGCTTGAGGACGGCGATGGCAGGCGTTTGAGGGGGTTGAAAATCATCCGCAGCGAGACGGACAAGATTGGGATGGTCGTGCTGGGAAATTTGATGACGGGATATAACTACCGAAAGGTGGTGGTGCGGGAGGAGAGTGATGGTGACGGATCGCGGGTGATCACGTCGCTTCCGGATGGGGAAAAGACTTTGGATCTGCGTTTTCGTTCTGTGAATGGTGAAGCCGAATTGCCGATGGGTTCGCCTTTCAAAGATTGGAGGGAGGCGAGGAGGTTCGCGGGGCCGATGCCGTTTACCTTCAGTCCGCAAGGGGCGGGTTCGTTTGTGGTGGTGGAGGGAAGCAGGCAGAGCTGGAAGCCGAGTCCGGTCGAGGTGAATGATTGGTATGTCGGGTTGTTTCGCGAAAAGTCGTTCCGTGGGGTCAGCCCGGTGCTGGCAAATGCGTTCGAGGTGAAGGGCGTTGATTATCGGTGGAAGCGGGGGAGGATGGTTAAACGGACGGAGGGCGGATGAAGATGCGGTCGGGTTTCCAGGGAGTCGCGGCGATCGTGCGATTCAATTGGCCGTTTTATGTGGTGGCGGGATTGCTGGTGATACTGTTGTCGGGCGGTCTTTTCTTTGTGGCTCCTGGCTGGGCTATGCTTGTTCTGGTCTTTGCGCTGCTTGGAGGGGCGTATTTCCTAATCGTTTCCCTACTGGTTTCGCATTTGATTTATGATCGTTCGGATCTTTATCGTTTCGGTTGGTTGGGGAGGATTCCGGAAACACGAAATGCGAAGAGGGCGGTGTTCTGCCATTCGGGATTCGATGAGGCGTCGGATTTGCTGAGGGATGCGATCTGGAATGCGGAGTGGACGGTATTGGATCACTACGATGCCACGCGGATGACCGAGCCTTCGATCAAGCGAGCGAGGAAATTGTTTCCGCCGACGGAAGAGACGGTTGCAGCGCGATACGACGATTGGCCGGCAGAGGACGATCAGGCCGATTTGATTTTCGGGATACTCGCGATTCATGAGTTCCGCAGTGTCGGGGAGAGGACGGGATGGTTCGCGGAGGCGCGGCGATCATTGGCTCCGGGCGGGCGGATCATTGTGGTGGAGCATGTCCGGGATTTGGCGAATTTCGTCGCTTTCGGGCCGGGATTTTTCCATTTTCACTCCGTGGAGAAGTGGAGGGAAAGCTGGGAAGGTGCGGGTCTGAAATTGGCCAACACATTTCGAATCACGCCATGGGTCCGGGTTTTTGTGATTTCAGAAAATGAATAATCTGGAGCTATTACTGAGAGTCGCTGGAACGGGTTTGTTGCTGCTGTGTTTTCTGCATATTCCTATCGGGCGTTCGCTCAAGTGGCGGGAGGATGGAAGGAAATTGAGTCCGGTTAATGAGCAGATTTTCCACGTGCATACGTTTTTTATCTGTGTGGTGATTTTTCTGATGGCACTGCCTTGTTTGTTTGAGCCTTCGGTGTTTTTGGAAAAAAGCAGGGCGGGGTTTTGGTTGTCGGCATCGCTGAGCGTTTTTTGGATGGTCAGGTTGTTTTTCCAGTTCTTCGTCTATCGAACCGATCTCTGGAGAGGGAAGCCTCTTGAGACCTTCGTTCACTGGTGGTTCGCGCTGATATGGTTGGCGCTCGCGGCAGTGTTTGGGGCGGCTGCGTTTGTGCAGTTGGACTGGACCAGGTGAGCGTTTCGAGAGCGCCCACCACCAGATCACCGAGAGGAACGCGAGGTTCTGGATCGGCATGGGTGGCCTACATACGTCGTAACTTCAACGAAATCCTCGAGAAATATGAAACATTCAAGGGTTGGTGGGTTCGACGGGAGCTTCCGAGCTCAGGCTTTGTTGATTTTCGCGGATCGATGCCAGGAAGTTCCGGAGAGCCATCACTTGCAGGGCGGCGAACAAAACGACATCCACGATGAGAATAGCTGCAAATATTTCCTGATCATCGATCCTCGTTTCCAGCATGGCGAGCGCGACCGGAGGGAGCCAGACGAACAGCCAGAGGAAGCCGGGATTAGACATTGATTCGGCGACGCCAAGCAGAACGAGGGCGAGAATGCAGGATGCTGCGCCGAGGAGGATGTAATTCGAGACACGTGCCGGACCTTTCATTTTGAAGAGGTTGATGATCAGCGCGGGAAACAAAAGGGTGCCGAGGCAGCCGAGCGCGATGATGATGTTTTCATCCGTGCTGTATCCGTAGGATGAGGTGACAAAATAGTATGGTATGGCGGCGACCAGAGTGAGGAGAGAACAGAAGAACACACCTGATGGCCAACCGGGGAAAAGGAACAGTCCGCCGATTTTACCGATCATTCCAAAGCGAGAGAATTTCCGGTATGTGGGTGGAACCAATGGACCGAATTCCGTGAGACTGAGGGCGAAGGCGGGAGCCAGAACCAATGCCAGGAAGTAGGGGAGAAAGTCGGGATCAGTGACGTAAATGCTGCAAAGAACCACGGTGATGCAGGTGACTCCAAGCGCGATGAGTCGCCTGAGGGTCGAATGGTTTTCCGCGTATGGAGCAATCAGCGATGTTCCGGCAGCTAAAAAGAAGAAGCCGATATAGAGGCATGAGGCGATATAGATGGATATTGTGATTCTCGATGCGTCACTATCGAGAGCGCAGAAATCGGCCAACGAGCTTCCTCTGCCGAATCCGAACATCAAGAACATCAGAAGAATGTAGGAGCCGACCGGTAGAGAGAACATCGGAACAATGGAGCGGAGAAAAACCGACCCGGAAGCCGAGAGTCCGACTGTGATGGCGGTGAGGGCTGACGAAGTGATGAAAATCAGTGCCAGCATGACAATTTCGCCGAGGAGATTCATGCCTCCGAAGAAATACCTCAGAATGAGATAGGGGACGATGGTGATGAGAATCAGGGCCGACTGGCTGACAATGGCTGACCATTTCCCGGTGACGATACGCCAGGCCGAGAGGCGGGTCATAACCATCATGTCAATGGTGTTGTCTTTGATCTCGGAGGAAAGCGTTGTGATGCCACGCATGGGCTGGACGACCAGCACAGCGATCGAGAAGAAGGTGAAAATGATGTTCGATATGGTGCTGCCCGCTTGGTCCGAGGTCGCTGCGGCACTGGCGCTGAGGAGTATGACGCCCAGAATGATCTGAAGTGCCAGGAACACTCCGATGAAGGAACGGGCACGAAGGCCTTGCCGGAGCTCCTTTACGAGCATGGGCGAGAGGCGGTCTGGGAAGTCGCTCAAATTTTCAATTTTCAAAATTCAACTTTCAATAAAGAGGTTTGCTTACGGCTCGTTGGGAGCTTTCTGGGGGGGTGGTTCGGATTGCGTGGGAACAGGTGGTGGGGGGCGGACGGGCTGGTTTTGGTCGTTTTCGATGTTGGTGAGCATGTCGATGAAGGCGTCTTCTAGGTTGCGTTGCTCGCGGTGGAAGTCGATGACGCGGAGGTTGTCGCGAACCATACGGGAGAGGACGTCGGCGGCTCTGGCCGGGTCCTCGGTATCGATGCGGATGCGGCCGCCGGTTTTCCGGGATTCGAGAAGCTCGATGTTTGGCTGGAGGATGGCCCAGTCGGAGAGTGCCTGCGGGTCGCCATCGAGTTGGACGTCGTAGAGGACTCCACCGAGGGAATCGGAGGTGCGTTTGAGTGATTCGGAATCGCCGTGGTGCACAATTCGGCCGTTGTTGACGAAGAGCAGGGAATCGCACATTTCGCCCAGTTCGGAAAGGATGTGGGAGGAGATGAAGATGGTTTTTCCCTCTTTGGCGAGCACGCGGATGAGGTGCTTGAGTTCGACGCGGGCTTTGGGATCGAGTCCGGCAGCGGGCTCGTCCATGATGAGGACCTGGGGATCGTGCAGGAGTGAACGTCCAAGGCAGAGGCGCTGGGTCATGCCTTTTGAGAGCTTGTTGGAAAAACGGTCGGCCAGTGGAACGAGATCAGTGAAGTCCATCACCTCGTCGATGCGCTGGCGACGCTCGGCACCTTTGTATCCCAGGGCGCGGGCGTAGAAGTCGAGGTATTCCAAGACCGTCATGTTATCGTAGTTCCCGAAATGATCGGGCATCCAGCCAATGAGGCGGCGGACTTCTGCGGGATGGTGGATGACGTTGATTCCACAAATTTCCGCGTGACCCATGGTTGGGTAGTCGAGACTTGCGAGTATGCGCATTGTGGTGGTCTTGCCCGCGCCATTCGCGCCGACGAAGCCGCAGACGGACCCGTGGGGGATTTCGAAGGATATTCCGTTGACGGCCTGGAGGGGGCCGAAGAAGCGGTAGAGATTGTGGACGGTGATTGCGGCTTCGCTCATAACTTTCAAATTTCAATATTCAACCTTCAAGGAAGTGGTTGGGTGGGCGGAGTTTTCTTTCGGATGATGGAGACGAAGATTTTGACGAGTTCTTTGGTTTCACCGATTAGATCGTCCAGGGAGCGGTGAATGGCTTCGTCGATGGGGTTGCAATCGCTGATGAGTCGGAGCCATATGCCGGATTCACGGGCTTCCTTTTTGCAAACGCGGAGGCGGTAGACGCAGTCATCGGGACTAATGGCTTCCAAGGACTCCAAGTAGTTTGCGGCGACGGAGCCGGAGGAGCGCAAGAGTTGCCGAACATCGGGCCACGACACCGGATCCCATTTTGTGTTCCGTAGGAATAACCTCGTTTCAAGAGCAAAGGCATAAGTGCGCTCCTCCAGATCATACGGTTTCGGATTTGTCTGGGGGGCGGGCATCAGGCTTGCTTGAAAGTTGAAATTTGAGAGTTATCTGGCGATGGGGCCGGTGATGACTGTGCTGGTTTTCCAGGCTATGCCCGGGTGTGTTTCGATGGCGGGGGCCTGATTGGTGAAGGCTACGAAGTGATCTTTGCGCTCGTCGACTTTCTTGAAGAAGGACTTGTTGCGCCCGGTGAATCGATTGGCGAGATCGTTCAGGACGGGTTGCACCATGGTCGGATCGATCGGACTGAGGGTGATGGCTTTGCCTTTGGTGATTTTGTCGGCTCGGTGCCAGTTTCCGTTTGCGTCCAGGTAGAGGAGGGTTTCGATGGGGAAGTCGAAGGTTGAGACCAATGTGTCTGGCTTTGCGGTGGCTTCGATGCGCCCGCGGGTGGGGACGACGGCGGTGAGGGTTTGGCCTTGCTCCGAGCGGCTCTGGAACCAACTGCCGGAGGCGAAGAGTTTGCCATCGGCAGGCTGTAGGTCGTAGCTGCCGCTTGTGTCGTATGCGTCAGTGAAACGAGACCATCTGGTCTGAGCGATGGGGACCGGGGCCATGAATGCCGATGCGTCCACGATAAAGCCGGACGAGGTCATGACACCGGTGCGGCTGAACTGTTCCTGATGGATGAAGGCCGCGTTCTGGCCTTGATCGGGACGGACTTCCATGAGCACCACACGACGGCCTTCGCCACCGAAACCGTCCTGAAGGATAATCAGAACAACGAGGATGAGCGAGGTGGCGAGAGCGATGATGGGTGTGGTGATGAAGAGGCGATGCCGGCGTCCGGATTTTGCGAAGACGAACAGGTTCACCGGACCGACTATAATTCCGAAGGCGATGAGAATCAGGATGAAGGATACGTAGTTGAAGGATTTTTCTCCGAGTTCGTCCTGTGCGGGCCATGATGAATCGAAATCGTTGGTGATCGCTTTCATGCGTGTTTTCGGAGATGCGCCACCACGTCGATATGCGAGATCAACTGTGGAAGCTGCGTTGAGGCGAAGATCTGCTGCGATTGGCTTGATCATGATCTGGCCGAAACTCGGGTCGGTCGGAAGACCGAGCGAAGACATGGTCGGGCTTGCTTGAGAGAAGATCACGAGTTGGCCGCCGAGGCGGACCCAGGATATGATGGCGTTGCGCGGTCCGGGTGGCGCTGCGGACCAGTCGTCTCCGGTCATCATGATGCTGTCGAATCCGGAGAACGCACGCCAGTCGTCGGGTAGTTGTTTTGCGCTGAATCGGGACGAGAACGACCTTTTACCGCTCCTGCTGGAACTGCCGCGGGATGATAGTTCGGTATCGAGAGCGGAGCCGTTCGGACCGTGCAGGGTGTCACTGAGCAGGACCTCTGGCTGGTTTGCCTCGAAGACCGTTGTTTCGTTGCTGTTTGCTTTCCCCATTGTGCCGCTGAGTGAGGCTTTGAGGGATTGGTATGGGCTGTTGCCGTTTTGTGGGGAGAGCGGAACGAGGATGTCGTATGTGACGGTTTTCCCAGGAGGGGCGTAGAACGGGAAATCAGAGGAAGTCGTGATCGAGTCGTTGTAGTCTGTGGCGTCCGTGAAATTCAGAAAGATGTTGTGGGGGATCAACTGGTTGTTCGCGATGACGACACGAACCGGATGATACCCTCCGAGACTCGGGTTGGAAAACAGCGCTGTGGCCTCGACGTAGGTGTCGGTTTTGGTGTCTGCGACTTGTCGGAAGAGAACTTCCTGGGCCTCCGCGCAGGTGATCGCGGAGAGAACCAAAGCGAGCTTGGCAGTGGGAGAGGTGATGTGACGGAGCATTTTCCGGAAGAAAGAGATACTCATCATCTAGGCGGGGGAGAGGTTTTTAGGGGTCGGGCTGTCTTGGAAAGGAACTTCAGCGAGAATCCTTTCCACTACGGAATTCGGAGTATGGCCATCGACCCGGGCATTGTAGTCGAGGACGACGCGATGCCTTAGCACGGCGGAGGCGATGGCTTTCACGTCCTCGAAGGAGGCGTTGGTCCTGCCGTGGATGAGGGCGCGTGCTTTGCAGGCGGATGCCATTGCGAGGGCTGCCCGCGGGCTGGCTCCGAAGCGGATCTCTTCGGCGGCCGGATGTTGGCCGGGATGGGTGGAGTCGACCAAGCGCGCGATGTAGTTCGCGACGACATCCGGAAGGTAGATTCGCCTGACGAGTGCTAGCAACCCGGAGAGGATTTCGGCTGTCATGATAGCGGAGACATCAGGTTCCGTTCCGAGTTCGCGGTGTGAAACGATACGCTGGAGCGTTTCGACATCGTTGCGGGTGATCTCGAGCTTGAAGAGGAATCGGTCGAGCTGGGCCTCGGGAAGCGGGTAGGTTCCCTCGAGCTCGATCGGGTTCTGAGTTGCGAGGACGAAGAACGGGAGAGGCAATTCGTGAGTCTTTCCGAGGACTGTCACGCGGCGTTCTTGCATGGCTTCGAGCAGAGCGGACTGCGTTTTTGGAGAGGCGCGGTTGATCTCATCGGCCAGAACGATATTGGCGAAAAGGGGGCCGGGTTGGAAAACGAACTCGCGGCGGCCTTCGACCTCCTGGAGAACCGGATTTCCAGTGATGTCTCCGGGCAGGAGGTCGGGAGTGAACTGGATGCGTTTGTTTTCGAGGTGGAGGAGTTTGGAAAGGCCTTTCACCAGTTCTGTTTTTCCGAGTCCCGGGAGACCTTCCAGAAGTATGTGACCCCGTGCGAGAACGCCTGTGATCACCAACTCGATGATTTGCTTTTGACCAAAAAGAATTTGGTTGAGCCCCTGGTCCAATGAACGCAGGTGTTTCGCAGCTTCTGCGACTTCGGTCTCGGTAGCGTGATCCATGTCATGAGATTTCAGGAAACAGGAGGAAAGCGCAAGAGCGGAGGCGAAGGCATGGAAGATTGGAGGTTTTTCCGAAAAATCGGCTTCCTCATCCTTGACAACATGATCTTCCCCGCTACGTTTCCGGCGTCTGATGGCAGAAAATAAACTGGAACCCGTTACTCCCGATCCGAAGAAGCTACGCAGGACGGCCTTCATCCTGCTTCTTGTGATGGTCGTGGGAGGAGTCGTGATTCTCAAGGCATACGAAAAACGGGCGGAAGAAGCGGCCAAAGACAACAGGCCGAGTTTCGTGACGCAGATTTCGGAAACGAAGGACCTCGTATTCATGCGGCAGGACGGTGAGCTGACGGATTTGATTTCACTGAAAGGGAAAGTGTTGGTGGTTCAGAGTTTGCCAAGGAGTCAAGGTGACCCGCTCACTACCGGGGTGATGAAACGATTGGCGGAAGAGTTCAGTGATGAAGGGGATTTCGCCCTGGTCACTCTGATGCTGGATCCCGGAGAGCCGGAAGACCTCAAGGATGAATTGTCAAATCTGGCTGAAGAGCTGGGTGCGGAGTTGCCGCAATGGACGGTTGCTTCCAATGACAGGCCAACGCTGCATAAATTTATCAAAAACGAGTTCAAGGCGAACATGCTTCCCCATCAGGAAGGGGAGGAATGGCTATACGATAAATCTCTCGTCCTGATTGATAAAAACCGTCACGTCCGCAGGGCGGTGGTGCCTCAAAGGCGTGGAGGTTCATCTTACGTGGCAACATTCGATTTCGATCAGGCCAAGGTCTGGGATGAAGAGAAAATCAAGACAGGAACCGAGTTTTCCAATGTGCAGCAGTTGGAAGTGCTTCTTGGCGATACGATAAAGATTTTACTGAACGAAGAACTGAAACCATGAGCAAGAAAACCACTATCATTTTATTCTATTTCGGCGTCGCGGTCATTTGTGCGGCGATTCTCTGCATCGTCAATTTTGCCATAGTTCCCCGAATCAAGGCGAAAGGGGTCGAATCGGAGGCGTTTATGAACGTCGGACAGCAGCAGGCGAAGCAGTGGTTTCCCATCGAAAAAGATCTCATTGCGAAGAATCAGGCGGGCGAGGATGTGAAACTTTCAGATCTCCGGGGGAAGGTTTGGGTCGTGGCGGAATTTTTCGCGGTATGTCCTCATTGTGCGGTTCGAAACGGCGCAGAACTGCGAATGATCTATGATGAGTTCAAGGATCATCCGGATTTTCAGATGGTGTGCATCAGTGTCGATCCTGAGACGGATGATGTGGAGAAACTCAGCGATTATGCCAGTGCGCTCGGAGCTGAAACGGAAGATTGGTGGTTCCTGACTACGGGCGACGAGAAGGCGACCCATGAGTATCTCGAAAATACGCTGAAGTTTTTCGGAATCCGCGAGCGGAGCGATCCCGCGGAAATTGAGGCCAACGGTCGATTTCAACATGACATGGGTCTCATTCTGGTCGACAGGGATTTCAATGTGATTGGTAAATGGCCGCTTTCGGATGCGCGTTCCGAGGAGGGGAAGAAGCTGAATCCCGGACTTTACGAGAAACTGAAGAAAGAGATGTTCGGTCGTATTTCCGAAGAGCTCGAAAAGGTGAATTGAAGGATATGAAGAATACCCGGGAACGGAGAGAGTGGCTTTTGCTGGAAACGGACGAGAGACTTTCGGGAAAGTTGAAACTGGCGGTATGGGGCTTGACCGCGTTAATACTGCTGCTGGTTGTGCTGATGCGCTCCCCATATAAAATTCCGTTACCAGAGGGGTGGTCGATGATGTTTTTGCCTCCGCTTCATGCCGTGCTGAATACCCTGGTTGCGGTTTCCCTGATTGCTGCGGTGGTTGCGGTGAAGGCTGGTAGGATCGGGTTGCACAGGAGTTGTATATTGGTCGCGATGGGCCTATCCGTATTGTTTTTGCTTTGTTATGTGGCGTATCATTTCACCACAGTGGAGACGAGATTTGGCGGTGAGGGCTGGATGAGGGCGGTTTATTTTTTCCTTTTGATCACGCATATCGTGCTGGCCGGAGCGAGTCTGCCTGCGATTCTTTTTACGTTCCTAACCGGCCAAACGAATCGGTTTTCGACACATCGGAAGCTTGCGCGTTGGGTCTTTCCCGTATGGCTGTATGTGGCGATCACGGGTCCGATTTGCTACCTGATGCTCAGGCCATATTATTGATAATTCTGTCTTCTTCGGGATCTGGAGAAGTTGACTTATTCCGACGTGGATGGAATTTTTAAAATCCTATGAAACTGCCTCCGAGAAAGACGAATCGATCACTTAAAAATCGCGTTATCGAATCGGTAGAGGCCGACAAAGATCTTTGGGATGATCTTGATGGAGCTCCGGAAACTTTTCCGAAGGGTGATTCCCACGCGCTGAAGCTCGTGGATGTGAGTGAGAATATGCAGGAGGCCATTTCCGCATTGATTGGGGAGGGGAAAGTCACGATCGCTGGTGATGTGTGTGCGGCACATTCCGGTGACAAATGGTTCGCAACGCATCAGCCGGATCTGGTGGTTTTTGCAGAGTGTACCGAAGATGTCTCCAAGGTGCTAGCTTACGCGCATCAGAATCAGGTACCTGTAACCACCCGGGGAGCCGGAGTCGGTTATGTGGGAGGTTGTGTGCCAGTCGAAGGGGGTATCGTGCTTACCACCGAGCGGATGAACGAGATCCTCGAGATCAGCCCGGAGGATGGAGTCGCGGTTGTGCAACCCGGGGTGATTACCGGAGAATTGCAAGCTGCGGTGAGAGATCTCGGATGGGATTATCCGCCAGACCCGGCTTCGCTTAAGGAGTGCTCGATAGGAGGCAACATCGCGACCAATGCGGGTGGCCCGCGTTGTTTGAAATACGGAGTGACCCGTAACTATGTTCTCGGTTTGGAAGTTGTTCTGGCGGATGGCCGGGTCATGCGTTGCGGAGGGCGACTGCATAAGAATAAGACGGGTTTCGATCTGATCGGTCTGTTTGTCGGCTCCGAGGGCATGCTCGGGGTGGTTACGGAAATCACAGTTCGCATCATTCCGAAACCTATGAGCAGGGCCATGCTTGCGTCGGTGTTTCCGGATTTTCCCGCTGCGGCGAAGGCAGTGCAAAGCATACTCGGAGCCGGGCATCTTCCTTCCGCTTTGGAGATTACCGATGCCTTCACACTTGCAGCCGCGAGGAAAAAGCTGGGTGCCGAGGTTTTTCCGCCCGGAGAAGGTCATTTGATCGTCGAGATCGATGGCCGACCGGCGGCGGTCGAGTCGGAACTGGAAGAGCTCGAGGTCTTGCTAAGTGAATGTGGTGCCGGAGAAATCCGTATCGCGAGAAACGACGAAGAGTGCGAGGCGATCTGGCAACTGCGCCGGGAGTTTTCCTATTCACTGCGCGATACGGGACTGACCAAGCTCAACGAAGATATCGTGGTGCCTCGTGGGAAATTGGTCGAGCTGGTCAATTTCGCCAGGAAGTTGGAAAAGGATACTGGAATTCCGATTGCTTGTTTCGGTCATGCGGGCGATGGCAATATTCATACGAATCTGATGGTCGAGAATTACGAGGACGCCGGAACCAGGCAACGCGCCGATGCGGCGCTTGATCTTCTTTTTACCTGGGTTCTTGAAAATGGAGGGGCGATCACCGGCGAGCATGGAGTGGGTCTCGCGAAAAAGCCGTGGATCAAACAAGCTCTCGGAGAATGCTCATTTGCGGTTCACCGCTCGCTCAAGCAAGCCCTTGATCCGGATGGAATCCTCAATCCCGGTAAGTTCCTGGATGATTGACGGTTTTCTGGAAATTCGGCATTAAAATGCCACTTCCATTTCCATAAGGTTCCGGTGAAACTAATTCCTCCGAACCACTATGAATTCTCCCACACACATCGCGCGCTCCCGAAGGACCGTGATCATACTTTGTTTTTTGCTGGGGCTGCTTAACTACCTCGACCGGGTGGTGATTTCATTTTCGATTTCGCCGATTCAGAAGGAATTTGGAATCAACAATACGGAGTTCGGGTTTCTGATGTCGGCGTTTGCACTCGGCACATTGTCGATCAATGGCGTGGCAGGTTGGGTGCTGGACAAGTCCAACGTTCGTCTGGTTTGGACAATCGCCGTTCTCGCTTGGTCGGTGGTGATGATCCTCCAGGGTTTTGCGCCGACGCTGCTGGTCTTTGTCGGATTGCGTTACGTTCTCGGATTGGGCGAGGGGGTTAACTTTCCCGCGATGAATCGGGCATTGGCCGATTGGATGGATCCGAAGGAACTCGGTCGACAGGTTTCCCTTTCCCTGTTGGGAGTTCCGCTAGCGTTGATGATCGGTGGGCCATTGCTTTCCAATCTTGTCGAATCGTTTGGCTGGAGGGTGTCGTTTATTACTCTGGGTGTCGTTGGGATATTCTTGGGACTGGGCTGGGTGGCGTTTTACCGGAATGCACCGCGCGATATCATTCTCTCTAAAACCGACAGCGACGCACCTGCTCCGCGGTGGCGTGACCTGCTTCGAAATCCAACACTGCTGGCGACGAGTTGGTCGTTCTTCGCCTTCGGCTACGTGCTCTTTTTCGGAGTGAGCTGGCTGCCGGGTTACCTGGGACAGACTTACGGGATGGACGTGACGAAGGTCGGATGGTTTTCCGTGATGCCGTGGGCGATCACACTGGCGCTGATACCAGTAGCCGGTTGGATGTCTGATCGGATCATGGTGCGGACGGGTAGCATCCGGAGGTCGCGGGTCCACTTGATCTGGGTGTGCCAGGCGGTCGCGGTAGTTTTCTTTGCGGCACTGCTCATGGCCCCGACGCCGACTGTCGCGCTTATTTGTCTGTCGTTGGCCATTGGTTTTGCGATGATGCCGAACGCCCCATATTATTCAATCTGCTCTGATCTTTTCCCCAGGCAAGCCGGGTCTGCGACGGGTATCATAGTGACCTTCTTTTCGGCGTCAGGGATCATTTCGCCGCTGCTCACGGGGTGGTTGAGCGTCGTCTTCGGAGACTTCGATGCCGCGATTGGCGCGCTGATCGTGATTGTCGGCTCGGCGGTTGCGGGAATGGTGATTTTCGCCCGACCGGACGCTCCTGATACTAGTCGTGCCGCCTAGCATCGATACTCAAGTTCCCCACTTGCGGAGTTTTTTGCGACGAGTCAGTTTGTAATCGACACTTGGATAATTCGAGCTACATCTTGCGCACAAATATGAAAATCCCTGTAGCTATTGCAGCTCGCCTGATCTCGTTTTCCGTGTTGGCTGCATCCGGTGCCTTCGGTCAGGACCAAACATCCACCTTCACTCCAGTCACCAATTGGTCTGGAAATTACCAGATTAACCTGAATCAGCATGACATGGGCACTACCGCAGTCCCAACGCTGCAGTCTTTCGCCCGGGCGACTTATGACAAGCAATGGGTCATGCTGGCCTGCACGACTTCACCAACGACGGGCTGACAAACTTTCCCACCAGATATCAGAACACCGACGTATGGGTCGTCGATCCCGTCACCAAACAGTCTTGGAAACGTTCGCTCACCGACGCCAGCAGCGGCCTGAGCCAGTCCCAGATAGACGGTCTGTCCTCGACAGCCACTCAATACTATCAAGACGGCAACGCGTTGCTCGTCAACGGTGGCTACGTCTACGATTCGACCAACGATGATTTCACGACCTACAATACGATGTCGGCGATCAACCTACCAAACCTCGTGGACTGGGTAAAAGGAACAGACAGCAGCCTCAACTCCAATGCGATTCTGCAAGTTGAGGGCCTGGCTGCGACAGACAGCTCCTACGAAGGTGGCTTCTTTCAGATCACCGGTGGCGAACTGCACAAACTCGGTGACAGGTATCACCTGGTTTTCGGTCAGAACTTCGAGGGCGGTTACACACCAGGTAGGAACGGCGTTTACTCATCCCAGGTCCGCAGCTTCGACCTGACTTACGATTTTGGAGCGGGCACGATCGGCTACGATAATGCCAGCGCAACCGCTAGCGACGACACTCAATTTCGGCGGCGTGATCTAAACGTCGTCCCCGTACTCTCACCCGATGGCTCAGGTGGCGAGACGGAAAGCCTCGTGGCGCTGAGTGGGGTTTTTTACAATGGCTCGGGCGTATGGACCGTGCCCGTGGAAATCGGTGCGGATGGTATTCCGACCATGGTCGACCCAAGCACCGACCCCAACGCATTCAAGCAGGCCCTCCAGCAATACGCCTCCGCGACTATCGGTCTCTATTCCCAAAGCAATGGGGAAATGACTGAGATACTGCTCGGCGGAATTTCCGCAAACACCTATGATGCGACCACAGGGGAGCTGACTTACGACTCCAATTACGGATTTACCAACCAAATCTCCGCCGTCCTGCGCGATGCCGACGGGGTTTACACCCAAGAATACATTGGCGAATATCCGTGGATTGAAAGCGGCACTTCGGGCATCCCTCTGCTCTTTGGTGCAAGCGGGGAATTCTTCCTCGCAGAAGGTATTCAGATCCTGAGTGGCGGTATTATTGATCTCGATGCGCTCACCGAAACAACCACGATCGGTTACATCTTTGGGGGCATCGCGGCAGATCAACCCAACTTCGGCAATTCTGTGGCCTCGTCGTATATTTTCGAGGTGGTTTACAGTCCAATTCCCGAACCCAGCCAGGCTACGCTGCTGGCGGTCAGCGCCGGATTCCTGATTCTGATCAGCGCGCGTCGCCGCAAGGCGAGTTAAGAACAAATAAAGGGATCGCAGAGAAGCATGTGGCTACGCGACGAAATCCGTCTATTTCGCTCCACGCTGCAATTGATCACTTCGTCCCGATCTAGCATCATCAGAACCAGTTCGGTTTACAGGCAAACAGAAACAGAACTGTAACAATCGGTTGGTAGATCTGCTGGCGGTTGCTAAAGAGGATGGAATTCGCGATGAAGTCCGTTCAGCAATACATGAAGTCCGTTCAGCAATACATTGACGAAACTCCGACCTGGGAGGATCGCACGCCGGTCGCGGATACCCCTATGACACTGATGCAGTGGCGCATCTTTCTGCTCGCGGCCGCGGGGAAGTTTTTCGAAGGGATGACCGTCTTCATGACAGGCGTGGCCCTGCCTCTAGTGGCTCAGGAATTCAATATCAGTGCTGCGGAGAAAGGAATGGTGGGGGCTGCAACCTTGTTCGGAATCCTGATCGGGGCGACGGCGCTTGGAGGATTGTCCGACAAATTCGGTCGCAAGCCGATGTTCATCTTTGAAATGGCGATCTTCACCGTCTTTTTGATTCTCACCACATTCAGCCCCAACTTTCCTTTCCTGATTGTCTGCCTCTTCGGCATGGGAGTTGCGCTGGGTTGCGACTATCCGACGGCGCATCTGGTGATTTCCGAGAGCATCCCGAGCAGGGCACGGGGGAGACTGGTGCTGAGCGCCTTCGGATTCCAAGCTGTGGGAGCCATGGCGGGAACACTGCTGGGCTTTCTGATTTTGCGAGGATCCGAATCCATCGCGGACTGGCGATGGATGTATGGCGCGGCGATTGTCCCCGCGCTGGTGGTGACACTTGGCCGCTTTTTTATTCCGCGCAGCAGCCATTGGCTGATGGTGCAGGGGCGGGTGGATGAAGCAAAGCTGGCGCTCAAACAATTGCTTGGCCGCTTGCCACCCTATCCAAAGAGCATCGACCTGCATGATCCCCATGCCGAGAATCACAAGGGGAAGGCGCACTACGGAAAGCTCTTCTCAAAAAAGAATCGTCGGGCCACTTGGTTGGCAGCGATCCCTTGGTTTCTTCAGGATCTGGGGACCTACGGCATCGGGATTTTCACCCCGATTATTTTAACTACAGCCATCGGCGCCAAACATTCCGACGAACGGAACCTCGCCGAAATATTTCATAACGACATACTTGCTGCGAAGGGAGCCTTCATGATTGATATCCTGCTAATCGTCGGGATCATCGTCGCCATTGTGCTGGCGGATCGTGTGGGGCGAATCAAGCTACAGATCTGGGGATTCATCGGCTGTGCGGTCGGTCTGTTCATCGCCGCGATGTCAACCTTCACCGGTGGTGGCACCCAGGTCATTCTGATCTTCGCCGGGTTCATGTTGTTTAATTTCATGACGAATATGGGACCGAATAGCATGACCTACCTGCTCGCAGGCGAGGTATTCCCGACCAAAATACGTGGGATGGGAGCCGGTTTCGCCGCTTCTTTCGCGAAGATGGGAGCGGTTCTGACCGCGTTCCTTTTCCCTATCCTCTTGAAAGACATTGGCACTGCGCCATTGCTCTTTATTCTGGTCGGCACCTCGTTGCTGGGCGCATTCGTGACTTGGAAACTCCAGATCGAAACCAAGGGCAGGAATCTTGAAACGATCGGAATGGATTGAGCCAGTCTTCCGCAGTTGTGACTCGCTTTCAAAATCAGAATCGGACTCACAACCACCGTTTCTTCTTCACGATGTAAAACGTCACCCCCGCGATCAGTGCCGACACGACCCAGAAAAATATATAGCCAAATTCCCAATGCAGCTCTGGCATATTGAATGGGCTTTTCGTGCTGAAATTCATGCCATAGACCCCGGCTAGAAACGTCAGCGGGATGAAAATCGTGGAGACCACCGTCAAAACCCGCATGATATCGTTGGTGCGAACGCCCAGACTCGACAGATACAATTCCATCAATCCAGCCGTCAGATCCCGATAACTTTCCACGATATCGATCGTCTGGGTGATATGGTCATAACAATCGCGCAGGAATACCTGCGTTTCCTGATGTATCCGGCCGGTGTCGTCGCGTATCAACGCATTCAAAACCTCCCGCTGTGGCCAAGCCGCGCGCCGCACCTGCAATAGCAAGCGCTTGGACTCATATAGCTGTCGCAGAGCCGATGTCGTCGGTTTTTCCAATAACAACTCCTCTAGCTCCTCGATGCCATCACCAATCATTTCGAGGACAGGGAAAAACTCATCCACAATTCCGTCCAACAGCGCATAGGCCAGATAATCCGGTCCCCGCTTCCGCACAAAACCACGCCCAGCCCGAAGCCGCTGCCGCACGTGTTCAAAGCCGTCCTGGCCCTCCTCCTCCTGAATCGTCAGCACAAAGCCATCTCCTACAAAAATACTGACCTGCTCGAAGACCAAGCGGCCATTTTCCTCAAAATACAGCATCTCGCTGATGATAAAAAAATGGTCGGGGAACAGCTCTACCTTGGGGCGCTGAGTGGTGTTCAGCACGTCCTCAAGCGCGAGCGGGTGAATTTTGAACCGTTCACCAAAATTTTGCAGTAAATCCAGATCTCCAATTCCACCAATGTTGATCCAGTTCACCTTCTCCGGATCGAATTTCTCCATGAGGGCCTCGAAGTTCTCGAACAGTCCCTCGAAAACACTCTCACCATCATACTGGATCAACCGGATTGTCGACGCCTTGCCCGAATGTTTTGGCGGCACGGTCAGAGTGGCGGGTGGAGTTCCGGGTTGATGGTAGTTGAAGCGAATCATTGGTCTGCATCCATTAGTCAGGTTAGCCCGACTCCTGACAACGGGAAAATAAGGTGTAGCAGAGCGTGTTGAGCAATGGCCATCTCATCATACCCACAAACAACCAGGTGCAAGGCAGGGACCGTCTCTCCGAGCGGTCCATATCTACCAGCGCTTCTCGCCCCCCAGTTCACAAACCACCCCTACCGTCCGAAATAATCCGACATTCGGGGCGAGATCTTTCCACCATAAGATTCATCGAGCCGCCACCTTTCCCGGACGGCCCGGAGGTCCATTCCTGCCCAGCTTGTTTGGCTCGCGGGTGTGATTTCTATCGGTGTTTTGAATATGGAGAAGGGATTTGCAATCCCTTTGCGGAGGACTGGGCATTAGGAAGACTGGGGTTATGAAAGGGGTTGCAAACCCCTTCTCCATATTGGCCGAGCGATCCACCGATAAAAATCACACCCGTGGCTCGCGTTCCGGGCGATACGGTTGTTAGATCTGTTGCATGATAACAAGCGAAAGTCCTTCCGGGGAAATTGTGTTTCTACTGGATGTAGACAACACCCTACTCGATACCGACCGGATCACAGAGGAGCTGAAGCATCACCTCGTCATGCGCGTCGGTGAGGAGAACGCGTTGGTTTACTGGGGGATTTTTGAGAAGATGCGGGTCGATCTTGGATACGCGGACTATCTCGGTGCGCTCCAGCGGTTCCGGACCGAGCATCCCCATTTGCGCGGTCTGATGACCGTCTCGCGCTTCCTGATAAACTATCCTTTCGCCAACCGGCTCTTTCCCGGCTCGCTTGATGTTATCGAACACCTGGGACAATGGGGAAAGGTTGTCATTTTATCGGACGGAGATGTCGTGTTCCAACCCCGTAAAGTGGAACGTTCCGGTTTGTATGATGCGGTGGAACGGCGCGCCATGATCTATGTCCACAAGGAAACCGAGCTGGAACATCTCGAATCTGTTTTTCCAGCAAAACGCTACGTGGTAGTTGATGACAAGTTACGCATCCTCACCTCTATCAAGGAAACCTGGGGTGACAGGGTAAGCACGGTTTTCGTAAAACAGGGTCACTATGCGAACAGCTTGGAAGCCGGCCAATACCCCGATGCGGATCTGAGTGTGAATCGTATCGGGGATTTACTTGAGTTTTCGTTGGAGCACTTCAAATGACTTCTCCATCAAGTGATGTTCATTCCACGGCGGGCTTTCCGAAGGCGTCGTAGGCAGCGTGCTTGTAGAGCTCGGAGAGTGTCGGGTAGTTGAAACAGAAGTGCATGAAGACATCGGCGGAGGCACCGGATGCGAGGGCGATCATACCGGTGTGTATGAGTTCGGTGGCTTGCTCGCCGATGATGTGTATGCCGAGGAGTTTGCGGCTGTCTTTTTCGAAAAGCAGTTTCAGCAGGCCGTATTCCTCACCTATGATGAGGCCGCGTGCGTTGTCCTTGTAGCTGGCATGGCCGGTGACGTAGTCCGCGCCTCTGGCGATCAGTTGCTCCTCGGTTTCGCCCGCCATGGAGCATTCGGGGATGGTGTAGATGCCGTAGGGAATGACCGGGGAAACCGGGCGTTCCTCCTCCGGAATGAATGCGTGGGCGATTGCGACGCGAGCTTGCTCGAACGAGGTGGAAGCGAGCGCCGGGAATCCGATGACATCGCCCGCCGCGTAGATATTCGGAATGTTGGTCTGGTAGTGTTCGTTGACAAGGACGAGGTCTCGCTTGCCGGTGAGGACGCCGGTGGAGGCGAGGTTGAGGGCACCCGTATTGCTGGAGCGACCGGTGGCGAGAAGGACGGTTTCGGTGGTGATGGGGTTGCCGCCGTCGATGGAAAGGGTGGCGCTGTCCGTGTTTTCCTCCGCGCCGGTGACGCGGCAGGGCATGGCGAGTTTGATTCCGGTACGGAGCAGGGATTTGCGGAGGTTGTCCTGTAGCTCCTTATCGAGAAAGGGCAGCAATTCATCCTTGCCGTGGATGAGTGTGACCTCAACGCCAAGGCTGGCGAAGATGCAGGCGTATTCGCAGCCAATGACTCCGGCACCTACGATGGACATGGTAGCTGGTAATTGCTTGAGTCCGAGTATGGTATCGGAATCGAATATTCTGGTGGATACCTGCGGGAAAATGGGCGGGCGGAAAGGGCGTGAGCCAGTGGCGATGAGTATGGTTCCGGCGGTTACGGGTTCCGGTTTCCCTGAGATGCGTATGGTGTTCGCGCCATCGAACGAGGCCTCGCCGGTGATGATTTCGACATCCTGCGCGAGAAGTCGGCTGCGGATTTTCAGGCGTTCGCTCTCCGCGACTTGTTGCTCGCGGAAGAGGAATTCGTCGGCGGTGATTTCCTTTTTTCCAAGTCCCAGTGAAACGCCGTATAGGTCACGCTTGCGACCGGAGGCGAGGAAGAGTGCGGTTTCGCGCAGAGTTTTTGAAGGTAGCGTTCCGGTGTTTGCCGCTGCGCCTCCCAGTTTGTTTTCCCTCTCGATCAGGCAGACTTTTTTCCCGAGAAATCCGGCCTGGACCGCGGCCATTTCCCCGGCGGGTCCGGAGCCGATGACGATGAGATCGAATTCGTTTGTGTTCATGGGTTTCGGGAGAGTTTGCCTATTGATTCTTTGGTCCAACTTTCCGCGCTCTCGATTGGAGGAAGGCGACGATGGATTCGAGTTCGTTCGGTTTCAGGATACCTGCGAAAGAGGGCATGTTGTGGCCGCCGTTCATGATGCGGATGATCATCTGGTCTTTGGTGAGGCGGTCGCCGACGTAGGTAAGGTCCGGGCCGCGGCGTCCGCCGTGGCCTTCGATGAGGTGACAGCGAAGGCAGGATTTTTCATAGAAAAGCGTGGCCCCTGTGGCGACGGGTCCGGTGGTGGTGCCGACGATTTCCGCAGTCAGTGGCTGGGCTTTGAAATCGGGCGACCAATCGGCTTTCGCTCCGGCGATCCAGAGGGCGATGATTGATATAATCGTGAGGATGACGATGGTGACCGCCCATGGGCGGCGGGCGGGGTGGCGTTCGCCTGTTCCGAAGAGGAAAGGCAGAAGAACGAGTATGGAGCCGATGATGACCGGGCCGAAGATGATGGCGAGATTCTCCAGTCCATCCGGCATCAGGGCCATGATTGCGAAGAGCCAGAGGAAATACCAGTCCGGGCGTGGTTGGGCGTCGATGACGCTGGGATCGGGCGCACCTCCGATGGCGGGCGGGCCGATGAAAAGTGCGGCAGAGGCGATGACCAGAATAACGCCCAGGGCGAAGACAATATCCCGCCAAGCGGCATCGGGGAAAAACGGGACTCCGGTTTTTTTCAGCTCATCTTCGTATTCCTTGCGGTAGGTTTTGGGATCGACGGGTTTTCCTTTTACCGGAGGCTCCGCGATTCCGTGGCGGAGCACCAGGTAGAGGTGCATGACGATGAGCGAGATCATCAGGCCGGGGATGATGAAGACGTGGACGACGTAGAAGCGGTTGAGGGTGGCTCCGCCTATGGTTTCACCGCCGAGTATAATTCTTGCCAGGAGGTCTCCGATGAAGGGGATGCGCCCGGCGGCTTCGGCGGCGAGCATGACCGACCAGACGGCATTCTGATCCCAGCGCAGGAGTTGTCCGGTGAAGGCCATGCCGAGGACCAGGGCGAACAGGAAAAGCCCGGAGAGCCAGGTGGCTTCGCGGGGGAATTTAAACGCGCCGGAGAGGAAGACCTGGAGCATGTGGATGCCGACCATGAGGACCATCATGCCCGCACCCCAGTAGTGCATGCCGCGCAGGAAATTTCCCAAGGGGGCGACTTCGGAGATGTATTTCAGCGAGGTGAACGCTTCGTCGCTGGAGGGGATGTAGGAAAACGCGAGGGCGACTCCGCTGACGATCTGGACGATGAAGGCGCAGAGCGTGGCGCTGCCGAAAACATACCACCATTTCGCCCCGCGCGGGACGAGGTGTGTCATGAGCGGCCAGACGGTTTTGCTGACTCCCGTGCGGTCGTCGATCCAATCCCAAGCGGCCATTGCCACGCTTTTGAGTTTTCCGCTCATTACAATTCTACGGAGGTGGTGGTTGTGATTGGAACGGGGGCGGTGAGGACTTCCACGCGGCCGTTGTTTTCCCGCACCTGGTAACTTGGGAGTGGTTTCGGAGGTGGGCCGGCGGCGACTTTTCCGTCCGAATAGTAGACTCCGCCGTGGCACGGGCACATGAAGAGCGAGCTGCCTTGTTCCCAACGGACGGGGCAACCAAGGTGGGTGCAGTTCACGCTGAAAGCGGAGAGGGCTCCGGTATCGTCGCGGCGCACCCAGGAGGCGGATTTCGCAGTGATGCCCGCCCATGGAAGTGATGAGGCGTTCTCGAAAGAGACGAGTTTCGTGGTGCCGGATATGAAATCGCCAATGGCTCCGACATCACGCCAGATCTCGGTTCTTTTCCGCGTCAGTGGGGCGAAGATATAGGAAATGGCAGGGAGTGTGATGATGGCACCGATGGCTCCACCCAGGCCGAGGCAGAGTTTGGTGAGGAAGCCGCGACGGGATTCGTCCGTGCAGCCGCAGCAGGGTTCATCTTTCATTGGACTGTTGGTTGGAGGTGATGGTGGAGATCCAGCGGGCGAGTGTCAGTATGAGTAGAGTCAAGCCGACGAAGATCATGACGGGAGAGCTGATGAGTCCCCAGAATAAAAAGGTGATGCCAAGTGCGGCGAAAAAGGGGGTGAGGGTGGAGCGCGGCAATTCCTCGGGTGGGAGTTCGCGCCACTCGGTGGTGTCTTCCTGGATCATTTTGAAACGGTGTTCTGGGGTTCATGCCAGCTCAGGAAGCGGGCGAGTATGGCAGTGAAATAAATGAGGCAGGCGGGTATCCACATGAGGAGTCCGCCGACTTGCTGGTCTGCGGCAGCACTGAAACCCCAACCATCCCGGATCAGGATGATGATGGGTGAACTTTGCGAAGCGGCAGCGAAGGCCGGGCAGACTGAGATGGGAACGAAGGCGACGTAGATGCCAAGCAAGGTGCAGGCGGTGCAAGCGCTGAAAAGGTAGAGCAGGGCACCGGCGGGATGTAGTCGGGTGGTTCCCATGATCGGTCGCCAGAAGAGATATCCGGCGATGAGGAGCGTGATGGTCTGGGTGGCCTGCATCGCGGGGCTGACAGCTGCGAGGCTGCACAGGCTCGGCTCGTGCCAGAGCCACATCGCGCCGACACCGGAGATCCAACCGATGGCACGCCATGGTTTGGTGTGGAGATTTTTCCCTCCGGGTATGGCGATGACGACAAACAGAGGAACGATCAGCAGCAGGAGCAGATGATGAATCATGTGTGCGGAAAAAAGATAACCCTCCGAGAGAGTGCCAAGCGGTGAGATGATGGTGAAAAGGAAGATGCAGAGTGCGGCGATGAGTTTAGGGGCGGTGCTGCGTCCTTTTTTCCAAATGGCAAAGGCGGTGGCGAGTGTGCCGAGCACAGCGGTTGCGATCGAGATCGGCGTGAGATGCCAGGCGGTGATGATGAGTTCCTGCGTGGTCATGGTTTCAGGTAAACGATTGCGAAGACGACGAGCCAGACGATATCGACGAAGTGCCAGTAGAGTGAGACGCCACCGAGTGCGGCGTGGCCACCCGGTTTTTTGCGAATCAGAAGAAATCCGCAGACACCAAGGGCGACGAGGCCGAGGAAGACGTGGAAGGCATGGAAGCCGGTGAGGGTGAAAAACGAGGTGGCGAACAGGCTGCTATTGATGGTGACTTCGTTGTTGAGCAGACCGATATATTCGACCGCCTGGCCACCAAGGAAAATTGCCCCGAGGACTATGGTTGCCGCCAGCCAGCCCTTGCCGGAAGCACCGCGTTTCATCCCGCGCTCCGCGAGCCAGAGGGTGAAGCTGCTGAGGACGAGGATAGCTGTGAAAATACCGGTTCGCATCGGATCGAGAGAGCTCTGGGCGAATTCGCCAGCGGTGTCTTTTTTGAAAGTGAACACGAGAAATGCGACGATGAGCGCGATGAAGAAAATCGTTTCGGAGGCGATGAACAGCGCTGCGGTGAGGCGGGGTTTCGCGAGGCGCGGTGATTCCTCGGAGGTGCCGGTGTTGATGAAGTTTGAATCGGGGCGGTCGGGGTTGGCCAAATCCCAGAGCGGGCGGCGACCGTTGATGGGTGGTAGCCGGAGGAAGTTTTCCGGAGGGGGCGGGGAGCTGGTCGCCCATTCGAGAGTCCATGCTTGCCATGGGTTGTCACCGGCGGGCTTTCCGTATTTCAGGGAGCGGAAAAGGTTCCAGATCAGGACGATGGCGGAGGCGAACATCAGGAACGCACCGAGAGTAGAGATCTGGTTGAGGAGCGCCCAGCCGGGGTTGTCCGCATAGGTGTAGACGCGCCGCGGCATGCCGATGAGGCCAAGGACGTGCTGCACCAGAAAGGTCATGTTGAAACCGATGACCGTGAGCCAGAAGTGCCATTTCCCGAGCTTTTCCGAGAGCATCCGCCCGCTCATTTTCGGGAACCAGTAATAGAGTGCGCCGAAGACGGCGAAGAGCGTGCCGCCGAAGAGCACGTAGTGGATATGGGCGACGACGAAATAGGAATCCGTGACCTGCCAGTCGATTGGGACCACGGCGAACATCACTCCGCTGAGTCCGCCGATGACGAATTCCACCAGGAACGCGGTCGCGAAACACATCGAGGTGCAGAAGCGGATCGAGCCGCCCCACATGGTAGCGATCCAGTTGAAGATTTTTATCCCGGTGGGGATGGCGATGAGCATGCTGCCGAAGGCGAAAACGACATTGAAGGAAGTGCCTAGTCCGGTGGCGAACATGTGGTGCGCCCAGACACCGAAACTGAGCAAGGCGATGGCGACGGTGGAGCCTGCGATGAAGGTGTAGCCGAAGATCGGTTTCCGCGAGAATACCGGGATGATTTCCGAGATCATACCGAAGGCGGGGAGAGCCATGATGTAGACCTCCGGGTGGCCGAACATCCAGAAGAAGTGTTGCCAGACCACGGCGGATCCCCCTTTCGACGGGAAGAAGAAATGTGCGTCGAGCTGGCGGTCGATCAGTAGCATCACGATGGATGCGTTGAGCACCGGCATGGCGAGCACGATGAGGAACGCGTTGATGAAAAACATCCATGCGAAGAGCGGCAGGCGGCGCATGGTCATACCCTCGGCACGGAGGGTGAGGACGGTGACGATGATATTGATACCGGTGCTGACCGAACCGATGCCGAGCACGAGCAGCGAGAGCACCCAGTAGTCAACTCCCTGACTGGAGGAGAAGGAGGTATCCGTGAGCGGAGCGTAGCTGAACCATCCTGCGGCAGGTGCGCCCCCGGCGAAGAAGCTGAAATGCAGGAGCAGGCCGCCGAAGAGGAACAGCCAGTAGCTCATGGCATTGAGGCGGGGAAAGGCCATGTCCCTCGCGCCTATCATGAGCGGGACGAAGTAGTTTGCGAAACCGATGAGCACCGGCATGACGACCAGAAAGATCATCGTCGTGCCGTGCATGGTGAAGATCTGGTTGTAAGCCTCCGGGGAGAGTAGGGTGTTGCCGGGCACCGCGAGCTGGATGCGGATCAGCATGGCCTCCATGCCACCGATGCCGAAGAAAAACAGGGATGTCCAGAGATAGAGGATGCCGATTTTCTTGTGATCGAGCGTGGCGGTCCAACGGTAGAGGAAGGACGGGCTTTGGGTGAGGGCGTCCATTTATTTCAGGGTGGAAAGGTAGTCGGTGAGGGCGGTGATGTCTTCCTCGCTGAGTTTGTAGTCCGGCATGTGGCTTCCGGGTTTGATCGAATCCGGATCGCGCAGCCAGCGTTCGATATTTTCCCGGGTGTTGGGGATGGTCCCTGAGGCAAGCCGGGAGCGGGAGGCGAAGTGTGTGAGGTCGGGCGCGGTTACTCCTGCGGCGGAGGTACCATTGATTCGGTGGCAATCGGCGCAGGCGAGTGAGTTGAAGAGTTCGGCCCCTTTGCTGGTAGTGGAAGGACTCGCCGGTTTTTTCTGTTCGGCGATCCACTGATCGAACTCCGCCTGCGGGACGACTCTGATTTCGAAGCGCATGTTGGCGTGCTGGGTACCGCAAAATTCCGCACAGACGCCGATGTAGGTGCCGGTTTTCGTAGGCTCTATCCACAGGTGGGAAGGATGGCCGGGGATCATGTCCTGCTTGGGGCACAGGTCGGGTGGCCAGAAGGAATGAATGACATCGGCGGACTCGAGATCGATGAGTGTTTTTTTCCCGACCGGTATGAGAAATTCGTTCGCGGTGATGACGCCGTGCTCCGGGTATTCGATGCTCCACCACCATTGATGGCCGGTGACGATGAGGTCGGGTTTACCGGTGCCGCGTTCGGGAAGCACACGGGTCATGCCCCGCACGGTGGCGATCCCGAGAGCGATGAGGATGAGGCATGGAATGATTGTCCAGATCCACTCAAGGCGTCGATCCCCGTAGGTCTGGTGAGGCTCTTCGGTCTCGCCGGGTTTCGCCGCGAAGCGACGGGTGCAAAATATCACACCGATCCCAATGATAAGGAAAATGCTGCCGCAGGTAGCGGTGACCCAGATGAAGAGGGTATTAACCTCCGCTGCTTGGATGGAATTGGAAGCAAGAAGCATCGGCTGGTTGTAACCTGCACAATCCATGCCAGCAAGCCGACAAGTGCATTCTGTCTATTTCGTTGCAGGGTTCGCTCTCGCGGGAATGTTCGGGCGGCTGCGTATGTGCAGTTAGAATGGACCAGGTGAGCGTTTCGAGAGTGCCCACCACCAGATCCCCGAGAGGAACGCGAGGTTCAGGACCGCCATGCCTGGTGCCGATATGAGCAGGTCCCGGGCTAAAGTGATTTCCAATGCGTTCATGGAGACGATGGCGAGCGTTTGTAGCGCGGCGTTGGCTTTCCGATAACGGCCAGACCACGCCCACAGTCCGAGTAGAATTTCCGCGACGCCGATCAAGAGCGTGGCGGGTCGCGCGATGTCTTCGCCGAGGACGCGTTCGACGATCATTCCGTGGCGGGGGATGCCGTCGAGGAGTTTGCTATAAAGTCCGTGAAACACCCAGACCGCACCGATGACGATACCTGCGCCGGTTTGAAGTTTCGATTTCACGGGGAAACCTTTTTCACATACATCGCTTTGAGGGCGATGGATATACCGTTCATCTTGCAGTCGATTTCGTGGTCGCCGTCGCGGAGGCGGATGGGCTTGGATTTCATGCCGGATTTCAGGACGTCGGAAGATCCTTTGAGTTTCAGATCTTTGATCATCGCGATGATGTCGCCGTTCTCGAGCACGTTGCCGTAGGCGTCTTTGACGATGCGCTCCTCCGGACCCTCAGGCTCGGCGGATGATTCGGGCTTCCATTCGTGGCCGCAGGTTACGCATTCGTTGTGATCGGCTAGGACGAGGATCTCGTCCATGGTGCAGAGGGGGCATTCCATAATCAGCGTGGAGCAGGGAGTTTTGAGCTATACGAATCAATCGGTGATACGTTTTGGATTGAAATAGAGTTTATCAGTTTCGTAGCCAAGGGAAGTAGCTTTACGGATCAGCGATTCATAATCGGATTTGTCGTAGGGATTTTTATCGAGAATCCAAAGATACTTGAGGTTGGGAGACCCTATCAGAGCGCGGGTGTAGTCGGAATTCACATCGAGGATCCAGTAGTCGCCAGCGAAGAGATTGGCGGGAAATTTATAGAAACGGACGATTAGTTTGCCCGGAACCGAGGGGTCAGCGGGCTTCGCGGAACCTTCTATAGATGTGAGAGCGCCGTCGCTTTTCAGTCCCAGATTCCGGACGTTGAGCGTGCCGTTTTGGTTTGGTGTGTATATTGCTTTGGCGGCGACAAGGCCCTTCTCGAAAGGATTCGGGAGACGCGCGACTTCATGCCATTCTCCGGCGTATCGCGATACATCAAGCGTGGCGACCGTCGGTTGAGCGATATCGGGAGCGCAGGAGATGAACCACGGTGAGATGGCGAGGAGAGGGATGAATGCTAGGTGGATTTTCAAAGATTTAAGGAGAGGTTTAGTGTGATTAATATACCATTGTGAGGCTAGTGGCCTTGGTTACCTCTTTTCGGGGGTTCCCAGTCGCGGCGGGTGCGGGAGCGGGTGGAGAAGATGACCGGGATGCCGGGGGAGGGATGGGATTCGCGGAATTGGTTGGTCAGGTAGGCGATGTAAGAGTCTTTCATCAGGTGCTTGTCGTTGACGAAAAGCACGATGGTTGGAACCGGGATGACGGTGTATTTCTCGTTGAGAGCGGCGGTGGCGTAGTAGAGTTTGACACGCTTCGCCTTGTTGTCGGACGGTGGGGGATTTTTTATCATCGCGGCCTGGAGGATGCGATTGAGCTTGCCGGTGCCGGGGACGTCCTGAGCTCCCTTTTTGATGGTGATCGCCTTTTTCAAGACGTGATCCGTGGAGTCGCCGGTCTTGGCAGAGCAGGCGACGAAGGGCGCGTAGGAGAGGAAAAACAGTTCGCGCCTGACGTGGTCCTCTGCTTCGGCGACGCGGTCCTTGTAGTCTGCTCCGGGGTGGAAGAGATCGAATTTGTTGAGGACGATGAGGCAGGGCTTTTTCTCCTCGAGGATGAATTGGGCGATCTTGCGGTCCTGGGCGGTGACACCGGCGGCAAGGTCGATGACCAGCACGCAGAGATCGGCGCGGCGGATGGCTTTTTCCGAACGGATAGCAGAGAAAACTTCGACCGAGTTGTCGCGCTTGCCACGGGGGCGGAGTCCGGCGGTGTCGATGAGGGTGAAGTTTTCACCAGCGAAGGAGTAGGGGAGATCGACCGCATCGCGGGTGGTGCCGGCGATTTTTGAAACGATGGTGCGCTCGTCTTTGAGGATTGCGTTCACCAGCGATGATTTGCCGGCGTTCGGGCGGCCGATGATCGCGAGTTTGATGCCGACTTTCACGACGGTCTCCATGATTTCCTCGGACTCGACGTGCAGGGGCGTGAGCACCTCGTCCATCTTGTCGATGAGTTCGGTGAAGTTGCGGCCGTGTTCGGCGGAAACGAAGACGCTTTCGGTTATTCCGAGTGTGGAGAATTCGGAGAAAGATGATTCGTGTTTGTCGTGGTCGACCTTGTTGAGGACCAGCAGGACAGGGGACTTTGCCTTGCGGAGTTTTTGCCCGAGGGCTTGATCGACGGGAGTCAGGCCTTCCTGTGCATCGACCAGGAAAAGGATGAGGTCGGCGGTTTGCATCGCGATATCCGCTTCAATGGCGACCTGTTCGCCGAACCCGTCTTCGAGCGTCGCACCGATACCGCCGGTATCGACGAGGGTGCAAGGATGGGTGGTGAGGGTGCACGGAGCGGCGATCCGGTCACGGGTAACACCTGGTTGGTCGTGCACGATCGCGATCTTGCGACCCGCGAGGCGGTTGAAGAGTGCTGATTTCCCGACATTCGGGCGACCTACGATTGCGACGGTGGGCATAAAAATTCAAATTTCAAAATTCAACTCTCAAGCAAGAGTTTTGCAGGATACTAAAAGTATGGACATGCACTAGCTATAAAGAAAAACCCCGTCGATGGGCTTTTGGGGCCGATGACGGGGTCAACTCGAACGGGGATGGCGGAGCGGACGGGACTTGAACCCGCGACCTCCAACGTGACAGGCTGGCGCTCTAACCAACTGAGCTACCGCTCCATCCCGTTCGGGTGGGGCGGGACGCTATGGAGAGTCCCGCCAACGTGCAATCTCTTTTTTAGGAGAACTTGCATTTTTTCTCCTTTTGCGGATATCTGCCGGGTTTCGGTGCGGCGAACTCAGTCGGTAGGGTTTGACCCCATGGCGGCAGGCGGTCCCACCGCATAGTGTGACCAAGTCAAACCAATGCAATCCAACACCATGAAAACACCGATAAAAAGCTTCACTATTCTTCTTCTCGTCTCTGCCGTTGCGGCGGTATTCAGCTCCGGTTGCGGGACGATCCGCGGTTTCGGAAGGGACGTCGAGACTGTCGGCGATGGTATTGAGAGATCCGCCCGATAATGACTCCAAAAAATATATAATATCATGTTAATGACCATCGCCATCATCCTAATCGTTCTCTGGCTGCTAGGGATTGTGACCAGCAGCGCCATGGGCGGACTGATCCACATCCTGCTGGTGATTGCCATCATCATCATCCTCGTCAGGGTGATACAGGGACGGAAGATTTTATAGATCGGGAAATCCTTTGCCAGCCACCATCAATCGGTGGATGATGCAATTTACCGGAAGAGGTGGATTTCACCGCCGAGCATAGCCCATGAAACGACCATCAGCAGGTTTTCCGAAACTTTATCAGGCGGCCTTGCATTCGCATCTCGCCCAAAAGTCGCGACCGGATCCGCAGGTGGTTGAACAAATCGGGAGCGATTTCAAGGCGGGCGGTATTCCCATGCTGGATTTTGCGAAGCTCCATGAGCGCCTTCTGGTCGAGGAGATCCTCGAGAGTTGCCCGCCCATGAAACGAGGTGCCCTCATCCGCAGGGCAGGTAATTTTTTCGCCGCTGCCGTAGCAGCCGCCATTGCCGAAAAAGGGGGGAAGCGTGATGCTGCCCGCCTCAGGAAAACGATCGAGTCGCTGAGTGGACGCACCGTGCAACTGGCCGCCGCAAACCGGCAGCTCGCCCTTGAGATCATCCAGCGCAAGGAAGTGGAAACCGCGCTCAGGAAGAGTGAGCGGGGTTTGCTCAAGTCGCTGGAAAAATCCGAGGCGCTGAAGGAGCAGTTGCGCGGCCTGTCCCGCCAGATCCTTTCAGCCCAGGAAGAAGAGCGGAAAAAAATCAGCCGCGAGCTGCATGACGTGGTCGCCCAGGCGCTTTTGGGGATCAACGTCCGCCTCGCCACGCTGAAAACGAAAGCCGGGATCAACACGGCGGGGCTCGCCCGCCAGATCGCCCTCACTCAAAAAATGGTCACAAAATCCGCCGACATTGTGCACAATTTCGCGCGCAATCTCCGGCCTGCCGTGCTGGACGATCTCGGCCTGATCCCTGCACTGCACTCGTTCATGAAAAGCTTCACGACGGATACCGGAGTCCGTACCCAGTTGACGGCTTTCGCCGGTGTCGAGCAACTCAATGCCGCCAAACGCACGGTTCTCTACCGGGTTGCGCAGGAAGCCCTGAACAATGTTTCCCGCCATGCACAGGCAACCCACGTGGCGCTGACCATCCGCAAGGAAGCCAAGTCCGTGCTGATGGAAGTGTGCGACGATGGGTGCTCATTCCAGGTCGAAAAAGCTCTGCGCGCGCGCAGAGCCAAGCGTCTCGGTCTGCTCGGCATGCGCGAACGGGTCGAAATGGTAGGCGGGCAGTTCGCCATCGAATCGGAACCGGGCATGGGCACGAAAATCATCGCACGCATCCCGGTCAACAAGACCACCGAGAAAAAATGGGCAAGCCGGTCGGTCGAGTCCCAACCCGAAAATCCATGAAGCGAATTTCCGTCCTGATCGTGGAAGACCACACGCTGGTGCGCGAAGGCCTCCGCATCATGCTGGAACTCCACCCGGATTTTGAAGTGGTTGGTGAAGCGGCGGACGGACGCAAGGCGATCACCCTTGCCATGGAGCTTCGTCCGGACGTGGTGCTGCTGGACATCGCCATGCCCCAGATGAACGGCCTGGAGGCCACCCGGCAATTGGCCAAAACGCTTCCGAAAACGCGGATCATCATCCTCACCGCGCATAACGATGACGCCTACGTCAAAAGCGCGGTGGATTCCGGAGCGGCGGGATTCCTTCTCAAACAGGATACCACCAGCGATGTATGCCGGGCGATCCGCGAGGTACATCGCGGAGGGATCTATTACAGCACTTCGATTGCGAAGCGTTTCGTCCGCATGAATCCCGAGACGCGCAATAAGTCGGGGAAACTGGCGAGAAAAGCCTCCCTGCTTACATCGCGGGAGATGGAGGTGCTGCAACTGATCGCCGAAGGCAAAGCCAACAAGGAGACGGCGGCGGAGCTGTGCATAAGCATCAAGACCGTGGAGAAACACTGCGGACAACTTATGAACAAGCTGGACATCCACCACACCGCCGGCCTCACCCGCTATGCCATCGCCGCAGGAATCATCGAGAGCAGCGTGCAGGTCACGATTATCTGATCCGCCCTGCCCGATCAACGCGGGTAGGGTTCTACCCCATGGCACTCCACGGGGGATAAATCCATGAAGGAACCGAAGAGCAGATGGTATCCGACAGGCGCGTCCTCGTCGTGCGCAGCAAATAGGGGGCTCGGTCAAAAACAAACCCGCATTTGAGCGAGACTGCCGACGAAGTCCCTGGACTGCGGCAGCCTGCTGCCGCTTTCCGCCATGCAGCCTGCTGCGAGCGGGGCAAGCGGAGGTTCCATCGGGAATTTTCCCGTGCCAATGCCGTCGGGCTTGCAGCAGGGCTGCATTGCCCAGAGCGGCAGAAGGCTGCCGCAGTCCAAGGTGCTTCGCACGTGTGCCTTCGACGGTTTCAATTTGGCGGAGTCCCTAAGACCGTGATCCGTTCCATTCCGTGCCGGGGAATCCGGTACGGAATATTTTTGTGGGTGAATCACCCGCTCAATCGCGCTTGGCCAAATCCTGCCGTTGCAGGAATCCGAAAAGTTTCGCCGCCCCGTAAATGTACAACGCGGGCGGAGCCAGTGCGGCAAGCACGCGAACCTGGGTTACGAGGATCGCGCGCACCGGCAGTCGATGCAGGACGTAGCCGACTCCGACAGCACCTAGAACCGATGCGGTCGGCGATTGCCTGATCCGGCTCTCGCACTTCTCGCTGCGTTGACGGATTTGTTGCCGCACGTTGCATAAAGAGGCGCTGACCATTTGCTCGACGGACACGGGTTCTGTCGGATTGTTGGATGGATCATTCATGGCTTACCAGAATTTGAGATTGCTGCCGACGCGGCCGATTCGATCGGACATGGAGTCCGCGCGGCATCCGGAGCCGAAGTGGTGCGCTCGCTCCAGCACATTTTCCACACCGCCGCGTGCCGAATCATATCCGTCGTGAACACGTTGTGAGACAGGCGCGAAGGCGGTAAGGATCGCATCGCGGACGGAGTTCAGCGGCTGATCCACGAACCGTTCGCCCAACGTAGGCCTCCGCCGGTTGCTCATGATGAGGTAGCCGATGGCCGCGCCAAGGGCGAGAGGCCCCAGGACAACCGGCACCGGATTGCGGCGCACATAATCCTTGGAAGTGGCCAAGCAGTCGCCTGATTTATGCGTTGCGGAATGATAGATGTCCTTTGCCGAATCGGTGACCCGGTGGGCGGCGTCCTTGGTGACTTCCACCGCGTGGTGCGCGTAGCCTTTGGTGTGCTCGACGCCTTCCTCAAGTTTCGAAGAGAGGTTCTGAATGGAGTCCTTGGCGGCCTCTGGTAATTTATGCTGGAGTGTATCTAAATATATTTCGGTATTCACTGTTTTGATGGGGTTGATTGATGAAACGAAATGAATCCTACGTATTTCCGCCCGTCTCCGCCATGGGGTGAACCCCCCATTGGTTTGCGTGATATATCCAATACGATGCCTCACGCCCCGTTCAATGGTGCTGATCTCCGCTTTCGATGAGTGCGGCGAGAAGCTCGTCGAGCGGGAAGCTGGCGATTGCTGAGGCTTTGTCGCTCATCGCGTAAGGCAGGATCAGTTCGCGCCCATGCAGCATCGAGCCGCAACTGTAAACGACGTTGGGCACGTAGCCCTCGCGCTCGTTGCCTTCCGGGGAAAGGAGGGGTTCGCGCAGGCGGCCGATGACTTTTGACGGGTCATTTAGATCTAACAGAGCCGCACCGATGCAATACTTGCGCATCGGGCCGACTCCGTGGGTGATGACCAGCCAGCCAGCCTCGGTTTCGATGGGAGAACCGCAATTCCCGATTTTGACCGACTCCCACATTTCGGCGGGACGCAGGAGCAATTGTGGATCATTCCAATAGTGCGGACTGTCTGAAAGCATGAGGAAAAGATTCTCATCGTCCTGCCGCGAGAGCATCGCGTAGCGCCCGTCGATGCGGCGGGGAAACAGCGCCATGCCTTTGTTTTGCACCGCGTTTCCGTTGAGGGTGAGGATGCGGAAATGCAGGAAATCCTCGGTTTCGATGAGCTGCGGGAGAATGGCGCGCCCGTTGTAGGCCGTGTAGGTGGCGTAGTACATCACCGCGCCGTCGTCCTCGACAAAGCGGACGAAACGGGCGTCCTCAATGCCGTTTGTCTCATTGGGCGATACGGGGAAAATGATGCGTTCACTCATCGCCAGCTTTTCACAGAAGCGCAGCTCGTAGTTCGAGTCCGCGAGCCATTGCAGGCATTCGAGAGTGCTCTTCAGATCCCGGGATGCGGGGCGGAATTCGTGGCGGACGGTGCCGATGCTCTTGTTGAGCTCGCTGCGGGTGAAATGATCGGCGAGCGGAGCCATCACGGCGGTGGCGTGCTCGTCGTCGTATCCCATCTCGTTGAGTTTGATGATGAACCGCTTTTTCCGATAGGTGGGATTGACGATGATCTCGGGAACGGTGACGAACCGGGAAACGGGATCAAGGGTGATGATGCTCTCCGCCGTAATAGTGCCCGCGCGGAACTCGATCGAGGAGATATGCCCCTCACCGGTGGCACGCAGGCTCATCACAAACCGCAAGCCGCCCGGCTCGACGCCGCTCTGGTCGGGATGCGGCACGATGGAGGGGTTGAAAAGCGCGGCGGACTCGAGCGCGTATTCGCCGGAGAAAAGTGCGCCGATGAGCAGTTGGCGTTCGTGGGAGAGGGGACGCTGGGTGAAGATATGATGGCTGATTTTTTCAAAATGCGCGACTAGCAGCGACTCGATATCGAAGTGACGCGATTCGAATTCGACGCGCACGGCGGCGAGTTCCCGGGCGACCTCTTCCTCATCGAGTAAGAGCACACGGCCGATGATGGTGGTGATGCGGTGAGTCTCGCCAGGGATGAAGGGCCGGATGATCACCCGCGCGCTTTCAGGGACGAGGGCGATATCGTGTCGGCAAAATGAAATGCGTTTCATGGGACGGATGAGTGTGAATTGAGGTGCTCGGCGGAAATCATTTCCGCGAGGGCGAGGTGGTAGGCTAGGGTGGACTCGGCTCCCTGGTTTTCATTGACGCGGTTGTGATGCAGACCATCGCCGCAACCTCCCGTGCCGAAATCGTAGAGAGCCACACCGAGATCATTGCGACCGAGAAACCAGTCGAAGGCGCGTTTTGCCTCGCGCACCCAGGATGCGTCACCCGTTGCGCGGGCGGCTTCATGGCAAGCGGCGACCATCGCCTGTGCCTCGACGGGCTGCTGATCGAAGTCCGCTCGCGCGCCATCGCGCAGGTAAAAACCATTGCTGCCTATGGGACGAAAACAGCCGGCCGGGGTTGTTTGGATGGAGACGAGCCATCGCAACGATTCAAGGCCGATTTTCAAGGCCTCCTTGTCCGGCATCCACCGGCCGCTGAGAATAAGTGCTTGGCTGAAACGGGCGTTCTCGTAGGTGACACATTCCTCAAACCACGGCCAATGCTCGCTGACGCTGCGTTTCCAGATATCGACAAGCCGGGCAGTGAGGAGGGCACGCATCTCGATGACTTCGCCGGCACCGGGGCGGTGGCGCAGATATCCGTGGATTCCCAGAAGAACGAAGCTCCAGGAGCGCGGCGAAGTGAAGGTCTCCACGGCGGCAAGGCTGCGCTCGAACAACTGCGCGGAAAGGCGGCGATGGCCGTCATTGCGCGAATGACCCGCGCCGATCCCGACGGCCCACATCGCACGGGCATGGCTGTCCTCGCTGCCCTCATCTTCCAGCCATTGCCGTCCGTGGCTCATGAAATTCCGGAAGCGTCCGCTCTGATAATCGAAAGCGGCGGCGAGGAAGGCGAGGTAGCTGGTGGCGAGTTTGTCCAGATGCTCGGCAGGCGGTTGGTCACCGATTTCATCGAGCAGATTGCAGAGGATGAAGGCGCGGGCGTTGTCGTCGGTGCAGTAGCCTTCGTGGAAATTCGGCACATTGAAAATCGAGTGCTGGAAAATGCCTGTGCCATCGCTCATGCGGACGATGTGATCGAGCTTCAAAGGCGGCAATCTGTTCGGCCGGTTTCCCAAAGTCCATTCCGCGAAGGCCGCTCGCGGGGTCGCCTTGCGCTCGGCGCATGCGTGCTGGAAGGCTGCGTGGTATTGGTCGGCGATGACGGGCCAGATCATTTCACGTCCTATCGCGTAGGCTTCTTGCTGGATTTTTCCCATGCGGGCGGGATCGTCGAGGAGTCCGCTGACACCCTCGGCGATGGCTTTGGCATCTCGGAACGGCACCAGCACCCCGCGCCCATCCGTTAGCAATTCCGCCGCGTGCCAGTACGGAGTCGAGACGACGGCCTTTCCTGCGCCGAAGACATAAGCGAGGGTGCCGGAGGTGATCTGCGCCTCGTTGAGGTAGGGTGTGAGATACACATCCGTCGCGCCGATGAATTCTTTGAGGTCATCAATGGAGACGAAGCGGTTGTAGAAAATGACGTGCTCCTTCATGCCGCAATCCTCCGCAAGACGTTCCAGGGTGAGACGGTAACTTTCACCTTCGCGAGCGAGTAGATTCGGATGCGTCGCCCCCAGTATGAGATAAACAACCGTCGGATGCCGACTGACAATTTTCGGCAAAGCCTCGATCGCGTATTCGATGCCTTTGCCTGGCCCGAGGAGTCCGAAAGTAAGGAGCACCTGCTTCCCCGCCACTCCGAATTGCTCCTTGTGAAACTTGGAATCCACAAACGGCATATCTGGAATGCCGTGGGCGATGATATCGATTTTTTCCGCCGGAACTCCATAAATCTCGCGCAGGATCTCGGCACCCTTCCGCGCCATCACCACCAGGCGTTGGCTGCGGTTCACAAGCTCGTCCATGACGAGGCGCTGCGCGGGATTCGGTTGTTCGAGGACGGTGTGCAGGGTGGTGACCACAGGCATACGGACTTCCTTGAGCAAGGTGAGCAGATGGCTGCCGGCGGTGCCTCCGTAGATGCCGAACTCGTGCTGCACGCACAGCACATCCGCGTTGCTGAAATTCAGGAAATCGGCGGCGCGTCTGTAAGAATCGAGGTCTTTCTCCTGAATCTCGAAGCGCACCCTTTCCGGGTAGTCATAGCCATCGGGTCGGTCGTTGACGGCAACGACAAAGCATTCCGATTCCAGATCTGCCGCAGCGATCGCCTCGCACAGGTCATGGGTGAAGGTCGCAATTCCGCAAAGCCGGGGAAAAAAGTCCCCAAGGAAAGCGATGCGACGTGGCATGGAGGATGTTATCAGGGATGTTGTCCCTGCTCTCGGATTTGCCGAAAGCAGGGAACTGGCTTTATGCCGGGCTACTATTCCACTGCGTCCACCTTTGCCTTGGCTGCCTCGGCATCCGCTTCGGCTTTCTTCTTCTCGGCATCAAGCTGCGCCTGCATTTTTACTTTATCCGCCTCGACGTTTGCCTTGGCGATTTCGGCATCCGAATCGACCTGATCCTTGCGCTCCTCGATCATGTCTTGGCGGGCGTCCTTGTTTTCCTCGATGGCGGCCTTTTCTTTATTACAGCCGATGGATAAGGCTGCGACGGTTGCGATGATTGCGGGTATTGCGTATTTCATATTTTGTGTGGATTGCTTGAACACTTTATTTTTACCCGGATTCTGTGCGGAAGCAATGGGGCGAAACCCCACCATCGCCTTCACGAGTTCCCATCATGCCCTCGCAACAAGGGACATCCAATCCATCCGCAGCGGAAAACGCGTTATCTCCCGCCAGCGCCGTTCCGAATCGCAAGTTCCACACTCCGTGGTCACCTGACCATACTGAATCTCGGCATCTTTAGATCAGCCGCTGGTTTTGGCTTTTCGCCGCGCCGCTCCACTCCTACATTTTCCCGTGATCTTTCGGGAAATGGAACTTTGGTTCGATCCGTTCGCACGCAGCGGGCCGGAAGCGATGGCCGTCGACGAGTGGCTGCTGGAGCAGGCTAGGCATCCTGTTCTCCGTATCTACCGGTGGGACGGGGCATGGGGAAGTCTTGGCTATTTCGGGAAACTCTCCGAGGCGAAGGGCGGGCTACCGGGCGTCAAATTTGTGCGGAGGTGGACGGGCGGCGGTATCGTCGATCATCGCGGGGATTGGACATACAGCCTCATCGTCCCAAGGGATAGAGAGATTGCGCGGATGAAAGGCGGCGAGAGCTACCGGGCGATCCATGAGATCCTGTTGGATGTTCTCAGATCCGAGGGCGGTAAGCCCGACCTATCCTCCGGTAATGGGAAATCCGGTGGAATGTGTTTTAAGAATCCAGTGGAATTCGATGTGATGGATGCGGAGGGAGGAAAACTGGCCGGAGCTGCGCAGAGAAGGGGGAAACTTGGATTGCTCCATCAGGGATCGGTCGCAACTGCCGGGGATTCCAAACTGCGGGGGGAACTTTTTGCCGAGAGTCTTGCCGAGAGCTGGTGGGAGGCGGAGATCCTTGTGGACGAGACACGGGTCGCTGAGATCATTGCCTTGAGATATGGAAGGAAAGAATGGCTGGAGCGGCGGTGAAAATGGCTTTCCGCACACGTCCCTGCCAAGGAAGCTTGACCGCCCCGCCCCGAAAATCCACAACAGGTCATGCAGCCAATTTATGAGGGGAAAGCCAAGCGTCTTTGGGAAACCGAAGATCCGCACACGCTGCGGATGGAGTTCAAGAACGACGCCACCGCTTTCAACGGCGAAAAGAAGGCCAGCTTCGAGGACAAGGGTCGCCTGAATAACTCGATCAGCACCCTCATTTACCAGTATCTTGAAAAAGTCGGTGTCCCGACCCACTTCGTTCGTAAGATCGATGACACCAACGTCGAGGTGCGGAAGGTGATGATACTGCTTGTCGAGGTCATCGTCCGGAATGTTTCCGCAGGCAATTTTTCCAAGCGCACCGGAATGGAGGAGGGGAAAACCTTTGCCAAACCCATCATTGAATTTTCCTACAAGAGTGACCAACTCGGCGATCCGCTGATCAACGACGACTACATCCGTGAAATGGGACTAGCCACTCCCGAGGACCTTGCCCATCTGCGCGAGTCCGCGCTCAAGGTTAATGAGATACTCACCGGTCTGTTCGCCGATGCCGGGCTGCGGCTTGTCGATTTCAAACTCGAGTTCGGACGGCTTGCCAGCGATCCGTCGAAGATCGTATTGGCCGACGAGATCAGCCCGGACGGATGCCGTCTCTGGGATCTTGGCACCGGGGAGAAGATGGACAAAGACCGCTTCCGTCGCGATCTGGGCAACGTAATGGACGCATACCGCGAAGTTCTTTCCCGCCTCGAGACCCGCCTTTCCGAATGAACGTTTCAATGAAGTATCTGCTCAGCTTCGTATTTTGCCTGCTCGTAGGGTGTGCCGGTTCAAGTGACCCGCTCACTGTGAGGATGCAGACACTCCGCGACCAGGATGTGGGAGGTACTGATGATCCGATGATCCGGCACGACAAGATGCGGCGGCTCTACGGGGCGATCAGTATGGAGGAACGTCGCCAGCGTCTGGGACAATATTATACGATTCTTTGGAACGCCGACCCTGCGGCTGAAAAGGAAGTTCGCTTCGAGTATCTACAAGGAAAGAGTGCTAGCAGGGTGAAGAGTATGCGACGGGAGATTGCTCCGGGAACTTCGTCCGGTAAGGTGGAGTTTTCTGTGATCGGTGACGATTATTTCGACAACGGACGAGTCCTCGCATGGAAGTGCAGCCTGATATCCGGCGGGGATGTTATTTCCACAGAGCAATCCTATCTGTGGGAGTGAAGCTTCAATTTTCAAAATTCAACTCTGTCTTCGTAGTTAGAATTTAAAGTTCAAAATTTAGAGTTTTACCAACCATGCGCATTGAAGTTCTGAATACCGGGACCGAGCTACTTCTCGGAAATACGCTGAACACCCATGGCGGATGGTTCGGGCGGCAGCTTTTTACGATGGGGCTGCGCGTGGAGCGCCAGACAACCGTGCCGGACGGTGATGCGATCCGCGAGGCGTTCGAGGAAATGGTGGTCCGCGCGGATGTGCTGCTCATTACGGGAGGACTCGGCCCGACCAGTGACGATCTGACCCGCGAGATTGTCGCGGAGACTCTCGGGCTGGAGCTTCATGAGGACGAGCAAGCTCTGCGCACTTTGCAGACTTTCTTTTTGTTGCGCGGAAAAGCGATGGCACCCGCCAATCTCCGACAGGCCCTCGTGCCGACCGGAGCGGATGTTTTGCCAAACCCGCACGGCACCGCCCCGGGACTTTACTTGCCACCACGGATCAACAGTCTTTCCAACTGCGCGGTCTTCCTGCTGCCCGGACCGCCGCGCGAGCTTTACCCGATGTTCCATGAGGAAGTGGCACCGCGCTTGCGTGCGCTGGCCGGAAGCACCATTGCCGCCGCTGTCTGTGAACTCAAATTCACAGGTATTGGCGAAAGCGATTTCCACCACGGGATCGATGACGAACTCGCCGCCTCCGAGGGCCTCGAATACGGCTACTGCGCGCGCATGGGCGAGGTTGATCTGCGCCTCATCGGTGATGCCGAAGCCATTGCAGCGGCCCGCTCTATGGTTCTGGAGAAATTTTCCAAATTCCTGATTAGCGATGATGGCTCTTCGCTGGAGGCCGTGGTGATCCGCCTGCTCGGGGAAAAGGGGAAGAAACTCGCGACCGCCGAGAGTTGCACTGGCGGGCTTATCGCGAATCGGCTCACCAACGTCGCGGGTGCTTCGGAGGTTTTCACCCATGGTTGGGTCACCTACGCGAACGCGGCCAAAACCGGGCAGTTACATGTTCCCAGTGTAACGATAGATACCCACGGCGCGGTCTCCGAGGAAACCGCCCGCGCGATGGCGGAGGGTGCACTGCGCGAAAGCGGTGCGGACCTCGCGGTTTCCGTCACCGGAATCGCCGGCCCCAGTGGTGGCTGCGAGGAAAAACCCGTTGGGACAGCATGGGTGGGACTCGCGATGAGGGGAGGGGAGACCATCGCCCGGAAAGTTTACCACCCGCGCAACCGCAAGGATTTCAAACAATCCGTCTCGCAATCCGCTCTTGATCTTATCCGGCGGAAGCTGCTCGGCGCGTAACTGAGATTATCCCTGTCCTTCATGCGGCGGATGTACTTTGGCCGCTTTCAGCCTTTCGCGGAAGGCCGGGTCGATGTTCGACTTCGGTTGCTCACCCGCGAAGAGTGATTGTCCCAGATCGCCGAACGCGCAGTTGATGATGAGGAAGGCGATGCTTCCCAAAGCGAGTATGAATGCGGTCCACAGGCAGCGATTCGCGATTTCCCTGCCGATGGTTCCCCATGACTGGAGTATTCCGGCAGCGGTGGATGAGGTGACACACACCGTCAGTATCCAGAAGACGAGACCTTTGACCAGGGTATGCGGGAGGTAGCCTTTGTTGCTCATGGTTGTATGGGAGTTATCAGGAAAGAAAATAGGTGGTAGTCCAGCGATTGGATAGAACATTCTTCAGCGCCCCGGGACATGGCGATTTACAGGTGGTGTTGAGACCTTCGTGAATCTGCTGACGCCGTAGCAGCGGGCTGCCAATTCAGATCAGCTTCTCGCGCAGCGCCTTCGCAACGGCGGCGGTGTTGGTGGTCACCTGCAGCTTGTCATACACATGCCGCAGGTGGGTGGAAACGGTGTGGACGCTCAGACCCAGAGTTTCCGCGATTTCCTTTTTCAGTAAACCGTCAGCCATCAGGCGGAGGATCTCGCGTTCGCGGTCGGTAAGGGCGTAGTCGTCCCCGGTCTCCGTGGAAGGCTCGAAGCGGGCGAATGCCGCCAGGACTTTCTTCGCCAAGCCTGGGGTCATAGGGGCACCGCCATCCATCACCTGTTGGATCGCATCGCCGATCTGGTCGATGCCGGAGGTTTTCAGCACGTATCCCGTAGCACCCGCACAGACTGCACGGAAAATTTTATCCGAATCGTCGAACACGGTGAGGATCACAACCTTTGCCTCCGGCGCACGCTCACGGAAGGTTTTCAGCGCCGCAATGCCATCCATCCCCGGAAGCTGCACGTCGAGCAGGATCACATCCGGCGGCTCATCCGTATCGAGTGCCAGGAAAGCCGCCTCCGCCGAGGTGAAACTCCCGCTGCACATCATGCCATCCAGGCTGTCCACTCCACGCTGCACCCCCATGCGGAACATCGCATTGTCCTCCACCAGCCAGACGTCTATCGGAATGTTCTTTGTCATATGCATTGTAAGGAAGATTTGAATGGTGCCTTGAAAATTACAAGAGTGCCCTGGCCGGGGGAGCTGATTATATTACAGCTTCCCTTCACCCGCCCGGCGCGGCGCCGGAGGTTGGCCAATCCGTGACCGGACTGCGAGACGCTTTCCTTGTCGAATCCCGAGCCATCGTCGCTGACCTCGAAGTCCAGCCACCGGGGATCGATCCCGATCCGTATGTCCACCTTCGTTGCCCCGGCGTGCTTACGGACATTATTGATCGTTTCCTTGAACGCGAAAAATACGTGCCGACGGAAAAACAGCGACAGTGGACGGTCGGGGAAATCTGGCGGGGAAACCGTCAGTGAGATGTTGTTTTCCCCGAGCATTGCCTCCACAGACCGCCGCATCCTTGTCACCAGTTCCCTGAGTCCGATATTTTCCCGCTCGATCAACCACACGATGTCCTGCATGCCCTGCGAGGTAGTCTCCGCCGCCTCCCGGATCGCCTTGAAATCCTCCCTCGCCTGGCCGTTTTCACAGTGCTGCCCGCCGATCTCGCTCAGCAGCACGATGCCGCCGAGGTTGCTGCCGATGTCATCGTGGAGGTCGCGGGCGATCTGGTTTCGCAGCTGGGCCACCGCCTGCGCCCGTAGTCTCCGCTGCCGCACCAACAGCCATCCCCAGCCGAAAATTGCCGCAGCGCCGGCTCCTGTGCCTCCAAATTTCAGCACCCCGTCCGCTGTCCGGATCTTTCGTTCCCGCAGCGCGACAAGCCTTTCCCGCTCTTTATCCAACAGTTCACGCCGTTCGATCCGTTCGAGGTATGCCGGGTATTCGCTCAGGCGTTTCCTGCTGGTGAATCCATCCACCACGGCGGCGGGCGACCATTCCCCGCTCCCCGGCTTGCCCGCCTGGTCTTTCGCTCGCACCTGCTTGCCCAGTGCGATGTTCCGCCCCCCTGAATAAACCTGCATCTCCGCCAGTGCGAATCCTGCCTGCTCGGAAGTCCCCCACAAGTCCTGTGCAATCAGCCTGACGTAGCGCCCGCGGTTTCCGGATCCCGGCAGGATCATCGCACACCTACCGGGATAGTTCGGTAGATACGACCTCGAATTCTGATGCAGCAAAACCGCATCCGCGAAGCCGGGGTCATTCGCCAATTCGATTTTCCACGTCCGGGGAAACGAGTCCAATCCGGGGGTCTCGAAATTCCCGCTTTCCACAGGCAGCAGCCTGACCTCCTCGATCTCCCGCTCCGTCCCCAGATCGACCTCGATCCATTTTTCCTCCCCGCTGAGATAATGCGCGCGGGCGCTTGCATAGCCCCTGCTCGGGCTTTCCTCGTTGGTTACCGGCATCCCGAGCGCGCTCTGCCCGTCGTTGATTCGGTTTCTCGACCAGTTGGGATAAAGCTCCAGGCTACTGGAGGCAGTCGCCAGCTGTGTGGTTGCCACGGAAAGGTTCCCTGAAAGCACAACCAGTTCCTCCAGCGCCCAGAAAAAACCGTCGTCCAGCGGTATGTTACGCGTCGCCGTGAAACGGATGTAGCGGCCTTCGGTCGGGGCGATGCCGAATATCATCGGATAAATCCCCGGATTCGCCTCGTCCCGGGCGGTGCAATCCACCACCGTCACCGCATTTTTCATCTCCGCATCCCCGGAAATCTCAATCCGGAAGCGCAGCGGGAAACCGTATCCCTCGCCCTCCTTCCCCAGCGCCGGGATGTGTGCGGGCACCGCCGCGATCCGGTCGATGGGCCAGCTCCGCCCCAAATCGATCTGCACCCATTGCGGCTCGTCCCGGGTCGCCAGCTTCTCGGTGCGGAAGCCATAGCGCGATGCCAGAGGCGTCTTGAGCAGCTCCGGCAAGCCCTTGAACTCGATGGAAATCCCCTCCAGCCTTGTCTCCGCTTGCCGCAGCTCCGCGCTGCATGTCCGGGCTAGCCAGCCTGCAAGACCCTGCGCTTCCATCGCGTCCTGTCCGTGCAGGCACCCCGCCGCTGCAAGCGGCATCGCCAGGGTCATCCACTGCAAGGGGTTCATGGATACGGAGGCTACTTACCCTTTTCCATTCAGTCAGTCCCGAATTTCATCCCCGTATCGCACGATCGTGCGACTAGCCAAGATTTTCTGATCCGTGCATAGTTGATTCGATTCAGAGACCTTCCTTCCATTGCATGCCCGCAATGGCGGGTTGAATAACTCAGAGAGCACACAACAACCAAAAGAAAAGCAACCATGAAAACAACTCGCAAATCCACATACGCCGCCTTGCTGATCAGCTCGGCATTGGCTTCCTCATCCGCCTCTGCGGCCGTCTACACACTGGCCGATTTCACCCGCACAGCCGGAGGATCATCCACAACAGTGACAAACGATTTCCAGCCAGACGAAGGTTGGACAGGCTCGCCCGTAAACAGCACCAGCGCATCGACAACCCCAATGAAAAAGACCCAAGAAAATTTTATCTGCTCTCGAACTTGGTGCCTCGGACGAGGGATAAAGAAAGACATGATTTTATCGAAGAAAGAATACATATGCTTTTTGCGGATGGTAGGGTAGCGAAGGAAGAGGGTGAATACACCAAGACCTATGCCCACGATGTTTCGGAATACGCTTACGCCGCAATCATCGGGAATTTAAGAGCTCTTGGTGCTGACTTTGAACCCCCTGCGAAAAATTTATCTCACGAAGAGCAAACGGTGATCTTGGCAAAATGGCTCAAAAAAAACTGGCCTAACTGTGAGAATATTGAGATCCCAGTTCGAATTTCGGGTGAAGAACCACGGCCGCGAAAGGCGTTGGTAGAGAAGGAAAAACCTTCTTCTGCCCAGACAAAAAAACGAGAGCAAGAAAAGCTTCAAGAGGCAAATACCGAGAATGAAAGTCGTCTTCCGTGGATTATTTCGGGGGTGTCGCTTGTGGCAATCCTCGCCCTTCTCTTCAAAGTCTGGAAGGGTAAGGCGGAGCGATAGTCCTGTCGGTGAGACGGGCAAAAACCCAAGCGTCAGAGCAAACCCGCTCCCGTCACGCCTCCTGCTATGGGGGGCGGAGTGCGCTTCGCGGAGTTGTAAAATTAGCCCCCGTAGGAGTCGCGTCAGGCGCTAGCTCGCAGGTTGTTCGAAGGGCGGTCGCGGCCTCAATGGTCGTCCATTCTTCACACGCAAAATCGCTCCCATCGGCCACTTCCTTCGCCGTGCAGCCGCGCCTCCGTGCGGCTCCCCCTGACCCTACCGGGCCAGCCGCGCCCCATCACATGTTCCCGGACAATCAGTAGGTCTGGCATTCGGTGTCGGTGTGACTTCGTTTGGGATGACTGCGGACGTGCTCGATGACCTTCCCCGCCCGGCGAATATTCTGAACGCGCACCCGAAAGAGACTGAGGCGATCATGGGCAAGCTTGATATACATCGAATTTCGAGTGTGCAGTCACGCCAACATCTGGATTGGGCGGCCCTGAATTCGATGCGTTCAGAATCAGAGGAAGCCGAAAAGCTCATTTCATGGCTTCAGCAGTGCGTTGAAAAACGTCGTGCCGAGCCTTTCAAGGAGGAGTGATCCGCTTCGCTGAGTCTGGAAAACGTAAAGGGAAAGTAAATTGTCATCCCGAAATTGAGAAAACTACTGGAGTTACGACGTATCTCTGTCAGAGTGCAGCAACTTTAAAAGATGCCAAAAGCGTTGCTTTAAATCATGCCTGTAAGTCCAATCGATCATCCCAGTGTAATCCCGGAGAGCTTGAAAAGGCAATTGGAGGATTTTCGTAGGCATCTCTGGCGGCGGAAGGTCATGGAGTCGGTTGCGGCCGGACTGATCGGTTTACTTGTTTCATATCTTCTGATCTTCGGCTTGGACCGTTTCTGGCAGACGCCGGGATGGGCTAGATTGGCGATTCTTGTCGGGGGGGCGTCCTTGTTTGTGGGATTCGCGCCATACTGGCTGCACCGTTGGGTTTGGGGACACAGGAAGGAGGGCCAACTGGCACGTCTGATTTCCCGGAAATACCCCGGTCTTGGTGACCGGCTTCTCGGGGTGATCGAGCTTCAAAATCAAAGCGAGGAAGGGGATACACTTTCCCCGCGCTTGCGCGCTGCCGCCATGGAAGTCGTGGCTGCCGAGGCAGGGAAACGGGAGCTGGGCGCCGCTCTTCCCACAGCGAGGCATAGGAAATGGGCTTTGGCTGCTGTTTTTCTGATGGCGATTGTCACGGGGGCTTTTCTGGTGGCACCCAAGGCTGGCGTTAACGCCCTTGAGCGATGGTTGATGCCGTTTTCACCAACCGAGCGTTATACGTTTACCCAATTGGACCGTCCCATCGGATATCTTGCGGTTCCTTACGGGGAGGCGTTTGAGATCGAACTTTCGCTTTCAAAAGATTCCGAGCAGAGACCTGATTTCGCCAACGCGATATATGGTGCGCAGCCCGAGGTGATCGCGAAATTGAGAGGAGATCGTTACGCCTTTAAATTTCCCGGGCAGCAGGAAAGCGGGTTGGTGGTCTTCAAAATCGGCGATTTATGGCATAAAATCAAAGTTGATCCGATGCAACGACCCTCCGTGACGAACGTGAGAGTGACCTTGAAAACACCGGACTACATGGGCATTGCGAATCGTGAGATTGATCTCAGTATTGGCGAGGTAGGCGCGGTCGAAGGTAGTGAGCTTACCTTTGAACTCGAAACCAGCCGGCCACTGGCTTCCGGCACATACGGGCCAAGCGAAATCTCAGGAGAAATGGCTCAGGTCGAGTCCTTTGTTTCGGTCGACGGGAAATTGGAGATTTCCGGAAGGAGCGCGAAAATCGGTCCGATCAAGGCTGGGACGGTGCCATTCTCACTTCCTTTCAAATGGAAGGATGAATTCGGACTGACTGGAGGTCAGGATTTCAAGCTTCGGGTTGATGCGGTAAAAGATGCTCCGCCGGTGGCTTACAATCAGGGTCTCGAGCGCCAAAACGCGATTTTACCAGAAGAGGTTCTGGATTTTGAAATCCTCTGTGAGGACGACTTCGGCTTGAAGGAGGTGGGTATTGAATGGGAAAGTATGGGTTCCATTCCAGGTGAGGAAACAGTCGACAAAGGCGAGATTGTGGTTTCCGAAGGTGGCCCGGAAGAACGGCGCATCACGAAGCCGGTGGCATTTTCTCCGGCGGCTTTTGGTATCGGGCCACAGAGGCTGATTCTCCGCGCTTTCTCCGAGGATTACTACCCGGGTCGAGGACGGGTGTATTCCGATCCGGTGATGGTCTACGTGCTAAGCAGGGAAGAGCATGCGCAGCTCCTGAAAAGTCAGTTTGACAGGACGCTCAGTGAGCTGGAAGACCTTTCACGAAAGGAACTCAATCTTCTTGATGAGAATCAACGGCTTGAGCGACTCGATCCCTCGGAACTCCAGAGTGATGATAACCAGAAACGCTTGGACATGCAGGAGCAGGCGGAGAGTGAGAACGTCCAACGTATGGAGCAACTCACCAAGCGCATGGAGGAACTGATGAAGGGTGCGGCTCGGAATGGTGATATTGACAAAGAGACGCTAAAAAAGATGGCTGAAGCGCTTAAGTCGATGCAGGAGCTTTCCGACAAGGACATGCCCGAGGTCCAGGGCGAACTCAGTGAAGCCGGGGAGGCATCAAATACGCCGGAAAAGACCAAGGAGAATATCGAGAAAGCTGTTGAGGAGCAGAAAGAGGTTGTTGAAAAAATGAAGAAGGCGATCGAACAGGCGAACGAGGCCAATAAGCGATTCGAAGCCAGCACGTTCGTCGCCAGATTGAAAAAAGCGGCGAGTGAGGAGAGTGGGATTGTCGCGACTTTGATAGCCAAGTTCATGAATACGGATATTCTTGGAGAAAGGCAAAACAAGGTGGACCCCAAAGATCAGCGCGACTTGGCGGATGCGACTCGCCAGCAGACGCTCACGGCGGCGGATGTGCGATGGATTCAGGAGGATCTGGGGCATTATCACGCGAGGACGGGTGACAATGCGTTCAAGGAGATATTGGACCTGATGCGCGAATCCAAAATCGATATCGCGCTCGAAGACGTTCGCGGTAAACTTCAAAAAAATCACTCTTACGAAGCTGCTGAGGAATCCAAGAAATTGGCTGAAATGCTGGCCAATTGGGCGGCGATTTTGGGTGATGAGATGGACAAGAGTGGGGGAGCTGGCGGCAGCGGTGGCGGCGGACCTGATCCCGAGGACGAAGATTTTGAGTTTATGTTGCGAGTCATGAAAATGATTCAAGACCAACAGGATATCAGGGGCAGGACACGTGTTCTTGAACAATTGAAGCGTGATGCGGGAGCGTCAGCGCAACTGAGCCAATGAAAAAGAATCTCGCCATAATCGCTATTTTTGCCGCCCTGAACCCGGTGAATGCTGAAGACGAAGGGATCGATAAAACTGGAATGCTCGTGAAGCATGCCGAGGGTTCCGAGCGCCTGGCAGATGAGCAGGACGAGCTTTCCGCAGATGTCCAGCAACTGGTCATCGAACAGACTGTGCCTCAAGTGATTGAGTTGCTTACTGAGGTCGAAGGGATCATGGATGAGGCCACTGATTATCTTGCGGAACTCGATACGGGAGGTCAGACGATCGCAGCGCAGACTGAAATAATCGAGAAAATCCATCAGGCAGCGAAGGCAAAACAGGCACAGAGTGGAGCGGGCAAGCCGGGAAGCGCAATGATGGATATGATGGAGCGCATGATGGGTATGAAACCCGGCGAGGGTGAAGGACAAGGGAAAGGCAAGGGCGACAAGCCGGGAGATAAACCAGGGCAGGGTCAGACCGGGGAATCCGATGCGGAAAACTCTGTCAACGGGGGCGGTGACAACGGAAACTCCGAAGAGCGCCGTATTCCGAAGGCTGCCGGTTCGGCAGGTAAGAGCCTGCCAAGTGAGTTTCAGAAAGCGCTCGACGCATACAACCGTGGTTTGGAGGAAATAGGGGAATGATGATAAGGCGATCATTCATTGCAATGTTGCTCGGTTCGGCGGCCGCAGCCCGTGCTCAGGGACTACTCGACAGGCGGGATGACATTATCCCGGCACAGGTTGAGCTGATCTATGAACGCGGGTTGGCTTATCTAGCCGAGAGACAGAACGCAGAAGGCTATTGGAATGATGGAGCTGGGAGCGAACCCGGAGTTGTCGGGCTTTGCGTGGCTGCGTTTCTTGCGCATGGCGAAGACCCTAACAACGGGCAATATGCGAAGACGATAAAGCGCAGTATCGATTACATCATTTCCAAACAGAACAAGGTCAATGGCTACATAGGAACAAGCATGTATAATCATGCCTTTGCGTCCAAAGCGCTTGCGGAATCCTATGGTGTTCTGGATGATGCCAGGATTGGTCCGGCTTTGAAAAAGGCAGTCGATTTGATACTCAGCGCACAAAAGCGTAATCGATTCGGAGGGTGGCGATACACTCCCGAGAGTCGCGATGCGGACACGACTGTTACGGGAAGTCAGATCGTGAGTCTTTTTGCAGCCCGTAACGCCGGGTTTGCAGTGCCTGACGAGGCTATTCGAAAGGGGCTTTCCTATCTCTCAAGTTGTCGTGGTGGCGATGGTGCATACGGGTATACCTCTGCGGCTGGAGGCAAGCCAACACTCACTGCGATCGGGTCACTTTGCCTCTCGTTGGCGAAGGAAAAGGATTCCAAGGGATATCGGGCAAGTCTGGAGTATCTTAAAAAGAACTTGGATTATCGCGACCGCTACTACCCTTACTACTATGAATACTATATGTCGCAGGCATTGTTCCATGCGGATGAGGAACTCTGGGCCGATTGGAATGCGCGAAATATACGCTACATGGGAACCATCCAGTCACCGGACGGCTCATTCCCCGGCAATCAAGGACCTGCGTTCAGCACGGCCGGAGCTCTGTTATCGCTCGCACTCAACTACCGTTATCTGCCAATTTACGAAAAATGATATTCAGGAGCATTATAAACCTAATTGCCATTTCTTCGGTTCTTTACTCGGCGGAGAAACAAGACCTGTTGAGATTTAAAAACGGTGACCAGTTGCACGGGACCTTCCAAGGCATCTCGAAGGGTTCCTCTGTGATTTGGGAAAGAGACGACGTGAATGGTGGTGTGAATTTCAAGACCTCCGATCTCAGGCAAATCGTTCTGCAAGGTGGGAGACCAGACAAGGCTCTGGGCAACCTTTCCCATATTGGCACGACAAATGGGGATCGCATCCCGGGACGGGTTCGGGAACTCGACGGGAACCGATTGATTCTGGAAACAGAATTCGGTGGTGTTTTGGAGATTCCGAAAGAGCGTGTCGGCTTGATTGCTCCGAGTCCGCTGGGCGGACGGATACTATACTACGGACCTTTCCATGAATCCGAATGGTTGATGATTGATAACAAACATCCCGATGGTTTACCTGTTTCCAAAATCGAAAATGAAGAGGCGGAAGACAAGGTGGGTGAAGGCAAAGAAGTGCCGCGATGGAATTTCTCGGGTTCGGCATGGTATTGGCAGAATGATCAAGCTGGCACCGGTTTGGTTCGTAAGTCCGGTATGCCTGACCGGTCGATTCTCCAGTTCCAGCTCGCATGGAAGAACCGCCTTTCACTGGCGATTGGCTTTCATTCGAATTTCGAACAGCCTGCTGCCGGCGAGGATCAAGACGCTCCTGTGAATCCGCCTGGTCACCCGAACTCACTTCCCGGGGTGTTCGGGGAAAGCTATGTGCTTCACCTCTATTCGAACTATGTGGTGCTCTATCGGACTTACTTCGATGAGGATGGAAAACCACGCTTGGATCGCGTGCGGACGAACAACAGCGGTGTGAGGCTCGCCGATTCGGGAACTGCTAAAATCGAGCTGCGCTGCAATCGCAAGAGCGGTGAGATAGTCCTGTTCGTAGACGATGAATTTGTCGTTCAGTGGAGCGAGCCTACCGATGATTTGGATCCGTCCGGAGGGTATGCTGGAAAGGGAGATGGTTTTGGATTTGTCGTGCAGTCGGAAAGCTCTCCGGTGCGGGTTTCCGAGGTGATCGTAGCTGAGTGGAACGGTATGCCTGACGCGGCACGCAGCTTGCAAATCGATGATGCGGATATCGTCCTGTTGGCGAACGGAACGGATCGCTTCTCAGGAAAAGTCACGAGTATCAGCGATGGCAAACTGAGCTTGGAAGGCCGCTATGGGAACTTTACGTTCCCGATGGACGAGGTGGCGGAAATTCGCTTTGCCAAGGACTCCCTTGAAAAAAAGGAAGAGTTGGCAAGCGACTCGATAAAAGTCCGCTTTTACCCACTGGGACGTATCAGCGGGCAGCCGCTTTCAGGAGACTCAAAAAGGATGCAGTTGCTCAATGGGGCGGCTGGTGAAATCAACCTGAACTTGGAATCAGCCGTCATGCTGGAGTTCCAATCAACCGAAAGCTATCTTGATGACTGGGACATTGATTTCTAGAGCCAGCCTCCTGACATTCGTTTCAGCAGCTATTGTGGGAGCTGCGGAAGTGGAGACGATAGGCGATGGCCGTCTGACTGGCGAATTGGTGGCCATGGATCTCGAAGGCGTGATCACGCTAGTCACACCTGTTTCGGAAAAGCCGCTGAAGTTGAAATCAGATAGAGTATCCACTGTTGATTTCGGTATGGAAAATAATCCCGGGCAGGTTCCGGATCAGAGGATACGTCTGATCAATGGGGATGTGTTACCAGCGAGCATCGAATACCTTGATGACAATACGCTACGTGCCAAGTCGCCCTACCTTGGCAATATTGATATTCCCCGTTCGGTGGTCGATTCCGTGCAACTGGGAATTGCCCCCCAAAAACTGGTTTTCGGAGAGTCGGAGGATTTCGAAGGTTGGCAGCGAGGCAGCCGGGATTCGCGGGATTGGAAGATCGAGAATGGAAATCTTTCGGTTTCTGGACAGGGAGAGATCTCACGTAAGATCGATCTGCCAGAGAAGTTTGTGATCAGGTTCGACTTGATCTGGAATAACAACCCGAATTTCCGTTTCACATTCGCCGATCCTTTGGAAGGGAAGTCGGAAAGAGTGGATAGATATTTCCTCCAGTTCGGTGCTGCGGGATTGGAAATCAAACGGGAATCGACTGGTGAAAACCGCTACACTCCCATCCTGATGCTTAGCCGGCGGCCCGACCAGTTCGCGGGCAATAGACTGAAGATCGAAATTCGGGTGGATCGCACCAGAGGCCGATTGCATCTGTATCTCAACGATGAACTCGAAGGTCGTTATACGGATCCTGTTCCAAACATACCGCGCGGATCGGGTATTTCTCTAGCCAGCCGGGCTCCATCTGAAACCGAACAAACCGTTGAAGATCTCGAAGTTCTCGTATGGGATGATCGGGGTGACCGGCACCGTGCTGAAGCCCGTGGAGATGGAAAAAAAGATGCGATAATCGGTCGTTACGGAGAGAGATTCGGAGGGCGGTTGATCTCGATCAACGATGGTGAAGAGGGAAAAGTTTTTCTCTTCAAGAGTGATTTCCAGAATGAACCCCTCGCCCTGCCTGAAGTAGAAGTTTCCACGGTGTTTTTCGGAGGCGGTAGCGAAAAATCGACAGTTGATGAATTTGAAGGGCTGGTCCTGCTTTTATCCGGGCAGGGAGAGATCCGGGTTGATGAATGCGAATTTGGAAAAGAAACCGTCACTGCGCGTCATCCACTTCTCGGAGAGATTGAAATCAAGCGTTCAGGAGTTACCTTTCTGGAGCGTCGCAAGGTCCCCAAAGCCAAACCCGTGAAAAAGAAATGAGAGCTGCAGTGATTTACATTTTTTTGCTGAGCTTGCCCATGATGGCGCAAGACCAGGCAATTGTTCGCTTTGCCAATGGAGATAAGCTCTCGGGCAGTGTTCTTTCGCTGACTCTTGACAAACTCACTTGGGAATCACAAATCCTGAAAGTACCGGCGGAGTTTGATCTCGAGCACGTTTTGGATCTCACCATGCCCGCCACACTCGGCGTGGAGGATGGTCAGCCCGCGGAACATGAAGCGGTTTTGGAAATGACCAACGGCGACACGATCAAAGGACAACTCGCAGGTCTGACAGACGATGAAATCAGGCTGAAAACCTGGTATGCCGGAGATATGGTTTTTCGGCGGGTGAATGTGCTATCGGTCAAAATCACCAGCACTTCAGAGATTCACTATCGTGGACCAACGGGGATTGATGACTGGACCCGGAGCAATGATGGCATCGGTTGGACATACAAGGCGGGAACGCTTGTGTCGGAATCTGCAAGTGGAATTGCCCGCGAAATCGAATTTCCTGACGAGTGTAAGATCGCATTCGATGCATCATGGAAAGGAGCATTCCGGCCCAGGATCATTTTCTACTCGAACGATTTTGAATCATCGAGTCCTACCGAAGGATACGAAATGGTTTTTCAAGGGAACTCGGTGCATGTGAAAAAAGCCGGTTCCAATAATTGGTTGGGCCATTCAACCAACGCCGGGATGCTTCGCGAGAACGAAAGCGCACGTATCGAAATTCGAGCAAGCCTCAAGAGCGGAAAGGTCCTGCTCTTTGTGGACGGTGAGTTTATTGATATGTGGGAAGACGATGCAGTGAAGGCCGATGCACTCGGCAAGGGCTTTCATTTGATTTCTCAGGATAACGCCCCATTGCGAATTTCAAACATACTCGTTAGTGAGTGGGATGGTTATACCGATGATTTACCTGAAAAAATGAATCGCCTTCGGGGAGGACGTGGATTTCGTGGTAACTGGGACATGGAAGATCAGGCTAACGCTGACGAGAAGGAATTGCCTGAAGGTCGGATGGTCCTGCGAAACGGTGACTCGATTGAAGGCGAGGTGATCGGGATTGAAGGTGAGACTATCCGCCTGAAGACACCACTTGCCGAGGTTAGTTTTCCTGTTTCCAGGCTGAAGAATATCGTCCTGAAACCTGCCGACATGGAGACTCCAAAACGCTACAAAGGAGATGTCAGGGCAACTTTTTCAGATGGGTCTCAAATGGTGTTTCGCCTTGATGGAGTCAAGGGTGATAGCCTTGTTGGCTTCAGTCAGAATTTCGGAGAAGCCGTGTTTTCCAAGGATGCTTTCAAGCGCATTGAATTCAATATCTACGATCGCGATATGGAACACTTGCGCGGCCAGGATGATTGGTAGTGGTTAGTAGTGGCAACAATTGAAGTTGCTCTCGATGAATTGCGACGTGCGGTTCACTCCATTGCTTGAAAATTGCAGAGTTGCCGCCTCAGTTGTTGCTTGTGCTTGAATGCCTGCAATGCGTGGAAAGAATCCGGGTAGATGAGTGTTTCGATGAAGTGGAATTATCCGGCGGAGTTGCCGGTGGTGGGGAAGCGGGAAGATATCATCGAGGCGATTCGAGGGAACCAGGTTGTGGTTGTGGTTTCCGATACGGGAAGTGGAAAAACTACGCAGTTGCCTAAAATGGTTGCGGAAGCTCTTGCTTCAGAATCCAGAGACCAGAGTCCAGAAACCAGAAAGAGAATGAAGCTGATTGGCTGCACGCAGCCACGGCGGATCGCGGCGGTTAGTGTGGCGAAGCGGGTTGCCGAGGAACTCCGGGTCGAACTCGGAGGATTCGTGGGTTATCAGGTGCGCTTCGATGACCGGACATCGCGGGACACGCGTATCAAATTCATGACGGACGGGATACTTCTCGCCGAAACACAAGGCGACAGGCAGTTGGCGCGATATGACGCGTTGATACTCGACGAGGCGCACGAACGCTCGTTGAACATCGATTTCCTGCTCGGATATTTGAAGCGGCTTTTGGAGCGGAGGCCCGAGATGAAGTTGGTGATTTCTTCGGCGACGTTGGACGCCGGAGCGTTCGCGGATTTTTTCAGGAACTCAGAATCCGGAGAAGAAGGAAAAGTTCCGGTGATCGAGGCGGAGGGGAGGATGTTCCCTGTGACTGAATTCTTCCTGCCCGGAAATGACGATGAGGAACTCGCCCCGCACGTTGGGAGGGGTGTCGAATTTTTGAATGATATCGATCCGCAGGGGGATGTGCTGGTTTTCCTGCCGGGAGAGCGGGAGATCCGCGATGCGGCTGAACTTCTGGACGGTCGGAGATTCCGGAATACCGAGATATTACCTTTGTTCGCACGACTCGGGATGGGGGACCAGCAGCGTGTTTTTCAGCCGGGAAACAAACGCCGCATCGTGCTGGCGACGAACGTCGCGGAGACCTCCCTGACGATCCCGAGGATCGCTTGTGTGATTGATTCCGGATTGGCGCGGGTGAGTCGGTGGAGTCCGGGAAAAGGTGTGCAACGGCTGCAAATCGAGCCGGTGAGCCAGGCGAGCGCGAGGCAGCGCAAGGGGCGCTGCGGGCGGGTGCAGGACGGGATTTGCGTGCGACTTTACGAAGAGGAGGATCTGTTTGATCGACAGGAATATACCGAGCCGGAGATCCGGCGAAGTTCGTTGGCGGGGGTGATCTTGCGGATGAAGACACTGGGCTTGCCGGAGATCAGCGAGTTCCCTTTTCTTGATCCGCCGAATCCGAAAGCGGTCGCCGAAGGTTACCGGACATTGCGTGAGGTCGGTGCGCTGGACAAGGAGCGTGAACTGACCGAGATCGGGCGCGATTTGGGCAGACTGCCGGTCGACCCGAGGATGGGGCGGATGCTGATCGAGGCGGAATACGAAAAATGCGCGGAGGCGGTGACGGTGATCGTGGCCGGACTGGAGACCAGTGATCCGAAGGAGCGGCCGGCGGAGAAGAAACGCGAGGCGGATGCGGCACACGCGAAGTGGCAGGACCCGGACAGTGATTTCATGGCAATGCTGAATCTTTGGAGCGATGTGTCCAAATACTACGATGGCCGTAGGTGGAAATGGAATCAGTTGCGGAAATTCTGCGGCAGTCATTTTCTCAACGCCAAGCGGGTTACGGAGTGGGGGAATGTGGTGGAGGAGCTGGGGTCGCTGATGCGATCGGATTCCAGAGACCGGAAGCCGGACACCGGAGGCAGAAAAACGGATGTGGAGAATGCGGATTTCGGTGCGGTCCATCGGTCGTTGCTGGCGGGGGCACCGCGGCAGTTCGGACTTTGGGACAAGGAGAACAAGGCTTACCGGAGTGCAGCGGGTGGATTTTTTGCGGTATTTCCAGGGTCGGGTTTGTTTGGTCTGCAGAAGCGCCCTGAGTGGGTGATGGGGCTTGAGTTGGTCGAGACGAGCCGCCTGTGGGCGAGGCGGGTCGCGGTGCTTCAGCCGGAGTGGGTGGAGGTTGTCGCTCCGCACTTGTGCCGTAGTCGATACGGCGAGGCGCATTGGGATGAGAAGCAGGGAGCGGTTTATGGGAAGGAGACTGTGATTTGCGGCGGCTTGCATGTCGTTGAGGGACGGCCGGTGCATTACGGGCGGGTTGACCGGAAGGCGGCGCATGAGGTTTTTCTGCGGGAGGGGATTCTTGGAGGGGGATTGCGCAGAAAAACGCGTTTTATGGAGCGACTGGAGGAGCTGCGCGAGGAGATCAAAGGGCTGGAAGACAAGCTCCGCAGACCGGGCATGCTGTGGCACGAGGACTCGGTGGTGCGGTTTCTGGAAGAGCGGATTCCGGTGGAGATTTCGACTGCGTCCGCTTTTCACAAATGGCGGGAGGAGCATGAGGATTTGCTGATGATGGGAATGGGCGACGTCGTTTGGGAAGATCTGCACGGAATCGAGTTTTTTCCTGATGCCCTACGCCATGATGGAGATGAGTATCCGCTCTACTATCACTGCGCGCCGGGCGAGCGTGACGACGGCGTGACGATAGGCCTGCATGTCGATCAGCTTCCCGGGCTTCCGGATTGGTTGCCGGGTTGGGGTGTTGATGGAAACCTTGAAGAGCGGGCCGAGTTGTTGATGCGCGGGCTACCCAAGGACTACCGCAGAATCTGCCAGCCGATTGGGGAAGTGGCACGGGGCTTTGCCGAACTGTGGGCAGGTGCGCCAAAGGAGCGGGGAATTCTGGAGACGCTCGTGGAGCACATCCGTGAGCGGACGGGCGCGGTGATCCCTGTCGCCGAGTTTGATGAATCGAAGCTTGCTGAAGAGCTTGTGACCAAGATCTGGGTCTGTGATGACGAGGGTGGGGAAATAGCAATGGGTGTCGATGTGGCTGAATTGAAACTGGAACTCGCCGACCGGATGCGGGTGAGATTTGAGGCGGCGGCGACTGCGGATGTCGAAAGGCGCGGGATGAGTTCGTGGGATGGCGAGAGCCTGCCTGAGGAAGTGATGACTGCTGGTGGCCCTGCGTTTCCCGCATTGGTTGATGAGGGGGGAACAGTCGGCGTGCGGGCTTTTACGAATTCCAGTGAGGCGAGAGAAGCGCACCGACAGGGAGGGGCGCGGCTTCTGGTGCTTGGAGCGGAGCGCGAGGTTGATTACCTGAGGAAAAAATTTCCGCTCGGGATGTTGGCGAAAGTGGAGTCGGGGAGACTGGGAATCGATATCGAAGATCTCATCCTACTCGCGGGCGAAGGGGTTTCCGGAGGTGTTTTTCCCAGAAGTCCCGATGCTTTTTCGAAATTGAACGAGTCGGTGCGGGGGAAATGGTTTGATGCGGCAACGAAGATCGGTGCTGCGCTGGATGAGGTGGTCGAGGCTGAACGTGGGATTCGGGAATGGATTGAAACGAACCGGCAGGATAGAAATTTCGGTGAGATCGCGGTTGATCTGGATGAGGAGCTTTCTTGGTTGTTTCGGAAGCGCTGGGCATGGCGGGCGGGATATATGCGACTGATCGATTACCCGAGGCGGTTCAGGGCGATTCGTTCGCGGCTGGTAAGGATCGCTTCACTTCCTCTGGTAAAGGACCTGGAGAAAATGGATGTGGTTCGGAATCACTGGGAGGACTGGTTCCTCAGGTGGGTGGCGGCGCCGGATGATCCGGGATTGTGGGATGCCGGTTGGTTGCTGGAAGAATGGCGGGTGCAGACTTTCGCGCCTGACGTGGAAACTGTGGGGAAGGTTTCCGAAAAGCGGGTGCAGAAGGCTTTGGACCTGATTCACGGTCGATGAGATGGGCTGGAAGCAACCGGAAGGCGTGAGCCGCAAGTGGGAGGCCGCGAAAATTGATGGAGAAAGATTCTCACTCGTGACAGGAGGGTTGAAATACCGCGATTTTCTGCGGTTCATCAAGTTGGACGAAGCAAAGAGCGAGCTAATAATCACCATTGAGGATACTCAGAGGAAGCTCGTCGCGCCGGGTGATACCTACGACGCGGTCGATAATGTATTCCTCGAATTCTCCACCGCGGATCCTTTCATATCGCTTGAGCAATATGGGCTCTCGATGAGGAAAGCCAACGAGGCGAATCCCAATGCTCACGACTTTCCAACTCTCTGTGGGTGGCTTGTCTCCCCCGGTTCTTATGGTGAGGGGAAGCCTATCAATAACTCGAGGGATCTGGTCGGGCAGATGGAAATCGCCAAAGAGTCTGGAATTCTAAAATACACCCCGGTCTGGAATACAAATTGAATTGCAGAGTATTATTAACCTAGAATCCGCAGTTAGGTATCAATTTTTCAACCGCAGAGCCGCAGAGGTCGCAAAGGAACGCAGAGCCTTGCTTGTGGGAAGATATGAAATTTGGGGAACAAATGGACCTGCTTGGTTCACCCAATGGGTGAAATGGAATCATCGTTTAAAATCCCCTGCAATGTCCCGAAACATAAACTCTTCTCAGCGTTCCCTCTGTGACCTCTGCGCCTCTGCGGTGAAAATCTTCGTTTCAACTGCGGATTTAAGGATTAAAGCTTGTCTGTCCGTTAGGTCTCACTCCGGAAGTTATAGCTATTCGGCACGCTCTGATTAGTCTAGAATCCTCATATGATCTCTCTAGTCATTGTTGTTGAAGTTAATCCCGAGGAAATCAAAAAGTTCTCGGAATTCCTTGCGGAGGAAGCCGCAGATGCGGTTCGTAATGAGCCTGGTTGTAGGCAGTTCCTTGTATCCCAGAGCGTGCAGGAACCAAATATATTCACTTTAGCAGAGTTCTACGATGATGCGCAGGCGCTTGAAGCACATCGGAAAACACCTCATTTCCTGCTATTTCAGAGTCGGGTCAAAGAGTTTGACCTTATTGTTAGAAAGCGGGAGGCTGTGCAAGGTGAAGTGATCTTTCCATGATGAAATAAGACTCACGACCCGAAAAATCTGATCCATTTTAGGTGAACTATGAAGCGGAGTAAATCCTACTCTGGGCGAGGTGGCGAAGTTCATCAGTGAGTGGATCCTACCCAAGTCGCGTTTGGTAAGTAGGTGGCTTTTAACTTTCCGAATCGGCAGATTTCACGCCTTGAATGATAACCTGCAAGGTGGTTTTGCCCCGGAAGTTGTTGCGGTCGATGGTGAAGATGATATCCCATGGTGGATCCGGGAGTTCGTATTCCCCGCCTCCGAAATAGACAGCATCCTGCTCGTGGTAGCCTTGTCGCAGCATCAGGCGCAGGTGCTTGTTTTTCATGTGATAGGGCGGGCGGCTAAGTTCGACATTGCGTGCGACGAAGACCGGCTGTGGATTCGAGTTCCCGAAAGGTTGTAGAAGTTCGTAGCTGGAGAGGAAGTCGAGAGATAGCTGAGAGAGTTTGATTTCGGCATCGTAGACCAACCTTGGAAGGCGCTCCTCCTCGGTGGTGTTTTCCAAGACGTATTTCGCGAAGTTTTTCCTGAAGCCATCGAGAGATTCCTCGCGTATTGAGAGGCCAGCGGCCATGGCGTGACCCCCGCCGGCTATCAATTCGTCTTGGCAGGAGCGTATCGCTTCGACGAGGGAAACTCCCTCGATACTTCTGCCCGAACCTTTGCCGATTCCTTCATCGTCGATGGCGATCACGAAGGTAGGTTTGTAGTATTGGCGCATCAGGCGGGAGGCGACGATGCCCACGACTCCGTGATGCCAGGAACGTGAGCCGATGACGATGACCGGGTCTTTGGATGGGTCGAAATTTTCGGAGAGTTGTTCTACGGCTTCCTTGCGAATCAGGCCTTCGTGTGCCTGACGCTCTCGATTGTAGTCATCAAGCTTCTTTGCCAGATCGGTAGCGGAGCGGCGGCAGTCGGCGTTGAGAGTCGCCAGCGCGTCTTCGGGGTAATCCATTCTGCCTGCGGCATTGATTCTAGGTCCGATTCGGAAACCAACGTCCATTGAGGTGGGTTTTCCGTTTATTCCTGTGATTTCCATCAGAACCCGAAGTCCGGGGTTCTTTGTGGAGGAAAGGTATTTCAAGCCATGCCGGACGAGGATGCGGTTTTCTCCAATCAATGGCACGATATCCGCGATGGTGGCGAGGGCGACAAGGTCCAAGAGATCTTTAAGATCGAGGGAGTTCGGCCGGGTTTTAAGTAGTGCATGGCCTAGTTTGAATACGACTCCCGCCGCACAGAGGTAGGTGAACTCGTCGCCACATTTCGGGTTCACCAGAGCCGCACAATCCGGACGTCCTTGGGGACTTGGCTCGTGATGATCCACGATAATTACATCGATCCCCAGAGAGCGGAGATGTGCGACTTCGTCGATGGACACCGTGCCGCAATCGACGGAAATGAGTAGATCGGGCTTTTCTCCTTCAGCCATGCAGCGCTCGAGGGCAGTGAAGCTCAGTCCATAGCCTTCCGGTCCACGGCGGGGAATGAACGATCTCGCTTCATTACCGTAGGCACTGAGTATCTTGGTCATCAGTGTGATGGAAGACACACCATCCACATCATAGTCTCCGTAGATGCAGATCTTCTGTTTTTGGTCGATCGCTTCCAAGATACGTTCGACCGCGATTTCCATTTCGGGAATCAGGAAAGGGTCGGAGAGGTTCCGTAGTTTCGGACGCAGAAATGAATCGGTCTCAGCCTCAGGAATTCCCCGCTGCGCGACCAGATGCTTGAGTATATCCGGAAAATCTTGTGCGCCAACTTGCTCAGAGGGCGTGGAGGCTATGAAAGGCTCACCTCGTAAAATCCATCGGAAAGCCATTATACCCATACGTCGCTTCACTCTGGTCCCGCTCCCATCATGGCACAAGGGCGGAAACAGCAAGTGCGCAATCGGGGGGAGGGATCAACCCTTCAAAGAGACCAGTTCGTCGGTGTGAATCGTTTGGCGGGCACGGTAAAGCGCGACGATAATCGCGAGGCCGACTGCGACTTCGGCGGCGGCGACGGTGATGACGAAAAAGACCAGCATCTGGCCGCTGTAGTCGGGTAGGCCGTTTTCCGTGACGTTGAAGCGGGAGAAGGCAACCAGAGTGAGGTTCGCGGCGCTGAGCATGAGCTCTAGGCACATGAAGACGACGATGATATTGCGTCGAAGGACGACTCCGGCGAGGCCGATGGCGAACAGGAGGCCGGAGACGAGGAGGTAGTCGTTAAGGGAAGCCATGAAACTTTAAACTTTAGATTTTAAACTCTAAGGAAGAGGTCAATTGGTTTGTCTTTTGGAAAGGACGACTACTCCGACTGTTGCGACGAGGAGGAGGACGCCGAGAATTTGGAGAGGGAGGTTGTAGTCGGTGAAGAGGGTGTTGCCGATGAGGTGGATGTCGGGAAGTCTGCCGGCGGTGAGTGCTTCGGAGATTTTGGTTCCTTCGGGGTAGCTTTCGGCGGCTTTGGCAAGCGTCTCGGCATTGAGATTCGGTGCGATCTGGTTGGGGAGTTTGTTCGAGAGGACGCCGACGAGCTGGATGAAGAAGGTACCGACGAGTGCGAGGCCGGCGACTAGTGGTAGGTAACTTTCGGTGCGGCGTTTTTCGTCCTTGAGGTCGAGAAGCATGATGATGAAGAGGAACAGCACCATGATTGCGCCGGAATAGACAAGAATTTGGATGACGCCGACGAAGAACGCGGAGAGGCCGATGAAAAGCGCGGCGAGACCGACGAAGGAAGTGACCATCGCGAGGGCGCTGGAGACCGGATTGCGGAATGCGATGACCGCGCATGCTCCGATGAGCATGATGGTGCTAAATAACCAGAAGAGATATGAGGGCATATTTGTTATACGTTAGAAGTTATTTGTTAAAGGTTATTGGGTCGTGCTTCGATGCGATGGCATTGGTCGGACTTTTAACGTCTAACCAATAACAAATAACCTCATTTCAACTCATTCCATTTGTTTACGAGGCCGACGCGGACTCCGCCGATTTCGTAGAGTTTCTTTTTGTCGTGGACCATCTGGCCGCGTGAGGTGCCGGTGATGAGGTAGTCCTTGCGGAGGTAGATGGCCTGTTCCGGGCAGACTTCCTCGCACATGCCGCAATAGATGCAGCGGATCATGTCGATATCGAATTCCAGCGGACGTTTCTCGACCTTGGCCCATTTGTCATCAGAGGGGATTTCCGTGGGGATGATTTTGATCGCTTTGGGAGGGCAGATGAATTCGCAAAGCTGGCAGGAAACGCAGCGTTCGCGGCCTTGTTCGTCTGTGACGAGGGTGGGAGCGCCGCGGTAGTATTCCGGCATGTGTTCGTCCCAGCGTTGCTCGGGGAACTGCATGGTCACGCCCATACCGGATGATGCGAGGCCTTTCGAGCCCGCGGATTTTCCACGCAGAGATTTGACCGCGTGTGTCATCGTCAGGAAGAAGCCTTTGATCAGGGATCCGAAGTACATTTTTTCCCCGGCATCGAGTTTCGGGCGAGTGAGTTTGATGGTAGCCATGGCTGGTAAAATCTGAGGTTCTGAAAAACTGAAAAGCTGAAAGGGGATCAGGCGCGGAGGATTTTGGCGGGTGGTTCGGAGACTTTTGCGACCCAGATGACGGCGGCGGTGACGACGGCGAGGAGTATCAGCCCGACGGTGGTGATGACGGCGGTGAGTTCCGGGGCGGCGATGATGAGTGCTGCCAAGAAAACATTGATTAGCGCGGCTTCAAAGAAAATCACCCAGCCGAGCTTCATTAGTTGGTCGTAGCGGAAGCGTGGGACGGTCCAGCGGACGAGAATGAAGAAGAGGATGAAAGTAAGAAGTTTTCCAAGGAAGATGCCGACGTGGATGAATCCACCGATCTGGAAATCACCGATGGAGAAATTTGCGATGGCTTCATCAAGGCCGAATCCGAAGGACCAGCCACCGAGGAAGAGTGTGATGATGAGGGCGGATCCGATGACCATGGCCGCGTATTCGCCCATGAAGAACATTGCGAATTTCATCGAAGAATATTCGGTATGGTAACCGCCGACGAGTTCCGTTTCGCACTCGGGAAGGTCGAAGGGCATGCGATTGGTTTCCGCGAAGATCGAGACCGTGAAGATGATGAATGCGATAAACGCGGGGATCAGGAAGAGAGTTGTCTGGAGGCTGGGGAGCGAGAGTTCGTTGTTGGTCCAGAAGGGTAGCAGCAGCCAGCCGTTGGTTGCCTGTTCCTGGACGATATTGTTCAGGTTGAGATCGCCGTAGTATAGGATGACAGGGATGACGGAGAGGCCGAGGCAGATTTCGTATGAAATCATCTGGGCGGTGGAGCGAACTCCGCCGATGAATGGGAATTTCGAGTTTGAGGACCATCCGGCGAGGGTGATGCCATAAACTGTCAGTGAGGAGATTGCGAAGATGAAGAGCGGGCCGACATCGATATCCGCAATCACTAGCTTCTCAGTGTGGCCGAAGAGAGTGACGTCGGGGCCGAAGGGGACAACACAGACGGTGATTAGTGCCGGGACGACGGTGAGCGCGGGAGCGAGCCAGTAGAATGCTTTGTTGACGTGATCCGGTGTGAAGTCCTCTTTAAGAAAGAGCTTCAGGCCGTCAGCCATCGGTTGGAAAAGTCCGAAAAGGTGGAAATCCTTTTTTGCGCCGAAGAGAGTCAACGGGAGCCCGACGCGGTTCGGTCCGACACGGTCCTGGATAATTGCCGAGAAGCGGCGCTCGAAATAAACCGATATGGGAACGAGCGGCAGAACCACCAAGAAGGTGAAAGCGACGATCTTGACGACGATTATTGCGAGACTGATGAGGAGTTCTGGCATGGGTGGGAGAACGGCTATTGTTAGACGTTATTGGTTAGAAGTTATTGGGGAAGAGTCTCCTTCGAGAGGTGGTTTGGTGGAGGCGGCGCGGCGGAGGTATGCGATGTAGCCGTTCAGGAGGGCGACTGCTTTCTCCACATGGTTGCGGGCTTCTGTGGTGATTTCTCCAGGGGCGAGTCTTTCGTCTTCAGCCGTGATGACGTGGTCGAGCACTTCCCATGCTGAGCCACGCGCATTGGAGCAGAATTTGGCGTTGTCGAGATAATGGAACCGACCGTATCCCTCGGCAATATTCGCGGTCGTCGAGCGTGCGGCGCGAAGAACCTGATCGCCGAGCCGGTAACGTTCGTCTTTCGGAAGAGCATTGCAGAGTGTCCGTGCCACGAAAATACGAAGCTCGCGACATGCTCTCCAGCAGTCGAGGTCCTCGAATGATCTGATCGGTTCGCTCATAAGATTCCTAATAACAAATAACTTTTAACATATAACCGATCATCCATTGATGATGCCGGCGGCGGTGCGGGCCCGTTCGTTTTCGAGGAGGGGGATTTTGTAGCCGGTTTCGGTGATGACTTTTCCCTGGTCTCCAATTTTTGAAAGAGTGAGGCCTTCGAATTCGGTTACCGATGCTGCCATGTCTTTGACGATGTCTTCGATCATGTGCGGGAATTCGGGATCCGAGGTAGATGTTCCGGAGATTGCGGAGATCAGGTCGCGGAGAATTTCCCAATCGTCGCGGGACTGGCCTTGTGGCTCGACGGCGCGATTGAGGCGCTGGAGGCGACCGGTCAGATTGACCATGGAACCGCGTTTCTCTGCGAAGGCGGCACCGGGCAGCACGATATGGCTGGCGTTGGCGGTTGGTCCGGCGAGGAGTTGGACCGATGCGATGAACTCCGGTTTGGCGAGGTCTTCGGCGGTGAATCCTGCCTCTGCGGTTAGGTCCTCGCCGAGTATGAGAAGTGCTTTGATCGAGCCGTTGCGGACGCCTTCGAGTATTCCGGCGAGAGGTGCTGCCGGATCGGATGAACCGAAAATAAGTTTGGCTCCCGTGGTGTTCGGGTTGCGGTCTGCGGCGATGAGCAGACCGTCGTTTTCGCCTTCGCGGGAGATGGTGGTGAGGTTCTTGGTTTTTAGATCTTCAGCAAGTGTTTTGACGAGGAATAGTTCCTCGTTGGTCATGCGGGCTGATGCAATGATGGCGATTTCCGATGGTTGGAAGGATTTCAGCTTTTCGGCGGTGGTGGCGATGGCTTCAGGCCAGGAGATTGGGTCATGCGCGGTGGGCGAGTCGGCCACCCTCCCAAGGACTTCGGTGAGGCGGGAGTCGCCATCGATGTAGTGGAAATTGAGGCGATGCGAATCGGGCATCCAGTTGGAATTCACCTCGTCGTTTTGGCGCGGGGTGATGCGGTGGACGGTGTTGCCGCGGGTGTGGATGATTATGTTGGTGCCAGTGCCGCAGTTCACATCGATGGACGGCGTTTCTTTAAGAAACCAGACACGCATCTGGAAGCGGAAATCATTGGAAGTCAGTGCGCCGACCGGGCAGATGTCCGCGGTGTTGAGCGAGTAATTGTTGTCGAGTAGGCGACCCGGATGGACGGTGAGAGTCGTGTGGGTGCCGCGCTGGGTGAAGCCGAGAACCGGATCGTCGGCGACCTCGTCCATGAAGCGGATACAACGCGAGCACATGATGCAGCGCTCGTCATCGAGACGGATGCGCGGGCCGATATCGACGTTCTTCGGCTTTTTCACCTTCATGTCGACGAAGCGTGAGACGCCGCGGCCGAAACCGACGGATTGTTCCTGCAGGCGACATTCTCCGGCCTGGTCGCAGATAGGGCAGTCAAGAGGGTGATTGATCAGGAGAAATTCCATGACGCCCTCGCGGCATTTTTCAACCAGCTCGCCGCTGGTGCGGATTCCCATGTTTTCCGCGACTGTGTTGGCACATGAGATGGCGGGGCGGGGCATCCAGCCGATGGGTTGGTAGCCGTCCTCGTCATAAATCGGGTCCTGGCCGGGAGTCGGGCGGGGTGGCATTCCCATCTGGACTAGGCACATCCGGCAGTTTCCCGGAACCGTGAGTTTCGGATGATAACAATAATACGGCACGTCCTTCTTCACCGAGCGGCAGGCCTCGATCATGCGGGTGCCTTTTGGAAATTGGTGCCAGACACCGTCGATCTGGACATTGACCATGCCTTTCTCGGCAGCAATATCTTTGGGTAGTTTGAGGTCCGCAGTGGCCGAAGGGGTGTCGCTCATGACTGGAAATAGAGGCAGATTCACGGGCCGAATCGCCCTGCGCGGACTATGTGGGCGCTAAGCCTGCGCGGCAAGTGTGCTTTGTGAAATTTTTCACAAGCGTAGTTCCGGGGTAAACGGGGCTTCATAGATGGTATGTGAAATTTCACCGCAGAGCGCGGAGGTCGCCAAGGAATCCAAGGCGGGTTTCCCCGTCCTGCCCAACGGCCTCTGGAAAGACATGGACACCGGCGCGGCCTTCTCCGACACCATCCGCGCCGCCGTCCCGGGGCGTCCGGACCAGATCCTCTACCTCATCAATTCGCGCCGCGAAAAATAGGAAGCTGTGAAAGGTGCTGTCTTCCAAACATATGACGCTAGCAGCCTGTCGGACAGAGTCGCTCAAGCCTCTTGATGGTGGTCGCCGCATTGACTGAGGAGGCAAACTACATGCTTGCGGGAGCCACGGCGAGGATGGGTGGTTTGGAGGCGATCTTGAGTTTCATGCGGGTCGGTTGATCTGATATTACTAAAGTTCAGACAAAAATTCTCCCGCCGTAACACGTTCTTGCGTTTTTATCTTCGCTTTAAGCGGCGATTTTTTCATAGGATAGCTGCTGGACGCTGACATCGTCGTTGATCGCCATGGCCGCAGCCGTCGCGGAAGCCTCGCCGAGTGTCATGAACAACCGGTTCCATCCGGATCAAGCCGAAGGCCACGTGGGATGCGGAGACGCACGAGGGCACGAGCAGATTCTCGCACTCTCCGGATTTGGGAATCAACGAACGGTAGGAGATCGGATAGGCCTTGGGCACATCCACAGCGAGCCAGCCTTCGAGTGCCATTTCACCGTTTTTGACAAAGCACTGCGTTTTGTGGGAGTCGATGGTATAGGCCGCCAGCCCCACGGAGTCGGGCGCCACGGATAGCAGGCATCGATGAACATCTTGCCGTGAAACATCCGGGAGTCTTCGAGTTTCAGGGCGGTAATTCGTTGGCCGTCCATCACCACGCCGTCGGTGAGATCGAGCAGGCCGGTGAAGATCTCGACCCCGGTTTCGGCGAGCATCTGCCGGAAGACCAGCTCGGCTGCGCGGAGTAATAAAGATAGACGCGGTGGTAGAAATCCTCGCTCAGGCCACCGAGGATCGTGACCGGTTTCTGATTTCTGCCCAGATCGGTCCAGCCCAGGCCATTGGATGTCAGCCCGCCGAGGTGCGGGGTGGGCGAGACGAGAGCCACCTTTTTGCCCATGTTTGCCGCCGCCACCGCCGCCGTTATACCTCCCGAGGTGCCGCCGTAAACGACGATGCCATAGTCCTTCGGATCCGCGGTAGGCGGGGTCTCTGCGTCGGCAAAGGTTGTGCCGATGATGGCCATGGCGAGGCCGACGAGGGCTCCGCAAAGGTGGTGATGGCGATGTTTATCTATTCATGGTTGGGGGGTGGAGTGGAATTTGCCGGCATCGCGGCATGGTCGTGGATTATAAAAACGGCACCCCTTGCAGGAATGCCGTTCGTGGAAAGAGGATCGCGCAGCCGCACGAAAGGAACCGCATCAGCGGCGGCTTGTTCTGCCATTCTCTACCTACTTGTGATCTCCCCTGCCATAGCCCTCTCTCTTGGCATCCACGACTTGCCAATTACCCGCATCATCGGCGCTCATTGAGAAAGTGAAGCGTTCACCAAAAGTGGAATCATCGGCATACCCCATGAACTCAACCGTCACAGTGGCCTTCTCAAAAATATCTTCCCCAGGTCCAAAATCAGCCGTAATACTCTGCTGCCTACCCCTGTTTGATGTATCAAACGAGCCCGAACTGAGATACAAAGGGTAGTGTAAATCTTTGTCTGTAAGTCCACGAAGCCCCAGTCCGCCGCAGAGACGGTTGATGGAGCGTAGCGGAATCAACCGTCTCTGCGGCGGCGCCTCCTCCCCTCCGGGGTT
>Ga0222659_1000037_pt1 | contig 83246 bp, 88 predicted proteins | sample AntAcemetagen547_FD_179850 | JGI IMG/M metagenome (GOLD analysis project Ga0222659, IMG submission 179850) | Saline water microbial communities from Ace Lake, Antarctica - #547 | ecosystem: Environmental > Aquatic > Non-marine Saline and Alkaline > Saline | place: Antarctica: Ace Lake...
TTCCCCTTGGCGAGTTGCTTCACTTCTTGGACGGCTTTTGGCGTCCATGCTTTACCGGCGTTTGTTGGTTTTTTGCTCATATTTTATGTGGGGTGATTTACGGGGGAGACTCATTTCTTTGTCGAACAGGCAGTTATCCCATCTTCCCAAGGTTGCCGAAAATGAGCTCGGCGTATAAACGCCGGATAATCAAGCGGATGAGCGAGAAGGCCAGAACTCGCGCGATCAATGGCTGGGTTGTCCGTCATGCGGAAATGGCGACTCGCCCGCTCTCGGAGGAGGAGGAATGGGAGCGCGCTCGCCGCAAGGATGTCCTGATGAAAATCGTCACGATTACCGATCCCCGAACCGGGGAGACGAACCGTTTGCAGATTTGGAACGGAAGAGGTGCGGCGGTGAATCAGGTCTCTGTGATGGCTAACGGAAAACCCTGGAAAACTCTGGGCCGGACTCGCTTGGCGGAGTCTTTGGCAAGGTTCCTGGCATGATTTGCCCTCTTGCTGCGGAAGTTTGTAAAGGGGCTTGACAAGCTGCGTCATACTAAAAGGAAACCGTTTATGCCTGGAAAAGAACCTCAGAAATTACTGCTGCGCCGCCGCGATGTTTTGGAGTGGGCCGGAATCTCGCTGGCCGAATTTAAGAAACTGGTGCGCGCGGGGATCATTGTGGGGCGACATCTCCGGGAGGACAGCCGGGCGTATTATCCGCGTGAACATGTCCGGGCGGTGCTATTGGGCGAAATTTAACAAAAACGGAAATCAGAATCATGAATGAGAGCGATACGGCAGAATTGAGTGTGAGTGAATTGGCGACGGAGATTGAAAGCTCGATCACGGACGGAGGATCTTTTATCCGGCAATGCGCGACGGATTATGAGACGCGGCAATGTCTTTGGACGGGGCAAAGCGACGACGGCAAGAAGCGCGCGGAGAATTTGGACGCAGAACCGTTTCCCTGGGAGGGGGCGAGCGATGCCCGGATCCGCCTGGCGGATGAGGTGGTGAATGATAATGTGCGGATCAAGCGCGCCGCGATGAAACGCGCGCTTTTGCAGGCGGCTCCGGTGGAAAGTGGCGACACGGCGGCGGCCGGCGCGGTGACGACTTTTATGCGCTGGTTGATGGGTTCGCTGATGCAGGAGAATTTGCGGCGTGAGATCCCGCTGCTCGCGAATTGGGATGAGACTTATTCATGCGCCGTGCTGGCGGTGACCTGGGATGAGGAGCAGCGGGTTCGAAAACGCACGGTGGAGATTGAGGAGATCGTGGCCGCAGTGACGGAGGTGCAACAGGCGGCCGCACAGATGCCGGACGATGAGGGTCTGGCAGACCAGGCGATGCAGCTCGCGGCGGGGTTTGCGGCATTGCTGGATCCCACGATGGAGAATGAGGCGGGGGCTTGGTTGCAGACGCTCTTCTCGGATCTGAAGCCCCGGCAGGCGAAGCGCGCGGCGGTGAAGTTGCGCGATACGGGCACGTGTGTGGTGCCGGAGTTTTACACGGCGCGCAAGCAACCGCTCTGGACGGCGGGCCGGGTGTATCGGGATGTCTTCTTCCCGGCCAATACGGTGGACTTGCAGCGGGCTCCGTGGATTGCCTGGCGCAATCCGATGTCGGAGGCGGAGCTGAAGGGCCGGATCGTGACGGATGATTATGATCCGGCGCTGGTGGATGAGGCGCTCAAGCAAAAGGGCTCAACGCTGATGAATGCGATCAAGATCGAGGTGGCTAATAAGAGCGCAGTGGATGACATGAAGGATCTGGTGGAACTGTATTGCGTGTACCGCAAGGTGGTGGATGCGGAGGGGTATCAGCAGATCCGGGTGACCGAGTTTGTGCCGGGGATGGAGGATCCTCTGGCGGAGTATGATCTGAATTATGCGCATGGGTTGTTTCCTTTTGTGTATTTCTCCCGCGATCGTACGGAACGGCTCTTGATCGAAAATCGGAGCGTGCCTTCTCTGGTGGAGACGCATCAACAGGAACTGAAGAATCTACGGGATTTCCGCTCAGACCGATTGAGCATCACGATTCTCCCGCCGGTGGAGGTGCCGATGGCGCGGAAGGATGACAAGCTGATGTTCGGCCCGGCGGTGCGGGTGCCGATGCGGAGGCCGGGGGAGATTTCGTTTATGAGGACGCCTCAGCATGATCCGGACACGGTGGCGCTGGAGCGTCAGGTGCGGCTGGATGTGGATAATTTCTTTGGGCGGCTGGCCGAGGGTGTCAATCCTGCCCGCTCGCAGCTTTATCAGCAGGCGACGGTGGATGAGTGGCTGGGCGGATTGCAGTTGGCCGCGAAGATGACGCTGGCCTTGGTCGGGCAGTATATGCCGGAGGAGTTTCAGCGGGTGACGGGGCAGGCTTACCCAGAGGGCGCGGAGTATGATGTGCTCCTGGACTTCAATGCCGCAGATCTGAACATGGAGTATGTGCTCAAGAAGCTCAACGTAATGAAGGAGGTGCTGGCGATGGATACGCAGAGCGTGGTGAATCGCCCGGTGATCACTGAGTGGGCCATGCGCTCGATCGATCCGATGCTGGGGGCGAAGGCGGTGATGGATGTGCAGGTGGCCAATGACCGGGAGACGAGCGAGGAGCAGGATGCGTTCACGAAAATTATGGCCGGCACGGAACCCGCGATGCGCGAGGGAGGGCAAAACTTTGCGCTCCGCCTGCGGGTGCTCCAAGACATCTTGCAGCGGAATCCGGATATTCAAGCCGCTTTGCAGGATAAGCCGACATCGCTGGCGATGCTCCAGGCGCGGATGAAGCATTTGGAGTTCCAGGTGCAGCAGGAGCAGAACGCAAATATCGGGCGGCTGGGGGCGGTGCCTGCTTTGGGCTGACAGACCCGGAGAGAAGAAAGAAACTGAAAGGCTGAGATACATGAAATATTATTGGAGAAGAGTTTTGCGGGCGGTGTTGGGCCACGAGGATCCGGCGCGGGCGGTGCCGGTGGGGATTCGGTCCAGACGTATGGACGAAGCGGAGCTGCGGGCCACGTTTGCCTCGGCGGCGGCTTCTCCGCTCTGGGAGGCGACGATGCAGGTGCTGCTGGCGCAATATGACAATGTGACAAGCCAGGTGAGCAACCCTCGCACGGCCACGGAACCGGGGGCGCTGGCGCATTGTGCCGGCGGGATGGAGTGGCTGGGGCAAAGCATTGTGGAATTGCAGCAATGGGCCCACGCGGAACCGGCGGTGGGGTCGGCGTTGCCAAAGGTGGATTGAGGAGGCCCGCTCTGAAACGCTGTGACCGAGAAACAGAGTGAAGTTCTCGAGATGATCACGGATCTGCTGGGGGAGCATTTCGACGGCTATGTGCTGACGTGCGAAGCTGGCAGGGATGAGGCGGATAGCGCGACTTTTACGCATTGGGGCGGCGGATTTAACTCGGCTTATGGCATGGCGCACCGGCAGGTGGAACGCTTGCGAATTGCATCGGAGGCCCGCTCGGAAGATCCGGATGAGGGCGATGATTGGAAGGCCCGGGCGGGATGAGTGGCGGAAGGGTTGAATATGATTGACAAATTATTGATCGAGCGGCTTCAGGAAATCATGACGCCCGGCGAGATTGAAATATCAAGGAACACTAAAGGTTTTATGCTCATCGAGTATGCGGCGGCGTATGGGTTTCCGTTGATTCTTCGACGATTGAACGACGGGATCGAATGTTGGACGGCCCCGGATCCCGAATGGATGAGGCTATGCTGAAGACTCCCTGAATAGACCTTTGTTAGGTCAAATAGGGTTCGTTTGGGTCCGTTAGGAACACGAAGCATTTTCATTATTTTGGCCGCGTGGCATGTGAAGAACAGCCACGCGGCTTTTGCTTTCCCTGAAAGTCGCGCTCAGTGGAGATCAGGGATTGTCAATCAACTTGGAAGAGACAATTTCCATGAAAATAAACGAACAATCTGCGACGCAAACTCAAAGCCCGGAATCTTCCGGCGAAATGCCTTCTGATGCCGAGGTTTACTCGGAACTGGGATTGGGCGGGTCTCCCGTCGAATCAGGCAGCGAGGTTGATGATGCGGATGATGCGGGAGACGGAGCCGGCGGCAGCGATGCTGGCGGCGGAAATCTCTCGGCTGGCGGCGATAACGACGGCGATGATGCCGACGACGGCGACGAAACGGACGATGGCGGCGGCGATGAAGCTGGCGAGGCGGACGGTGACGGCGACGGCGACGGTGAAGATGGATCGGATGACGACGCGGATGATGAATCCGGGGATGATGCCGATGAGGATGAAAGCGATGACCAGGGCGCGGATGATAAGCCGCGCTCGGTGAAGAAGCTGCAAAGGCGTGTCGATAAGCTGACGGGCAGACTGAAAGATTCGGCCTCCCGGGTGCAAGCCCTGGAGACGGATAATCAGGATCTGAACACGAAGCTGACGACTGCACAAAGCCCGGTGATGGCACCGACGGCGGATTCTCCGCTGGCGGATCAACGGACGGCCGCAGAGGTGGATGCCTATGTGAGCCAGATGGAAGCCGTGCGGGATTGGTGCGAAGAAAACGCCGATGGTGCTGAGGTGAAGACCGCGGAGGGAACGCAGATGCTGGAGGCCAAAGAGGTCCGCCAGCGGAAGCGCTACGCGGAGGCGGTGATTAATCGCCATGCCCCGGCTCGAAAGGAAATGCTGAAGGCGCAGACGCAATTTGATGCGAATGCGCGCCAGGTGTATCCGCAGCTCTTCAAAAGCGACTCTCAGGAGTCGAAGATCGCTGATCTCTTTATCAAACAAAATCCCCAGATCCTGAATTTGCCGAATTACCGGCTCATTATCGGAGACGCAATCCGCGGAATGGCGGCGCGGCTCGCAGAGGTAAAGGGACTGAAGACGGACACGGGCAAGGCGCAAGCCACGCAGGTGCAACCGAAGAAGGCCCCGGCCCGGGCGGTAAAGCCCACGGCAGCCCCGGCGACCACGCAGCAGCAAGCGCGATCGTCCAGAACAAACGACGCTTTTAGAAAGTCTGGCACGGTCAATGACCTGGCTGCGGCGATCGAGAGCGGCGAGGTGTTCTGAGCAAGCAACCACAAAACCTTACTAATTAAAATATTATGGCTAAACTTCTAGAAGTGGCTCAGGTGGGTAAGCGGGAGCATAAGCTCGATGTCATCAGCTTGATCGACGCGAAGACTTATCCGTTTACCTCCATGGCCAATAAACGATTCGTGCCGGAGAATACTCTGGTGGAATGGCAGGCAGACGCCTTGCCGGAACCTTCCTTCGACGGTGTCTTGGATGGCAAAGATGCAACTGTCTTCGAAAACATGGCGGAGCGTCGAGCGATGCTCCAGACCCGTGTGCAAATCTTCGAGCGCAAGCCGATGGTCTCGTTCCTGGCGGAAAAGATCAGCAATGTGGCAGGCGTGGGCAAGAAAAAGGAGATGGCCCGGGCAGTCGCTCAGGCCTTGGAAGCTCTCAAGCGTGACATGGAGTGCGCTTTTTGCAGTGACCGTGAGTCGCAGCAACAGGTGGGCGAGGCTCCTTACCGGACGCGCGGCCTGGGGAAATATTTCCAGTCTGCGGCGCAGACGGATCTGCCGATCCCTGAAGCGTATCGCACGCCGACCGGGAGCATTTCCACCACGGCCACGGCAACCCTCGCAGACACGGATGTGAACGCGGTTTTGCAAAGCATGTGGAGCCAGACCGGCAAGGTGAAACGGATGTCGTTGCTCGCGGGCATGACTCTGCGTTCGCGCTTCTCGAAGCTGACCCAAACGCAATTTGGCAACACGAATGTGGCCAGCGCGATCAAGGTGATGATGCAGAACGCGGAGTCGAAGAAGTTGATGGACACGATCGACAGTTACGAAGGCGACTTCGGCACGTTCGAGCTGGTGCCCAGCGATTGGCTGGCTCGCGATAGCGCGGATGCCGATGTGCGGAATCAACGCGGCTACGCGATTGACTTCGACCTGGTGCAGATCGGTTTCCTCGGGGCTCCCGAACGGATCCCTCTCCAGGATGGCGGTGGCGGACCTCGCGAATTGATTCGCGCGGTGGCGTCGTTGCTCCACCTCAACCCTCTTGCGGGCGGCAAATTCGCTCCCTAAAGAAAATTTAACTCAGGGCGGTCCGGTGCAAACCGGGCCGCCCTGAGTTAAGAAAAAATATTATGAAACTTATTTCTCTCGATTCGGTGCAGGAACTGTCCAATGGGTTTACTCATAAGGCGGTGATCACTGCGGCGGATCTCAATGACACGGCCGCAACAACTAAAACTCTGAATCTGGTGACAAACTTGATTCATGGACACTTCGTTCGCGATGCGGCATTTTACTTGCCGACTCCCTTCGATGGCGGTGCGACCAGCGCCTTGTCGCTGGATGTGGGCTATGATCTGGCGGCGGGCTCGGATGATCCGGATGCGTTCCTTGACGCTTACGAGATCCATGTGGACGCCACGGAAGTGCTGGCCGGTGACGGCAATGGGGCGGTTTTCGCCACTTTGCGCACGGGCCATGTCTTCCAGGAGAATGCCACGATCACGGCGCTCTTCACTGCGACGGGTGGGAATCTCTCTTTGCTCACTGCGGGCGAGGTGTGGATCTACCTGAACGTGACCCCGCTGCATCAACTCGGGTAAGGAAAGGTCTGGATGTCTTTGGTTGGACAAGAGACTTTTGCAGAAGCCGTTCTGACCCTGCCGGGGGATCTCCCCCGGCAGGTGATGGACGAGTTTTCCCGTGGGTGGCACATGCGGGAGGTGATGGCTTTTCAGACGCAACGCGATATCGCTGTGCGGCAGCCGGAGCAAACGTGGTGTGAAGGGATCGGCCAAAAGACGATGTCGATCGCGGCGGACGCTTATCATTATTGGGGCCAGCGGGTCGGGTATGATTGCTGGTCGGATAAGCAGTTTCGACGGGAATTTCTCCGGGATAATCCAGAGGCCCGGGTGAAGAGTGTGGCCACGAAGACGATGGTGAGCGTGGATGGGATGAAGGCGGGGAACGCTCGACTCTCAACGCCCAACTCTCAACCTGCAAGTGGGAGTGTCCGGACGCCTGGAATTTTGTTGGTCAATCGATTTGGAGGGGCGGCCTGATGCGCACGCTTACGTTCGAGCGGTTGCGGGAAAGCACGCTGACCCGGATGGGGGTGGCGGTGGATACGACGGATCTTTTGATTCTCGGGGCGGTGACCACGTATCTGGGGGATCGGATCCGCGAGGCCTGGGAGGGATACTATTGGCCGGACACTACGGCGTTGGAGGCGCGGGTGTATTGCGAGCGATGGTCCGACGTGGAGGAAGCGGAGATCATAAGTGGTCAGATTTTGTATCACGCAAATGCTTATTGGCAGGCTTTGACGAATGCGCCGGCGGGTGAGCCCGCCGCGGGCAGCGCGGAGTGGATGGCGACGAATACGTTTGTCCATGCGATCGCCTTGGAGCAGGTCGGGAAGACTCCGATCAGCGAGGTGGTGGAGGTGTGGGACCGGAACCCGCGACTGGATCGGAAGGCTCTGGCGGTCGCGTTTGATCTGACGGAGGTTGGGATCCTCGTGGCGGATGATGCGCCGGCGGAGGTGTGGGTGGAGTTTTCTTTGCAGGTGTCGGAGTTTCGCGCGACGCCTTGGGCGGCCGAAGCGGCTTATGTGACGGGAGATTTAATTTTTTACGCCAAGGAATGTTGGCGTGCGGTGGTCGGAACGACTGGCAGTGCGCCGGCGCTGGATAATGCGGCCTGGGCTTTGCAGCCGGTGCCGTGGGTGTTGTCGCGCTTTGCTGAGCGGGCGGCTTATTCGGATTCGCTGGCTGAGGACGGCCAGCAGGACAAGGCAGAGCGGGAGCTGAGGCGGGCTTACCAGGCGCTGGATGATGAATTTTGCAAGCTGGCACATAAGCAAGGACAGGTGGCGCGCTGGGGCGTGCGGACAGGCTAGGAAGAGAGACACGGAGAAGGGGAGACGCGGAGACGCGGGGATCTTTTACAAATCGGAAGGAAGAAAAATATATGAATGCTTTGGTTACTAATGGAACGGGAGGCGGGGCCTATTACGGCGACACGGCGAATCATGCGGGAGCGGTGTCTGCGGTGCAGGTGATCGCGGATGCGAAATTTCACACTCTGACAGGGAATGTCTCAGGGGTGGCGAATGTGACTTCGGGCAGTGCGGCCACGATCCCGGCGGGGACGATTCTCTTTGGCAGCTTCACGGCTCTGCAACTGCACTCGGGTTCAGTGATCGCTTATAAGTGAATGATCCTGGCGCCGACACTTTCTTTGCATTCGCTTTCGGCCGGGGGCTATGACCCGGACGCGAATGCGTATTTCGCAGCGGCCGGGGTGACTGACCCGACTGCAAAGGCGCAGATCTCGACGTTTGCTCGGGGAGTGAAGCAGTTGGGCCTCTGGGAGCAAATGGTTTGCTGGCCGCTGCGGTCGGCGCAGAACGCAGGCACTGGCACGACGGCGTATTCGCTGGGCGGGCTCGGGACTTACAATGGGACGCTGGTCAATGGGCCGACTTGGGGCGCGGATGGGATTTCGTTTCTGGCAGCGTCTTCCACACGTATTTTGACACCAAACAGCATCGAGCCCTTGGATTCATTCTCCATGTTCTCTGTTGGAAAATATGTTAACAGCTCTGAAGTGTCCCTTGTTCTGTTCGGAATGGGAAACGGGAAAGGTAGTGTCGTGGGGATTTACGGAAACAGCGATACTAGACTTAGAAATGTTTCTTGGAAAGAGGATGCGAGTTCCCTCGGGGTTAGAACTGGACCTGCCACGAATAATCTTTGGTTTTCAGGTGCTTTTTCTAACAACTCTTCTGGCGCAACAAGCTATATTAATTCTTCGGCAATAGAAACGATCTCTGGTGATTATCGACTTGGGTCTACCTTAACTTCATCGCCGGGAATTGGTGCTAATATCTTAAATTCTCCCGGTTCCGCCAACAGCCACTTTAACGGAGACGTAGCGATTGCTGCGTTATTCAAAACTGACTTGAGCGGTCCTCAGTTGACAGCAATCCGCGACCTTTATAAAGAAACCATCGGCCAAGGTCTCGGACTGCCATGAGCTTCGAGTCCCAATATCGAATTATCGCGGTGGCAGCGGAATCTGTCCCGACGATGTTTCCGCAACTGCTTGCTGCGTTCGGGGATGACTTGCCAGAGGGTAACAATATCGTCCGCACCATCGGCGGGCATTGGGACGACACTGCACGCACTCGCAAACGGGCCGCATCATTTCCCACGACAATCACAGGCCAAATCTTGACCGATAGCCGGATGGCATTCCGGGCGCTCTGGGAAACTCGACTGTCCGCTGCATACGCAAATGGAGACCTTCCCGGCGTTGAGGAACTGACAGAGGAAGAATTGCAGGCATTGTTGCCGGAGCCGGAGGAATTCCCATGAGCCAGGATCAGATCTATGAGGCAGCGGAACGCTCGACTCCGCAGGAATTGACGGTGCCGATCAATAGTTGGCCGGCGCTGGTGGTCTGGGCCATCGGAAAGTTTGGGGCCTGGGTGGTGATTGCGGCGCTGCTGTCGGTGGCATTGGAGCGAGTTTATACGGACAGCAAGGCGCAGGACGTGCTGCAACGGGATCTGACGGTGCGGGTGGCGGAGGCGTTTGAGGGGCAGTCTTCGGTGGGCATGCAGCAAAGTATCGCTCTCACGGCTCTGACTCTGGCGGTGGAGCGGAATACTAAGGAGCTGGAGAATATGCGGCAATCGAGAGGGCAAGACTATGGAAAGAATTGATCTGATGACGGTGGCGCGGGCGGTTCTCAGTTTGTTGGCGGTGGTGGTGATGGCGGTGGCGGTCTCTGGCTGTGAGGCGACGTTCCCGATCGGGGCGGAGGCGGCGTATGGGGAGGCTTATGTGGGGTATCGGCTCCCGGCGGTTCGCACTTTTTCGACTTATAATATTTTTGGTTCGGAGGAACTGTACGGGAGGACGCTTGGGGACAAATGAAACGGATCCTCTCTATTTCTGGTGGCGGGATGCGCGGCGTGATGGCGGCTCGCTGGATGGTGGAGCTGGAACGTTGGTTCGGTGCTCCGGTGCGGGATTGTTTTGATCTTGTCGAGGGGACTTCTACGGGTGCAATCCTCGCGGGGATGGCGGTCTCTGAGCGACGGCCTTCGGCGCTGGAGATGTTGCGGTTTTATTATGAATCGGGGCCGAAGATTTTCCGCAAGGGGTGGCTGGATTTTGGGGTGTTTGCGCCCCGGTATGATAACCGGGGGCTGATTGCGGAGCTGCGGGCCTGTATCGGCTCGGAATCGATGGGCGATGTGCAGGGCCGCGTGGTCATGCCGACGGTGGACGCGGTGCGGAATGAGGCGGTCTTCGCTAAGAGCTGGGAGCCATGGTGGAAGAATTTTCCGCTTTGGGCGGCGGCGGCGGCTTCGTCTTCGGCGCAGACGTATTTCCCGGAGTTCGAACTGGCTTATGCCGGGGAGAAGTATCGGTATCTGGATGGGGGCAATCATTCGAATAATCCGGCGGCCTCGGCTTTGTATGAGGGCTGGCGCCTGTGGCCGGATGAGGAGCTGCTGGTGGTGTCGATCGGCACGGGTAAGCAGGTTTGCCCTGATCCGCTGCCTGGCCGGGCCGGAATGCTGGGCTGGGCTCCGCTGGTGTTCGGCGCGATGTCGGAGTGTCAGGATGATGTGGCCCGGTATTTCTGCCGCAATGCTCCGGGGGTTCGCTTCGTGGAGCTGGATGTGCAGTTGGCTCAATTCCCGGGGATGGATGATGCGCGGTCGGATTCGCTGGATGGATTGGTGCAGCTGACGGAGGCGGAGATCAAGGCGCATGGCGCGAGGCTCAAGGAGGAGATTTTAGATGGAAAAGTTTGATGATCGATCGGAGGGCAATTTGCTCACGTTGCATCCGGAGGCGGCGCGGCAGGCGCGGGTTTTTCTGGGAGCTGCGAAGCGGCTGATGGCTGTGCATGGGATTTGTGTGCGGATCATCTCGGGGACTCGATCGTATCAGGAGCAGGATGCGCTTTACGCTCAGGGCCGGAAGGGCGTGCCAGGGCGACGGGTGACGAATGCCCGCGGCGGGCAGTCGAATCATAATTTTGGGATCGCTTGGGATATCGGGCTTTTTGAGGGGCCGCGGTATCTGGCGGAGTCCGCTCGCTATAAGGAGCTGGGGGCGCTGGGGCGCTCGCTGGATCTGGAATGGGGCGGGGATTGGAAGTCGATCAAGGATGAACCGCATTTCCAGGTGCGCCCGGATTGGGCGCGGGGGATGACGGAACGGGATATGCTGGCGGCTCTGCGGATCAGGGTGGCCTCGGGAAAGGGGATTTTCTAATTTTATGGTGATGGATCTTGATAGTGAAATCTCGCGGGATGGGGACGCCGGATGGTCGGGGTTTCGCTCGCGGCCTGATGCGCTGACGCTGCCTGAAGGGGTGGCCTCGTATGCGCAGAATATGCGTTTCGTGCGCGGGCGGGCGGAGGTGCGCAAGGGGGCAAAGCGGCTGGCGCAGGATGTGAACGCCGGATCGGTGCCGCTGACTCTGCCTTTTGTGCTGGGTGATGTGCTGGCGCTGCTGGCGGGCCTGGTGCTGGATTTTGATCTGGAGTCGCCGGTGTCGGTGACGAGCTTGGTGCGGCTGAGCACGACGGTGACGGCTACGGTGACGGCGCATGGCCTCTCGACGGGCGATACGGTGAATATCGCGGGGGCGACTGAGCCGGAATATAATGGGGATTTCTCGGTGACGGTGACGGGCGTGAATGCTTTCGAATATGAGGTGGTCGGATTCCCGGCTTCTCCTGCCGGTGGCACCATCTCGATGATCGTGGGCCCGCTGCTGGGGGCTGGGATCACTCGGGTGGGCACTACGGTGACTGTGGTGACGGCGACGGCGCATGGCCTCGCGACGGGTCAACAGGTGGCGATCGAGGGGGCGACTCAGACGGAGTATAATGGGGATTTCTCGGTGACGGTGACGGGCGTGAATGCGTTCACTTTCCAGGTGTCTGGAACTCCGACGACTCCGGCCACGGGGACGATCGTGGTGACGTGGGGCCCGGGGGTGCGGAATAGTTATAGCGGCGGGATTTTTGCGGCAGGGGTGTTTTCTTCTCCGAAGTCTTCGGTGACTCTGCATGGTCGGGAGTATGTGGTGCTGGTGGGTTCGGACTCGGCGTATCTCTGGCGGGAGGGTGAGACGCTGGTGACGCGTCCTTTCCCTAGTGGCCAGATCGTGGAGGTGGATGATGAGGTGACGGTGATTCAAGCGTTTGATCGGCTGTTTGTGCTGCGGGCGCGGGATCTGCTGGGGGAATGGGCGCCGCAGGTGGCGGTGACGCTGACTCGGGCGGGCACGACGGCGACGGCCACGTTTACTCTGGCGCATGGCTTCACGACTTCGGACCGGGTGGCGGTGGAGGGCGCGGAGCAAGCGGGTTGGCTGGCGGAATTCGATGTGGCCACGGTGGCGGATGCGAACACGATCACTTTCGTGGTCGGGAATGAGCCGGCGACTCCGGCCACGGGATCGGTCACGGTGCGAAAGGTGCGGCCGCCGATGGTCTGGAATGGCGAGGGGTCGGAATTCACGGTGGTGGCGGGGGGAAGTCACCCGCTGGGGGCATCTTACTCGAAGCTGCGGAGCACGGGGATCGCTGCGTATTTTAATAATCAGTTGGTGTTCGTACCGACGCCGGCGCAGGACACGGTGCTGGTGTCTGATGTGCTGGATTATGAAACGTATGACCCGATCTTGAAGACCTGGCGCGCGAATGCGGGCAGCGCAGACCGGATCATGGCGCTGCATCCTTTTGCGGAGAGGGATGTGCTGGTGTTCATGCGGAACTCGATCTATCGGGCGCATGTGACGACGACTCTGGACGGCACGGCAATGAGCACGACGGATTCATTCATCGAGCTGCTGACGACGGAGGTGGGTTGCCGGGCCAGACGCTCGGTGGTGACGGCGGGACCGTATATTTATTTCCTCGCAGATCAGGGGGTTTACCGCATGGATCTGAATTACTCGGACTATAAGGTGCGCGGGATGCAGGTGCCGCTCTCGGACGGGATCACGGATCTGCTGGATGATGTCAATGATGCGGCCATGCACCGCTCGAGCGCGGCGTGGTTTGATAATCGCTATTGGCTGGCGGTGCCGGTGGGGGACTCGGAGTTGCCAAATTGTATTCTCGTCTGGTCGGCTCTGACGAATGAATGGGAATCTAAGGATATTTACCCGACGGGGATTTCGCATCTTCTGGTGTCGGACTATGGCGGGAAGCGGCGGCTTTTTGCGGCGTCGCTCTCGGGGACTTTGTTTGTGCTGGATGAGATGGACCGAGGGGATGATAGCAATAACGGCTCTGAGGTGGTGCCGATCGATGCGGAGCTGATGACGCGGGCGTATTGGCTCAAGGATATGGGACCGAAGCGGTGGCTCCGAAGCACGGTGAATGTGCGCCTGGAGGGTGCAAGCGCGGTGGGGCTGGATGCGGTGCTGGCGGAACCGGATGTGGTGGCCTCGCTGGCTGGTCTCGAGAATGAAGGCGCGGAGATGGAGGACTATGCCTGGAAGATGCCGATCCGCCGGCCGGGGCACAACCTCAAGCTGAGATTTCGGAATTCGGTGCCGGGGCGCTGGACGCTCCGAAACTGTGCGGTGGAGGTGGCAACGGCCCGGCCGTCGATGCGGGGGCGGACGGTTGCATGAGGTTGGTATAATGGAGAGAGAAATTTTAACACAATGTGGGGGGAATGACTGATGAGTGATTTAACGACAGGATATACTTGGGCGAATGGGTCAACGGTAACGGCGGCCCGGCTGAATACGGCGATCGAGGACGCGACGCTGGCACCAGCGGCGATCAGCGGGAAGACGGCGAAAACTACGGTGGTGGACGCGGACGAACTTCTGATCTGGGACTCGGCGACGTCGGCTCTGAAACGAATGACGCGTGAAAATCTGCTGGGGCTGCTAACGGCGGGGACGGTGCATGGCCAGACGGCGAAAACGAGCCTGGTGGATGCGGATGAGTTTCTGATCTGGGACTCGGCGGCGACGGCGCTGAAGCGAGTGACGAAGGCGAATCTGCTGACGGCGGTGCAACCGGCAGGCTCGGTGCTGCAAGTCAAAAATTCGCAATCTCAAACTCAGGTATCGGGATCGACGGATATTCCGCTTGATAATACGATCCCTCAGAACTCGGAGGGGACCGAAATTTTAACTGTGACTATCACGCCTGCGGCGGATTCAAACACTGTGCTAATTCAGGCGAATTTCATGGTTTCCGCAAATGCCGGGAAAACGATGGTGTTGGCGTTGTTCCGTGATTCAGGATCGGATGCCATCGCGGTGACCTCTCGATACGCGACAGGAAATGCGTCGGTGGTTGAAAATCTCACTCTTGCGTTTATGGATTCGCCGTCAACGACGGATCCGATTACATACAAAATTCGATTTGGAGTAAATGGCGCCACTTATTATGTTAATGACGGATCGACTGCCTATTTTGGCAGTAAAAGAGGATCTTCTTTGGTTGCACAAGAAATCAAGGGATAAATATCATGGCAACTCAACCGGCACCTCGGGACATGGGCGCAGAGATGCGGGATCTGATCCCGTATCTGGGCCAACTGGCTTCTATGCAGCAAAACGCCTATGTGAAGGGGCAACAGAAGCTGACGGAATATCAGATGGGCCGACTGCCCACGGATGTGCCGATGATGGCGCAACTGCAACGGACGGAGACGGGGAATGACCGGACGGCGGCGATTGATTTTCTGAGGACCCAGGGGCCGGATGCCCGGGCGGCGGCAGCGACTTCCAATCCTGAGCTGTATTCCCGCCTTGCGGAAATGAATGCACTGGCCTCGAATACGGGGCTGTATGATGAACTGCAAGGGCAGGCATCGAGCGATCTGGCTCTGGGCCGGATGCTGAGCCCGGAGGAGGAACGGGACGCCACGCAGGCGGCCCGGGTGGGCGCGTCGCAGCGAGGGATGGCCACGGGACCAAGCACGCTGGCAGCGGAGATCCTCAACCGCAATCGAATGGGGACGGCGCGTGAGGCGGATCGAAGGAATTTTGCGGTGACCGTAGAGGGTCTTCGGGGCCAGCAACTTGGCTACCTGGGGAGCGCAGTGTCTGCAAATGATTCGACCGATCCGGCGATGAAGATGTTGGGGATGCCTTCGAATAATCAGGTGCAGGGGACGCAGAGCTTTATCCAAGGGGTGCGGACTCCGGATCCTAGCGGCATCATGGGACAGGGATTGAGCTATGGCGGGGATCTCGCCAACACGAATAATAACGCGGCGTGGAGCCAGTATTACAATCAACAAAACATGGGGCTGGCGCAGCAGTATGGCGGCCTGGGCCAGGGGGGCGGAAGTAATCCCTGGGGCGGTGCGCTCTCGGGCGCGGCTTCTGGTGCGGCGGCGGGAACGGCGATCATGCCGGGCTGGGGCACCGCGATCGGCGGCGTGGCCGGCGGCCTCGCGGGGTATCTGGGAAGCTCTTAGGAAAATGATGAAAGATGAATGATGAAGTATGAAAGGGATTTAATTTATGGCATTTCAACCGGTATTTAATCAGGCAGCCCCGTCGATGATCTTCGACGGTCTGCAAATGGAGGCCCGTATGGGCCAGAGGAATAAGGAGATCAATCAGCAGCAGCTGATGCAGGGGATGCAGGCTGTGGGCCAAGTGGTAGGCCAGGCTGGGCAGATGTATCAGGAGAATGTCGCGAAGCAGCGGAATAATCTGGGGAAGCTGGAGGCTTATGGCGCTCTGGGGATGCCTCCTGATCAGCTGGATGCGCTCTCGAAGATCAAGGATCCGGATAAGCTGGCGGGGGCGCTCGCGGTGGCGGATGAGGCGATAAAGCTTCAGCAACGGCAGGGGCTGATTGATCATGAGTATGAGTTGCGGGCCGGACTGGCCGCGGCTCAACAGGCGCAAGATCGCACGGGCCAGGTGCTGAATGTGCCGGATCCGAATAATCCGGGGCAGTCTCTGCCGTTCATCTTTGGCAGTGATAATAATATTGTGCCGCTCAGGCAGCCGAAGGCGGATGGAACGGCTCCGAAGACGATCAATTCGGATTCGGGGATCTTGCAGTGGGATGCGGGTTCAGGTGGCTATGTGCCGTTGGTTGATCCGATAACGGGAAATGCGGTGCAGCCGGTGAAGAAGGTGCCCTTCAACCCTTACTCTCAGTTTGATGATGCCGCGCCGACAGAACCGGATTCCCGGAGTGATGGCTCTGGGCGCGGCGGGCCGGTCGGGATCGCGGTGGGCCAGACGGCCACGAATCCAAGAACGGGCAAGGTGATGCGCTGGGATGGCTCGGCGTGGCGGGTGGTGCCATGAATGTCCCTGAGGGGTTTGTGCTGGATGCGCCGCTTCCTCGCGCGGGCGGGGTGGGTGCTGGGCTGCCGGATGGTTTTGTGCTGAATGCGGCTCCGCGTCTTGATGAGGTGCCGAAAGGGTTTGTGACGGTGGGGGATCGGGCTTCGCTGAATGCCTTGCTGGAACCGGATCTGCCAGAGGTGCGGACTTTGCCAGCGGATCCGGTGAATCTGACGGCATCGACAATCCAAGCGGTAAATGATCAATCAATCCCCCCTGCGGAGCCGGTAGTGCGGCGGGCGATGGCGGTGTCTCCGGAGGGTGGGGTGGATCTGGAGGGGCAGGATGCTCTGGCTCTGAATGTGCCGCAGGATGCGAGGGCTTTGATCCCAGAGGGCTTTGTGTTGGATGCTCCGCCGGATGCGAGATCTTTTATCCCGGAAGGTTTCGAGCTGGATCCTTCGGAGCGGCCGGAGGGGTTCTTTGATGCAGTGAAGCGGGCGGCTCAACGGGGCTGGATGTCGGGCGAGACGGCGGTGGAGATGTCGCACGGGGTGATGGATGCTGAAGGGATCGCGAGGCGTCAACGACGTATCGCGGCTCTGCGAGGGACTGAGGATTTTGAGAAGACTTGGGATGATGGGGTGGAAGCCGGGGAGAGTTTTGATGCGTTTGTGCGGGATCCGATCGGGAATCTGGCGCAGTTGACGGCGGAAAGCCTGGGGACGATGGCCCGGACGCAGTTGGATACGATTGGCAAGGTGCCGGAACGTGCGGCGCAGGGCATGGTGGGAGCTGCCACGGCGGGCATGGTGGGCGGTGGACCTCCCGGAGCGGCGGCGATGGTGGTGCCGGGTGCGCTGGTTGGTGGAAGTGCCGGGTTCGCGGAGAGCGCAATGCTGGCTTCTCATGCGGCGGAGTATTCAGGGGCGTTTCTGGATGCGCTCTCGGAATCCGGGGTGGACATCACGAATGCGACGGCGATGAAGAATGCGCTGCTGGACTCGAATACGGTGGCGGAGATCCGGGCTTCTGCGGAACGTAAGGCGGTGCCGATCGGGATCGTGGATGGTCTGATGACAGCAATCGGGGGGCGGCTCTTTGCGTCTCCAGCGAAGAAGGTGATGGGCAAGGCTGTGCAATGGGCTGGCGAGCTGGGTGTGCAGGCTGTGGGCGGTATGGCTGGCGAGGTGGCCGGGCAGGTGAATCAGAAGGGGAAGGTCACTTCAGTAAAGTCGGTGCTGGCGGAAGGGGTCGGCGAGATCGGCGGCAGTGTGGCCTCGGTGGCCGTGGGGCGGATCCGCCTGCCGGATCGTGCTGGGAAGGTGGCCGTGGAAGGTGGCTCGAAGACAATGGTGGTCGGGGGCTCTGAGGTGGCGATGAAGCCTGCCGCAAAGGCCGGCACCACGTCTGAGACGTTGGGGGGTCCGGCGGCGGCAGGTTCCAGGGAGAATGTATCTCAGGAGGCTAATAATGTCAATCCGGAGGAGGCGTATATGCGTCCTGAGGATCGGACGCAGCGGGAGTCTGCGGCGGAGGGATCTTCGAAATCAACGAATCCGGAGGAGGCTCTTTCTCCAGACGCGAAGACGCAACCGCGAGCGATCGAATGGCTGAAGCCGGAGACGAAGGGGAATCCTTCGCTGCGGGGGATCCGGAATTTTCTGAAGAGGGCGCTGGATGTGCCGATTCGCCAAGGAATGCGGGTCTCTAAGGGGGCTCAGTCGGCGTTGGGGGTGTATCGAATCCGCCCGGAAACGATCCGGATGCGGGCGCTGAATGATGTGCCGACGCTGATGCATGAGGTGGGGCATTATTTGCATCACATGATTTTCCCGGAGGGAGAGAATCGGGGGAAGGCTCAGAGTTTCGCAGGGGTGTATGATGGGGAGTTGATGCCGCTGGGTGCGGTGACTTCGACGCCGGCGTATTCTCCGCAGATGGTGCGGCTGGAGGGGGTGGCGGAATGGTTCCGGATCTGGGTGGCGAACCCGGCGGCCGCGCGGGTGGCGGCGCCGAATTTCACGCAGCATTTTGAGACGACGGTGGCGACGGAGTATCCGCAGATGGCTCGGATTCTGGGGACACTCCAGGAGCGGGTGCGGCAGTATATGGATCAACCGACGAAGGCGAAGGCGATGGGGATGATCGCCTGGGAGCCGGAGCAGAAGCGGGGGAACTTCTCGCAGTGGCTGAAGGATCAATATACGGCGTGGTTCCATGAGTTGGCCCCGATTGAGCGGGCGATGGATAAGCTGGTGGAGTTCGGCCTGCCGAAGGATCGGGCGCAGGTGGTGGTGAATCTGGTTAATAATTACAAGGGCGGCTGGAAGTCGAAGGCGGATTATGATCTGGAGTTTGCTCAGACTGATCTGCATGGAAATGTGGTGGGGCCTTCGATGAAGTCGATTCTCGCGCAGGTGGATGATCAGAAGGAATTTGCCACCTATGCGGCGCTGAGGCGTGCGCTGGAGAAGTCGCGGCAGGGCGTGCAGACGGGTTTCGAGGAGGTGATGGGGGCAAAGGATTTCTGGAGCATGATGAAGGATTGGGAGGGGAGGTTCGAGCCAGCGCGGCGGTTGCTGGTGGCCTACACTGAGAATCAGATGCGGATGCTGGAGCAGGCGGGGCTGATCTCTGCGGACCAGGTGAAGGCGATGCGGGATGCGAATAAGGATTATGTGCCTTTCTACCGTGTGCATGACTCGGTGACGGGTGCGGGACGGAAGGGTGGCAAGGGGTATGTGAATGCTTCCTCCGGGGTGATGCGGATGAAGGGGAGTGATCTGGAGATCATGAATCCGATCGAATCAGTGGTGAAGAATACGATGTTGTTTCGCGATCTGGCGGAGCGGAATCGGGCTGGGGCGGCGTTTGTGAAGGCTGTGCGTGAGACGCAGGGCGGTGGCCGCGTGGGCGAGGTGGTGCTTCAGCCGATGAAGGCTCAGAATGTCTCGGACGCTGAGGTGAGGGCGAAGCTGAGGGAGTCGGGGCTGGTGCTGCCACCCGGAGCGGCTGCGGATCTGGGGTTCGCGATCTTTCGGGCGGTGCGTGGAGCGAATGCGAAGGAGGGGACTTTCGAGGTCATGGTGGACGGGAAGCCGCAGGTGTTTCAGGTGGAGGATCGGGAACTGCTGAGGGCGCTCTCGATGATGGATTCGCTGGATGCGGAGATTTTTAATCGGATGCCTTTTCTGAAGGTGATGCGGGGGTTTACGTCGGTGTTGCGGGCAGGCGCGACGTTGACGCCGGAGTTTCTGATTCGGAATCCCTTCCGGGATCAGGTGGTGGCGGGTGTTTACTCGAAGCATGGGTATGTTCCCTTTGTGGATGGGTTCCGCGGGATCTTCTCGATGCTGAAGAAGGATGATCTGTATAAGGAATGGCTCCGGGCCGGTGGGAAGTATGGCGGGCTCTATAATGTGGAGGTGAATGACACGCTGGGGGTGATGCGGGCTGTGGGCGCTCAGAACCGGTCGGCGGTGGAGCGGGCGGCGGCGCTGCTGGATCCGCGGAATGTGCTGCGGGCGCTGGCGGCGGCGGGAGAGGTGATGGAGAGCGGGACAAGGATCAGTGAGTACCGCCGGGCGCGTGAGCAGGGATTGGATGCGGGTGCTGCGGCGATGGCTTCGAAGGATGTGACGCTGAATTTCTCGAGGGCCGGCTATCGCGGGGCAGTCACGAATAAGATGGTGGCCTTCTTCAATGCGGCGCTCCAGGACATGGATAAGATGGGTCGGACGTTCCGGGAGCGGCCCGTGGCAGCGTCGGCAAAGGCTCTAACTTACATCACGGTGCCTTCAATGTTGGTGTGGTGGCTGGGGAAGGATGATCCGGAGATCGATGATTTGCCTGAGTGGCGGAAGGCGTTTTTCTGGAACGTGAATTTGCGTGAGTGGGCGGGGACAGATTTCATCCTGACGGTGCCGAAGCCGTTTCTGATGGGTGCGCTCTTCGGGACGAGCGCGGAGAAGGGGCTGGATCTAGTGTATAAAAAGGATCCGAATGCGGTGCATAAGTGGTTCCAGGCAGTGATGCAGAATACGCTATTCCGGGGGGATGCTGGGATCGCAACGGCGGTTAAGCCGCTGCTGGAGAATCTGACGAATTATTCATTTTTCCGGGATGCTCCTCTGGAGAATCAGGCGCAACGGGTACTCTCTCCGGAGATGCGGTTTAACCCGAGCACGAGTCTGACGGCGAGGTTTGCGGGGGAGAAATTTGGAGCGTCTCCGCTGATGATCGACAATGCAGTGCGTGGTTATCTTGGGGGTCTGAGCCGATATGGGACGGATGCGATTGATTATTTCTTGGTGAAATCAAATCTGATGGAGGTGCCTCCTCAGCCTCCGAAGGATCCGCGTGAATTGCCTTTCGTGAAGGCGTTGATGGTGCCCAAGGATGCCGGGAGTGAATCGGTGGCAAGGTTTTACCGGGCGATGGAACTGGCCGAGAACCGGATCCGGGACTTCAAGGTGCTGGGGGATCGGATGGAGACTCCGAAACAGAAGGGGTTCTGGATGAAGAATCGGAATGAGCTGATGTATTATGGCACGGTGATGGGAGATGTGCCGATGATGACGCATCTCCGCCGGACGCAGGGCCAGCTCTCGGAGATCAATAAGGCGATGATGTATGTGCAAAATACTCGCAAGATGAGCCCGGAGAGTAAGCGGGACCGTCTGGATCTGCTGGAGCGGCAACGGATGGAGATCGCAAAGAGGGCATTCGAGCGCGGCTTTCACCCGAAGGACCGGGCGAGGGCGTTTTAGAGGGCCTGCACGTCCCGGAGCTTCAGGTCGTCGAAGTAGTGGTCCCAGGCAGTTTTGATATCGCGGTGGCGGAGCAGCTTGGCGGCGGTCTCGATGCCGTGGATTCGCGCCATCTCGCTTCCCCACTGCTTTCGTAGCTCGTAGGCGGCTTTTGTCCGGTCGGGTAGGTAAGGACGAACGAAGGTGTTCACTTCGCGTTTGGAGCCCTCGTATCGGTCGGTGGGGGTTCCGCAGAGGACGAAACCCTCAGCGCCATTTTTGGCTGGGCCAAATTCGGCCACCAGGGACTCGTAGAGTTCATGGGCTACGGGGACACTGCCGGCGGAGGCTTTCGGCTTCCAGTAGTCGCGGGCAATCAAGGCGAGCCAGATCTTGCCATCCCGGATTTCAAACCATTCCCAGCGAAGATTTTGGCATTCGTCATTCCGCAGGCCGCACCTCCGCATGATCCAATAGGTGGCCCAAGCGTTTCGGAGTTGATTCGCTTTGTCTGGCTTGGCTTCGGTCTTGGCGGCGGTGAGGAGGGCGCCGACTTTCTCGGCCATTTTCGCCAGGATGTCTTCGGGGATGCGGCGGAAACGCTTGTCGGTGGAATCTTTCAGGAAGGAGACGCCAAGGAATGAGGTGAGATCCGGGAGCTTGAGATCGCGGTAGTGCTCCTGGGCGCGTGAGCTGAAGAGGCTTTTGGCCATCCGCATGTGGGTATTTGTGGAAGTGGCCTGGCGTGCTCCGCCGGTCTGATCCCGGAAGGCCAACATGGTGTCAGCGGTTAGGACGGAGGCGGAGAGCTGGAGAACGGCAGCGCGGCTACACCTCTGAGCCTCGGAAATGACGGTGACAAAGCTGGCGATGACGTTCTTCTTTGATTTGACCTGGGTAGAAGCGTCATATCGCTCGATGATGGTCTCCAGGCGGACGAATTCGCTTCGAAGGCGCGGAGTCACCCCAAAGAGACCGAGGAGGGAATCATCGCGCATCTTGTTGGCAATGGATTGAGCGGTTGGCCGAGATGGGGAGCCCGTGGACCGGTTGACCTGCACGGTGCGAACGTGGGATGTGATCGGATCCTGAGTTTTCATCCGGAAATTCGCGTAGAAAACCGACTTGCCATCGGGGATGTAGATATTTACGTTCTTATTCATGTTGTTATTTCGAGTAACATTATCAGCGTTGTCGGGTGGCTTTGGCTGTTCCCGGTTGTCCTGTTATTTGGGTAACAATATCGTTACTCCTGCGCAAGTAAAATCACGAGATTTCGGGTTTTACCTTGGGAAATCGCATCGCTAGCTCAATGGTAGAGCAGAAGACTCTTAATCTTTTGGTTCCCGGTTCAAGTCCGGGGCGATGCACCAAGTTTTAAATTCCCCATCCTGACATCGACCTCCGCTCGTGAAATCTTCCGATCAGATTCTGCCCCGGGAAATTCTTGCGGAACTGCAGACGGCGGGTTTGGTGGGGGAATCTCCCCTTGTTCATTCATTGACCGGTGGAGTCTCCGGCGAAATTTGGCGGGTCGAAGATGGCGGACAGAGCTTCGTGGTCAAGCGAGCCTTGCCCAAGTTGAAGGTGGCGGCAAATTGGCAGGCGGATGTGCGGCGCAATCGGTATGAGCAGGAATATCTTCGAGTGGTGGGAGAATTCCTGCCGGGCGTGGTCCCCAGAATTCTTTTGGCGGATCCGGCTTGGGATTTCTTTGTCATGGAGTTGCTCGACGGAGATTTTGTCGATTGGAAGAAGGCGCTGTTGGCCGGTCGGCTTGACCTGGACGTGGCAAATCACGCGGGCGGCATTTTGGGAAGAATTCACGGCTGGAGCTGGGGAAATACAGATTTGGCCGGGCGGTTCGATACGGGAAAATTTTTCCGTGATTTGCGGATTGCCCCCTACCTTCTGACCTGTGCCGATAAGCATCCCGAATGCGCTGCGGCGATTCAGGCGGAGGCCATTCGATTGGCGGGCACCCGACGGGCGTTAGTCCATGGCGATTTCAGCCCCAAGAACCTGATGGTGGCACCCGGTCGATTGGTGGTTTTGGATTGTGAGGTAGCTTGGTATGGCGATCCGGCTTTTGATGTTTCTTTTCTCATCTCGCATCTGCTTCTTAAGTCCCTGCGCTGTCCCCGGGAGGTCACCTCCTTCCTGTCTCTCATCAACCGGTTCTGGAGAGCCTACGCGGACGCGATCGGGGAGGAAAAATTTTCCCAAGTGGTCAAGGATTGCCCGCGCCTTTTGATGTGCCTCCTCCTCGCCCGGGTGGATGGGAAGTCGCCGGTGGAATACCTTAACGACGACACCAAGAAGAAATTTCTTCGCGATTTCGCGAGTCGATATTTGCAAAATCCAGTCAAAGAGCTTTCCCAGTGTTTGTCATTGTGGAGAGACTCGCTCCCTTCATGAAAATCCAGACCGTTACCGCTTTACAAATTTTTGATTCCCGCGGCCAACCCACGGTGGAGGTCGAGATCACCCTGGAGGGCGGAGGCCGTGGTCGGGGTCTGGTCCCATCAGGGGCTTCGACCGGACAGTTTGAGGCCATGGAGCTGAGGGATGGCGATGTCGGGAAATTTCGCGGGAAATCGGTGTTTCGAGCCATCGAGAATATCGAAAAACAGATTGCTCCGGCGGTGTCAGGGCACGATGCGGAAGACCAACGTTCCCTGGACGAGGCCCTGGTGGCCTTGGACGGCACCTCGAATAAGGGCCGCCTGGGCGCCAATGCCATTCTTGGTGTGTCCATGGCCGCGGCGGTCGCCGTGGCCAATGCGAAGCAACTTTCGCTTTATGAGTCGCTGGGAGATGGAGTGACTTTGCCGTTTCCGGAGATTCAGATCCTGGGGGGCGGCGCGCATGCCGGATGGCGCACAGATGTACAGGATTTTTTGCTCATGGCGACCGGAGCGACCACCTATGACGAAGCGCTGGAGATCACTTATAATGTCTACCATGCGGCCGGGGACTTACTGCGGGAACGAGGATCCTACTGCGGATTGGCGGACGAGGGGGGCTATTGGCCGGATTTCCGTTCCAATGAGGACGCGTTCGAAATTATCCTGCGTGCGATCGAACGGGCGGGATACACGCCCGGGGTGGAAGCCAGTCTTTCCCTTGATATTGCGGCCAGTGACCTCTTTGACGAGAAATCAGGGTGCTATCGATTCCGTTTGGAGGATCGTTCTTTTGACCGGGATGCTTTTGCCGGGCTTCTGGTGGATTGGTGTGAAAAATATCCCATCGTCTCAATTGAAGATCCCATGGCGGATACGGATCACGAAGGGTGGAAGACGATTTTTGGAGCTCTCGGCGATCGGGTTCAGGTGGTCGGGGACGATCTCTTTACGACTAATGTCGCTCGCATTCAGGAAGGGATCCGGGAGGGGGTGGCTAATTCGGTGCTGATCAAACTGAATCAGATTGGAACTGTGACGGAGACCATCGATGCGATTCGACTGACCCAGTCAGCCGGCTGGGCTCCGATTGTCAGCGCGCGTTCTGGTGAGACGGAAGATGCCTTTATCGCCCACCTTGCGGTGGCGACGGATGCCGGCCAGTTGAAGGTGGGCTCGTTTGCCCGGAGTGAACGGATGGCAAAATGGAATGAAGTGCTGCGGATTGCCCGATCACTCGGAAGCCGGGCGACCTTTCCCGGGCGGACCGTTTTGACGGGGTCCGGGGGAATTTCATAATTGGAGGCAGGCGGAATCTTGCCATCGCTGGTCGGCTGAGGATATATGTTCCCATGGCTTCTTATCTTGCCCCCTTTTTGAAAATCCTGGTGCGGTCGTGCCGCGGTTTTTCGGGAGAGGATTCCGAAGTGCTGGGTTTGAACCCGACGGATGTCCTCAGCGAGCGGAGGGGCCACTAATGGAATGGCAATCTTGGGGGCTTTTTGCCTTGGTCGTCGCCCTGCTTCTGGGAGCGGATCTGGGATTGTTTCAGCGCGAGGTCCATGTGGTCAAACTCAAGGAGGCGCTTTGGGCGACCGCTTTGCGCGTCATTCTCGCGATGTTGTTTTGTCTGGCGATTTGGCTGGGCTGGGTTGGGGATTATGCCACGGCGGAGCTTTCCCAGAAGGCCGGGACGGAATTTCTCACGTGCTATATCGTGGAAATTGCCCTGAGCGTGGACAATGTTTTCGTTTTTGCGATGGTGTTTTCGTTTTTTCGGGTCGCTCCCGAACACCAGCATCGGGTTTTGTTTTGGGGGATCTTAGGGGCCTTGGTCATGCGGGCAGTGATGATTTTTGCGGCCACCGCCCTGCTGGATCGCTTTCACTGGGTGATGTATATCTTTGCGGCCATTTTGATTTACGGAGCGATCAAAATGATCCGGTCCAACGGTAATGAGGGTGATCCGTCCCAAAATCCGATCCTGATTCTCTTCCGCCGTTTCATCCCGGTCACCACCGACTTTCGCGGGAAACATTTTCTGGTGAAAGAAGGAGGCCGCTGGTTCGCCACTCCCCTATGTGTGGTCCTGATTGCCATCGAAACGACGGACCTCATCTTTGCGGTGGACTCCATCCCTGCGGTCGTGGCGATTACGACCGATCGCTTCATCGTCTTCACCTCCAATGTCTTTGCGATTCTGGGATTGCGGGCGATGTATTTTGCCCTGGCGGGGATTTTACCCCTGTTTCGCTATCTGCACTATGGCCTCTCGGGGATCCTGGTCTTCATTGGGGTGAAGATGCTTCTCTCGGCGACTCCCTATGCGATCGGGACGGTCCAGTCCCTGGTCGTGGTCGTGGCCATGTTGGTGGTGTCCGTGGCGGCCTCTCTCCTGATCCGGAAAAAAATCTAGGTGGTGGTCTTGGGCGTTCCCAAGCCGAGGAAAAGCAGCGAGAGCCCTCCAAAAAGGGCATTGATCCCAAAGAGGAGTCCGATGACCCAAGAGGCGTCCGATGGCCACTTGTTGAAAATCATGAGGCTGAGAACAACGGCGGCGAGTCCGTTGAGCAAAAGCCAGATCCAGCCGCTGCGATTGCGCATCCCGAAGGCGGTGACGGTGCAAAAGATGCCTTCAATGAGGAAAAAGGCGGCAAGAAAGAGGGTAATGGTCAGGACGCCGGGGAGAACAAAGAGGAAGAGCACCAGCCCGGCAGCAATGCGGATGAGGGCGAGCAACGCATTGAGAATCCGATGGGGGACATGGCTGTCGAAGAGGGCGACGAAAAACGACATCACCCCGGTGACGAGGCAAAAAGCCCCCAGGAATTGGACGAGAAAAGCGGAGAAGACTCCCGGGGTGGCAATGGCGCAGAGGCCGACGAAAATCGAGAGCATCCCGCCCCCGATCAACCAACCACGGCTTTTGGGGAGGATATTGGCAATGGCGGGGGAAGGTGAGGAGTTGGACATGTTGAGGTTGTCTGTACCAATGAGAGAGAAGCAGGTCAAAGACGTTTTTCAGCTGGGCGCGCTTGAGGGTGCAATCAAGATCGGAAGCAATTCCTGGGAGAAAAAACCAAGAAAGGGTATCACGCGGAGACGCGGAGACGCGGAGAGTCGCTGTATTTAAGTCTTTCTCTGCGCCTCTGCGCCTCCGCGTGAGATCTTCTTTGCTGCCATTTGTGATTACACCCCGCGCTTGACCCGGAGGCCCGCTCCGCGCACCATTCCGGGCCTTGAGCACAAAAAAGTTGCCCCAATTGCACTGGGATCTGTCGTTTCTGGCTGACAATCCCACCGTGCGATCAAAACGATTCGGAATTCCAGCCGAGGCGAAATCTGTCCGCTATCCAATTCGGTTGCTTCGCTATTGGTTTGGTTACCACCTTCTGCGCGAAGAAGCGGAGCGGTCGGCCCGGCCCTTGGAGGTGGCCGAGATAGGTGTGCACACCGGCCAAATGCTGGAGTTTCTTCATTCCGCCCCCAAGCCGCCGACTTTTGCCCGATGGACCGCGGTGGACGCGGTTATGTTGACCGAAAAATTGGGCAAGGCTGGGTATGACGATTTTTATGAAGCCAATCTGGAGGAGCCGGGGTTCGGGTTGCCCCGGGATTATGACTGTGCGGTCTTGCTGCATATTCTCGAACACCTTTTTGAGCCGGAAGAGGCCTTGAAAAAAGTCGCCGCCCGCATCCGTCCTGGAGGAATGTTGATCGGTGGCTTTCCGGTGGTTCCGGATCTTTTTGCCAAGATCCGCGAGGGCCAAGTGCGAAAGACGGCGGCTCCGATGGGCCACGTCAGCGTATTTTCTCCGGCCCGGGTGCGTCGGATGGCGGCTTCCTGCGGATTGGAAGTGGAATTTATGGCCGGTGCATTTTGCGTGCGAAGCAAAGGAAGTTCACTGGAAAATTCCGCCCTCTGGGCCCGCTTCAATCTGCTCTGGGGAGCGACGTTCTCGTGGTGGCCGGGCGAAATTTACTGGATGATGCGGAAGCCGCTCGCTGCGCGAGAGTGATGCGCGCGCTTCGCCGCGAGTGAAAGTGAGAGTGGCGGAAAGTTGATTTTCTGTTCTTTCCTTTGCGCCCTTAGCGACCTTTGCGTGAGGCTCTTTTCTTCAGATCGTGATCGTTTTCCCCGGTTCGGGAATGATGATCGCGGTGTCGGGAAGACTCCGGTGGAGTTCGAGTTGAAACCACTCGATCGCGGGTCGGTCTCCATGGACCAGAACGATCTTTTTAGGACGAAGGCCGATGGCATAGTTAAGAAGGCTTTCGCGGCTGGCATGGGCGCTGAAATTGAAGTCCTCAATATGGCAGCGGAGCGGAAGCGGGGGCTGTCCGGTCTCGATGACGATTTCGTCGCCGGCTTGGGCGGCCCGGATGCGTCCGGCGGGCGATTCGGGGTCGGAATACCCGACAAAGAAGAGGCTTTGTTTCGGGTCGCTTAAGACGCGGCGGGCAAAAAAGTTGGAGAGAGTATTTTCGGTCATCATGCCGCTGGAAATGGCATAGATGCAGGCTTTGCGTGGCGAGATGGCGAAGATATCCCGACCGGAAAGCACATAGGGAGAGAGTTCTTTGAGAAGGTTGAGCTCAGGATGGGTGCGTTGAGGATCGGAGGCCATGGCATCATAAATCATGGTGAGTTTGGTGCTCAGTCCTCCGATGTAAAGGGGCACCCGCGGAAGCCGGCCTTCGAGCCGCATTTTCCAGATCAGAGCGAGGATCTCCTGGGTTTTTCCCAAGGCAAAAATGGGAATGGTGACGCTGCCACCGCGTTCGAAGGCCGCGTGAATCGCGTTGGCGAGGCGGTCGGCTTCGCCCGCCCGGGTGAGCCCGACTGGAGTGGGAGAATCGCCCCGGGTGGTTTCCATAATGAGGGTGTCCACGCCCTCGGTGGGAAACTCAGCACCCCGCACCAGGGTCTGGTCTTCAAAATTCACATCCCCGGTGTAGAAAACCCGCTGCCCTTCGCTTCGAATCAAAACTCCGGTCGCCCCGAGAATGTGTCCGGCATTGAAAAATTCGAACGACGGTTCGTCGTCATTTTTGCAACGTTCGCCGTCAAACCCGAACGAGCGCCCGAGGGGACACAATTGCCAACCGGCGCGGGACCGATCCACGCCCCGGTGGGTGAAGAGCGGGAGGTCCTCGTCGCCATGTTCCTCGCGCTGACGGGTCATCACATTGACCGAATTATGAAGCATAACCTCGGCGATTTTGGCCGTGGCTGGGGTCATATAGACACGGGCCTGAGGTTCTCGTTGGGCCAGGACGGGCAGGGACCCGAGGTGATCCTGGTGCGCATGGGTCACGATGATCCCATTGACGCTCCCGGGAGGAATGGCGGAAAAATCCGGAGTGGCGGCCAAGCCGCGTGCTTTCGGATGCATGCCAGTGTCGAAGACGAGGGATTTTCCTGCGGTGCGGAGGAGGTAGGAATTGGCGCCAATCTCTACCTTTCGGGTCAAATTCTGAAACTCCATGTCCCACGCTACGCCGGGAAGTTGCCCCCAGGGTACGGAAAACTCTTGGTCCGGAGAAACTTTTCTCGGTGCCCCGGGTTCAATTCCCCAGATGATCAGGCCCCTTCCTTCTTCCCAATGGACGTCCGTACAGGCGGCGCATTTGCTCAACCGGGCCGGATTTGGCGGTACTCCGGCCGAAATCGAGGGATTGAGGAAGCTGGGCTTGCCGGGCGCGGTCGAATCTCTTCTCGCCGGCGAGGAAGAAGACGACCTTTTTCCGCCACCCCAACTGAGTGAACCGACCGAGTTGCATGACGAGATGGCGGTGATGAGGGGGGCTTCCGGCGAAGACGAAAAAAAAGAACTTCGCACGCAGCAGCGGATGGAGCAAAATTTCCAGATCAATGCCCTGCGGGCCTGGTGGTTGGGGCGGATGCGGCATAGCCCATATCCCTTGCGGGAAAAGTTGACCCTGTTTTGGCATGGGCATTTTGCCACCGGCTTTCAAAAGGTGAATGTGGCTTATTTGATGTGGGTGCAAAATGAGACTTTGCGAGCCAATGCGCTGGGAGATTTTCGCGAACTCGCCAAACAAATCTCCAAAGATCCTGCCATGATGCGGTACTTGGATACGATCCGGAGCGGCGCGAAGAAACCGAATGAGAATTTTGCCCGCGAGCTGATGGAGCTTTTTCTCTTAGGCGAGGGGGTGCGTTACACCGAGGACGATATCAAGGAATCCGCTCGCGCCTTCACCGGCTATCGAATGGATCCCAGGAATCTGACCTTCCGGCGGGCTGATCGTCAGGCGGACAAGGGAGAGAAGAAATTCCTCGGAAAACAGGGCGAATTCGACGGCGATGCCATCATCGACATTGTCACGGCCCAACCGGAATGTTCGGAGTTCATCGTGGGCAAGCTCTGGCGGTTCTTCGCCGCCGAGGAGGCACCCCCCGCACAGATCACGGCCCTCGCGGCGCATTTCCGGAGGTCCGGGTTCTCGATCCGGTCCACCCTCCGGGAGATGTTTTTGAGTGAAGCCTTTTATGCGGCCTCCGTCGTTCGCACTCAGATCAAGAGTCCGGTTCAATGGATGGTTCAGACTGCCCGGGTGCTTGAGGCCCCGCTTCCTCCCGCCGCCGCCACCGAGACGGCGCTCAAACAAATGGGTCAGGTGCTTTTTGAGCCGCCCAATGTCAAAGGCTGGCCGGGCGGCCGGGCGTGGATTACGAGTTCAACTTATCTCTTCCGGTGCAATTTGGCGGGCTATGTGGTCAGTGGTCAGGGTCCGGCTTTACCGGGATTTCGGAAAAATTTTGGGTCGGTGGAAATTCCCTTGGACGAGATTGCCCCTCCCGATTTACGCGCCGACCCCGTGGCGCTCTCGGACGCGCTCACGATGCGATTGGTAAACGGCCGTCTGCCCGCTTCGGATCGAACAAAACTCATTACCTTTCTGCAGAGCCACGGAGATCCGGTCGCAGACGGAACCGTACGGGATTTTCTTCACCTCGTCATGAGCACCCCCGAATACCAAATCACATGAGCGACAGCACCCTACACACCCGGAGGCAATTTCTTCGCACCGGCGTCCTCGGAGGCGCAGTGGCTTGGACCCTGCCCGTCTTCCTGGAAAAAACTTTTCTCACCTTGGACGCCTCGGCGGCCGATTCGCTCATCCAAACCGCCACCGGCCGGGACGCGCCCATTTTGGTCGTTCTGCAAATGGCCGGCGGCAACGATGGTCTCAATACCGTGATTCCCTTTGCGGATGACGCCTATCGGGCGGCCCGGCCGAATATTGGAATTCCTGGGGACAAAGCGCTCAAGCTCAACGACCAAATGGCCCTCCATTCCCGCCTCACCGGACTCCGGGGGCTCTATGATAGCGGCGATCTCGCGGTCGTGCAGGGGGTGGGATATCCGAATCCGAATCGTTCGCATTTTCGATCCACCGATATTTGGCAAACCGCCTCCGACGCCCAAAAAGTGGAAAGCGATGGCTGGATTGGTCGTTATTTTGACGCCTGTTGTTCGGGAGCCGATCCGACCGTAGGAGTTTCGCTCGGGACCGAGGCCCCCTTGGCATTTAGTTCGTCAACGCCAACGGGGATCACCCTTTCCACTCCCGAACAATTTCAATTTTTGAGCAAGAATGCCAGTGACCCCGAAGGGACCCGGGAGCTCTTTCGGGACCTCTCCGAGGACGAACATTCCGGCTCCAGCGTGGGTTCCCTGGCCGGACAATCGTCAGGCGGCGGCAATGTGCTCGACTTTTTGCAGCGCACCTCGCTCGACGCCCAGATCAGTTCGGACAAGATCCTCGAGATCACCAGGAAATCGAAGTCTGCAGTTTCCTATCCGGGAAGCAAGCTGGCCAAGGACCTCAACCTCGTCGGCCGTCTCATTGCCGGAGGGATGCCCACCCGCATCTATTATGTGAGTCAGGGTGGCTATGACACCCACGGAGGTCAGATCGGTAGCCATGAGCGATTGCTTGGCGAATTCGATGGGGCCGTCTCTGCCTTCACCGCCGATTTGAAGGCCCAGGGAAACTTTGATCGGGTCATGGTGATGACCTTTAGTGAATTTGGACGGCGGGTGGCGGAGAACAGCAGCGGCGGGACCGATCATGGCACCGCCGCGCCGCTCTTTGTGCTCGGCGGCGGGGTGAAGCCGGGCCTCTACGGGAAGCAACCCAGCCTGACCAAACTCGACAAGGGGGACCTCATCTACAATGTCGATTTTCGAAATGTCTATGCGACGGTGTTGGAAAATTGGCTCAAGACGCCCAGCGGAAACATCCTCCGGGGGCGCTTTCCGACCATGAACTTCGCCTGAATTTGCGCCCAGGCCGCACCGTGAGGAAGGCGATTACAGGTAAATGTTTTTGCGGTGGCCGACGGCCACGACCAAAACGAGAAGTTCGCCGTCTTTGATCTGACAGACCAAACGATGGTTCCCTGCTCGGTACCGCCAGAGGCCAGTGAGATTTGCTTTTAGCCCCTTGCCGAAACGTCGCGGATCGGAATCCCCGACCACCCGTTCGTCAAGGTACGCAATGAGATCATTTTGGGCCTGGCGGTCGAGCTTTTTGAGTTCTTTCAAAGCCCGATCATCAAACCTATAGACCCAACGCACGCTTCACATCCTCGGCGGAATGGGTTTTGGCTGGACGCTCCAATCGCTCTGTAGCCAGATAAATGTCCTCCAGATCATCAAGATGTTCGAGGATGGCTTCACGGGCATAAAAGGTTTTGGTGCGCCCGGTTTTAACGGCCAAGCGCTCCAACCGCGCTTCGATATCGGAATCCAAACGGATCGCAAGCATGGGCGTATCTTATCGGCGCTATACATTTATAGCAAGTTGTGAATTCGCCTGAGGGGAGTCAGGGAAGAGGGCGATATTCGGGCGATTTTACGCCACGAATCTTTGCGCGATGGGCATGCGACGTCCCATGCCAAAGGCCCGGCCGGTGATTTTCAAGCCCGGGGCGGCTTGGGCCCGTTTGTATTCATTCAGATCGACCTTTCGGAGAATCCATTGGACGGTTTCGGCGTCAAACCCTCGTGTGATGATGTCCGCTCCGGAGAGGTTTTCCTCCACGTAGAGGGCAAGGATCGCGTCGAGTAGATCGTAGGGGGGCAAGGTGTCCTGGTCGGTTTGGTCTGGACGAAGTTCCGCGCTGGGCGGCTTTTCGATTGTGCGGAGCGGGATCTGCTCGCCCGAGGCATTGAGGTGGCGGGCCAGTTCGTAAACCATGGTTTTCGGCACGTCGGAAATCACGGCAAGTCCGCCGCACATGTCGCCGTAAAGGGTGCAATAGCCCACGGCGAGCTCGCTTTTGTTCCCAGTGGTGAGAAGCAGATGGCCGAATTTATTGGAGAGCGACATGAGGGTGAGTCCTCGGAGGCGGGCCTGCATATTTTCCTCTGTGAGGTCTTCGTCCCGTCCACTGAAGGCCTCCTTCATTTGCGTTTTGAAGGCGGTGAAGGTGGCCCCAATGGGAATTTCCAGGCAGCGGATGCCGAGATTTTTTGCCAGAGCGAGGGCATCGTCGATGCTGTGCTGGGAGGAATATTCCGATGGCATGGCCACGCCGGTGACATTTTTTGCTCCGACGGCGGAGACCGCGATGGCGGCGGTGACGGCGGAGTCAATTCCGCCACTGAGTCCGAGAGCACAGGTGGTGAACCCGCACTTGGCCATGTAGTCGCGCAGACCGAGGGCCAAGGCGTCTGCGAGGTTTTTCATTGCTGAGCGACCGCCCAAAGCGGTCAGGCCCGGAGCCGCTTCATCGACCAGAGCCGTTTCTGGAGCGAAGGACGCACCTTGCCAAAGGCGGGTTCCGCTCGCATCGAGAGAGAGCGAATGGCCATCAAAGACCAACTGATCATTGCCCCCCACGGCATTACAGTAGTGGATGGGGAGCCCATGCCGGATGGCGAGGTCGCGGAGCATGGCGAACCGTTGCTCGGGCTTTCCCAATTGAAATGGCGAGGCACTCAAATTGAGGATGGCAGTGGCTCCGGCGGCGGCCAGGACTTCCACCGGATCGGAACGGTATAGGGGGCGGGGGAGATGGGTCTGAGGCCAGATATCCTCACAGATCGTGACTCCAAACTTTCGGCCCTTGATGGTCACGGGCGCAACCTGGGTGGAGGGTTCGAAATACCGGGCTTCGTCAAAAACGTCGTAAGTGGGAAGGAGGGTTTTGTGGATAATGCGAACGGCAACGCCTGGTTCGAGCACGGCGGCGGCATTGTGAAAATGCCGGCCGGATCCGCTCCGATTCTGATCGGGAAATCCGACCACCAAGGCGGCGGTGCCGAGTTCATCTTCCAGGCGTTTGATGGCCGCGAGGTTCTCTGGCACGAAGCGGGATTTGAAAAGCAGATCCTGGGGAGGATAGCCGCTGAGAGCGAGTTCGGGAGTGAGGACAATGTCGGCTCCGGCCGCGTCGAGTTCGCGGTAGGCGGCGAGAATTTTTTCACAATTGCCGGGAATGTCTCCGACCGTCGTATTGAGTTGGGCAAATCCGATTTTCATTTTCGATCTTTCTACCAAAATCCCCATTGTTTTGTGGCGACCGTATAGATTCCCAGGCCGAAGTTGGTCACCCCATGGGCGATGACGCAGGCCCAGAGACTCTTGGTTCGCACCGCCAGAGCGTTGTAGAGGAGACCGGTCACCAGCGCCGCCGGCCAATCCACCATCCCGTGTTCGAGCATGAACAAGATGGCCACCCCAAAAAATGAGACGGGGGCATACGTCCCGAAAGGCACTTTTTTGAAATCCTCATTGATGAGGTAACGCATGACAAACCCGCGCCAGAAAATTTCCTCCACCAAGGCCACCACGATGGCCATGCGGGTGAAGCGGGCCAGGAGGTTGAGCCAATAGATGGTCGGGTTGTCGACAAAAAGATCAGGGTTGAACCCGCTGGTGCGCAGGGGGAACCCAAACACCTCCTGCGGGCTAATCCACAAGCCAAGGACGACAAGGCCAACCAACACTCCCAGAGGCCAGGCCCGCACGGAGCCAAAATCGTATTCCTTCCAAAACCAGATGACCAATCCGGCGCAGACTACGGTTTGGAGAGGGTAGATCCAATATTTGGGCTGGGCCAGCCAACGCCATCCGCTGTCTTGAAACACCGTCCCGACGACGGAATCCAAAACCAGGAAAAGCATAAAGACAACGAAGGGCAGAACATGAGCCCATAGCGGTTTGTTTTTCACCCCGTGCATCCTATGTCCACGAGGCGAGGGGAAGCGACACACTTTTACTTTCGGAATCTCTCCGGGTTTGTTAACCTCAGATTCGTGTTCATGAACCCGGTGTATTCCCTCTTTGCGACCCCGAGGAGCCTAGGCCCATTTTTTCTTCGTCTCGCGGTGGCGGTTGTCTTTTTCTATCACGGAGCCCAAAAAGCCTTCGGGTGGTTCGGCGGCGATGGCTGGCAAAGAACAATTGCCCTCTGGAGCCAAGCCGACGGAGCGACTCTCTCGGGAACCTGGGTCGGCGTGATGATCGTGAGCGAGTTGGCCATTGCCCTCGGGCTGGCTCTGGGATTTTTCACCCGTTTGGCTGGCTTGGGGGTTTGCCTCCTGGTGGGAGGATCTCTCTTTTATGCCCAGGGGGGAGCGGGATTTGAAGGCCTCGAATACCCGCTGACCTTGCTGGCCTGCGGTCTGGCGCTCGCCGCGATGGGAGGGGGTCGGTTCTCCATCGACCGCGGAATCAGTGACAATATATTGCCGGAGTTTTCCCGTTGACGAAAGCCGTTTATCTGTCGATGATCCTATCAGTTACGCGGGTATAGCTTAGTGGTAAAGTTCCTGCCTTCCACGCAGGCCATGAGGGTTCGATTCCCTCTACCCGCTCCCTTTTTTCTCGTTGAATATAAAGGCTTTAGACCGAGCTGAAAATAAACCTGTTGATTTTTCGGACAGATTTCGGACAGTCCTTGCACGATTCTGCATGAAACATGATGGCAAAAGGCAAAGCTGAAAATTTCCCGCTGACCGTTAAGAACGGGTCGTCCTCCGTGAAGATCTATGAGGACCGAAAGATCGGGGGGACATACTACCGGGTGGTCTATCGCTTGGGAGGGAAGCGGCACCGCCTAAACTTCTCCGATCTTGAGGACGCAAAGAAGGAAGCTGCGGCAAAGGTGGCACAGTTGGCCAGAGGCGACGTTGACGCGCTCCAATTGACTGGACGGGACCGACTGACCTATGGCCGGGCCTTGGATGCCGTGAAGCCTTTTGGGAGTCCCTTGGATGCCGTGGCCATCGAATACGCTGAGGCCCGGAAAATTCTTGACGGATTTTCGCTCACGGAGGCGGCGCGATTTTACATGAAACATCATGGTAAAGGCATCACTGGAAAACTGGTGAATGATGCGGTGCCACCGAATATCCGGTGGGACCAGGCCACCTTGACTCATGCAACTTCGGCCGCATAGGGAAAGCGGGGATGCCAGGGGGCCAGGCTCAGCGCAACCAGGAAGCGGGCAAATCCCGTCACGTCCTCCTCGAAAAATTCCCCGCCTTTTTCCGCCGTGGCGAGATCGGGACGCCCCCCGCACGCAGCGGGCATGAAGTGGGACCAATTCCGCACCCAGGTCACTCTCGCCTCGGCCAAACCGGGTACGGTCGGCTTGTGCAGGGCGGATTCCACCGGGACTTGAGCGGGCATTTTCTCTGGAGCTAAAAACTGCATCAGACTGGTCTCATAATCGCCGGCATGGGGCGACCCATCGGAAAACAATTTTCGGGCGGTCTCGCCAGCGAACGCTCCACACCCCGACATGACCACAAAGGCCTCGTTCTGGAAGCGGTCGAAAATCTGCCGGGTGCAGGCCGCCATGGTCGAGTCGTTGCCGCCATGGCAGTTGACAAGGACAAATTTGCGTACCCCTTCCTCCCGCCCGAAGGTGATCAAATCCAAAACCACCGCCATCAGCGTTTCGACCCGAATCCGGCAGGCAAAGGGAAAATCCTTGAAGTTGACATTATTGCCAAACGGCAGGGCCGGCAGACAGAGGACCCGTCCCCCATCCGCATTGGCTCGCCTAACCGCCTCCCGGCTATACCGATTGGCGATGGTCGTATCCGTCCCATAGGGCAGATGCGGGCCGTGGGGCTCCGTGGAGCCGAAAGGAATCACCATGACCTCGGGATGAAAAGATTCCACCTCAGGAACGGTCATGGTTTCGAGCAGGCCAGGTTCAGAGGGAAGCGGCGGATGAGAGGCAGATGAGAAAACCGGGTTCATAAGGACAGAATATGAGCCCCTGATGTTGACAGGGGCTTACGCAGGCTAGCGTGCCTGTCTCTGACCGCAAGAACGGAGGCGATGTGACACAAACACCCGACGGTTTTTGAGATGAGATTCGGATTGGCAACTCAAAGGATCGCAACGCAAATCCTCTCACCGGTCTCGCTGTCGGCGGCGTCCCGTGCCGCGAGGGCGGCGGCGGTGATATCGAGACATCCAGCCGTGGAAATCATGGTGCTAGTTTCTCCCAAAGCAGAGTTGACGATATCCTTGGCACTCCGCCAGTCATTTGAAAGAGCATAGAAGCATAATCCTCCATTTCCTCATATTCCGGATGGCAGCAGTTGCCCTGCACGGCGGTGACGGATTCATACTGCAACCCGGTACACCAGGCAGCGTAATCGATGGCATGCACGGCCACCCATGGGATAATGCCGCCGAACAATTTCCGGGCTTTGTAAAAATCAGGCCGTTTTTTGCCAAACTTATACGTCTTCTGCGCCTGGATAGAGGCCACTTCGCCGATGATTCCTGAACGAATGCATTCCCGTGCCTTCGTAAAGACGGCTTCCCACCGCATAACGAACTCGCCGATGATCCGACGCTCGCCCGAGACTGTGAGCTTGTGCAACTGACTCAATGTCTCGCGATCCGTGGCAAGGGGTTTTTCGCATACGAAGTCAAACCCCTGCTCCAAGGCCAGAATGGCGAGGCGCCCGTTGTGTCCATAGACGGACCCGATGCAAACGACATCGGGCTGGAAATCGCCAAGAAGAGCAGTCATCGGCCCAGTCGGCCCGTTGCCGATGAACGAGGGCCTCCGCCCAGCGGGTCGGGGCGCGGTCCCAGAACAGGTCGTGCCGGCAAGAAACGCCGTCAGTTCCGTCAGTCACCCTCAGTTCTACAGAAGCTCGAGGCGGGCCATCCCCAGACAGGACTCGCCCGCCGCGGAATAATAGAGATAAAACTCCCCATCCTCTTCGAAGACAAATGGCGCACGCAGTTGACGGAAGCTGATCATGACTCCGGCTTTCGATGGCTTGAGGGGAAATTCGATTCCCTCCCAGTCAAGTTCCGGCCGCATGAGATCGGTCCCGTCGGGGAATTCCCAATCATCGGAAGCCCCCTTCATCTCGACCGGCGAGACCAGAATCTGCTCCGGCATGTCCCCGATTCTGCTGTAAAAAACCCAAAGGATGTCGCCTTGCAGGAGGAGTCCGTAGTGTCCCACTTCGCCCTGATCGAACCGAACCCCGCGTCCGAAAACGCCGCCCCAAAAACTACCGTCTCCTCACAAAACGCCGTCGGGAAATGGGGCCTTTCGCCGTCGCTATTTTTCTCTCCGGGCTCCCTCCGCGAAAAATAGCGATTGCCCCCCTGGAAATCACCCTCTTGGATAATTGTCGCTGGACATAGCGATCCGGCGTTCGCGGCACACCTCACCGAAATGTGCGGGCGCCTCGATGCCTGGATGGAAAAAACCAATGACCCGATCCTTAATGGCCCCATTGCCATGTCTCGGCGGGCGAAGGCGCGCGAAGCATCCAGGCTAGGGAGAAACCAATCGAGCAAAAGTGACGGTTAGAACCTGCCATTCGTCGCACGACACGAGGCTGGGGCCCGCCCTCGGCTTGAACCCTTCGAATGGCAACCACGGCGGTCTGCCCCTTTCCCAATTTTACGAAAGAGTCTCTCCATGGACTGGCAAAAGCCCTCCGCCCAAGGATTTTGGCAAGCCGTGATTTCCGCGGCCGAGCACTATGTGGCGGCGTTCAGGAAATGGTCTCCGCCGGATGCTCGCGAGACTGAACTGGCACTTGCCCTGACGGGCTAGTTCGATGAGCGTTGATGATTTTCCGATGGCCGAGGATTACAGCCCGCTCGAGCATTCCTGGCTCAGCGAAGCCTGCGGGAATTCCGAGCGCGGCAAAGGCGGCCCGGTAGAGTCCTCCGAGGGCTCCCTCAGCAGCAACAACAATTTGCCCCGCAGCTTCATGGAGATGAGCGATCTCTCCACCGATGAGAAGTCCGCTCAGGTAGGCCAACCCGTCCGCCCCGGACGTCCCGTCCAAGAGACTTCCAGCACGGATTTTGAAGAGAGAAGCAGGCAGGCCAGGCGAGTGCGCGTCACGCAGGCCTTGGCCGTACTGGGCACAGGAGGGGTCCACATTTCCATCCTCCAGACACGGTCGAAGAGTAGGAGCGCAGCGCAGCGCCGCAAAAACCTCGCCCGTCATAAACGTGGTCAATCCCGTGATTTGCCCTTTTTTTAAGGTGATGTGTTTACTGTGGGTGCCGGGCAGGATCAGGGTGACCCTCTCGCTCAGGAAGAGCGATGGGTCCAATTCGGCCATGCCGATCACTTCCACCTCCTCACCCCGCATCACATCATTTTCGGAACGAACCCCCGAAACGAGGATGACCTCGAGACCCGCCGAACCCGATCCGGTGACGACCTGTATTTCCCCGGTCACGAGGCCGGAACCGTCGAGTGGCTGCGGCAAACCAGCATAGGGAAGCTCCTGCCAGCCCAGTCGGGAACTGGCCATGCCAGAGACAACACAATCATGCGGCATTATGCCAAACCGATCCCCGAGCTCCCTCGCAGCGCGTTTCAAAATTGAAGAATAAAGTTCCCTCCGTTTGGCTGCGTCGGGCTCGCGGGTTGCCAGCGAGCCAGCCCCATCGGCACTACTGATCGCCCCGAGCGCTGATCCATCCGCGGTTCGCACAAGCCGCACACGGCAGTTCGTGGTCCCCCAATCGCAGCTAAAAAAGCACTCGGTGTCTGTCATTTTTAAAATGGATACTGGAAGTCTCGGCAGATTCCGCAGGGTTGCACACAAAAAATTACGGTGTCGACATGTCATGGCGAACGTCCCGACATTCCCTATGAGCTCCGACAAATGACAAGATACCACTTGCTCTTCCTTGCGGGGATATTATTCCCGGGAACCGGCCTTTCGACTCCGCGCCTCACCCACGCGTGCGAATACGAAACCTCCCTCATCCTGGCGATTCGAGAGGACCTCGTCCGGCTTCGAACAGGCCGATACGCTCAATCCACTTTGCATACCAGCCTGTGCTTCCATCAGTGCGGGCAACTGCCGACGGCGGCTTCCCTTCCATTAAAAAGCCATAGCCGCAAACATGCAGTGCGGTCCGCAGCCTGCCCGGCGGTCAGACCTAACCTTCCCCCGCCACGGTTTTTCTTAAACCGCTTCAGAAGGGTCTTTTATTCCCCTTCGAAAAGATCGCTTTTGGGAGCATTTTTGGGAGCGTCGAGGCCGAGCTTGCGGTAGGCGCGAGGCATGGCGACCCGCCCCTGTGGGGAGCGTTTGATGTACCCCTGCATGATGAGGTAGGGTTCGTGGACCTCTTCGAGAGTGCCTGGTTCTTCGCCGATGGCCACGGCGAGGGAACTCAAACCGACCGGTCCTCCATCGAAGAGCGAAATCAGTCCCTCAATGATCCGTTTGTCCATCTCGTCAAATCCATCTTCATCGATCTCCAGCATCGTGAGCGCTTTGGCGGCGATCGGGCCGGTGATGAGACCTTTTTCCCGTACTTGGGCGTAGTCGCGCACCCAGCGCAGGAGATTATTGGCGATGCGGGGCGTGCCGCGCGAACGTTTGGCAATTTCGAGGGCTCCGTCGGATTCGATCGGAGCTCCCAGCAACCCCGCGCTGCGATCAACGATTTTTTGCAGATGGGCGGCGTCGTAATAATTGAGCCGGCAGTTCATGCCAAAGCGAGATCGGAGGGGGGCACTGATCATTCCCGCCCGGGTGGTGGCTCCGATGAGGGTGAAACGCGCCAGGTTCAGCCGCACGCTGCGAGCGCTGGGACCCTGATCGATGATGATATCGAGTTTGAAGTCCTCCATGGCCGGATAAAGGTATTCCTCGATGGCTGGCTGGAGGCGGTGAATCTCGTCGATGAAAAGCACGCCGCCGCGCTCGATGTTGGTGAGGAGTCCCGCCAGATCGCCGGCTTTCTCAATCATGGGACCGCTCGTCGTCTTCACTTCGGTGCCCATGGCATTGCCGACGATATAGGCCAAGGTCGTTTTGCCCAGGCCGGGCGGGCCGCTCAAAAGAATGTGCTGGAGGGCTTCGTCGCGTTGCTTGGCCGCTTCGACTAACAACTGGACGCGTTCGACCGTCTTTTCCTGCCCGGTGAATTCCTCGAAAAGCGGTGGCCGCAAGGACACCTCGAAATCGGGATCTGCCACCTCCTGGTCGGGAGGCTGAAAGTCAGAATCGGACGGGGAGGTCACGAGACGGGGGCCGGGATGCTGGGAATTTTCCGCTGAGGATCCACCTCAGCGTCATAATCGATTCCGGGGAGCCCGAAGCCGAAAAGACGGTGGAATTCCTGCCGGTACCCGGCAAAGTCCGCCAGCGCGTCGAGGTTTTCGGTCGTCACTTCGTTCCAAACCTTAGCGACCTCGGCCTGCACGTCGGCGCGCATTTCCCAGTCGTCAATGCGGACGCGTCCCTTGTCGTCGAGGGTCGGGCCATTGGAGGCATCGTAGTGGTCGGCAAAGAGGCGTTGGATTTGCTCGATGCAGCCTTCGTGCAGGCCCTTCGATTTCATCACCTTGTAGAGCAGGGAAATATAAAGCGGCACTACGGGAATGGCTGAACTCGCTTGGGTGACAAGGGCTTTGTTGACCGAAACCAAGGCGGTTTTGTCTCCGAAGCGGGTGTTCATATCCTCGGCTGTTTTTTCCAGATGGAGTTTCGCCCGGCCAATCGTGCCGTCGGTGTAGATCGCCCAAGTCACTTCGGGGCCAATGTAATTGTAGGCGACGGTTTTAAAACCTTCCGCCAGCACGCCTGCGTCGGCGAGGGCATCGATCCACAGCTTCCAATCCTCGCCGCCCATGACCCTGACCGTTTGAGCGATCTCGTCCTCGTTGGCGGGTTCGATCGTGACCGACTCGATTTCCTTCTTGTCGGTATTGAGGTTCTTGTTGGTGAAGGTCTCTCCTGTCGGCTTGAGGCAGGACTTGTAAATCTCGCCCGTATCGGGATCCACCCGGCGGGGGGAGGCAAGGCTATAGACGATCATATCGATCTGGCCGAGATCGGCCTGGATGGCGGCGATGACCAATTTTTTCATCTCATGGGAAAAGGCGTCGCCATTGAAACTCTTGGCATACAGTCCGGCGGCGGCGGCGGCTTCTTCGAAGGCGGCCGAATTGTACCAACCGGCGGAGGCGGATTTCTTCTCCGTGGGTTCTTTCTCAAAAAAGACTCCGAGGGTTGCCGCGCCGCCGCCGAAGGCAGGCACGATGCGGGAAGCCAATCCGTAGCCGGTGGATGCTCCCACCACGAGGACCCGTTTGGGCGGGTTCTTCAAGGGGGGCTGGGCTTGGACGTAGTCAATTTGCTGCTGAACATGGGCGGCACATCCCTCCGGGTGAGAGGTTGTGCAAATGAAACCACGGATCTTTGGGGTAATTATCATGGGTAGAGGGCGCTAAAATGCTGAAAAGCGGAAACACTGAAAAGCTAAAAGAAAATTGCAGGGAAATCCCGGGCGTGATTAGAAGTGGAAATGGCGGGGTTGGGGCATCCTGCCCGCAGAGGGACCTTATTTCTTGGAGGCGACACATTCAGGGAGACCGGTTGCATTTTGCGCTTGCCCTCAGAGGTGGGTTTTGAGAATGATTGGGTAACTCGTCCAAAGTGACGGCTCAGATTTCCGAACGATTGAAAAAACCAGAATCCATCCGTGAGAATTGACTCATGCAGCGCATGAGCTGTTCATTTTCGCGTTTATTGTTCGGCAGGCGGTGTCACTCATGACATTCGTCACCCACTACGCTATGCAAAGTCCATCCGGGAGGTCCTATTAACATCAGAGATATTCGTATCAACGAACGCATCCGCGCCAGAGAGGTGCGGGTGATCAACAGTGTCACCAACGAGCAGTTGGGGGTGATGCAAGTGGGCCTGGCTTTGAAGCATGCCCGAGCTTTGGGGCTGGACTTGATCGAAGTGGCTCCCAAGGCGCAGCCACCGGTCTGCCGGATCGTGGATTTTGGAAAGTTTCGCTACGACCTCTCCAAGCAGGAGAAGGAAAATAAGAACACCGCCGGTCGGGTCAAGGAAGTCAAATTCCGGGTCAACATTGACCAGCACGACTATGTCACCAAGATGCGGCGGGCAGAGGCCTTCCTTGATGCGGGGAACAAATTAAAGATTCATTTGCAATTCCGCGGTCGGGAAATGGCCCACCAAAATTTGGGTATGGATGTGGTTCATCGGGTCCGGGAAGACCTGGCGACGATGGGACATGTCGATATGATGCCGAAATTAGTCGGTCGGGCGATCGGAATGACGCTTTCGCCGCTTCCGGCCGAGAAGCGCAAGCGCAAGTTCAGTAAGGCAGGAGACGTCACCCCGGAGGAACCGGTGGAGGCGGAGGCTGACGATTAAGCGACACCTTCTGCTTTTCGATATTGACGGGACCCTCATCGTTTCAGGCGGTGCGGGGGAAGGTGCGATATGCGATGCCATGCAGGCCCGTTTCGGGGTCGATGAAGACCTCGAAGGAATCACCCTCGCCGGTGCCACCGACGCGCTCATTGCCCGCCTCCTCCTGGAGAAGCATGATCTTCCGGTCACGCCGGAAAATGTCACCGGGCTAATGGACGCCTATTTGTCGGCCTTGCCGGGGCGGTTGCCCCGCCATGAGGGCCGCTTGCTTCCGGGCATCGTGGCTTTGCTCGATCGCCTCAAAGCCCGAGAAGATTGCGTAGTCGCCTTGCTCACCGGCAACCTCGTTCGCGGAGCCGAGTTGAAGTTGGCCCACTTCGGGGTCTGGGATTATTTTGAATTTGGAGCCTTTGCGGACGACCACCATGACCGCAACGAATTGGGCGGATTTGCCCGCAGCCGGGCGAAGGAAAAACATGGCCAGGAGTTCGCGCCCGCCGACGTCGTGGTCATTGGAGACACCCCCCGCGATATCGAATGCGGCCGCGTCATCGGGGCCCGCACGGTGGCCATTGCTACCGGAGTTTATTCCCGGGCCGAACTCCAGGCGTACGCGCCGGATCTTTTGTTTGATGATCTTTCTGATACCTCCGCGGTGGTGGCTGCGTTGGTGGGAGAGGTTTTGAAAAGCTAAAAGCGCTTATTGGGGAGCGCGTGGTCCCCTTCTTTTGACACGCTGACTTCACTCCCTGTTAATCACATCTCTGGAGCGACAGAGGCGACGACCGCCTCGAGGACGTCGAGGGTGGCCGTGACGTTTTTTTTGATCGAATATTCTCCAGCGAGAGCCTGACAGCGGGCGGACGTTTCGGCGGCGGGATGTCCTCGCCAACGTTGAAGAGCCTTGGTCAGGGCCGGCACGTCGCCGGGTTCTACGATGCTGCCGTGTTCATTGGGAGTGAGGATTTCAGAAAATCCATTTGCAGTGGTGGTGACCACCGGAAGCCCGGCGGCGAGAGCCTCCAGGCAGGCATTGGAGAAGGGGTCGTAGATTGTGGGCAGGGTGAAGACATCGGCGGCCGCAAAGAGGGCGGAGAGGTCCGAGGTGGGGCCAAGGAAGCGCACGCGCGGCGAAGCATGGCGACCGGCCGGGCCGCGTCCAGCCACGAGAAGGATGGAGTTTTCCTCGAGGGCCTCCACCGCCTGGATGGCAAATCGGAGCCCCTTGCGTTCCCATCCGGTGCCGACAAACAAAACCACATAAGCATCCGGCGGAAGATCAAGCCGCGACCGGGCTTCGGCCCGGGAGACGGTGGGCAGAGCGGGGCCGATGCCATTGGGAACGACATGGATGCGTTCCCGGGGAAATTCCTGCCAACGGACAATCTCGTCGGCCACCATTTCGGAATTTGCGATGATGGCGTGGGCGGTTTGATAGACCTCACATTCGAGATGGAGGAGGGAGAGGTGTTTGGGATTGAGGACGCGAAGGAAGCGTTTCCAAGCGGGCTCGAACTGGGACCGGCGGTGCAGCCAGGCGGCATGGATCCCATCCCCGGCGCGGTGGACATGGCAGCCGGGCACCCGCTCGAGGCTGTATAAGATATCCACCTCAGGCCGGGCCGCCAGGACCGCGTCGGCAAACTTTTTTGGGGAACGTCCCGGAAGCCGGACGATGGCGTCGTTGGGCCAGCGATCAGCCGGCCAGTCTTCGGAGGTGATGAGGACAGGTTGGTGACCGCTCGCAACCAGTCCATGGGCAAGACGGAGGAGGTAGGATTCCGCTCCACCGCTGGCGGAAAATCCTCTGCGAACAAGCCCGATCTTCATCCGGGGAGTAGAAACGGACCGGAAGGGAATTGGCGAACCAATTTCTCGTCTTGCCGCTTGCCGCGGCTGCCAGCCTGTGACAGGGTTGCTTTATGAGCACCGTGGTTGAAGCTATTTATGAACGGGGCTGCCTTCGCCTTCTGAAGCCGCTTCCCCTAAAGGAGTATGCCCGAGTGAGTGTCTCCGTCGAATCCCGGCCTGTTGAATCCGACAGAGACGAATGGCTTGCGCAAAGCGAACGTTGTCTAAGGAAGGTTTGGGACAATGACGACGACGATGTTTACAATGAATTGCTCGCGACATGATATCGTTCTGCTGCCAATCCCCTTTACGGATTTGAGCAGTTCCAAAGTCCGCCCGGCCATTGTGATCGGGCATGGGACTTATCCGGGAGATCTTTTTGTCGTTCCCGTGAATTCGAAACTGGCCAATTCAGACGTTCTGCTCAAAGATTGGTCAGCGGCCGGATTGAATGTGCCCAGCGGCATCAAAGGCCAGATCTGCACGGTTGAAGATCTTCTGGTGCGAAAGATCACGGGCAGCATTTCATCCGGCGATGCCGACGAGCTCTCCCTGCACCTGCGCTCTTGGCTGGGTTTGTAGCCGCACAAACGCCCAAGGAGTTAGTCAGTCATTTTGTATCGTCTGAGAGCACTTCATGGATGCGTTCCGTAGTCAACTGAGGAGCATCAGCCGCCGCCCCGATGATGACCCGGCCAGGCTGCAACGGATCGGGCGAAGTCCGAACGGCCAAGCTTTCAAATTGGTCCGGCGAGCCGCCGGACCATGCACGCGGTCCCCGTGCGGTCCCCGGACAAAATATTGCAACCGAGAATCTTGCGCAAAGTGTTTTAATTTTTTTTAATGTGATTGCCGTGTTGCCGCCCCTTCGGGATTTCTGGAAATCTTTTCCTGAGCATGGCAGGATGCTGGCTTCCTGAATTTCTGTGACTGTTTCTTCCCATCCTGACCTTTCCTCTGCTGAGCCTTCGCCGCTTCCGCGGTCGGTACTCTTTGCCATCAATGCCCGGATTGGGGGCTATGGACTCGACCTCAATGCCATCGAGGCGTTGAAGTTGTCATCGGGCGGTGGCTTCCTCGGACAGGCCTTCGGCTATGCTAATCGCCAAAATGTGGTTCCGGCCGATCGGATCACCTCGCTGCGCTGGCATCCGGTCCGCTTGCTCTCATTTCTTTCCCCGCCCTTTTATTACGATGCTAAGAAAAAGTATGTCGATGGGGTGGCGGCACGAGCCTTGGCGACCGGGAAGTATGATTTTTTTCATGGTTGGGCTGGCAATTCGGTGCGGTGTCTGCGGGTGGCGAACCGCCTGGGACTTCCCTCGGTGATAGAGATTCCCACCTGGCATCGCGACAAGGGCAAACGCAAGCCGCGCGAAAAAATCGAACTGTCCCGTCATGCCCGCAATGCGAAGTTTCCGGAGACCCTCTTTAAAAGCCTCTTGGTTAGTCGGCAGGACAGTTTGGAAGAATACGATCTCGTTGATTTGTTGCTCGTACCTTCGAAATGCTCGGCCCGGACCTTCACCGCCGCCGGGATCTCCGAGGAGAAACTTTGTATGATGGGTGCCGGGGTCGATACGAAGCTCTTTCAGTCGGAGGATCCCAGCAACCTTCCGATGAAGTTCAGCGCCGAGCGGCCGTTGCGGGCGATTTTTTGCGGGGCCTTGATCAAACGCAAAGGGGCCCACGTGCTCCTCGAAGCTTGGCACCGTCTGGCGCTTCCCCATGCGGAATTGACCCTTCTGGGCGCGGTGCATGAGGAGATTCGCCCGGCCTTGGAGGCCTTCGGTGGATCGTCGGTCAAGGTCCAAGGATTCACCCGGGATGTGCCGGGACTCCTTCGGCAGGCGGATGTCCATCTCTTTCCCTCCGAATGCGAGGGGAGCGCCAAAACCGTGTACGAGGCCTGCGCGGCCGGGTTGGCTCAGGTGACGACTTTCGAATCTGGAGACGTGGTCCAAGATGGTCTCAATGGTCTGATTGTCGCCTGCAATGATGTGGAGGCTCTCATGGCCGCAGTGCAGAAACTCTATGACGATCCCGCCTTAGTGCGAAAATTCCGTCTCGCGGCCCGCCATCGGGCGGAAAATGAGCTGACCTGGGATCACTTTCGCGAACGTTTGGCGGCCGCGTATCGACGGGCGGGCGAAAGGCGGCGCGCGCGGTGAAAATTCTCCTTCTCCAGTTGAAGCGGATTGGAGATTTGATCCTGACCACTCCGGCCATTCATTGTTTGCGTGAAGCCTATCCCAAGGCTCATTTGACCCTGGTGGTGGACGCCTCCTGCCGAGGTTTGGTCGAAGCGGTCTCTGTCGATGAGGTTTGGGTTCACGATAAAAAGGCAGGCTGGGGCGGGTGTTTGGGCAGGGGACCCAATGCCTGGATAACGTGGGACCTGCCGCGGTTTCGAGGCGACGCCTGTTTGGATTTCACCGGCACCGATCGGTCGGCTTGGCTGGCCCTGGCGTCCCGGAGTCAGAAGAAAATCTCCTTTGCCCGCTTTCAGAAAAAAGTTGCCCGACGGTTCGTCTTCACGGATTTTGTCGACTCTTCGGTCCGCGAGCGTCACACCGCCGATCATTACACTGATTTGCTTCGGCCGCTTGGCATCGTCCGGGATGGCGAGCCCCTCGATTTGCGGATCCCAGATCCGGCGACGCAAAAAGTTCGCGATCTCCTCCAGGCCGGTGGAGTGCAGGGGGCCTTTGTGGTCGTACATGCCGGGACGGCCCGGGAAGAAAAATATTGGCGCCCGGAACGCTGGGCGAGCGTGATGACTGAATTGGCTGCCGCCGGTCAGCAAATCGTTTTGACCGGTTCCCGCGACCCGGAGGAACAGGCGCATTTGCAGGCGATCAAAAAAGCGTTCTCAGGCCCCTGCCTGGATCTCTCCGGGAAAACCAATTTGGTCGAACTGGCCGCCGTCGTGCGCGGGGCGGCTTTGTTTTGCGGAGTGGATACGGCGGCCATGCACTTGGCAGAGGCAATGGGGACGCCCATCGTGGCGCTTTTTGGACCGACCAACCCCTTTCATTGGCGGCCTCGGAATGCGGGAGCCATCATCTTGCGGGCCGAGACCAAAGAGCCCTTCACCCCAGGCCAAAAAGGCGGGCCCATGGAGGCTATCTCCGTCGAAGCGGTGTTGGAAGCGGTGCGGAAATTGAAAAATTGACATAAAAGCATAAAAGCATAAGGTTGTTCTCATGAGAACAACGATCGACCTTCCTGATCCTCTCTTCCGCGAGGTTAAAGCCACTGCGGCCGTTCAAGGTCTCAAGCTGAAGGATTTTGTGGCCAACTCTCTTCGCTCCGCACTCTTGCAGCGGAGTCAGGAGGCGGAAGAATCCTTCACGCCTCAAGCCGCGCACCGTCGCCTGATGGAAGCGCACTTCCAGGCTATGACGAGAAACCGTCAGCAAACGGGTCCGGTGGGGACCTTTGATCGGGAAGAACTTCACGACCGTCGTGCTTGAACTGGCTTTTTTTGACAGCAATATCTTTCTCTACGCCTACTCGAGTGATCCGGCGGATGTGACGAAAGGAGCCAGTGCCCGCGAACTTCTCTCCCGCTTTCTTCCCTGTCTCTCCTCCCAGGTCCTCCAGGAATTCATTGCGGCCTCCTTGCGGAAATCCCAACTTGGGATCACTGAAGAAAAGATCGATATCTTCCTTGAAGTCACCGGTAGCTTTCCCTTTCAGCCGCTTAACCGGGATCTGATCCTGGAGGCCACCCGACTTCGGCGCCAATTCTCTTTCTCCCACTGGGACAGCACGATTATTGCCGCCGCTCATGCCAGCGGATGTAGCAAATTATATTCTGAGGACCTTCAAGACGGATTCATCCTTGATCACCTCACTATCGTGAATCCTTTTCTCTGAAATCGGGGCGGAGAGCGGCTACGGAAGTACCTCCAGCTCGACCATCACTCGGAATCTGCAGGGCGGTTGTAGCAAACGTCCTCCAATTGGCCCGCGACTCGCCGCCCGCCACCTCTCACTCTTCACTTTGAAAGCCTGGCCGGTCGAGCTCCGCCTGATCCGTTGCCGCACTCGCAAGCAGCGCGTCCGGGATCTTTTTTTCCGCTCGGGCTCCGAGTTTTTCCAACTCAGTCACCCTGCGGACGAGATTCCCCCGGCCGGTGCTGAGGCGGGAGAGGGCTTGATCGTAGGAGGATTTGGCCTGGTCGAGGCGTTGGCCGATTTCCTGCAAGGTGGTGACAAAATTAACAAAGTGGTCATGAAGCTTGCCGGCCTGCCGCGCGATTTCGAGGACGTTGAGGGTTTGTTTATGGCGACGCCAGACGCTCTCGATGGCCCGGAGGGTGATGAGGAGGGTGGAGGAGGAGACCAGAACGACATTCTTATCGAAGGCATCAGAAAAGAGATTGGGATCCTCTTGGAGGGCGAGATGGAGGGCGGGTTCGACCGGGACGAACATGAGGACAAAGTCGGGGGACTGCAATTCGGGCAGGCCGGGGTAGTCCTTGCCGGAGAGTTGCTCGATATGCCGGCGGGTGGAGAGGCTGTGTTCGCGGAGGGCGGTGTTTTTTTCCGCTTCCGAACCGGCATTGACGAACCGTTCGTAGGCCACGAGGGAGAGTTTGGCATCAATGATAAGGTGCTTGTCGTCCGGGAGGTGGATGACCACGTCGGGAAGGAAAAGAGCCCCCTCCTCGTTGCGGAAACTGGTTTGGGTTTCGTATTCGATGCCTTTTTGGAGCCCGGATTTTTCTAAAATGCGTTCCAAAATCAACTCCCCCCAGGCGCCCCGGGTTTTCGACTCGCCCTTGAGAGCACGGGTCAGCGAGCTGGCTTCGTCGCTCATTTTCCGGTTGAGTTCCTTGAGTTGCTGTAGTTGCTCGCGAAGGGCCGCGGTGTTTTTCGTATCCTCAGTGTGGATGGTTTCGACCCGGTTTTTAAATTCGCCCAGCCGCGCTTGCAGTGGGTCCAGCAGGGTCGCGAGGTGGTTGTGGTTTTGGGTCAGGAATTGTTGGCTTTTTTCCTCCAGAATCCGATTGGCCAGGTTTTCGAACTCGGTCTGAAATTGCTTTTGCATCTCTTGGAGGCGGCGGGATTCCTCCTCCAGACGTTGGCGAAGGTGGTGGACATCCGCTTCAGCGGTGGCGAGTCGAGTCGTCAGGGCATAGCTCTTCTCACGCTCGGATTCGAGGGCGGAACGGGCGTCCTCGCGTTCCGCTGAGAATTGTTCCGCCCGGCTGACTTGGACGGCGGAATCGGAATGGGCCGCAGAAAGGCGGCGCTCTGCCCACCATTGGACCCCCAGGGCTCCCAGCAACAATCCCAGGAGGACGCCTCCAATGCCAATGGCTAATTCGATCATGGGGGCAATTCTTTGCCGGGCCCTAGTCAGTCACCGTGAGGTATTTGATCACCGTGGTGAGATAGACCGGCTCGGGGTGTTTGTCCCGCCATTTGGTGATTTCGCGTTTTTCGAGGACATGGAATCCGAAGCGCTCCAACACTCGGGTGCCACGCCGGGACTCGAAGGTCACCATTTGCCCGAAGACGGCTTTTTCCCCGTGGGTCCGCAGATAATCAAAATAAGCATTCATCATCACATGCGTGCCGGCGAAGCTTTGCGCCTCGGGCAGCACATTGAAATGGAAATGGGCGGTGCGGCGGGGGGCCGCCGGCACTTCCTTCCAGGAATTGCGCAGGATCCACTGGATAAATTCGCGGGTGGCGGGGTTGTAGCGCCGATAGCGCCACATGCCGATGGCGAAGAGGCGGAGGTTTTGAAAAAAACTGTGAAACTGTTGCCGGGTCGGTTTGCGGGATCCGAGGAGATAGCCTTTGACGACGCCGTCCTGAGAAAGGACGAAACTCGATTCGGGTTCGGCGTCCGTGTAGTAGCTGGTCAGATAGTCGGCGAAGAGTTCGCGGTCTTCGAAAACCGGATCCACCGGCTTGCCGAGGAATCCGGTGAGACAACACAACGTCCTCACCGCCTCGCGATCACGAGGTTCGTAGGGACGGACAGTTATTCCAGGAGGCAGGGCCACGCGGGAAGTTAAGAGGATTGAGCACCTCGGGTAAACTGAAAAGAAGGAGTCTTGCCGAACGCCTCGCATCGGGCGACAATCCTGTCATGAAAATTGCCTCGCTCCTCGCCTTGATTTTTCTCGTTGGCGGACTCACCTCCTGCACCACCTTGCGAAAGCTGGGATCCGGGGGCGAAGAGCAAATGCTCTCCGCCGCGGGTTTTGAGATCCGGGTGGCGGATACGGCCCAGAAACGCCAATCCCTGGCCGAAGAAGTGCCTTACAAAATGCAAATGCACACGCGCGGAGCTCAAGTGCTGTACACCTACGCCAATCCGGAAAAGAACATCGTGTACGTTGGTGGACAGAAGGAATACCAAGCCTATCAGAAAATGGCCGTGCAGCAGAATATCGCCAACCAAATGCAAAGTGCCGCCGCCCAGCAACAAATGACAGCGGCAGAGTGGGGCTATTGGGGCCCGGGCACCTTTGGCGGGATTCCGAACCGGGTCTGGTAAGGGGCCAAATTTGTGGCGGGGCATGGTAAGAAGACGATAGTTTTTCGGGCGACGTTTTCTGACGCGCGGTTCGCAACGTCTGGCGCGGTGAGGAATAAGGTCAGAGGCGTGGAGAGGGTGCGGAATTATTGTGACCGGACGTGCGCTGAATTGCTTTTTCCCGGGATTGCGTCATAACGCGTCTTCTGCCATCCTCAAATAACTGTCCTCCTGTGAACGTCCCTGATCTTCGTGAAATTTTACAATACGTGCCTCGGTTCCGGGGACGTGTGTTTGTGGTGGCGATTGATGGTGAGGTGGCCGCCTCTGATAATTTTGCCAATATCCTCCTGGATTTGGCCGTTTTGCGGTCCCTCAGCGTCCAGGTCGTTTTGGTGCATGGGGCCAGTTACCAAATTGCGCGTTTGGGAGCGGAACAAAACGTGCCCCTGAGCAATACGGACGGTTCAGGGGTGACGGATGAGGCGACCTTGCAGGTTTCCATCAATGCTGCCATCCGGTTGACCAATGCCATTATGGAGGGGCTTTCGGCCGTGGATCTCCGGGCGGGTTATCTCAATGCCCTCGTGGCCCATCCGGCGGGGATTCTCGGAGGGAGGGATCATCAAAGCACGGGCCGGGTCGAACGCATCGACACCCAGGCGATCAATCTTCTTTTGAACGACGGGATCATTCCGATCATCCCTCCCCTGGGTTTTGATGGGGAGGGGCGCACTTATCGGGTCAATTCTGATGAGGCTGCCGTGGAAATTGCCGCCCAACTCTCGGCTGCCAAGATTATCTACTTGATGCCGGGACCAGTCGATCTGCCGAAACACCTGTCCGTGCCTGAAGCGAAGGATTGGATTAAAAAATCCCGTCAAGACCTGGCCCCGACGCAGACTTCAAAACTCAATTGTGCAGCCCGCGCCTGCCTGCGGGGGGTGCCCCGTGTGCATTTGCTCGACGGCGGGGTCAATGAGGCCCTCCTGACCGAGATTTTCAGTCACGAAGGATTTGGCACCATGGTTTATTCCAACGAATACCAGCAGATCCGGAGGATTTTCAAAAAAGACGTCCGGGCGGTCATGCGGCTGATTCGGCAATCCGTCCAAGATGCCGAATTGATCCGGCGGACCCGGGCTGAAATTGTTGATCAATTGGACGACTACTGGCTGCTCGAAGTCGATCGGACTCCGGTCGCTTGCGTGGCCCTGCATGTCTATGCGGAAGATGCTTCCGGCGAACTCGCCTGTCTCCACGTCAGCCAAACCCATGAGAACCAGGGCTACGGCAGCAAGCTGATGGCCTTTATCGAGAACCTGGCCCGGGAGAAAAAACTCAAGCGGCTCTTTGCTCTCTCGACCCAAGCCTTCAATTATCTTCAACAAAAAGGCGGTTTCGTCGAAGTCTCGCCGACTGAGTTGCCGCCGGCGCGCCGGGTGCGCTACCAGGCCAGTGGGCGCAACTCCAAGGTTCTAGCCAAGCAGCTTTCGAACTGATTAATGGAAGTCCACGCCTACTTTCTTTGGATTGATTGGGTCATCCTTGGCGGCTATTTGCTTCTGACCACTTGGATCGGGCATCGTCTCCGGGGGCCGCAGTCCACGATTAAGGATTTCTTTCTCGCAGGACGTTCGCTCCCTTGGCCGGCGGTCTGCGGGTCGATCGTGGCGACGGAAATCAGTGCCCTGACCTTCGTCGGCGTGCCGGGAATGATCTTTGCGGCGGGCGGGGATTTTACCTACCTCCAATGGGGGATCGGCTCGATCATCGCCCGGGTCATCGTAGGGGTGTTTTTTGTCCGGGTCTTCTACGAGAAAGAGATCTTCAGCCCGTACGACTATATGGAGAGCCGTTTGGGCAAGGGGGCGCGGTCTTTGACCACGATGTTGTTTTTTCTCGGTTCCATCCTTGGGCAAAGCGTTCGGCTTTTGGTCACCGCCTTGATCCTCCGGACCGTGACCGGATTGTCCTTCGAGCTTTGCATTGTCTTGATCGGCCTCTTCGCCGTCGGCTGGACCTTGATGGGCGGCATGACCACGGTCATCTGGACCGACGTGATTCAGTTTGGCGTTTTTCTGGCCTCGGCGGCGTTGGCCGTCGTCGTCTTGCTTTTTCAGATCAATGGGGGGTTGCCGGCCTTCTGGCAGACGGCGGCCGAGGCAGGCAAGCTGACGGTGTGGAATTTGAGCACCGACCCCGATGTCCAATTCACCTTATGGGTTGGGCTCTTGGCGATGCCGTTTCAAAATCTGGCGGCCTTTGGCACCGATCAACTCAATGCCCAGCGGATGTTTTGTTGCCGCAATGCCCCCGATGCCACCAAGGCCATCATCGGCAGCAGCATTTCCATGGTCATCACCTTCATCATGTTGATCGTGGGCGCGGCCTTGTATGTTTTCTATACCCAGAATCCTCCCGGCCCGGGGGAGGCCGCCCTCTTCCTCGAAGATTCGGATTCGGTCTTTCCCGTTTGGATTACGACTCAACTTCCGCCGGGGCTGACCGGTCTGATCCTCGCCGGGGCTTTTGCGGCCGCGATTTCCAGTCTCGATTCCGCCCTCGCGGCCCTGGCCCAAACGTCTCTCTCCCTGATCCATTCCAAGGAGGGGCTCGAGGCGGCCAACCAATCCCGGATGCTACGACAGTCACGTATGGCCGTGGTGGTTTGGGGGCTCGCTCTGGTCCTTTGCGCTATCGGTCTCCAATTCATCCGCGGCGAACTCGACCTTATCAGCCTCGCTTTTGGCATGGTGGCCTACACCTATGGACCCTTGTTGGGCGCCTTTCTTCTCGCCCTGAGTCCCCTCCGTCGCAATATCCGTGGCATTTGGATCGGAGCCATCCTTTCCATTCTCCTCACCCTTTATATTCGTCCCGATCTCTACAATTTACTTGCCTCGATGGGGGCCTTTTCTCAGGAAACTGCCGACGCGCTGCGTCCGAAACTGAGTTTCGCCTGGCTCTATCCGATCACTTGTTTGCTCACTTTCGGCTGCGGAGTGCTCTTCGGCAAGAAAACCGAATCTGAGTCCTGATCGACGGCATCGCCCGCAAAGTTTGGCCCCATCGGGGTCTCCGAGTCCGTCAAGCAAAAATCCGAATTTTTCCGACAAAAAAATTGTGACAATTTCGCCATTTAAGCTTGAGCGAAATGGCCGGGAATTCCATCCTGCCGCCGCTTGCGGCACCCGAGGAAAAGCCGCCTGTGAATAACTTGTGAAGATGATCGACGCCCCCAAATCAAACTTTGACTCCGCCGGAGCGCACGACCGGCTTCTGTTTCGAGAACGGGAAGAAGAGAATTGGGAATTGATCTTTTTAAGTATCGCTTAATTGCCTCAAGGTAAGCATTTTAAATGAATAAATTTTATATTGGTTCGCAAAAAGTCTTGGCGGAATGCAGTCGCTCGGCTCTTCTCATCCGGACGCATTCCGGGGCCCTCATGACCTCCCAACCCGCCGGAGCCTGCGTGGATAACTACCTATGATTTCAAAGTCCGAACAGATATGGAATGCGGTTTCCGAGTTGATTCGGCAGCGGATCAGCGTGGATGGATTTGAACGCTGGTTTCAAGGAGTCGATGTCGTCTCCGATGATGGGGCCAAATTGGTTCTTGGCGTCCCCAATCCCATTCACCAGTTTTTTATCGAAAGCAACTATTTGCCCTTGGTTCAAAATGCGGTCAATGAGGTGCTGGGCTGTCCGCGCAAGGTCCAGTTTGTGGCCGTTGGCAGCGAAGAAGCCGAATCAACCTCGGCGGAGAGTGCGGCCCGCGCGGCCGAACCTGAACCCGCGCCCAAAAAGAGCCGGCCGGTGGCGGCCGCGGCCGGGTCGGGAATGAACCTGCGCAATACGTTCGACACCTTTGTGGTGGGGGCCAATAGCCAATTTGCCCACGGCGCCGCTTGGGCGATCGCCAAGGCTCCAGCCAAAACCTATAATCCGTTTTTCGTCTATGGCGGCAGCGGATTGGGCAAGACCCACCTTCTGCAAGCGATCGGCCATCATGTCCTCAATACGGCCAAGCCAGGCAAGGTCGTCTATCTTTCCAGCGAGCAGTTCACCAACGAGTTTATCGATGCGATCCAAAACGGCACCTTGGTCAAATTTCGTCGCAAATACCGATCCGCAGATGTCTTGATGATCGACGACATCCAGTTCCTCGGTGGCAAAGAGCGTTCTCAAGAAGAATTTTTCCACACCTTCAATGCCCTTCACGACGGGCACAAACAAATCGTTCTCTCCAGTGACCGTCCTGCGAGCGAAATTGAAAAACTCGAGCAACGTCTTGTTTCCCGCTTCGAGTGGGGGATGACGGCTGAGTTGCAGCCGCCGGATGTCGAGACCCGGATCGCCATTCTCAACAAGAAGGCCGAGAGCCTCAGTATTACCCTTGAACCTTGGGTGATCCAGTTTTTGGCCGATCGGATCCGCAACAATGTCCGCCGCCTCGAAGGGGCCCTCATGCGGGTGGCCTCGTACAAATCCCTCAGCGATCGGGAAATTTCCCAAGACGTGATCGAGAATCTCCTCCGCGACATTTTCCAGGAACAGGCCCGCAAAGCGGTTACGATTGAACAAATTCAACGCAAGGTGGCCGAGCATTTCGACGTGCGGCTTGCCGACATGACGAGCAAACGGCGCCCGGCCAATATCGCTTTTCCCCGCCAGATCGCGATGTACTTTTCGCGCGAACTCACCCGGACCTCGCTCAGCGACATCGGAGATGCTTTCGGAGGCAAGGATCATGGGACCGTCATTCACGCCTGCAAACTGGTGAAACGCCGCCTCGCCGAAGACGAACAAACCCGTCACGTCGTTCGGATGCTGGATACCCAGTTGCAACGATAACCGGATTTTCCTGTCGAAATTTCTACCGACCTGCACCGAACCCATCCTCTGAAGTCAACGATCTTGATCGACAAAGGATTGACTTCGCCCCGACGGGTCAATAATTAAGGTCCTCTAATCCATGAAGTTTGCTGTCACCAAAGAAGCGCTCCTCGACGGTCTGCAACGCATTCAAAACGTTGTCAGCACTCGCTCGACTCTGCCAGTTCTAACCAACGCCCTGCTTGAGACCACCGAGTCCGGGCTCAGGCTCACTACCACTGACCTTGAAGTCGCCATTCGTTGCGAGATCGAGGCCAAGGTGGAAAAGCCCGGGGCGACCACCCTGCCGGCCCGCCGTCTCGCTGCCATCGTGCGGGAGTTGCCGGCCTCCGAGATCACGGTCGAGACCGACGCGAAAAATATTTCCACTTTGCGCTGTGGGGCGAGTTTTTTCAAAATCTACGGCTTGGCCAAAGACGAATTTCCCGCCTTTCCTTCATTTCAGGAGGCCAAGTCCTATACGATGAAGCAAGCGGAGTTGAAGGACGGCCTGCGCAAGACCTCCTACGGCATCTCCATTGACGAAACCCGCTATGTGCTCAATGGCATCTTGTTTTCGCTTAAAGAAAACAAAATGACCTTGGTCGCCACTGATGGCCGTCGCTTGGCCCTCTTCGATAGCGATTTGGAATTTCCCAAGAGTCACGAGCGCGATTTTATTGTTCCGACCAAAGCGGTGACGGAATTGCAACGGCTTCTCAGCGACGAGGGCGAAGTGCAAATTTCCGCTGCGGAAAACCTCGTCGCCTTCGCACTCAATGGCTCGCAGTTGGTGACGAAATTGGTCGAAGGCAATTACCCCAACTATCGCCAGGTCATCCCCGGCGAGGCCAAGGAGCGGGTCACCCTTGAGCGGGAAGCCTTCCTCGCCAGTGTTAAACGCGTCGCCCTCCTCAGCAATGACAAGACGAGTTCGGTCCGCCTGAGCTTTTCCAAAAACAATCTCGATATTGCGGCCAATACGCCCGAGGTCGGCGAAGCCAGCGAATCCCTCGCTGTCGCCTACCGCGGACGCGATATCTCGATCGCCTTCAATCCGGAATTCCTCATGGATCCTCTCCGGAATCTCCCCGACGACGAAATTCACATCGAACTGATCGACGAAATGAGCCCTGGGGTGATCAAAATCAACACTCCCTTCCTCTACGTCATCATGCCGATGCGGGTGTCGGTCTGATCGGGAGTCGAAAGAATTAAGTTTTAAGCTGGCGGCCCGGCGGAACTTAAAACTGAACTCCTAAAACCTAAAATTCCATGAGCACGCTCTGGGGGATCGACCTCGGTGGCACCAAAATCGAAGGTGCCATTCTTGATCCGGAAAATTCTGATCGGGCGGTCCAGCGCCTGCGAGTTCCCACCGGGGGTGACCAAGGTTACGAGCACATTCTTTCCCAGATCGAGCATTTGATTGTCGAACTGGAATCCGTTTCCGGCACCCGGCGCCCCTCCGTCCTGGGGATCGGCACTCCTGGCGCCACCGAGCCGGCCACCGGGACGCTGAAAAACTCCAACACGGTTTGCCTCAATGGCCGTTCCTTGCGCGACGATCTCGCGGCACGTCTGAACATAGAAATCCGTCTGGCCAACGACGCCAATTGTTTTGCCCTCGCCGAGGCGACCCTTGGGGCCGCCAAAGGCGCGCGGGTGGTCATGGGACTAATTTTGGGAACAGGGGTTGGAGGTGGGATCGTCATTGACGGGCGTGTGCTCGAAGGGCTTCACGGAATTGCCGGAGAATGGGGGCACAACCCGCTCAGCGGCGAGACCACCCCTTGCTATTGCGGGCAATCCGGTTGCGTTGAAACCGTCCTGGCCGGACCGTCCCTCGAGCGCTTTTACCGTGAACAAACCGGAGAGACCGTGCCACTCCCGGAAATTGTCCAGCGAGCCCAGGTCGGGGATTCTCAGGCGGAAGCGACCCTCATCCGGCTGCGGGAAAAATTCGGCGAAGCGCTGGCTGTGGTCCTCAATATTCTCGACCCCGAAGCGATTGTGATTGGGGGAGGAGTGGGCAATCTCGATCTTCTCTACGAGGAGAAAACCCGCGAGGCCCTGCTCCGACACACCTTTAATAGGGAAGTCCGCACTCGGATCCTCAAGCCTGCCTTGGGCGACAGCGCTGGGGTCTTCGGGGCCGCCATGCTGACGCAAGGTCTTTAGGAAACTTGGGAGGGAATGCCCGCAGGGCCTGCCGCCGTATGGTAGAGGCTGGGGGTATTCCGTCCGGCGGTTCCACGTATCCATAATGGCTGGGTCCCAATTGATATCTGACCCTGCGGGCTTGGTCGCGAAGGAAGCAATTTATGAAGAAAATAAAGGACAAATCCTTCACCCGGCGGGTGAGCGGTCCATTTGGTCTAAGCTCCTCTCTTTGCGCCCGTTGCGGCCTTTGCGTGAGGTTTTCTGCCGGATTGAGGCTCAAGCGGGGAAGTGGTGGTCACTCGCGAGGACTGGCCATCCGAATCAGGACTTCGTTCCGGCGGAGGAAGGTCGGCGTCCACGGAGGATCGTAGTAGGCGAAGGTCGGTTTTCCGTCTGGGGGAAGACCTTGGGTTTTGAGCCAGGACTGGAGATTGGCGACGGCCTTGCTTTCATTTTCTGCGTTCCGTCCGCCGCTGAAGCGCAAGACGGCAAATCTCGCTGCCGGCAGTCGGTTCAGACTTACGGATTTTCCCGTTGGCTGGGGGACTCCGCTTATGACCGTTTTTCCAGGCATGATAAAGCTCATGGTTCTTCCGCTTTTGGCCGAACCGATCAGGACGGGTGAGGTCATGGCAATCTTTTCCTCCTTTTCATTCTTGCCACTGATGAACTGGAATAATCTCCCGAAGCCGCGATTGGACTCGTCACCGTCCATGGTCGTCGTTGCCACGGTCAGGTTCGGGTAGTCGCGGATCTGAAATTTTCCATCGGAGTGGACGACTTGGTAGGCAGTCGTCTCGGTGGCGGCCCGGGAGTTGGCCGTCAACCAGACCCCAGAGAGGACAACGAGGATGGCAATGAAAATAATAAAGGGGGTTTTCAATTTCATCACTTTTTCATTTAAGTGGTGCTCGGGGGGGGACTTGAACCCCCACGCCTTACGGCATACGCCCCTCAAACGTACGTGTCTGCCATTCCACCACCCGAGCTAAAAATTGTGGGAGCGGCATTTTGTCGAGTCTGGCCGCTGAGGCAAGGCGAAAGTTTTATCTTGATCACAAAAACTTCCTGTGAGATTCTCAACGGTTCCTACAGAGGAGACTATTTACTATTTTTTAATATCATGGGCTACGCAATCATTCAAACAGGCGGTAAGCAATACCGCGTCGCCGAAGGCGATATCATTGAGGTCGAAAAGCTCGATCTCGAAGAAGGCACGGACACGACCTTTGAGGACGTGTTGCTTGTGTCGAACGGCGAGGACCTTTCCATCGGAGCTCCGCATGTCAAAGGCGCGGCGGTCACGGCCGAAGTGGTCGAACAGGCCAAGGGCGACAAGGTGATCGCTTTCAAATTCAAACGCCGGAAGGGCTATCATCGCACGGTCGGTCATCGCCGCCGTCTCACCCGGCTCAAAATCAAATCCATCTCGGTATAATTCAGGCTTATGGCGCATAAAAAAGGACAAGGCAGCGTAAAAAACGGAAGGGACAGCGTCAGCAAGCGTCTCGGCGTGAAAAAATTTGGCGGTGAGTCCGTCATTCCCGGCAACATTATCCTACGGCAAAGGGGAACCAAATTTCTTCCTGGCCGCAATGTCGGATTGGGACGGGATTACACGATTTTCGCTCTCGTCGAGGGCAACGTGAAGTTCGATCGCAATGGCCGTCGGGTCAACGTGGACGCTTTGGCGGCAGAGTAAATCGCGGCCAGTCGAATCAGAATCACTTTGAAAAAGGCTCCCGGTTGGGAGCCTTTTTTTTGGAGCAAAATTCGAGCGGTGAGGCCTCTGGGGTCAGATGGAGGAGATCCGCCGCCCGGCGAAAGTTTAAGGTCTGGGCGACGGCGTCAAAATAGCGGAGGTGACGGAGTTCCATTCGGCCCAGTGATAGGAAAAACCAATCACGGTGATAAATTAAAAGTATTTCCCAATCACGGATCTTGGGCAGAGGATGTCCGCTATGTTGGATCCCGCACTCACCTCGGCCGGAAAACGATTTCGTTGTGCGGTGGAGGAAGAGCGTCCTCTCCAAGTCATGGGCGTGATCAATGCCTATTGTTCGCTCATGGCAGAACGGGCGGGATTTCGGGCGCTCTATCTTTCCGGAGCCGGGGTGGCCAACGCCTCGTTTGGGCTCCCGGATCTGGGCCTGACGACTTTAAACGATGTTTGTGAGGATGTGCGGCGCATCACCCAGGCGACGACGGTGCCGCTCTTGGTCGATGCGGATACCGGGTGGGGCGGAGCCTTTTCGATTGCGCGGACGATTCGGGAGTTGACCCGGGCGGGCGCGGCCGGTTGCCACCTGGAAGATCAAGTGCAGGCCAAACGTTGCGGACATCGGCCCGGCAAGGCCTTGGTCACCGCGGCGGAAATGAGTGACCGAATCAAGGCTGCGGTGGATGCGCGGACGGATGCAGATTTTGTCATCATCGCCCGCACCGATGCGCATGCTGATGAAGGTTTGCACGCCGCCATCGAGCGGGCGCATGCCTATGTCGCGGCCGGGGCGGATATGATTTTTGCCGAGGCTCTGACGGCGCTCGACGAATACCGGACTTTTACCGCAGCGATTGAAGTGCCCGTGCTGGCGAACATCACGGAATTTGGCAAGACCCCGCTTTTCACGGTGGAGGAACTGGGCGAAGCCGGAGCCCGGATGGTCCTCTATCCTCTCAGCGCCTTTCGAGCCATGAACCGGGCGGCAGAAAAAGTCTTTGCCACCGTTCGCGCCGAGGGGACCCAAAAGAATCTCACTGAAACCATGCAAACCCGGGCCGAGTTGTACGAGGTGTTAAATTATCACGCCTACGAAGACAAACTCGATACTCTTTTCGCCACCACGGCATCCAACCCATCAGAATCATGAGCAAGACCTCCCACATCCCAGCCATTCCCTTCAAACCAAAAAAATCCGTGGCCCTCTCCGGCGTGGTCGCCGGCAATACCGCCCTCTGCTCGGTGGGACGCAGCGGGAACGATCTCCATTATCGCGGATATGATATTTTGGATCTGGCGTCCCATTGTGAGTTTGAGGAAGTGGCCCATCTTCTCGTCCACGGGGTGCTGCCGACCGAGTCGGAATTGAAGGCCTACAAAGCCAAATTGCGGTCCCGCCGCGGACTGCCCTTGGCGGTGCGTCAGGTGTTGGAAGCCCTCCCGGCCGCCGCCCATCCTATGGATGTGATGCGCAGCGGGGTTTCGGCTCTGGGCTGCACCCTGCCGGAGAAAGAGTCCCACGGGGCGGCGGATGCGCGTGAGATTGTGGACACCCTCCTAGCCTCGTTGAACTCGATGTTGCTCTATTGGTTTCACTTCGCCCACCACGGTCGCTGCATTGACGTGGAGACCGACGACGATTCCATTGGCGGGCATTTTTTGAATCTTCTCCACGGAGAGGAGCCGAGGGATTCTTGGGTCCAGGCCATGCATGCTTCGCTGGTCCTCTATGCCGAGCATGAATTTAATGCCTCCACTTTTACGACTCGGGTCATTGCCGGGACGGGATCGGATTTATATTCCGCTATGACCGGGGGAATTGGAGCTCTGCGAGGCCCCAAGCACGGCGGGGCCAACGAATTCGCCTTCGATATTCAGAAGCGCTATGCCACCCCGGATGAGGCCGAAGCCGACATCGTGCGGCGATTGGCGGCCAAAGAAGTGATCATCGGATTTGGCCATCCGGTCTATACGGTTTCGGATCCACGCAATGAAGTGATCAAAGGCATTGCCCATTCCCTTTCCGAGGAAGCCGGCGACATGAAAATGTTTGCGATTGCCGAGCGGATCGAAACTGTCATGTGGCGGGAAAAGAAAATGTTTCCGAATCTGGATTGGTTTAGTGCGGTTTCCTATCACCTCATGGGAGTGCCGACCGCGATGTTCACTCCGCTCTTTGTCATTGCCCGCACCTCGGGATGGGGTGCCCACATCATCGAACAACGGGGCGACAACAAAATTATCCGCCCCAGTGCGAATTACACCGGTCCCGACAACCTCAAATTTGTCCCTCAAAACCAACGCTAAAAACGGCCTCACGCAAAGGACGTGAAGGAAGGAATAGAAAATCCCCCTCCGTTTCCAGTGTTCTGCCTTTCCCACCTTCCACTTTTAACTTTCCACTTCTCCTATGTCCTCGACCAGCGCCCAACGACCGGAGCCCGACGCTCTTCTTCAACAAATTGCCGACTATGTTTTGGCAACCGACGAGATCACAAGCGAAGAGGCGCTCGAAACCGCCCGCCACTGTCTGATGGACACGTTGGGTTGCGGCTTATTGGCCCTCTCCTATCCGGCTTGTGTGAAATTGCTGGGACCGGTGGTTCCGGGCGCCGATCTTCCTGGAATGGGGGCGCGCGTTCCTGGAATGAGCTATGAACTCGAACCGGTTCAGGCCGCTTTCAATATTGGCACGATGGTGCGCTGGCTGGATTTTAATGACACTTGGCTGGCTGCCGAGTGGGGACATCCGTCCGACAACCTGGGCGGAATCTTGGCGGTGGCGGATTTTCTCAGCCGAGGATCCGACGAACCTCTGAGTCTTCGAGATGTCCTCGTGGCGATGGTTCAAGCGCATGAAATTCAGGGCATCCTCGCGTTGGAAAACAGCTTCAATCGCGTCGGGCTGGATCATGTTCTGCTCGTGCGGGTGGCGTCCACCGCGGTGGTGACCCGAATGTTGGGCGGGAGTCGTGCCGACATCATTAATGCGCTGTCCCATGCCTTTATCGACGGAGGAGCGCTCCGCACTTACCGTCATGCTCCCAATACCGGATCGCGTAAGAGTTGGGCGGCCGGGGATGCCACCAGCCGGGCCGTCCGGCATGCCTTTTTTGCCCTCAAAGGTGAGATGGGATATCCGAGTGCGCTCACCGCAAAAGGCTGGGGCTTTCAAGATGTCCTTTTCAATGGACAGCCCGTGCGGGTGCCTGAGCAGGGCTTTGGCAGCTATGTGATGGAAAATATCTTGTTCAAGATTTCCTTCCCGGCCGAGTTCCATGCCCAAACTGCGGTGGAGGCAGCGGTAACCCTTCATCCGGCAGTGAAGGACCGTCTTGATGAAATCGAGCGCATCGTGATCGAAACGCAGGAAAGCGGGAAACGCATTATCGATAAAAGCGGCCCCCTCGACAATCCCGCCGATCGCGACCATTGCATCCAATACATGGTGGCGGTGCCGCTCATTCAGGGCACGTTGACGGCGGAAGATTACGAGGATGCGGTCGCCGCGGATCCCCGCATCGATGCCCTCCGGGCGAAGATGGAAGTGGGAGAAAACGCTGATTTTACGAGGAACTATTTGGATCCCGAGAAACGTTCCATCGGCAATGCCATTCAGGTTTTCTTCAGCGATGGCAGCGCTACCGAACGGGTCGCGGTGGAATATCCCATCGGCCATCGCCGTCGTCGGGCGGAAGGGATTCCGATCCTGGAGGAGAAATTCGAACGCAACCTGCGCGGTCGCATCCCGGCCCGGCAGGCGGATGAGGTTTTGGAAATCCTCCACGGCGAAGATCTCGATTCCACCTCGGTTTCGGAATTGATGGATTTACTGACCATTTGATCCGGCGATTATTAATTAATGTCTGAGAATCATCCTCGCCCTGAATTAGCTCCGAATGTCGGTCCGCCGTCCTCCGGGGCCGTGACCGTGGAACGAACCGGAGCCATTGTCACGGTGAGGTTGTCCCATCCGGGAAAACTCAATGCCATCTCGGTGGCGATGTGGCGGGAACTCGGATTGCGGTTTGCGGCCCTGGCGGAGGATTTCACTGTTCGGGGCGTTTTGATTTGTGGAGCCGGCAACGATTTTGCGGCCGGTGCCGACATCGGAGAATTTCCGGTCGAGCGAGGTGATTTGGAAAGTGTCATTCGATATCATGAGGAAATCCTCGCGCCGGCCCTGCGGGCGGTGGCCGAATGCCCCCATCCGACGGTGGCGGCGATTGCTGGTGTTTGCGTGGGCGGAGGATTGGAAATTGCCTGCCAGTGCGACCTTCGCATTGCGACCACGTCGGCTCGTCTCGGGGTGCCCATTGGGCAATTGGGATTTCCCATGGCTCCGGAGGAATTTCGCGGATTGCTGGCCGTAGCTGGGCGGTCATTGACCTTGGAACTCCTCCTGGAAGGCCGTATTTTGCTGGCTCCAGATGCGCTGGCCAAAGGACTTCTCACCCGGGTGGTAGCAGATGATGCGCTCGATGCGGCCATCGGGGATTGCTTTCAACAAATTCTCAAAGGTTCGCCCGAAGCTGCCCGCCACAATAAGGCCACCCTTCGCCGGTTGATGCCTGCGACCGAACCGTGGACCCCCGAAGAGCGGCGCGCTTTTTATGCGTCCTGGAGTGACAGTCCCGGGCACCGCGAAGGTGTGCGCGCTTTTTTAGAAAAACGTTCTCCCAACTTTTAAACCGATCATGAATCTTTATCAACTTTTGGAGTCCGGGTTCCCGGCCCATCGTGAGCAAGTGGCCTTGGAAACCCCGGAGGGTTTTCAACTGACCTGGCACGAAATTGATGCTCTCACTTCGCAACTGGCGAATTTTCTCACCAGCTTGAAACTTCCCGAGGAGGCCCGGGTGGCGGTCCAGTTGGAAAAATCGCCTGAGTCCCTGCTTTTGTATCTCGCCACTTTGCGTGCAGGATACGTTTATCTCCCTCTCAACTCCGCGTACCGGGACGCCGAAATTTCTTATTTTCTAGGGGATGCCGCGCCAACGGTCGTGGTCTGTGCGGACGAACATCTTTCGACCGTGCGCGCTTTGGCGGCAGTGGCCGGGGTGGAACATGTTTTCACCCTCAACTCCGATCACACCGGTTCCTTGCTTCAGGCGGCGGTCGAGTGCGAAGCCGTTTTTGTCACCAAGAAGAAATCCGATGACGATCTGGCTGCCTTGATCTACACCTCCGGCACGACGGGCCGGAGCAAAGGGGCCATGCTCAGTCACGGCAACCTGGGGTCCAATGCCAAGGTGCTCCATGATTTTTGGGGTTGGCGGTCGGATGATATTCTCCTCCATATTTTGCCGATCTTTCATGCCCATGGGCTTTTTGTGGCCGCCAACGGAGCGCTTCTGGCGGGGGCAAAAATGATCTGGGTAGAAAAATTCGACGCGGACGCCATTCTCCGGCAACTCCCAGATTGTACGGTCATGATGGGGGTGCCGACTCATTACGTCCGGCTGCTGGCCGATGATCGGTTTGGCCAGGAGGTTTGCGCTGGAATGCGGCTGTTTGTTTCCGGATCCGCCCCGCTCCAACCGGAGACGTTCCGGGCTTTTCAGGAACGCACCGGGCATACCATCCTCGAACGCTACGGGATGAGCGAAACCGTCATGTTGGTCTCCAATCCCGGCGATCCGGCCCTCGGGGAACGCCTGGGAGGCACGGTGGGGTTGCCGCTGCCCGGGGTTGCTGTTCGGGTGGTTGGTGATGACGGGAAAGAATGTCTCGTCGGCGAAGTTGGGCAGATCCAAGTTCGTGGTCCCAATGTTTTTTCCGGCTATTGGCGGATGCCGGAGAAGACCCGCGAGGAATTCAGTGAGGGTTGGTTTAAAACTGGTGATTTGGGGCGTTGGGGTGGCGTGACCGATGGTCGTGAGGTGCCGGAGACCTACCTTTCCATCGTGGGGCGGACTAAAGACCTCATCATCTCAGGAGGCTATAATGTTTATCCCAAAGAGATTGAAGACGTCATCGACGCTCTTCCCGGAGTGGCGGAATGCGCCGTCATCGGGGAGCCCCATCCGGATTTTGGAGAAGCGGTCGTGGCGGTAGTCGTGGCCCAGAAAGGCGCCGTTCTGGATCCCAAGGAAATGCAGCAAGTCCTCAAATCTCAGATTGCCAACTACAAGGTGCCCAAGCGGATTCATCTGGTGGACGAACTGCCCCGAAATGCCATGGGGAAGGTGCAAAAAAACATTTTGCGAGAAACTTTTCAATCGGAGAACTAACGAAATATGGCAGAAATCCACACCCCCTACGGTCGCGTCTTGGAGGATTTTCAAGTTGGCGACTTGATTCACCACTGGCCGGGCCGGAGCATCACCCAGGCGGACGATTTGCTCTTCAGTCTTCAAACCCTGAACCAACATCCCCTCCATATTGATGCGCATTACGCGGAACAGACCCCGTTTGGAAAAAATGTCGTCAATGGCACTCTGGTTTTTTCCATTGGAGTGGGAATGACCGTTAACGACATCAGCGGGGCGGCCATTGCCAACCTGGAGTACGAAAAAATCATTCATTTGTTGCCGACTTTTCATGGCGATACCATTTATGCTCGGACCGAGGTTCTTGAAGTGATCGCCTCACGCAGCAAGCCGGATCGCGGGGTGGTTTCTGTTGAAACCACCGTCCGGAATCAGCGCGAAGAAGACGTTCTGCGTTTTCGCCGGCGCCTGATGGTTCCGAAGCGAGAATTTGCCGCGCGGCCCCATACTCATCGGCGGCCGGGATCTGCGACGGCATCTCCAACCGACGAGGCCTCCTGATGAAGCCTTTGGAAGGCGTTCGCATTTTGGCGGTTTCGCAATACGGAGCCGGCCCTTATGCCATGCTGCATCTGGCGGACCTTGGAGCGGAAATCATCAAGATCGAAGATCCTCACACCCAGGGGGATGTCGCCCGTCGGGTGATTCCCCATGCGGAAGATGGCGACAGTTTGTATTTTCAAGCCTTTAACCGCAACAAGAAGAGCGTCACGCTGGATTTGAAATCCGAAGCCGGCAAAAAGATCTTCCGGAATTTGGTCGCCAAATCCCAGGCGGTCTTTAACAACCTGCGTGGCGACGTGCCGGCCAAGCTGGGCCTGACCTATGAGGTTTTGCGGGCGGTGAATCCCGAGATCGTTTGTTGTTCGCTCTCGGGATTTGGCACCACCGGGTCGATGAAGGCGGAGCCCGCCTACGACTACCTTTTGCAAGCCATGCTCGGGCATATGTCCGTGACGGGAGATCCGGCCGGACCACCCGAGAAATATGGGGTTTCCATGATCGATTTTTCCTCCGGGATCATGGCGGCTCTTGGCCTCATGGTGGGAATCTATCAGGCCAAAGTGCGCGGCCGGGGCTGTGATGTGGATGTGAGCCTCTTCGACACCTCCGCCTCCCTGCTCAATTATCTGGCAATCTGGAATTTGAACGCAGGCTATCAGCCCAGAAAAACCGCCTGGTCGGCGCATCCCAGTTTGGTTCCGTCCCAGATGTTCCCCTCCCGGGATGGATTCCTGGTCGTGATGTGTAATAAGGAAAAATTCTTTCCCAGGCTTTGTGAGATTCTTGGGGTTCCGGAATTGGCGGAGGATGATCGTTTTCAGAGTTTCACCTCCCGCCTGGAGCATCGGGATATTTTGATTGAGGCTCTGATGGTTTGTTTTCGAAAAGAGGACACCGCCTTCTGGTTGGCCAAATTGAGTGGTCAGGTGCCAGCCGCAGCGGTGAGCTCAGTGGAGGAAGCAATGCAGCATCCTCTGCTCAAGGAGCGTAAAATGATCGTCGATGTCCCGCATCCGCGCTATGGTTCTCTTCGCATGATGGGAAATCCGATCAAGGTTTCTGATTCCGAAACCACCTATGAGGCTGGACCGGCCCTCGGGGCGCATAACCGCGAAGTGTTCGGAGAGATACTGGGACTGGGAGAGGACGAACTTCGCCAACTTCAGGCCGAGGGCACCATCTAACATGGACATTGCCCATCTCTTTATTCCGGCCGACCAGCCGCACAAATTGGAGAAAATTTCATCCTGCGGGAGTGATGTGGTCATTCTAGATTTGGAGGATGGGGTGGCCAAAGAACAAAAAACCACCGCCCGGGAAATCCTTTCTTCCCTGCTGACGGCGGATCGGAATCGGTCCGAAGGCCCCCGGCTCTGGGTGCGTTGCAATGGAGTGACGACCTCGCATTTCTCCGCCGATGCCGATCTTTTGCGTGAGATTTGTCCGGAGGGGATCCTGATTTCGAAATGTGAAAGCGCTGCCCAGATCTGTGAGGTGGCCGCAGCGGTGCCGCAGGGAGTTCTGATTCCGCTGCTGGAAAGTGCGGCTGGAGTCAGTGAGATCAAGGCCATTGCCCGGGCGAGTGAGCGGATTGCCCGGGTCGCTTTTGGGGCCGTCGATTTTGCTCTCGATCTGGGCGTGGATTGGTCGGAGGAGGGCGAAGAGCGCCGATTTGCCATGGGGCAGATTGTTCTCGAATCCCGGGCGGCCGGTTTGCCGTCCCCCTTGGATGCGGTCTTCCCCCGTCTTGACGATGAAGCGGCCTTTGTTCGGGATGCCATCCGGGGGAAACAAATGGGATTTTTTGGGAAGATGCTCGTTCATCCTCGTGAAATCGAATGGTTGCAAAGAGTCTATGCGACGGACCCGGAGAAAATTCGATGGGCTCGCCGGGTGCTCGAGGCTTTCAATCAGGCGGGAGCTTCCGCGGTAAGTCTCGATGGGCAGTTGATCGACCTTCCCGTGGCGGAACAGGCGCGAAGAATCCTTCGAGCGGCTGGAGAAAATCCTTATCTGCCCTAGAGTTTGTCTTTTTTTATCGCTTCGGGCGGGATTTGGCAAAGTTGACGCCACGAGCGTTTATAGCCAAAATACCTCTTCATGATTCAAGTCTCGGCAGAAAGCTTTTCCATTCTTCCCCAAGCGGGGAGTGAAGGACGAACCTTATTAGGGAACCAGGCGTCGACCATATTCACGCCTCTCACGAGCAGCATCTTCTTGCTCCGGGACGGCGATCTCTTGGTGGCGGTGTTGACCTCCCATTTTATGACCCATTATTACCGCTTCAGTAATATCGTGCGGAAGCGGGTGGGCGAGGTGCTGGGTATTCCGTCCGAGCAGGTCTTGTGCTTTTCTTCCCACAACCATTGCTGTGTGAAGCTCAATCGGAATCAGTATTCATTCGGGAATCCCGAGCCGGATCTGGTGCTGCCGGAGACCGAACTGACGGACGAAGGGAAAGAGTTGCTCGAGACCTACGTGGAAACGGCGGGTCGACTCAAGGGCCGCTTGCAAGATGCGACCATCCGCTGTGGCCGTGGCCATGAGCGCCGGATTTCTCACAATCGTAAGGGGAGGCGGGCCGATGGGTCGACCTACTTGATGCGGGAAGAAGATCGCCTGAAACTGGGCGAGGATTTTTGCGGCGATATCGACGATGAGGCTTTCGTGCTGGGATTTTTTGATGTCGAAAATCGCCCGATTGGGATGCTGACTCAGTTCACCGCGCATCCGGTGACGGCCTATCATTGTGACCATCCCGTGGTGCATGGAGAGTTTCCTCAGATTGCCTGTGAGGATCTCTCCTCAGCCATGGGAGGCATTCCAGTGGGCTTCCTCCAGGGATGCGCAGGCGACACGAATTCGAAGGGGCTGCTGGCGGCGACTCCGGCAGATGAAAATGCCGTCCGGGCCGAGGGCTATGGCCATCAATTGGGGGAAACCTTTATCGAAATTGCCGGTCGTTTGGAGGCTTCGGCGCGAAACGATCTTCAGTTTCTCCAGAGGGAGGTCACCCTGCCTTTCGACCGGGTTCCTCCCCAGGCGGAGTTGGAAGAGCGTCTCGCGGCCTCGGACCGATTCCTCCAGAGTTGTGAGGCTGGCGATGAGGACGCGACTCGCGGTTGTGACGGGCTGAATTTTCCCAGCAACATGTCAGTGCCTTACCGCCGGGAATTGATTGGTCCCATTCGCAATTGGCTCCAATGGGCGCTGGACTTTCATACCGAAGGACGGCTCAATGAGGCACCCAAAGCGGTCACGCTCCGCACCATCGCTCTCCGGGTGGGGGATGCGGCGATTTATGGCATGCCCTGTGAGCCTCTTATGGGTATTGGTCGGAAGGTGAAACGTCAGTCCGCGATTCCGTTCGCCATCCCCTGCGGGTACATGAATGATACCAGCATTGCCTATGTGCCGGATAGTCCCAACGCCCGGGACTTGGACTATGTCAGTGCCTTCTACCGCTACACTCGAACGATGCTGCCCTATGCCTTGCCAGCCGGCGATGCGCTGGCCGATGCCGGCGTGAAAATGGTTGAGGAGCTCTCAGCGTCATGACGGATTCGACAATTTCCACGCGGGCCGAAATCGGTCTTGATACCTTGGTCGAGCCGGGGGCGGTGGTAGGTTTTCGGTATCATCCCGAGTGCGGGCCCGCCACCATCGGGCGTCATGGCATTATTCGTATGGGGGCATTGATTTATGGGGATGTGAGTTTTGGGGACTATTTTCAAACCAGCCACTACACCGTGATTCGGGCTCACGTTCGCGGCGGAAATTATTGTGCGATCGGAAATCATTCGACGCTGGAGGGGCGAATTTCCTTGGGAGACGGCGTGCGGATTATGTCGCACGTTTATGTGCCCAGTTGCACCACATTCGGCAATCACGTCTTTGTCGGTCCGGGCACGACACTTCTCAATGACCGGACTCCCGGACGTTATCCGGGAGGTTCTCCTCTTCCCGTGTGCGGTCCGACCATTGAAGACGAGGTGGTGATCGGTGGAGGTTGCACGATTCTGCCCGGGGTCACCATAGGCAAAGGAAGTTTCGTGGCTGCGGGAACCGTGGTGACGAAGGACGTGCCGCCTTTGAGCTTCGTCAAAGGCGTTCCCGGGAAAGCGCAGCCGCTGCCTGCGGATTGGCCTGAGGAAAATAATCGGAAGCTGACCGAGGCGGAAAGTGATCTCTGGCATCCCCTTGGTCCAGCGCCGACACGCTGAGCGTCGCCGGGACTATTCCGGAAATTCGGACTTTTTTAGAAACTCCGGCGGAATGCTGGCGTCGACCGTGACCCGGCAGGGAGTGTTGGCGGGTGGCGGTTCGGCATTGGTGCCGGTTAAGACGATGGTGAATTCGTTCGCGTTTTCTTGACCGACCACGGTGCCATAATACCCGATCTTGCCGACGGAGATCCGAGCCGGGAGGCCGGGAAGGACGGTTGGAATGTCCTTCGGCGAAAATCGGGCCGAGATCGTGGCCTTGTCAACGAACCGCGCCTCCAGGGCGGAGGGATGGCGGGCGGAATAATAAACTCGCGTGCTCAGAGCGAGCGTGAAACCCAAAGCAAGGATTCCTAGAGCCAAAATTGTACCCCGCCATGTCTTTTTTTCCGTTTTCATTTGGAGATTGGGAAGGTAGGTCATCGCGCGATAAAAGGAAGGAGGTTTTGGGGCAGGGCTTTGATCTCGCGGACAAGTTGTTCCTCCTGCCCTATGATTTCCATTGAGCGATGGCAGACTTTCCCGTACTTTCCGATTTCCCTTGAAAATAATAGCCTGTATTGGAATGAAGATGCAAATTTCCCCCATTTTGGCCGTCGCGGTCATCGTTCAGGGCCTGGTCCCCGTGATGGCACAGACGAAGCCTGACACCGCGGCAAAGAACCTCATCCGCAATGGGGGATTCGAATCCTCCTTTCGGAGGAAGGATTTGTGGGATGGCGTCGATAAGACGGGCTACCTCTCCGGCGATCGCGGAGCGGTGCCGGTCCTCACCACCAGCGGATCGATCAGCGACAGCTCGATGCCCATCTCGGTGACTTTGGCCGACATGAACAATGATGGTAAAATGGACATTGTGACCATGGATGTTCTTGGCTACCTGCGGATTTTTTTCAATAGCGGCACACCCACCGAGCCGAAATTTACCATCGGAGAGCTCGGGGGGGTGTTTCTCACCCGCACAGCGGCCAATGATCCCATCTTGGCTGGGGCCTCCGGCGCGGCGGAACAGGCCCGGATGGCACCGAGAATTTATGCCACCGATCTCGCCAAATCGGGGAAGAAGGATCTTATTCTGGGCAATTACATTGGGGAGGTTCTTTTCGTCCCCAATGCAGGCAGCGCAATGCGGCCGGATTTTAAGCAACCTCCGGATATCTCAAAATTGGAAATTCCCACCACGGCAAAATCAGGGACCCGCTGGGGTAATGTTTTTTCCCCGGTCACCTGGGACTGGGATGGCGACGGACGCGAGGACCTTTTGCTCGGCGAGGGTTCCTATTCCGCCAACAATATTCATCTCCTCCTCAATCAAGGCGGGGGCTCCAAACCCAAGTTCGACGAAAATAATCGCTCGGTCCTGGCCTTCGGAGATGGGCTGGAACAATTGAGTCCCGCCGTGGTGGATTACAACGGAGATGGCCAACCGGATTTGCTCGTGGCGGAACGTTCCGGCAAAATTGCCGTGTATCTCAACAAGGGGGAAAAGATTGAACGAGGGAAGGCGCCAGCGGAACTGCCATTCACCTCCTTTGTCAGTAAGGATGGCAGCAGTAGCCCGTTGAGCTTCCGCGGGATCGCAACCGTCGCGACGGGAGACATGAATGGGGATGGGCTTTTCGATATCGTTGTGGGGAAAACCAATGGCCGGATCGCCATGGTTTTAAATACCGGCACGAAGACGGAACCAAAATTCGGCAGCGATACGGAACTTAAAGGCAACGAAGGAACCGCTCCCATGGCGGTCCCTTCGGGATGGGACGTTGATTACGGGCTCAAGCGGGGAAACTATTACGGGTTTATTAGCGTGGTGAGTGCGGAGGAAGATGCCGCGGCGCAGCCCGCCGAGGGCAAGGCCGCTCTCAAGGCCGGGTATATGCCCTCGCCGAATACGGTCATGGCTCCGCCCTCCGCTTATACGGGACCGTTGGGCAATTTTAGCACCACAGGGGTTAATTTTTCCGGTGCCGGAGAATCAATTTATCGCGACGCGCCGGCGAATTTCTTTTCCATGCGACAATTGGGACGCTTCCGGCTGAAGACCGATACGAAATATCGGTTGTCCTTTAAGGTGAAAGGCGACTTGCGCGATGGGCGGGGCGTCATCGGATGGACTGGTTACAAACAGCTTTCCCCCGACCGGATCGAGGGGGGAGATCGGGGATCTGCGGTCCGAAGAACCAATGACGCGCGCGAGGAAGTTCTGGAAGAATTTAAAATCTCGGGAGGGGCGCAATGGGCGGAAAAAAGCCAAGACTTCACCGTCAAGTTTAGCAATAAGGACCTGAAGGATTTGACCGCGGCCACGACCGCGTTGTTGGAGATCACATTCTCCGTGTCGCCGGGTAAGGTGGTCTATTTTGATGATTTTCAGATCGTCGAAGTCCCTTGAGCGTGACGAGGGGAATCGCTACGGCCTTTGTCCTTGGGGCGGGCATGGGCACACGGCTGCGGCCGCTCACGGACGAGTGCCCGAAGCCGCTGGTGCCGATCTTCCATAAACCGCTGATCACGTTTGCGCTCGATCATTTGATTGCTGCCGGGGTCGATTCCTTTCTCATCAATACCCACCATTGTGCTTCTCGATATGAGAAATGTTTTTCGGCCGGCGTCTATCGGGGACGGAAGGTGAGCTTGTTGCATGAACCCACTTTGCTGGGAACGGGAGGGGGCATCAAAAATGCCCACACCGGGCTGGGGGATCAGCCATTTCTAGTTTATAGCGGGGATATCCTCACCGATATCGATTTGGAGCCTTTGATCGAAGCACATTTTGCAGCCGGCAATGATGTGACCTTGGCTTTGCGCGAGACCGGTTTCGGTTCCTCCATTGCGGTCCGGAATGGACGGGTGGTGGATATTGGCAATCGCTATGGACATGGCGGAGGATACGATTTTGCCAATGTGTCGGTGTGGGATTCGGCCGTTTTTTCGCGAATTCCGGCCGATCAGGCCCTTTCTTTTGTGCCGGTTCTTTCTGATTGGATGGGAGAAGGCGGAAAAATCGGGGGCGTGATTTTGAATGAGCGGGAGTGGTTTAACATCGGCTCGCGAAAAGAATATTTCGCCGTCCACCGCACGATTCATGAGGGAGGATGGTGTCCGGACTATTTGCCGGACAACAACTGGCCGATCAGGGTGAGTCCGGAGGCCCGAATCGCGGCGACGGCCCGGATGGAGGGATATTCTGCCATTGGGCCCGGAGTGGAAGTGGGAGCGGGGGCGATCGTCAGGGATTCGATCCTTTGGGAGGACGCGAAAATCGCTTCCCGTTCGCGACTGAACGCCTGTATCGTCCGGGACGGTCGTAGCGTCGAAGGAGATTGGACAGACGCGGACTTCTAAACCATGCTTTCCAACCAAGTCATCGACCAAACTCTCGAACGGTTCCCCGCCTACGCCGCCGGAGAAATTATCGTGACTCCCTTGGAGAAAGGCGGCTCGGGTCGAAAGTTTTATCGGGTTTCGCAAGCTCTTGGGGATTCGATGATTTTGGTCAAATACACCGACCAGCGCGAGGAGAACCGTCACTATGTGGACATCGCCGAGTATTTGGCCGGCAGCGGCGTGCGGGTGCCCCGGATTGATTTTCATGATTCGGCCCAAGGGCTGATTTGGATGCAGGATCTGGGGGAAGACGACCTCTGGGCGCATCGGAACGCCCCCTGGGATGAACGACGTCCGCTCTATGAGGCCGCGTTGGGCGAAGTCGGCATTCTTCATGCGCTCGATCTGCAAAGTCCGGACCATTCCCACCTTCAGTTGCAAATGGAATTTGATGAATCGCTCTATCGCTGGGAGCAAACGTACTTTTTTGAGAATTGCCTCGGAGTCCATTTTGGATTGGACGAAATGGCGGTCCGGCGCTGTGCGGAATTGCCCGCCCTCGCGGAAATGGCCTCGTCGCTGGCCGCCCGCCCCCGGGTGCTCGTCCACCGGGATTTTCAATCGCAAAATATCATGATTCAGGGGGCCTTGGCATGGTTGATCGATTTTCAGGGCATGCGCCCCGGGTTGGCCGCCTACGACGTCGCCTCATTGCTCTATGATCCTTATGTCGATCTGACGGCGGGAGAGCGAGACACCCTCCGGGAATTTTATCGGAGAGAATGTGCTGCCCCCGGTGGCGCATGCCAGGATTTTGATCTCGTCTTTGACCAATGCGCGTTGCAACGGCTTATGCAGGCGCTGGGCGCTTTTGGGTTTCTCGGCCACCATGCGGGTCGCTCGGAGTTTTTGACCCATATCCCCGCCGCACGTCGCTCGCTGCGGGAGGTGGCCGGCCGGATCGAAGGACTCGAAGAATTAGTCGCCCAAATGGATGATTTGCCATGATTCCAGACACCCCTGAAACCCTCACGATCCAGAATGTGTCGCCGCAACTTGATCACGGCCGACACGCCGTCAAACGCGTGGTGGGCCAGGATGTGGTCGTCGAGGCGGATATCTTCAAGGAAGGCCACGATATCGTCCGAGCGGTTTTAAAATCCCGCCCGGCGGGGAAACGGACTTGGGAAGAAACGCCGCTGCGTCCGCTGCTCAATGATCGCTGGCAGGGGGTGTTTTCCGTCACCTCGATCGGGGAGTGGGAATTCACCATTGAGGCATGGGGGGATTCCTTTCTTTCCTGGCAGGAGGAAATTGCCAAAAAATATGCTGGAGGGATCCGCGATCTGCAAAGTGAAGCCCTCGAGGGCGGGGCGCTGTTGAGTCAGGCGGCGACGCGAGCCGGAAAGTCCGCCGAGGCCAAAAAACTCAAGGCCCTTGCCAACCGACTGAAATCGGCCGCCGCCGAAGAAATTCTGGCGATTGCGGCCGGGGGCGAATTGACGGCCTGGATGCGGGTCTGGGCGGATCGTTCCCTTGCCACCACCTACGCGCCGACACTGCCGCTATGGGTTGATCGCGAACGGGCAGTCTTCGGAGCCTGGTATGAGTTTTTTCCTCGTTCGGCGGAGGGTCTGGCGGATCGCGGGTCCACATTTCGCGACTGTCTCGGTCGGGTGGACGATGCCAAAGCCATGGGCTTCGACGTGATTTATTTTCCCCCCATCCATCCGATCGGGGCTACCAATCGCAAGGGCCGAAACAACAGCCTGACCTGCGGGCCCGGGGAACCCGGCGTGCCTTATGCCATCGGCAATTTTCGCCAGGGGGAAAACGGAGGCGGCCACAAGGACGTGGCGCCCGAACTGGGGACGCTGGCCGATTTTTCCTGGTTGGTTGGCGAAATCAAAAAGCGAGGCCTGGAGGTTGCCCTCGACTTTGCCATCAATTGCTCGCCGGATCATCCCTATGTGACCGAACATCCGGGGTGGTTTTTCAAACGCCCAGACGGTTCGATCAAATACGCCGAGAATCCGCCCAAGAAATATGAAGACGTTTATCCTCTGAATTTTCATAACTCGGACTGGAAGGCGCTCTGGCAGGAAATGCATGATGTGATCGCCTTCTGGTGCCAGCACGAGGTGCGGATTTTCCGGGTTGATAACCCCCATACCAAGCCGGTGGCTTTCTGGGCTTGGCTGATTTCAGAAATTCGCGCCAAATACCCCGACACCATCTTCCTCAGCGAAGCCTTCACCCGACCGAAGATGATGCAAACCCTGGCCAAGGTCGGGTTCACGCAGAGCTACTCATACTTCACTTGGCGGAATACGAAATTTGAACTCACCGAGTACCTGACGGAATTGACCCAACCGGGAATGACGGACTATTTTCGGGCGAATTTTTTTACGAACACTCCGGATATTCTTCCTCTGATGCTCCAGCAAAGCGGACGGGCCGGATTTCTTATCCGGGCCTTTCTCGCGGCCACCCTTTCGCCGGTCTATGGGATTTACAGCGGGTTTGAGTTGTGCGAGGCCACGCCGATTCCGGGACGTGAGGAATATCTTGATTCGGAGAAATATCAGTTTAAGCGACGAGATTGGGAGGCCCCCGGAAACATTAAGGAGACGCTGACACGAATCAACGCCATCCGGCGGGAACAACGGGCCTTGCAGGGATATGACAATCTCCGGTTTCACCCCGCCGAGAACGACCAAATTCTTTTCTTCAGCAAAACGACCGTCGCCCAAGATAATCTCATTCTCGTGGTTCTGACCCTGGATCCGTTTCACCCGCAGACCGCGATCGTACAGGTTCCGGTGGCGGACTTTGGAATCGGGGAAGGCGAGCGGTATCAGGTCGAAGATCTTCTCACCGGAGAAATTTTTCTTTGGAGTGGGGCCCGGAATTTCATTGCCCTCGATCCGGAAGTTCGCCCGGCTCACATTTTTCGGGTTCGCCGTCGGGCCGGCCGCGAAAATGGGGTTGACGTGTACTTCTGATCAGTCGGCGCGGCGGGCGGTGTTGATGGCCGCCACGCCTAGACAAAGCGGTCGGATCTCCACGTCGGTAAACCCGGCAGATGTCATCAGCGTTCGCATGCCCTGATTGCGGGGGAAGGATTCGATCGAGGCGCCCAAATATTCATAGGCCTCGCGATTTCCCGTAATCGCCGCGGCCAGCCGCGGAAGGACATTATGGAGATAGAGTCGATAGGGGCCGCGTAGCGGTGGAGCCGGAAGGGAAAAATCCATCACCAAAATCATGCCCCCAGGACGGAGGACGCGCCGAATTTCTCTGAGGGCGTGTTCCCATGACGCCATGTTTCTGAGGCCGAAGGCCACCGTGACAACATCGAAGGAGGCCTCCCGAAAGGGCAGCCCCAGACCGTCCGCATGGATGAGCGTAGGCACGTTTTTGCCTTGGGCGATGCGCAACATGGGCAAACAAAAATCAGCCGCGACAATCTGGGCTTGGGGAGAATTTCTCGCCAGTGCCAGCGCGAGGTCGCCACTGCCTGTCGCCAGGTCAAGGATGCGGGAGGGTTTCCCCTGAGCCACCATGCGGGCAGCGATTTTTCGCCACAAAAAATCCATCCCGCCACTGAGCAGATGATTGGCCAAATCGTAGCGATCAGCAATCGCGGCAAAAGTCTTGCGGACGAAACTTGGATTTTGCTGCGGCAACGAGTGTTCGATGACGAAAGGTAAAAGGCAAAAGGTAAAAGGTAAAAGGTAAAAGGTAAAAGCGGTGGGGAGCGCACGCGCCCTCGCGTGCTGGTTCCGGCACCCCGCCGGAACCTCCATGAGAACGCGTTCTCATCCTCGTCGGCGAGGGCGAGTATGCTCCCCAGAAAGCTCCAACTTCGAAAAAGTGCTCACGAGAGGATTATCCCCGCTTCGCGGGGCTCTGCAATTTCGGCTTCGCCATTGTACGAATTGCGCGTTGCGCAGGGCAGTCGAACTGTTCAAATCCTCCGGCATGGTGAAAGATATTCGCAAGTTTTCCGCTTCCGCCATCCCACCTCCAACTTCGAAAAGTGCTCACGAGAGGATTATCCCCGCTTCGCGGGGCTCCACAATTTCGGCTTCGCCGTTTACGAATTGCGCTGCCGCGCATGGTGGTCGAACTGTTCAAATCCTCCGGCACGGTGAAGGATTTTCGCAAGTTTTCCACTTCCGCCATCCCACCTCCAACTTCGAAAAGTGCTCACGAGAGGATTCGAACCTCCACGAGTTACCCCATACGCTCCTGAGGCGTACGCGTCTGCCAGTTCCGCCACGTGAGCAAAATTGAACACGTAGCATTACTCCGCTGTCCCATGGTGTAAATCCGAAAATGCAAATTTCCACTGGTAATGCCGACCCACTCATGAGAGAAAACCTCTAATCACCTATGAAAAAAATCATATTATCCCTGTCCGCCGCTATTGCGGTCGCCATCCTTCCCTCCTGCAAACCGAACCAAACGACGGAAGCTCCCGCCAAACCCGAAGCTGAAGCCAGTTCGGCCGCCGCAGCTTCTCCCGCTTCGACAGAATCAGCGCCTCCCGAAACAGTCCCTGAAACTGAAACGGCGGTTGTGGTGGAATTGCAGGACCCGGTAGCGGTCGTCAATGGCGAACCCATCTCCAGCCAGGAAGTTCGGGAAGCCTTTGATAATGCGGTCAAGGCCTCCGGCGTCAAGGTGACCGACCTCAGCGAGGTTCAGCAAATGGATGGCTATCGCGAATTGCTCAACGATCTGATCATGGACAAACTGGTCAGCAACGCGGCCAAGGATGTCGAGGTGTCCCAGGAGGAAATCGATGCAGAGATCGCCAAGATCAAGGCTCAATTCCCTTCCGAGGAAGAATTTCAGCAGCAAATGACCGCCGCCGGGCAATCTCCTGAGAAATTGACCGAAGCCATGGGGAAAATGCTGAAACAGCAGAAATGGATGGAGAGCCAATTCGCCGATGACACCAAGGTCACCGATGAGGATGCTAAGACCTTCTACGATTCAAATCAGAAAGAATTCGAAGAGCCTGAGACCGTCAAAGCCAGCCATATCCTCATTTTAGTCAAGAAGGACGATTCCGAGGAAGTTGTGCAGGAGAAGTTGGCCTTGGCCAATAAAGCTGCCGCTCGGGCCAAGAAAGGCGAGGATTTTACCACTCTGGCCAAGGAGCTGTCCGAGGAGCCCGGAGTGGAGGAATCCGGTGGGGACTTGGGCTTCTTCTCCAAAGACCGGATGGTTCCGGAATTTGCCGAAGTGGCCTTCAATGAAAAAGTTGGCGAAATTAGCGATCCGGTTCGCACGGAATACGGCTGGCATATCATCAAGGTGACCGACAAAAAAGCCGCCGGAACTCTTCCCTTTGCGGAAGTTAAAGACCAATTGGCTGCCTATCTTCAGACGGATAAGAAGCGCAAGGCTGTGGCCGGGGTGTTGAAGAAAATGAAGGATTCTGCGAAAATCGAGAATACGCTTCCTGCGGTGCCGCCTGCTCCTGTGGTTCCCGGGGCCGAAGGTGCGGGCGCCGGAACCGACGCGTCCGGACAATAATTTCGCATGGCGCGAGCAGCGAAACCCAACGCCGGTATCATCGGGCTCGGTCTCATTGGCAGCCGGGCCGCCACGAATTTGCGGCGGGCCGGTTATCAAACTTGGGTTTGGAACCGAAGCCCGCGTCCCGAGCCGAATTTTTTGTCGTCCGCGGCGGAGGTTGCGGAAGCGGCCAAGATCATCCAGATCTTTGTTTCCGACGGCTCGGCCCTGCTGGAAACGGTTCAGGCCATGGCTCCGGTGCTCGGACCTGAGCATGTCGTGATCAACCATACCACGACCTCGCCGGCGGAGACGCTCGCGGCCTCGCGGATTGTCTGCGAGTGCCATGCCCAATATTTGGATGCGCCCTTTACGGGCAGTCGGGATGCCGCCGAAGCCGGGGAACTTGTTTTTCTTATCGGCGGCGAATCTTCCACCTTGGAAAAAGTCCGCCCACAACTTGAAGTCAACGCCCGGCAGATTCTTCCGATTGGAGAGATCGGGCAGGCTGCCGCGATGAAAATTGCTACCAATCTGATGGCTGCGGTCATGGTGGGTTCGATGGCCGAAGCGATGTGCTTGCTGGAACGCAGTGGAATCCCGCTGTACAAACTTGGAGAGGTTCTTCCGCACCATGCGGCCAATTCGACTCTGGCCGAAATGAAGATTCCCGGGATGATCGTGGATGATTTTGATCCTCGGTTTTCCCTCAAGCACATGTTCAAAGACGTCCAGATCGCCTTGGCCATGGCGGAAGAATTTGGCGTGGAATTACCCGAGGCCGCGGCCTACGCAGGGTCCGCCATGTCGGGCCTGCAAAAGGGCTGGGGCGAGATGGACTTCTCCAGCCTGGCCAAGCATTACGGATTTCCCAGCGAAAAAAACGAGGTTCCCGAAAGTCTCCAGAAACAAGGGGATGCGCCCTCGGCCGACGTTGAAAACAAGAAAAAGCGATTTTCATTGTTTGGACGAAAGGATTAATCGGTCGTGACTGACGCCGTAAGCTCCCTGACCCGTCTTCGTGAGGAGGGGGGCTTCTACGCCCTCGGAGCGCGCACGAGTGTCCGCATCACGGGAACGGACCGTCTTCGTTATCTCAATGGCCAGGTCAGCAACGACGTGGAAAAACTGGAGCCCGGGTTCGCCCGCCCGGCCCTCGTTCTCACGGCCAAGGGAAAACTTTGTGCCGACGTGGCGATTTGGAGTGAGGGCGACAGCCTCCGGATCGATGCCGATCCCTCGGTGGCCGAATCCCTTCAAGCCCGCTTGGCGCGCTATGCCGTGGCTGATGATGTTGAATTTGATTTTGCCGTTTCTCCGGCACGGTTTCACGTCTTTGGTCCTGGTCCGAAGCTTCCGGACGGACTGCGAATCCAGCGTCTGGGGAGCGAAGGCGTCGATGTTGATCTTTGTCCCTCCGATTGGCTGGAGGCCTCGTTGGAGGACGTGGAATGTTTGCGGATCGAACGGGGGATTCCCCGTTGGGGATTTGAATTGGGGGAAGATACCCTGCCGCAAGAGGCGGGGCTGGAGCGTACGGCCGTCGATTTTCACAAGGGATGCTACGTGGGGCAGGAAGTGGTCTCCCGTCTCCAAAGCGTCGGCCGGGCCAACCGCGTCCTGACGGGATTCCTGGGAGATTTTGATCCCGCTGTCGGCCGCAACGGCGTGCTTCTTTCCGAATCTGGAGCCAAAGCCGGCACCCTCACGAGTGCCATTTTTCACGCCCAATTGAAGCAAACCATCGCTCTGGGCTACGTCAGTCGTCGAGTGGAAGCCCAATCTTTCTCGGTCTCCAGTGAAAGTGGTGCTTGCCTTGGTCGCGCGGAACGTTCTGAATTTCCCCTCGTTGCCTGAATGAAAATTTGTCTGACAGTATTAGCCCTTTTAAGCCTGATTAGGGCCGACCTTTCCGCCGCCACCATCGGTCCCGATGTGGCTGTGATGGAAGTCCAGATTGGGAAACAAAAAGAATTGCAGCGTGTGGTCATCGGACTCTACGACTCCGCCACTTCACAGACGGTGGCCAATTTTAAAGAACTGGTGGGGAAAAACTTTTATCGGGGGCTGCGGTTTCACCGAGCTTTCCCCGGGACCTTGGTGCAGACCGGTGACCCGAAGAGCCGTTCCGGAGATGTGGACCGTTCCGGAACTGGCGGACCTGGGTACACGATCCCGGCCGAGATCGGCTTGAAGCATGTCCGTGGCGCGGTGGCGATGTCCCGGTTGTCCGACACGGTCAATCCGGCCCGGGCCTCGAATGGCAGCCAATTTTATGTTTGTCTAACCGACATGCCAAAGCTCAACGGAAAATATACCGTCTTTGGAGAGATTCTCGAAGGCATGGATGTTCTCGATGCGATCAGCAACGAGCAGACAGATAGTAACGATTTTCCATTGGCAAAAATTGAAATTAAATCCATGGTCATCCAATCGCGCTTCGCTCCCTCAACGAGCGAGTAGTTGCGGGGCTCTTGTCGAGAGTAACGGGTAGGTACCGAAGCGGTCAAACGGGGTGGACTGTAAATCCACTGGCATTGCCTTCACAGGTTCGAATCCTGTCCTGCCCACCACTTCGATTGCGGAAATCGGATTGCAGATTTCGGATTGGTTCCGCCGTCACATTGTCGACAGGATGAGAACAGTTCGACTCCCATGCGCGAAGCGCAAGTCGTAGAAAAGCGAAGCTGAAAATGGAGATCACGCGAAGCGAGATCATCCTGTCCTGCCCACCATTTTGATTGCGGAAATCGGATTGCAGATTTCGGATTGGTTCCGCCGTCACATTGCCGACAGGCTCGACACCAAACAATGGGGATGAGGTCAGTTTGTTGGGCTATGGTTAGCCGCATTCCGGTCTCCGCAATACTTGTGACAAAAGTTTGCGCCTTTGCAAAACCCAGCTCCGTTCAAACCGCAAGAATGGTGGTAATCACCAATGATAAAGGCATCTTGGTTCTTGAAGAATTAAGGTGGGAATTCTTGCAGGGATCGAGAAGAAGGGCAAGCCTGCGCCGATGGAAAGCACAAATTTTTACAGCCAGATTTTGGGAATATCCTCACCTTGGAAAATTGTGAGT
>Ga0222659_1000040_pt1 | contig 82580 bp, 75 predicted proteins | sample AntAcemetagen547_FD_179850 | JGI IMG/M metagenome (GOLD analysis project Ga0222659, IMG submission 179850) | Saline water microbial communities from Ace Lake, Antarctica - #547 | ecosystem: Environmental > Aquatic > Non-marine Saline and Alkaline > Saline | place: Antarctica: Ace Lake...
ATTCGTTGAACTTGTGTCAGTCGAAATCATTGAAGCCTCATCAACTATAAATAAGGTGTTTGTATGTTTGTTTTGGCCCAGCACAAAACCATCTTCACCGTCTGATTCAGATGAAAAGTAGATTTTTCTGTGTATAGTAGAGGCCTTATTTTGACTGTATGTGGAAAGTACTTTTGCAGCCCTTCCTGTTGGCGCTAATAAAACTGATTTTATTTTAATGGTTTTTAGCGCATTTACAAATCCGCCAATTAACGCCGTTTTACCCGTTCCTGCATAGCCTGTGAGAATAAATACTTCAAGTCCCTCAGATTTTTGAGAACCGAAGTTCCACAGAAAATCAACTAATTGCTCCATCACTATATGTTGATCTGCAGTAGGATGAAATCCTAGGCATTCAAGAAAACTGACCTTGAAGGTTGATTTTTCTATTTTGTTCATTCTACTCGAGTGATTTGTTCGGACGATTGGCTCGTTCACAAATGTATTGAGTTCTGCTTGATAATTAGACTATTTTATGCGATATTGACGGATATAATCTCTTCAGGTGAAATCATTGAGTTAAATATGTAAAAAATATATTGAATGACCGAATAACGTTCAAAAAAAATTGTAGTTTTGTCACTGTAGAGATTAAAACAACTTAAAATTTAATAATGGATTTTTTTGAAATAATTGATCGAGTTAAGTATTACTTTGGAAGGTATGCTATTGCAGGTATTTTCTTGATTCTAGGTATTGCTCTTTTAGTTTTTGGTCTAAAACCTGACCCTCAATTGCTTAATAATGGTAAGGTAGAGTATGTTAGTCAGAATCGAATCTTTGTTATCGCAAGTGTTTTCTTTGTAGCGGCCAGTTTAATTTGGATTTTGTACCTAATCGGTGTGATTAATACAAAAATCAGTTATATCGTTGTAGCAGTAACGGCTGTGAGTGGCGGTATTTTAATCTATATGGATTATAATTCGGTGCAATCAACAGTTGCTTTTAATGATGCGGTTGACTTACGAAATATTAATATGAAGTTGAGATTGGATGATGTCAAGCAAGCTGAGTTGGAATATAAAGAGCTCAATGGAACCTATACGGATGACATGGATGCCTTGATCAACTTTGTCAAGAATGGTAAAAAGATGCGTATTACAAAATCAGGTACACCACCTGAGCGTCCAATTACACCAGAAGAAAGAGATTTTCTTTACAATGACGATCGGCCAATTGATAATTTAATGACTGAACGTGAGGCTGCATTGTTGGCTGTTTCTCCGATATGTCCTGCTGATTTGAAGAGTTTTAAACGTGATACATCTTATGCCTCTGTTTTAGAAGCTGTCTTTATGGATGAAGCGCGCGAGCGTGCAAGACGAAATGCAGGTGCAACAATTGATTTCCATCCCGATTCATTGCGATATGTTCCCTTCTCTAAAATTCCGACTAAATTGGATACAGGTTCGGTCATGAGCGACGAACTGGTTGTACCAACTCTTTTAATTACAATGGAACATCCAATGAATGATCAATTTGAGGATTCTGTATTCTTTTCAATTGGAGACACAAAATCGGGTTCATTGCGCGAAAGTTGGGAAAAATAAGGTGATAAGGAAGCATGAATTATAGAAAAGAAGAGGCCTATAAACATGCGTTGTGCATGGATTTAACACAGGACGAATTCCGATTTTCTATCCTCGATCCGAAATCAAAAGAAGAAGTTTATCACGAAATCATTTCGTTACGTGATTTTACCAAAGAAGAATTGAAAGCGCATCTAAATCATGCGCTTTTCGATTTAGATTTTGCCACTTATTCACTTTCTGCAGGCACAAATCGCAACACCTTGATTCCAGCAAGTCTTTTTAATTTCTCAGGTCTAGACGATATCTTTAAACTGAATTATCCATTGCCGCATGAGCAACTTGATTATAACCGTTTGGCAGAACTGAGCATTGTGAATATCTATGAAATGCCAGGCTGGATAAAATCGCTCTTTGTTGTTCGATTTCCTCGGATTAAAATTGTCCACCGATCCACCGTTTTATTAAAAGGTGTTTTTGATCAAGCCATTTTCAAACCTAAAATTAATTTGTTTGTGGAAGGGGAGCAGTTTTATATGTTGATTACTGAGCGCTCTAAACTTATATTCTTTAATCGCTTTGATTATAAAACGATTGCTGACCTCGTCTATTACGTGCTCTTCGTTCTAGAGCAAAAAGAATTAGATGTCAATCAGTATGATTTGCATCTTTATGGAGCCGATCAAAATTGGTTGGTAGAATCAAAGATTCAGGACTTTTTTGAGAAAAAAATAGAACTTAACGCCAAGCATTCTCTTGCTAAAAACTTCATGCTTACTAAACAATTACTATGCGTATAATCAGTGGAAAGTATAAAGGGAAAAGGGTGTCACCACCGAAAAAATTCCCTTCTCGTCCAACAACTGATTTAGCCAAAGAGGCACTTTTTGGTATGCTTGATTCGCGTGTTTATTTTGAAAAATTAGATGTGCTTGATCTTTTTTCTGGAACAGGAAACATCAGCATTGAATTTCTGTCACGTGGTGTAGGACAGGTGGTGAGTGTCGATAATAGCGGTGTTTCTGTGTTTTTCCAATTGAAAACAGCTGAGGAATTAGGGGAGAAGAATTGGCATATTTTGAGACAAGATGCTTTTTCATATGTTGAAAATAGCCAACAGAAATTCGATATTATTTTTGCCGACCCTCCCTTTGGCTTAAAAGGAATCGATCAACTAATCGAGAATGTATTTTCAAAAGAAATGTTAGTAGAGGATGGTATTTTTGTAGTTGAACACAGCGATAGGGTCGATATGTCAGTAGTGAAATATCATCAACAAACTCGAAATTACGGGGGAGTGAGCTTTAGCTTTTTTGGACGACCTTCCTAGTGTGAATTCAATCGATTCGTGTAATTTAGATAAGGTAACTTCATTCGGGTGATTTCAGTATAATCCATTAACTTTGATTTAAAATTTACGAGCATGATAAAGCGCATTGGTGTTTTCCCAGGATCTTTCGATCCTTTCACAAAAGGACATGAAGCAATTGTACGGCGTTTTTTGCCACTTTTTGATGAGGTAATTATTGCAATTGGAGTGAATTCAAATAAGCAGTATATGTACCAAACTGAGAGTCGCTTAGCACATGTACGATCACTTTTTGAAGGCGAATCAAAAATAGTCGTGGAGGCCTATACTGGTCTTACCGTTGATTTCTGTATAGCAAAAGAGGCAAGGTATTTGCTTCGTGGTTTACGAAATACGACCGATTTTGATTTTGAAAAGGCAATTGCTCACATGAACGAAGCTGTGTCGGAGGAGAAAGGTCATCCAATTGAAACAGTTTTTTTAATGACGAACCAGGAATTATCAGCAATCAGTTCTTCGATTGTGAGGGAGATTAAAAAAAATGGAGGATCGATTGGAAGTTTTGTAACCAATGAAGCGCTTTTAATTATTAATACAGATGCGAAGTAAGATAATATTCATAGTTTTTAGTTGTTTTAGTTTGACGCTTAATGGACAACAAACCATTGAAGGGTATGCCCCAGAATTTATAGGTCAAGAGGTGCGTTTATATACGTATACAGATTATTTGACCATGAACAGGGTTGAAATAGGAAAGGGAATTGTCAGTCCAATGGATACCTTATTTAGAATAGAGTTTGATGCCAGCACAACCATCAAAGGCATCATTGAAATCGAGCAAACGGAAGGGAGTCTCTATCTTGCTCCTGATACAGATTATTCAATCTATTTTCCCGTTGCTGAAGAAATTGCAGGTTCTTATAATGCAGAAACGAATCTCTATTTTTTCGACCTAGATACAACGGATGTTAATTATCTAGTTTTACAGTATCACCGTTGGTTTGACGCTTATTTGGCTTACCACTCCGATCATATTCGTTCGGGTAATTTTTTGTCTTGCCTAGATTCGTTTAAGACCTATGCCATCCAAGCATACGAGGGAATTGATAATCCTTTTTTTATTACCTACGTGCGTTATGATATTGCCGAAATGGAGCAAGTCAAAGGAGGGAATAGTGTGAGTAAAAAACGACTTGAAACGTATATGTCTTATATCGACCCATTTCCGGTTTATTTTGAAAATGATCGGTATATGAAATTTATTAGCGCTTTTTATGATAAAGAATTTCGAGAGTATTTGCCCGGAACAGAACAAGAGATTATGGCTGCAATTGGAAAGAGTTCGCCAACTCTGCTGATGCATGCGTTGAAACGGGATATTTTTCTAGCCAAGCCGGAATTGAGAGAATTAGTCATGATTGATAAATTAGGTAAGGCATTCTACAGTGAAATTGAATTACAGAAGAATATCCTCACCATATTAGATTCTGTTTCTGAACAGGCGACTTCTTTGAGTAATGCTGCTGTCGCTAAAAATGTCCGAAACTATATCACGAAACTAGAACCCGGTTATCCTGCACCTGCTCTGGCTATTAAAGGGAGAGGGGAAGACCTCGTCACTTGGTCCGATTATAAAGGAAAATTTGTTTACCTGAACTTTTTTGCCACATGGAATGATCGTTCGGTTGCGGACATGGAAATTATAAATAAACTCGTCACGAAATACAATGAAGATGTTGCTTTCATTTCGTTCTGTGCTGATAAAGATTCTGCTAGCTTCAACGCTTTCATGGAAGCGCATCCAGCATATAATTGGGATGTCTTCTATATTGGAGAGGAACATGCCTTGATCAGTTCATACAATATTTCCAGTTTTCCAGGCTATTTTCTGATTGATCAGGATGGTTTTATTTTTGCCTCTCCGGCGCTGGCACCAAGTCCAAACGGTAAATACGAGTCAATTGATAAAACCTTGTTTGAAATTAAAAAAGCCTTGCATCCTACAACGCAACCTAGAGTTGGTGAACGTTAACAACGTACGGAATGAGAATGAAGGCGGCAATCAATAAAGCTAAAACTGCCGCAATTAAAACCGCTCCTGCTGCAATGTCTTTTATTTTCCCCAATTGTGGTTTGCGTTCTTCAGAGATAGAATTCACAGTCTCTTCTATCGCTGTATTTATTGCTTCGGTAATTAAAACCAACGCAATAGCAAAGAAGATAAAACACCATTCTATCCGCGTGATGCCTAACGCAAGTCCTGCAACAATGACAAGAACGGCTGCAACTAAATGAATTTTAGCATTTCGTTCATCTCGAAAGAGTGCATATATTCCTGCGATTGCATATTTAAAACTGCGTATAAGTTTGTTCATGCTTGTTTGGCTAGCTGTGTGTATTTTGTTAAAGTTGACTTTTTCTCCTAAAGTTTAAGAGCAATGGGGTGACAATTAGCCCTATTAATCCACCAGCAATGAAGGTGGCAACGAAGTCACCCAATGATTCTCCATTCCGAAAGATAAGTGTTATTACCGTAACAAGCAATACGCTTGACCAATACTTCATATTGCGTTTAATTTTGGTTAGATCAAATTGTTCACGTTTAGGGGCGAGAAGGACGATTAAAATGATCATAGCTCCCATGACCGAACTTAAGGTTTGCAGCAGATCGGCTTTTCTCAGCAGAACATCAAAAATCACAGTTGAGCCTTGTAAAAGTGATATGTGGCGCACAAAATACCCGTTTGTATGTGTGAAAGCATCCCAAAAGATATGCGAAAAGATGCCAATCAAAGCCGAATAAATAAGGACGTACCAATAGCGCTTAACCCATTTTATCCAATCTAAGCCTTGATACATTTGAAAATTTTTACGAATACTCGCCGGAAGGTGTTGAATGAGTGCGTCTCTTACCAATAAATGAAAAATAAAACACAATAGGAGTGTAAGCGGTAGGTCAAAATAAAAGAGGCCGGGAATACTGTGTCCATGTACTTTTTCCATGCGCATTTTAATAAAATATTCAAAATCTGGAGACATACTCCCAATGATCAAACCTGTTGCGGAGATTTTAGTTGGATTTAATTTAACCAAAGGCAATACAATGGCGGGATGGCAAAACGTAAAAGGCATAGCGTATCAATTTTTGGAGTTAGTACCGAGATGATTGCAAACGTTGCGAATCAGGCATTAGTGTTTTAAAGGATGATTATTTTTGGTGAAATAGCTAATTCAGCGCGACAAACGCTCAAAGGCTGGAATAGCCACTCGTTTAAATTCACTTTTCTAATCGGCGGGGTTCTTTTTCCACGTAAATAGTCTTGTTTGAGAGATATTATCATTTCAGGCACAATGAGTAGACAAAGGAAGAGATAGGCCATTGCTAAGGTGTTATAGGATTTATTTCCAATGAGAAATGCATGGATCCTGAGCTCGTCCGGCATCTCCATAGTATAGCCCAATACGATATGCTTCAAGTCGTGCCGAATAAGATTTGGTTGATAGGTAAGTTTCGCTGCTGTCAATGTTTCGTAATAGGTGCGTCCTAAACTTCCGCTCGGCATTTTTGAAAAGGCCTCAAATTCATAACGAATGTCCCTCTTTCTGATCAACATACCGGATAAACGCGTCGCCTGCACGGTGATCCAAATAACGATACGCCATCTCATATTAGGATTGAATTATAGTTAAATAGAGCGGATAAACAGCTTCTAATCGTTGGAGTAAATCGTACTCATAGATTGTGAAGGAACGCCACGTGCTATTTAGATTTTTCATTCGCAATTGATTGCGTTTCCAATTATAGCATATGAAGAGGTCGTCCCATTCTTCTGCCGAAAGCATGGCCTGAGCGGCTAGAGGGTGCTCTGCATAATACGCAATAAGTCTGGGATAGGCTTCATCCTGCATAACTGCGAGATAATGAAAATCAACTTGCTCTGCAGGCAAAGATGTAAGGTTATAGTTTACAATGAGCTTGTCCCAATTCATCAATCCATTTAACGAAAAGCACGTATAAAAAAGTAAAGTTGTTTTTCGAACGAGCACCCAAACTGTTTCGCCTTTTCTTACTTTAATCCAGGTGAGAATAAGGCCAATCGCCGCTAATAAGAGGTAAATGTGAACGCCAATTCGTTTGTAGGTGAGTCCCCAATGAATAATGTACTCGTGGTTTTTAATAGCGGTTGTTACAACCATCATTAAATTGAGAAAGAGCCAAAATAGGGCTATTTTTTTTACCCTGTTCCCCGCGTCTGTGTTCATTCGTCCTCTAAAAACGAGATTAACCAAAAGAATAACTAGGATGATTGAAAGAATTAAAGAGGCTACTCCTTGATGCAAAAATTGGGAATATTTAAAATTTGTATCTGGTGCTGGTAATTCTAAAATAATGACGCTCAAATCAATAATCAAATATAGACTTAATAAGAGACTGAGCGTGATAAAAAGGGTAAGGGCAATTTTCGATTCTGTCTCAAATCCTAAAAAATGATGCAGCCTATCGGTTTGTTCAACGTCAATGTATTGCTTTTTTTTGGCTTCCATTTTTATCAATTCCTCATTGGCTCTAAAATGATTGATACCGTATAGGAAAATAGTTAAAATGAGAAAGAGTGCAAGGAATGGCCATGAGATCCAGTCGAGGTTAATGAACTTTGTCCAAGCATAAAATGTGGCGTCTGCGGCTTGGTAAAGCTTTAAAAAAAGGAGGATGATTAAGGTGGGAATGACATAGATGAGAACTTGATAGGGGCTGTTTTTAGGAGATTGATTTTCTTGTTTTTGAAAACGCAGTACTAAGTCGGTATAAAGGAGGTAAACCCCTTCGAAAAAATTCCCAAAACCATGGGCGAGTGCAAATGGAAATGTTGCTGAAGCCTTGTAGTGAATTGAAATAAAGTAGAAGAGGGCGAAAATAAACCAAATAAAGGAAGCGCTGTGTCCTGTTAAAACTATGGCAAAAGCGTTACAAAAAAGCAGTCCGAGCGCCATCATCCAATGCATAGAATAGTGCACGGTGTGTTTTGATGTAATCAGGTGATAGATGATGAATAATAGCGTTGAGATGAGGATGTTTAAGCCAAAATATTCTTCAAAATGTAGGTTGGTTATACCTAAAATGAGTAGCATGTAATATAAATTTTTTCTAGACATATTTATAGTATTTAAGTTTTAAAAGTACTTTGAAAAACAAAGTGTAAATGAAAAAAAAAGACGTGATGATTCTGCGAATGAAAAAATTCGTGTGAAAGAAAATTGTTCTTGCAAAGAAGAGTGTTTTATCGATTCGTGTCATGGATTAATTAGTTTTTCGAGTGCATTTATATGATTTTGGAATTCAATTCTGCCTAAAGGCGTCATGTGATAACTTGTATTCGTTTTCTTGCCGATAAATTGTTTTCGAACTTTGATATAGTCAAGTTTTTCTAGTCCCGCTATATGGCTAGCTAGATTGCCATCTGTCAAATCAAGTTGTTCTTTCATGGCTTTATAGTCCATCCAATCATTAACCATGAGCATAGCCATAATTCCAAGTCTCACACGACTTTCAAAAGCTTTATTTAAGTGGTCTATTTTGCCCAAAACAATTCCTTTCTATCGTATTTGAAATACATGATGCTTCCATAGAGTACATGCAAAATCCCAAATCCAATGATCCATAAAGTGAAGTTCCAATTGAGCATAAAGATGGCCAAAATACCCAAGGCTAATTGGCAAAGGGCCAAATATTTTAATTCGACGTGCACGTATTTAGACGCATTGAGCAGTGAGAATCCATAAATCATTAAAGTTGTAGGGGGAATGAAATCATAAAGGCGTTGGTAAAACATACCTGCTAAAAATAAACCGCCAAATGCCAATGGAACCATTAGACTTATAATGAGTCGAATCGACAAAGGCGTCCATAAATTTTTACCTTGTTTTTTTGACTTCAGCCATGTGAAAAATACACCTAAACTTAATGCGGCAACCAAAATAACGGCGCCGTAAATCACCAAGGTTAGTGCAAATTGATCTTCCCACTCTATGTCACGACCTTGTATCATGTAATGGACACGAAGTTGCATAAAATGCTCTACTTCGATATAGGCAAACCAAGATCCAACAATGGCTGAAAGTCCGGCAAACACACCTGAAAGGCCACTTAAACTCAGAAATTTGGTCGAACTTTCCATCATACGACGAATTTCGCGTAGATCTTCAATTGGATTTTTATCGCTCATATAAAAGTACTTTGAAAAACAAAGTTAAATATATTTTTCATTCAACCAAACGAAAATTGAAAAAATTAGGAAATTTTAGGAATTGGTATTAAATGGTTAGCGCATCAAGGTTACATCACTCACTGACACAACCATGTCTAGTTCACAATTTTCTGGTTGTGCTCCACGACTTAGTTCGTACGCGAATTTGATTTTCATGCCTTCTCGTTTGTACTTTTCGTCAAGATTCATAGGGTACATATTGACCGCTCCATTCGTTAATTTTGCTTCAATATACAAGGGACATTCAGTTTCCGACACATGAACGAGTCCTATTACTCTATAATTCTCGGGCGACGTTATGCTGTCTTCTTCTTTATTCACAAGTTCTTCATGCGATTCAATTTCATTGACTTTTTCCTTATGGTTAGCGCACGAAAAACCGATTAGTAGCGCGCTCATGATTACAACATATTTCATAACTCGAATTTTAAACAAAGAAAAGCCTTCTCAATTAAAAGAAGGCTTTTCAAGTGAATATTTTTATCAAAAATTAATTAACGATCACTTTTGAGGTGTGGTTAGTACCATTTAGTGTTACTGTTATCATGTAGACACCTTTCGCAAAATTTCTTACGTCTAGAATCGTAGATTGTCCTGTTGGGGAAGTGTTTTGATAAACGATTTTTCCAGTAAGATTTTGAATAAGGACCTGACTCGGTGTTGTTGAGCCCCACGAAATTGTTACAAAATCTTGAGATGGATTTGGATATGTTTTGATGAGAACTGGCGTTAATTCGTTAATAGCAGCTGTATTTGCTGTCACTAAAATCTCTCCTTGGTAGGTTGCATAATTTTGCTTCGTACCGGTAACAATGATCGGAGACTCACTCACAAGCGGATCAAATGAGAACGTTGCAACCCCGCCTGTTACAATTGATGTTCCAAGAATGATATTATCCTGAACAAGGGCAATTGTAGCATCCTCAACATCACAATCCACGTTTACACTAGACGTACCGACCGAAACGCTGGCCACATGTGTAACGGTCATGTCCGTTGTAGCTTGACTTCTGAATACTGCCGAAGGATCACCAAATAAAACCCACGTTTGCATCACTTCTCGAGCGGTAGAAGAAACAGCATAATCTTCTAACATACTCATTTGTGAATTATAAAATATTCCGCCTAGCGTCGTTTTCTTATTTGACACATAGGATTCTGAAATCAGTTCAGCCAATTCATCTTGTGTTTGCATGGGTTCTGCCCAAGCCATCAAAATCGTTGAGCCTGCTGCAGCAATTGCGCCAGATGGCGTTCCTGCATTTTTGGCACGTAACCATACCTCTGAAATACATGTGCCAGAAGTAAATGTACCGTTGTTACAAGCCACTGAGATGACAAAAGGATATTTACCATTGTTAGTTGCAGCATTGATGTCGGATGACTGATAGTTACCGGTCACACAAACATCAATAGCCCCATGTCCCGTATAATTAAATAAACCAACACCTGCATTGACCTTCGGTGTAATAATTGCCGCACTAGGGTTACCTGCTGCATCTTCTCCACCATGACTTCCATCATAGAACTCGAAGACTTCGCTATAACCAAAGTCAAGTAGCTTTGCACGCATATTTCGAGCATGTTGCCAATCAGCTTCACCATCATCTCCATAACCAGCACCTTCGTTCGAAGCTAATCCAATTGCTTTTGTCATCCAATCGCCTTCAGCTGGATTTTTTTCGTATTCTAACGTTCGTTCCACCATGGTTGTGATATCTACACTTGAACCAGAAAATCGCCCGACAAAAAGTTCAGGATAATAGTCACCGGTCAACTGTCCGTAATACGAATCACTCCATAATTCTTCTCCTCCACTTGGACCATAGGTATGCGAAGGAATTTGGTCGTGATCTCCAACAAGTAAAACGAAGATCAAATCAGGGTGAGTACTGTAAAAATCAGTGATGTATGCTTTTATATCGGTGTCTGTTGGACCTGTTTCGGATTTGGTAACGATCGTCGTTTTAATTCCTTTCTCCGTTTTCCATTGTACAAAAGGTTCCATTTCATCTGTAAAAGAATTCCCTGAAATAATTAGCATCTCTCCTTCTTCTTCACGCGGTGTGTAACGACCTAATGCGGCATTTGTATTCAGATAAAAATTTGCATAAATGTCGTGGAACGCACTTGAATTTTCAGCACGTGCCGTGACTTCATTGATGCCTTCTGTCGATTCGTCTATGTTGACTTGGACCTCAAGATCGTGGTAAACACGAAGCGTTTTTGTTACAGGATTGTATTGAAACGGCTGCACAACAACTGTCACACCTCGCGTGTTTCGCAATACAAATGGGTCTGTGATTGTTGCTAAATTACCCGGATAAAAAGCGTCTGATTCATAAGTTGCACCAAATAAATACGGTACAGCGCTCGGTTCAATATTGCGTTTTAAATTTCCTTTAGAAGGCGCAATCAGCACATCTGTATAATCGGTGTAGTGACTGTAAACAACCTCCAACTCAACATTTCCATTTGCTGGTAAAATAACAGATTCGGTAAAGTATGGAAGCATTGGATTACCCAGTTCAGATGTCACAACATTAAAAGTCGTTGAACATTCGACATAATTTTGATCATCAATGGTTACATAATGCAATGTCTCGGGTAAAATAAGACTTTCATCCACGGTGTGTTGAATGCTGATTTCATTCGAGTTGGATGCAACTAACGTGAAGTCTTGGGCTTGTCCATAACTATGGGAGAGAACAAGTACAACGGCTAATAGGTAAGATTTTTTCATGTTGTGAGGATTTTAATATAAGTAACCAATATATGAAAAAAAGACGATTAAAGAAACAAATAAATCGGTGAAAATTGGAAAGGTAAGACCCTTGATTAACGGTTATTTACTTTGGTGTTTGGCTTTTCATGAAAGTAGTAACGCAAATCAATCGTGAGATAACTTCCCCGAATATTCTCGATCACCAAGGTTTTTCCTGGCGGGTACTCGTATGACATAGCAAAAGTAATGATAGATGCAAAAGGTAAGTTAAATGAACTTCCTAGATAGAAGTAACCGCTTTTTTTTGTTCGATATTCGAACCCTATATTGGTTAATAAGGCGCCCTGAACCCTGTTCAATCGCGCACCTTCTTGCAAAAAATACTGATTATTTCGAATAGGAACAGTGACGTGCACATCTGAAGGGTAATAGTTGAAACTCGCCCCAATGGCAGTATTCATATATAGCCCGTCTCCTAAACGGATAAAAACCAACCCTTTAAATGGAATTTCATAGCCGACTATTCCAACTTTATCTTGCGCTGCGTATCCCGAATCCTCAACAGCGAAATTAAGTCCGAAATTCCGTTGTGTAAAAACAAGCCCTGTTTCAAACGAAACTACATCCGTAATTCCTTGTCGAATAACCATTCCAAACGAATGACCAAGCTTTTGTTGAATGCTTGATTGGAAGTTGTCGACACTAAAATCTTGCTCATACGTTCCAATAATGCGATTCGGAATAATAGGCTTATATTGCATCCCTAAGGTCGTCACACCTTTCTGCCCAAATCCAAGAATTCCGAAAGAAATACTGAAAAGTAGAATTAGATGTTGCAGTTTAATCGTCATATATACCAAAGATAGATCTTTTCGCGAAGTTAAACTCATTCATAAAATCGTTTTTAGAGATTATTCTACATTTCTATCTATTGTTTCAGATAGCCGTAAAATGCAAAAATGATAAGTCCTAAAACTGTGATGAGGAGTGTGTAACGCAGAATGGGAAAGGGAATTATATTTTTACGTATTTGCGCAGATACGGCATAATTTGCGGTTTGCGCTTTCTCAAAATCACGTTGGTTTACGGCAAATAAATACATCACTTCCTCTTCATGTTCTTCTTTATCCATTTCAAAAAACAGCTTCTTTTCTTCAAGGATAGACTTAAAGAGGTCGGCTTCTTCTCGCGTATTAAAATTAAAAACCCTAAAATTTTTATCGGTTGGGTGATCGATATAATTGACCAATCCCAACACACCTATTCGCTTACCCATTCTGTACAATATTCAATTGGTTTGCGGTGACCTTTTGGCCACTCAAAATCTACTTTTGGATAGCCTACAAAAAAGAGTCCCAAACATTTATCTTCTTCTTTTAAGTTGAGAAATTCGTTCATTTCTGGTGTGTAAATAACACCTGGCGTTGCCCAAAACGCTCCTAATCCCCATGCTGTGCACGTTAAATGCATGTTTTGTATGGCACAAGCTATTGCTTCAATTTCTTCAATTTCTTTTATTGGACTTTTTGGATCACGATTTAAGGAAACCACAATTACTGCACCTGCCATCACAGGTCTAGTCTTTAGTTTATTAAATTTCAATTCTCCAAAAGACTCTGCTGGCGTCAATTTTTTATAGGTTTCTGAAAGAAAGGTGGCTAATTTTTCACGTCCTTCTTCCATAAATACTTTAAACGCCCACGGTTGCGTCAGTCCATGAGATGGCGCCCAAATAGCATTGTTTAATAAAACTTCAATTTGTTCCTTGTGAATTTTACGATCCGAATAGAATTCAGGATAGATCGTCCGTCTATTTTTGATTAAGTCTGTAATTTCGCTTAAGTTATATTTCATGTCGCGTTAAAAATGAGTAACAAAATTAGGGCTTATTTTTTGAATTGAATTGTGAAATTCAACCATTACATGATTATATTCATCAGGTCTCTAGATTTGAATGAAGAAATGTCATACTTTTGGATTACTAATTTATTAAAGTTGTGAAATTAACTCATTTTCTTTTTTGTCTATTCTGCTGTCAATGGACTTTAGCGCAATCAATGCGAGCAGGTTGGCAAGTTCATTTAGGTGGAAATGCACAAGATTTAATAGGAGATGTACTGCCTACTGAGGATGGAGGATTTCTTGTCGCGGGATCTTCACTTTCAGAAATTTCAGGAGAAAAAACAGACTCAATAATTGGAAGTTTCGATATTTGGATTGTAAAATTGAATGCGGCGCGTGAAATCGAATGGCAAAAAACAATCGGAGGGAATGATCAAGATATTTTAAAGAAAATCATTTTGTGTCCTGATGGGGGGTATCTTTTAGCGGGGCAATCGAAATCCCCAATGTCTGGAAATAAAACGACGGAAAATTATGGCAGCTGGGATTTTTGGATTGTGAGAATTTCGGAAATTGGAGACGTAATTTGGGATAACTCCTTTGGTGGTGCAGGGCATGACTTTCTCGTGGATATGATTTTATTGCCAGATGGGTCGTATATGATTGCTGGTTCAACTTTTTCGGATAGCTCTGGTACAAAACTGGACAACAAGTTAGGCAATTCGGACTATTGGGTAATTCGAATCAATGAAACGGGTGAAGAATTATGGCAAATGTCATTGGGAGGTGATTCACAAGAGGATCTATACTCCATGAACCAAACAAGTGACGGCCATTTTATACTATCGGGAGGAAGTGAATCCACCATCAGTGGAAATAGAACGCAAGAACTTCATGGATCTTTAGATTTTTGGTTGGTATTAATCGATTCCTTGGGTGCGATAGTTTGGGATAGGGCTTATGGGTGTGAAAATCAAGCTTCTTTGAATACGTGTTTCGAAATGGAAGATGGAGGTTTTCTAATTGCAGGATCTACGAATTGTGATGTTGGAATTGATAAAGCAGAACCATCTTATGGTGACATTGCCTTATGGGCGATTAAGACAAATGCTCTTGGAGAAGTCATTTGGGAAAACACAATCGGATCGCCGAGTTACGATAATCTTGCTGATGCGATTCCGAGCGTTGACGGTGGGGTTATTTTGTTGGGAAATATATCAGGTCCAGATGCAGGATTTGACAAATCGGAGGATCGAGGTACAATTTGGGTCGTAAAATTAAACGAAATTGGTGAGATGGTATGGGAGAGATCCATAACAAACACGTCTCCTTCGACGGGTGATCAACTAATTGAATTGGGTCTTGATGACCTTTTAGTCTCTATTTCAGTAAAGGGTAATTTTATTCTCCCTTATGATAAAAATCAAAATTCAAGAGGTTTGGAAGATTATTGGCTCCTAAACTTGTCAATGTGTGATGATATTGACACAAGTGTCTTTCGTGATGAACATAAACTTGTTGCTAATCAAGACGGGATGACCTATCAATGGTACACGTGCAACCCAAGTGGTGCTATAGTGTATTCCGGAGAGACGGATCAGGAATTGGATCGTGATTATATAGACGGATTTTTTAGTGTGGCAATTAGCAATGGTGCATGTACACGATATTCATCATGTCATTATTGTTATCATTATTTTGGAGCAATTGATGAATATGCTTATTCGCAAGTATTAATATTTCCAAACCCTGCTCAAAACGAATTGATGCTAGAATATGAGGGTGAAATATTGTTAAAGATATTCAATCAACTAGGTGAACTGGTCCTTATTACAACTGATCATATCATTGATATTTCAGCTTTGTGTCAAGGCATATATACCCTTCATCTTTATAGTCCTAAAGGTGAATTGATTGAAGTACAGCGAATGGTTAAATCATAAATTGTATCCGACTTAAAACTCCTTCAGCGCCGCATATACCAAGTGTACAGGCAAGCCCATTACATTAAAATAAGAACCTTCTAATTTTTCAATGCCAATATAACCAATCCATTCTTGAACACCATATGAGCCCGCTTTGTCAAAGGGTTGATATTTTTCTACATAATAATCAATTTCGGCATTGGTAAGGGGCATGAAATGAACACGGGTATGATCGCTAAATACGATTTTTTTTGTCAACGATTGGATGCAAACACCTGTTACAACTGTATGTGAATAGTTTTCCAATTTATGCAGCATTTCTGTTGCTTCTTCGATCGATTTCGGTTTTTCAAGTATTTCACCGTCTTGAATGACAATGGTATCTGATGTAATAATAATTGCATTTTCGGTGAGACTTTCCATAAATGCTTCCGCTTTTTTTTCGGCTAAATAGACAGGCACTTCGTGCGGATCAAGCGAAGAAGGATATGATTCATCCACATCCTTTAATTGAATTTCAAAGGAGATATCTAAACCCTTTAAAAGTTCTTGTCTTCGCGGAGATTTTGAGGCGAGTATAACCTGTTTGCCGGCTAAATTATCGAGCATAGTTAAACGTAAAATAGGGCTGAAATAACACCGAAGAGCATGGCAAGTTTAATGCAGTTTGACGCTAATAAGTACAGCTTTTTTTGATTTTTTCTAAGGATAAGAATGACGGAAATGATTAAAAAGAAGATCACCATTGCTAGGAGGAAAAGAAAGATTATTCGATCCGAGTTAATCGCGGCTGAATCAATCACCAAGGTATTTAGGATGTAACATGAAAGCGCTAAAATTCCAATGAGTTCAAGCGCAATAATAAGTCCCTTTGTTTTTGCAAATCCAATTCGAATGGGCAGTGTTTTACTTCCCAATAATAGGTCACCTTTTACATCTGCCATGTCTTTTATTATTTCACGAATAAGGTTGAGTAAAAAAGCAAAACTGCAATAGCCAATTATGGCGAGATAATTATCCTGAATAAAAAGGGTATTGTCCGTTTCAAAAGGACGACTGATACCAAAGATCGAAAAACCGCCATAAATAAAGACGTAAAAAGGTACCAATGCGGTTAAAAAGGCAATGATCAAATTACCTGTTAAGAATTTACGTTTGTAGATTGCTGAGTAAAAATAAAGCAGGTTGATAGCGAGAAACGAAACACCAAAAATCCACCAATTTTGCAAGCGATAAGCGAGTAGGGCGGCGATTAAAAGCCCTAATCCATTCAAGGTCCAATTTAAAATAATCGCCCACCTTCGTTTAATGAATTTATCAATGATCAGACGATCGGGTTTGTTCACACGATCAGCTTTGACGTCAAAATAGTCATTGATAATATTCCCAGCCGCTGCGATTAAGGCAACGGATAAAATCAAAAGCAGAAAAGACATATCTTTTAATCCCAAGGTTTGAATAAATGAAGGGGAGGTAAAGGATTGCGAAACAATGCTCAATTGCCGATCTAACTGAATGGGGGAGAAATGATAGTTAGAGAGAAGCCCATAAAAAAGACACATGGTTAAAACCATCACCAAAATATTTGACAACCTAATTAATCGAAAAAACTGATAGATGCGCTGCATAATGGTGTGCTTTATTGCCTTGTAAATATAACCAATGTCCTCCAACTAAAACGGTTGAAAAAAAGATTTCTATAGCACTAACGTTTTACTTCATACATAGTTCGACGATTCAATTGATGCGCCGCTTCTTGCTCTGCTGCAGGTAGCGTATTTATGTACGCTTCCGTTAGCGTCACAACCTCGCCACTCTTCGTAGTCATTGTATTCGGTTTAGTTTCCCCATACCCTTTTGCTGTTAATCGATCTGCCGCAATTCCTTTGGAAATTAAATACTGCATAACCGATTTAGCACGATTATCAGAAAGGACCATATTGCTATTGTCATCTCCCCGTGCATCCGTATGTCCTTGAAGTTCAATTTTAATACTCGGATCACTTTGGAGAAACTGAACAAAATTATCCAAGACAGCATAAGATTCCTTACGCAACACCGCAGAACCCAAGTCAAAGAAAACATTGTCCAATAAGATTGGACCCGTTGCCTCAATTGGGATTAACGGAACGTCTTGGTGATACGGTTCTAAGGTATTGGCTTGTTCAGTTAAAAAGAAACCGATTGAATACGGATAGTAATTTGGCTTATTGACAACAAGTGTATAGTTTTTATTGACTGGTAAGGTGACTAAAAAGGATCCATTTGTACGATCAGAGTAGGAGCGAACCACTTCGGTATTCGTTTCCATATCTTTGAGACTAAATTCGGCTTCTAATTTTTTATTGGTCTTCGCATCATACACTGTTCCCGTCATATAAATCGTGCGTGTTGGTCGAATGCTTTCAGGCATTTCAAAGGAATATAAATCAAGTGATCCAAGTCCTCCTGCACGATCAGACCCAAAAATGGCCACTTCTCCACTTGAATATACAAGCAAGGAGTTTTCATTGTCAGCCGTATTAATCGGATAGCCCAAGTTTTTAGGATCACTCCATGAACCATCAGGTTGCAAGGTTGTCATATACAAATCATATCCTCCCATTCCCACATGTCCGTTGGAAGAGAAATAGAGCGTTCGACCGTCAGGGTGAATAAGGACAGATGATTCTGAATAAGGCGTATTCACATTTAGGGGTAATTTCGCTGGCGTACCCCAGGTACCATCTGCCATTTTCTTAGAGACGTAAATATCCCCATTTCGCTGATTAGATTGCCCCGAGCCACTGATGCTTCCTCGAATGAAGTACAATGTCATTCCGTCAGAAGACAGAGAAGGTTGAGTTTCCCAATTTGCGGTATTTACATTTCCTGGAAGGTTAATAGGATCGAGCCATTTATCCCCTATTTTTTCAGTCACAAATAAATCGCAACTGCCATATCCACGACGTCCTTCTCCATAGCCGTATCGCGGATCAATACAACCGACGAAGATCAGCGTTCTCCCATCTGGCGCAAATGTAGGAGCTCCTTCATTATTATAGGTATTGATATTTGGTGGCATTGGTACGCCTGTGCCCCAGTAACCATTTTGATCTGTACTTACGAAAAAATCTTCTTGGTGAAAACCATTCGGACTATACACATCTCTTGTATAAAGCAATTGTTTTTGATCTACCGTAAGTGTAGGGAAATACTCTGGATTTTCTGAGTTGACTCCTGCTCCGATATTTACAGGATTGAACGGAACGGGATTTTTTATAGCTTCAATCGCAAATTCACAATTCATCATGATCCATTTGGCATCTTCTAGGTTGTCAGGATTAGCATTTCGGTAGGAGAGGAAGGTTTTTGCGTGATTAAGTGCTGCTTCGTATTCACCTTCGGACCACTCCAATACACAAAGATCAAAATAAATATAGCCTGTTGATGTAACGTTTGGATTGATGGCTAATACTTTTCTATAGGCATCAATCGCCAATTCATTTTTACCACAACGAGCGGCATAGTCCGCCTTAATCATATATGCGTCTATAAAATTGGGATCCTTTTCAATCGCTTTATCGAAATAATAGATCCCGCCTTCATAATTAGGCATGTTCGTTACAGGATTTACCATTCGTGATTGTGCGATACCTGCTTCTACAAGTTTGATGGCTTTTTTACTTTTAGTATTCCATTGTGTCTGACCGGATACAACGAAGGTCGCGCATATAAAAATGAGATAGAGATAATGCTTTAACATATAGGTCTTGCTTAAGGTATGTTTAAATATTTATGTGTTTGAGTTGAAATTTTCCACTCATTGTGTGTCTTAACGTAGTCAATGATTAAAGGTAACATCTTGTTGCTTTTATCCCATTCGGTTTGAAGATACAATTTACAGGTTGGTTTCACCTTCATCATTAATTCCTCTGCCCATTTAAAATCACTCGTATTAAAAATAATCATTTTCAGTTCATCCGCCTGACGATAATTTTCTTCCAGCGGAAATTTAAATTTTTTAGGAGATAAACAGACCCAATCAATCTGACCAGATAATGGATATGCTCCTGATGTTTCTATGGCAATTTCCATTCCAATTTCCTTAAGCGCATCCGTGAGGGGATTTAGATCGTACATAGCTGGTTCTCCCCCAGTAATTACTACGAAGTCTGTTCCGCTCAATTTTACTTGGGCAATAATCTCCGAAATGGGGGTATCTGGATGAGCATTTTTATCCCAACTTTCTTTTACGTCGCACCAAATACAACCTACGTCGCATCCTGCGGTTCGAATAAAAAAGGCGGCTCTTCCTGCATGAAATCCTTCACCTTGAATGGTATAAAATGCCTCCATCAAAGGAATAGAAATAGCGTTAGTCATCTACAAGTTCATTAATGTCATTAATATCAAATTCAATAATTCCATCCGCATTTGGGCCGAAAATTTTCTTAAATTTCTTGTGCCAAATCATATCTTCTACTACAAAAGATTGTTTGGTATGCACGTGTTGACTAAAGGTTTCATCAAATCCTTTTATCAACACTAAAAACTCGGGTGCTAAACCGTCAATTTCTTCTTTTGTCTTATTCCAAAACGGACTTTCTTCATCTATTTTATGGACAAGTGTCCAAGTATACGGCAATAATTCTACATGACTAAGCTCGAGCGGCAAATTATAATAAAGTTTTGTGTGATCATGTACACTATTTGTTTTATCGATTGTGAGGATGATTTTTGCCGAAACATCTAATAGAACACTGTCTCTTTCATTTGCCAATTTAATCATGATCGCGTATCCATCTTTATGTGTTGTGTGCAAAACGAAATCACTAAAGATTAATTTAGAATTCGGGCGCGAAAAACGTCCGTATGCTAAACCTGTTGCGAGTGAAAAGGAGAGAAAGCCAACAAACGCTTCGACAGTCGCAACCGTTTGTGTCATAAAACCGCTTGGCGACAACATGCCATATCCAACAGTGGTAAAAGTTTGAATGGAAAAAAAGAAGGTTTGAATTATGGGATGTTCACCCTCCGGATTAATCCCAACAATATTGTCAATTCCACAGAAATAATAGAAAAGTGTGAAGAGGACATTCATTAAAATATAGCCTGAAAAGAGAAGCGAGAAGAATCGAAGCCAACTAATTTCAATCATGTATTTGAAGATGTCCCGGAATCTTCTTTTACTTCCCTTTTTAATAATGTTGTACGAACCATCACGATTGATGATGCGCTTTGTCTTAGAACTGAACTGGGTACCAATGCCAGGGTCCTGAATTTCATTTCCCATCTCAAATGATTTAGTGTGTTTTAGTCATGTTTTGAGGAACACAAATGATATAATCAGCAAGTCCCATATTTTCATCCAAAAGTTGATCTACGTTTTTTTGCTCAACAGTTGAAATGGTTAAGATTTTTTCTGGGGCAATTGTCTTTAATAAATAATGAACGATTCCTTGTTTATTGTCCGAATGATAAGCGCCATTATAGTGAAGGAAAACCGATTTGGAGGTCATGTTTTTTAAGATAAAGTAGGCCATTGTTGCATCTTTAATTGCTTGTGCATGCGCCATATTGATACCGCCATGTCCATCCATGTCGGCCATCAAATTTTTATAGCATGTAATCGTGGAATCAAAGGTGAATTGATCCAAGGGCACAATGTAAGATTTTGCTAATTCACTCAATTCGTTGAGGCTGCCGAGCCCTTTTTTATAGACCATGTTGGCGTATCGACGGGGAATATTAGTCGCAATGAACGGAATTTTATGTTCTTTGGCATATTCAATTAATGGTTTATAATCGGTATTGTAATTCGGCCAAAGTCGCACTTCGTCTTGATAATTACCCGAACTGATCAAATCATTTAGATACTCATTAATAATGAATTGATTGTCTGCTTCGAACATTTCCGCTCCGAGCATCAGGTTTTTTTTGAAGGCGGCATGAAGGTCTTTCGTTAATTCAAATTGAAGCCAATGAGCTATCGGGTTATTGTGATATTCACCAAAGAAGATGAATTTTTTATCTTCGGTATTTTTTAAAAGCGATTTATAGTCAACTGCTTTCCCTTTTTCGGTATAGATTTGATAGGCAGAAAGATCTCCTGAGAAAACAGTTCCAATCGAAAAAAACAGAATGACTAAGGTGACGCTTCGCATTGAAGATAGCAGTGAAACATAGTTGGAAAGGATTGACTTTGTCTTCATAAATAGGCTTAATTCGTTAATAAATGGAAAGTGATGGAAAAACTGTGACTGATGTGATAACCGACACCAAAACAGCACCTCCTTGCTCCTGTAAAAATACGGTTTTATCTTGATAGTTAGTTGAAATAAAGGGGTCAAATGAGTCCAAAAAGATGGAAAATTCGTCCATTAGAAAAGGTAAGAAGGATTACGATAGGGAAAATCACCCAAATACTCAAAAGTCTGCCAATTGCAAAATTCAGCGTTGGTCGTTTAAAGCGAACCAGGTAGAGCGGTAAAAGCAAAAAAATATGTAAGACAGGAAAGACGTAATATACGGATGAATAGGAGATGTATTCGGTGGAGGGGTAGTTTTCAAAAAGCTGAAATTCATTCACGACATTTTGTGGCAGTCGTGAATTTAAATCCTGCACACCTTTGACAATACTGATTGATTTTAGGTCGTGAAAAAAGAAACTGTAATTAAGGCGGACGGCTTCTTTTTGGTTGCGTGATTCCAAGTCGGAGGGCACTTCAAATAATTCACCATTTTTTTCAATCATGTTCGGTATCAGATTATACGGCGTCATTTGTTCAACTGCTTGATAGTGGCCGGTTAAAAAATAATCTCCTGTCAAAAGTGCCGAGAATATACATGCATAGATTGCAAGCCATTTGAACACTTTCCATTGACGACCAGTTGTGATTTTTGCATAATAAATTTCGTCTTTTTCGCGCTCCATTTCTTGCATGCGCTTATAATTTGCCCGTGCTTTTTTTAATTTAGCCGCACGTTGTTCTTCTGTGTTCTTTGGTGTCAAGAATTTTTCGTCCGTTTCCGATTCTGAGCCAATAAGAATTTCGTATGCGTCTGTTAATTCGATAAATTCTAATTGGGCCTGAGGCGAAGGGTTCTTATCAGGATGAAGTGCAAATGCTTTTCTTCGGTATGCTTTTTTAATTGCTTTTAAATCCGTCGTTGGAGCAATACCTAATTTTTCAAAATATTTTAATCGTGCATTCAAATTACGTGTGTTGAAGTCAATTAAATTAAGAAAATTAATATGATTACTGCACCCGGGAAAATTAAAAATAGGCAAGCCATCCTCATAAAATTAAAAAATGAACTTTTTCGTTTTAATATCCAGACTAAAAAGGGGATCAGTAAGAGGAGTTGAGCCAGGGGAAAAGAGTCAAAAATAGAGATGCGTTCATAGGCCTTAAAACGTTCAGGTTCGCCCATTGTATGCCCGATAAAGCTGATGTATTTTGCTTTGTTAAAAATGAATGATTGCGTCAACTGAAAACTACTATAATCAACACTCACAAAATCTTTGTAATAGGGAGTAAAAATATCATCTCCTACCCAAACCACAGTATTTGTTTTGCTGTAGAGTGGTCGATCAAATTGATAAGTACCGACCGGGAGATTGCGTGTTGGTCCATCTACAAAATAATCAATGGTAATGAGAACGTTCAGCACTAAACAAAAGATTACACCAATTCGAAAGACAAGCCAAGGTGTGCCGTTTGTGATTCGATCATAATATTTTTGCTCAGCAATTGCATCTTCTTCTTTTTTCTTTTGAAGCATTGCTGCTGCTCTGGCGAGATGTTCTTTGCGTTGATCAAATTCGTTCATGGGCTTTTTTGTTAAATATAAAAAAAAACCGCTTCGGCTAGGCCGAAACGGTTAATACAATAAATAGGAAGATTATAAATTATTTTTTAACTGCTTCAACGACAGCTTTGAAAGCTTCGGGATGATTCATTGCTAAATCAGCCAATACTTTTCTATTCAATTGAAGACCTTTAGCATGTACAAGACCCATGAATTGAGAATAGCTCAAACCGTGGATACGTGCACCTGCATTAATTCTCGCAATCCAAAGTGCTCTAAATGATCTTTTCTTTTGTTTACGACCTTGATAAGCGTAAACTAACCCTTTTTCAACTGCATTTTTTGCAACTGTCCAAACGTTTTTTCTTCTGCCAAAATAACCTTTGGCAAGTTTCATTGTTGATTTTCTGCGGGCTCTTGCGGCTACCGCGTTCTTAGCTCTAGGCATAGTTTTAAATTTTTTGAAAGTGAGTGTTCCACTTAAATGGACACTTTATTACTCATCTCTCGGGTAAATAATTTAACCATCTTATTCACTCAAAGTGAATTAGATACACAATTGTGTTTTGATGTTAGCAACGTCTGATTTGTGAACCAAACCTGCTTTTGTCAATCTCGCTTTTCTTTTCGTCGACTTCTTAGTTAAGATGTGACTTTTAAATGCGTGTTTTCTTTTGATTTTACCAGTACCAGTCAATTTGAATCTCTTCTTGGCACTAGCCTTTGTTTTCATTTTAGGCATCTTTTTCGCTTTTACTCCTATTTATTGTATTATTTTTTCTTCGGATTAATCATCATGATCATCTTCTTTCCTTCTAATTTTGGCATTTGCTCCAACGAACCATAATCTTCAAGTTCTTGAGCAAATTTCAGCAATAAAATCTCACCGCGATCTTTAAATACGATCGAACGTCCTTTAAAGAATACATAAGCTTTCACTTTTGCACCTTCTTTTAGGAATTCTTTGGCATGGTTTAATTTAAATTTGAAGTCATGGTCTTCCGTATTCGGACCCATGCGTATCTCCTTTACAACGACTTTCGATTGTTTTGCTTTTAATTCTTTTTGACGTTTTTTCTGTTCAAATAAGAACTTCTTATAGTCAATAATTTTACAAACTGGAGGGTTAGCATTCGGAGAGATCTCCACTAAATCCAGTTCTGCAGCTTGTGCTTTTACCAGTGCATCCCGCACGGAAAGCAATTCTGCCCCATCATCAGATACAAGACGTACTTCTCTTGCAACGATTTTCTCGTTAATTCTATAAGGCTCTTCGCGTCTTCTAGGGTTACGATTGGTGTTATTTCTTCTTTTAATTGCTATGGCTGTGTCCTCCCAATTGGTTTATTAATATTAGTTTAATTCTTTGTCAATTTCTGCGTTCAAAAATTCAACAAAAGCAGCAAGTGAAATCGTTCCGGTATCACCATCTCCTTGCTTTCGCACAGAAACCGCTCCTTCCGCTTCTTCTTTTTCACCTACAATCAGCATATAAGGGATACGATTTAACTCGTTATCTCTAATTTTTTTACCGATTTTTTCGTTTCTATCGTCAACGAATCCGCGAATATCGTAATTATTTAGCGAATTCAAAACTTTTTGAGCGTATTCGTTGTGTTTTTCACTGATTGGTAATATGGCAACCTGCTCAGTTGTTAACCACAATGGAAATTTACCAGCACAATGCTCAATCAATACAGCCACAAAGCGCTCCATTGATCCAAACGGTGCACGGTGAATCATGACGGGACGGTGTTTCTCATTATCTGCACCTGTATATTCCAATTCGAAACGCTCTGGTAAATTATAATCCACCTGAATTGTACCTAATTGCCATTCACGGTTTAAGGCATCTCTTACCATGAAATCGAGTTTAGGTCCATAAAAGGCAGCCTCACCATAAGCAATAACCGTATCTAACCCTTTTTCTTCGGTTGCTTCAATAATCGCACGCTCAGCTTTTTTCCAGTTCTCATCCGAACCGATATATTTCTCAGGTTTTTCAGTATCTCGCAATGAAATCTGTGCTCTAAAATTTTCAAATTTTAAGGTCTTAAAAATATAGAGAACGAGGTCAATAACATTTTTGAATTCCTCTTTTACTTGTTCTGGTGTGCAAAATAAATGCGCATCATCTTGCGTAAAGCCTCTTACTCGCGTTAAACCATGTAGTTCTCCACTTTGTTCGTATCGATATACCGTGCCAAATTCAGCGTAACGCACCGGCAAATCCTTATACGATTTCGGTGAAGCTTTATAAATTTCACAGTGATGAGGACAGTTCATTGGTTTTAGCAAGAATTCTTCACCCTCATGCGGTGTCATAATAGGGCGAAAAGAATCTTCGCCATATTTGGCATAATGTCCTGAAGTAACATATAAATCTTTGTGTCCTATATGCGGTGTAATTACACCTTCATAACCTGCTTTTTTCTGCGCTTTCTTGAGGAAATTCTCTAATCTCTCACGCAACGCAGCTCCTTTTGGCAGCCACAAAGGCAAACCCGCTCCAACTTTTTGCGAGAAGGTAAACAACCCTAATTCTTTACCTAATTTTCTGTGATCACGAAGTTTCGCTTCCTCTAACAGGGCTAGATATTCATCCAATTCCTTCGCTTTCGGGAATGTAATACCGTAGATTCTTGTGAGTTGCTGTCTGTTTTCATCTCCACGCCAATAGGCGCCTGCAATAGATGTCAATTTTATAGCTTTAATGAATCCTGTATTTGGAATATGTGGTCCACGACAAAGGTCTGTAAAATTACCCTGCGTGTAAAAAGTAATAGTTCCGTCTTCTAAGCCATCAATTAATTCAAGCTTATACTGATCTTCCTTCTGTGTGAAATAAGCAATGGCGTCTGTTTTCGATATTTCTTGTCGAATATATTCATTTTTCTCTCGTGCCAAATCGAGCATTTTCTTTTCGATCTTCGGAAGATCCGCATCTGAAATGTGATGTTCACCTAAATCGATATCATAATAAAAGCCATTCTCAATTGCTGGTCCAATCGCTAATTTAGTTCCCGGGTAAAGTGCCTCAATTGCTTCAGCCATCAAATGCGCAGAAGAATGCCACATGGTACTTTTTCCACCTTTGTCATTCCACGTTAAGAGCGAAAGTCGTGCGTTTTTTTCAATTGGCAGCATAGCGTCTATCACATCACCATCTAATTCTGCCGCCAAAACGTTGCGCGCAAGTCCTTCGCTAATACTCTTTGCAATCTCAAGGGCTGTGATCCCTTTATTATATTCTCTAATACTACCGTCTGGTAATGTTATTGCTATCATCTTTTATAATTCTTTCTAATTGCTTGTGTTGTCAGACACAATTGCTTGCAAAAATACGAAAACCCGAAGATTTAATCATTCGGGTTTTCAAAAATTAGCAATTATTTTACGTTTGACTCTGTTTTTGGCTATCCTGCAATCACTTATTTGATCGCGTTTTACTCATTTTCAGATGCTTATATACATTTGTTTTAGTTCTTGTATCCCATCACTAAAACAACTGCTCCGCGTTCTTTCATGGTAGGCATTTGATTATTGGCACCTGGAACAGCGGTTATCACGTAATCAACGAAGACCCTTTTCAATCGAAGATCTGAACTCGTTTTACTTTGATATGTATCATTGAGTTCCGCCGATTCAACCAAGATGTTTTTTCCTTGTATCCCGTCAAATTTTTTCAGAAGGATACGATCAGCCGCAGTTTTTTCTTTGTCGTAAATTTCGATAGTAATATCGTTCGGCAAGGATTTACCATTAAATGAAAAACGATAGTCTGTATTGTTAAATAAATAAATTTCGACCTCTTTAATTTGCTTATATGTTTTGAAATTGAAATAAGTAATCTTAGATCCATCAAATCGATAGGGCTTAAGTTGTGCTTTTGCCTCTGCTTTTTGAGATGCAATATTTTCTTTAAATTCGGTTAAATTGGATGCAGTCTGCGCAAAAAGTGCAGCGAAACCGAAAAATGCTAATAAAGCGAGTATCTTTTTCATAGTGGGTCTAGTATTAAGGCATAATTATTTTATTTCTCAGATCTTTTACGAGGGCTCCAAGCGTATCATACTCCTTCTTTGTGAGATATAATTCGTCCGCCGTTGGATCATTGAAATAATCTATCACCGATTGAAAACTATCAAATGTTTCTTGAATTTTTGTCATGTCATTCACAATCCAAGCAAGATCCATGCCTTCATTTTTTGGATCCTTTAAACCTTTTATTATATTTTGAAGAATAGACATCTGCTCAGCAATCTTTGCGCCGACATCATCCTTATCCGTGCTGTGCTCAAAATCATATACACCAAGATACATGCCTTCTGTCCAAGCTCCTGCAAAATGAACAGCTTGTTGATGTTGCATGTCGTTTTCGTCCATGTATATTTCAGTGCGCTCATGAATGTCTAACATTAAGATTTCGATTGAATCTTTGTCGCCAATATTCTTATCGAACCGATCCATTAAATCTTTGTTTTCAAAAACAGCTTCCATGCCAATTCGCTCTGCTAAGTCTGTAATTACTTCAAGGTATTTACGCGCTTCATTTGATTGGTCGTTTAAGACACAATAAGCCATGTCCGCCGAATACACTCCAAAATTAAGCATTTGCTTTAATTCGTCCGTATAACTGTCTTCATTCCCTGGGTCACTTGTTGCTCCTGCATTATAGGCTAAACCTGAGTTCTTAAAGATACTTGCTACTTGAAGTGGTGAAGGAAGTTGATAGTCAAATTCCGGCGAATCAAATAAGTCTTCTAAATTACCGTCAATGGAGGATTCAGTTGTGTCAACTAAGTTTATTTCTTGTGACGAGGAATCGCTGTCTCCCCCACATGAGAATAGTAAGGTACTAATCGCAAAAGCGGCAAGATTTCTAGTTAGGTTGATTTTATTCATTTTTTAGAAGGATTTAAATCTAAGGCTAAAATTATGAAATGTATTTGATTCAGTCGGGAAAATACAGAGTTTTTTTGAGTTTGTCAAAATTTTATATAAATTTAGAGTGTTGAATTAGCTCAAAACAGGTTTTGAATAGACGAATAGGTAAGTAATCCTGTTTTGTATTCCCTCCCTACCATAAACCTGAGGCTTTAAAATAGATAAGTATGCTGCTTTTATCCAAAGCTAGTGCGATACCATTGGTATTGAGGCTGTTATTTCCACTTATGTGTGGTGTGATAACTGCGTTTTATACAAATGTCGTGTGCTCCTCGGATCTGATCTATGGAGGTGTTTTTGTATTGCTAGGTCTTGGACTGCCAATCATTTCAAGGCAATATAGGCTACGTCATGTATTTGGTGTCATTGGGATGTGCTTCTTTTTTCTCCTCGGTATTCACCTCGTCCGAATTCAAACCAGTGCGCTTCATGTGAATTATTTTGAACATTTACCAACTACAATGGAAAGCATCTATCAAGTTAGAATTGTGGATGAGCCGGTCGAAAAAGAAAACTCCTTTAAGTGTTTTGCAAATGTCTCTGCAGTTGATCAAACACCTTCTATTGGCAAAGTCTTGCTTTATATAGAAAAATCGGCGGCAGCTCAAACAATTAAATATGGTGATATCCTCTGTTTGAAGGCGCGTTTTCAGCCGATTTTACCTAATGGAAATCCAAAGGAATTTGATTATGCGCGCTATTTGAATATTCATGGCGTTCGACATCAAGCCTACGTGCGTGCAGAACAATGGGATAGAGTTGGGGAAGAGGCGAACGCCTTCTACGCTTCAATTATAAAGGTGAGGACTTGGTTAGACGAGCGTCTGACAAAATCAGGTTTGGAAGCAGATGAATTAATGGTGGCTAAAGCACTCATTCTAGGTGAAAAAGAAAGTTTGGATCGTGAGACCTTGAGGACGTATTCTTCGGCAGGTGCCATGCATGTTTTGGCTGTTTCTGGATTGCATGTGGGTATCGTGATGTTATTACTCGCGTTTATTCTAAAGCCGGTTAAACGATTACCCAAAGGTCAGGTAATATTTTTAGTATGTGTATTGGGTGGGATTTGGTTTTATGCTTTGATAACGGGGATGTCCAGCTCTGTGCTGAGGGCAAGTGTCATGTTTTCTTTCGTATTAATTGGCAAGGAGATCGAAAGAGAAAATTCGGTCTATCAGTCCATCCTTGTTTCTGCGTTTTTGTTGATTTTGATCGAGCCATTGGTTCTCTTTCAGGTTGGATTTCAATTGAGTTATTTAGCTGTCTTTGGGATTGTTTATTTGCAACCAAAAATTTACAATTTGCTCTTCATAAACAATTATTTAGGCGATAAGATTTGGCAAATTTCAAGTGTTTCGATTGCTGCACAATTCGCAACTTTTCCGCTTGGGTTGTATTATTTTCATCAGTTTCCGAATTTCTTTATGCTGTCCAATTTAATTGTCATTCCATTGGCCTTTGCAATTTTATTGGTGGGATTATTGTATCTTATTTTAGCTTGGATTCCATTTATCAATCAAGTTTTATTTTTTACGTTAGATCTTCTTATCTCGGTTTTAAATAAAGGAGTCAAATGGGTGGAGTCTTTGCCGTATTCCATTTATTGGGGCGTCTCGATTGAATGGTACGAGGTGTTTTGGCTCTACCTCATTTTGATGCTTGGATCCGCGGCTTTTATTCTTCGAAAATCACGTCTTTTGATCTTTACTTTAATAGGTGTTGTCCTTTTGATGATCTATAATGTGGGTGAAAGTATAATGCTAGGTCAATCGCAGCAACTTGTCGTTTATAATGTCAATAAGGATGTCGCAATTGATTTTTTTTCGGGTCGGTCAAATTATTTTATTGCTACGAAGGAATTAATGAATGACGAGGAAAAGTTGCTCTTTCATGTCAAACATAACTGGTTTTATCGAACAGGTGCTGAGCAACCTACGGTTTCTTCTGTTTTACCTGACGGGAATTGTTTGCTTGAGTTTGATAGAAAAAAGCTTTGGCTATGCACCGATCCGAATGTGGAAAGTATCCCAATTACTGAATACACCTATCTCTATTCAATCAATTATTTTCCAGACGAATTTATAGAGAGTTTAGCGAATTCAAAAACGTTTGTAATTCTAGGGGACGGAATAGGGTATAAGGCCCGTGCATTTTTTGTTGAGCACTTTGACGCAGGTCGAATTCATGATTTACAATCTGACGGTGCATTTACCTATTCATATTGATTCAATTTACTTCTCAATCACCAATGGGTAAGGTGGTGCAGGTTTGTAAGCGATTTTGGAGCCTGTTACCTTTTTTCCAATAGAACTGTTTTCAAGGGCTTCTATCACTTTAAAGAATTGGTTTTGTTTGATGATTAATTCGTAGTAAACGGTGATGCCATCTGTTGTCTGAATATTTGTCCAAAAGTGGGTCTCGTAATAATCAACTCGTTGAAGAGTTGAGATCATTTCATTCGTTTGGATCAGTTTAGTATTGAGTTTATTGAGGTCATTCTCATAGGCATCATCCGTGCCTGTATATGTGCCTTTCTCTTTCGCCTCTTTTATTCCATTCATTTTTTCTACATAAAGTTGCGCCCGCATAGATTGGATCGTGTAGTCGTCTGTTTCAAAAACACGTAGCTCTTCAAATTTATAATTTGAATGATTTGTGAAGGTGGAGTCGGCCCAATTCAGAATAAAAATTTCTGTCTGTTCTTGATCAGTCAATGGTGTATTGGGCAATGTCTGGACACTTTGAAAGGCCATGCTCATGAAAATTAAAAAGAGGTTCATTTAGTCTGTATTGGTATACGATTCCATTGTTCCTTCCAGTTGAAATATTTTGCCCACTTCATAATAAGGTGAAAATTCTACTAAAACTAGATTGGTGTCTACTTGGCTCGAATAGTTTCCACTAAATTTATGAAAAAAATAGTATCCTACAAGCGAACTGTCTGAATTGTTTTTTGTTTCGTATAATTCTGAAAATTCGAGCGGAATGTATTCTGTTAAATCTGCTCGTTCTTCCTTTATATAGCGTTTGAATAAGGATTGTGTAATTTTATTTTGATCAAATGTTCCCAGTGCTTTCAATTCTAAACAAATATTTAACGTGTGTTTTAAAAATGCAGATTTAGAATCGACAGTGGTAAATGTTTCAAGTTGCGTTTTAAAATAACTGTAAAAAGAGTGACTTAAATTTCGACCTTCCGCGTATGATGGTGCCATAAATATAGTATGTTCTCTATAGAAATAGTCAATAATTAAACTATAAGAGGTGGGTACATTTAGGGCGATTTTGGGCGTCCAATCCGCTACACCTAGGGTGTCGTTTAATCTATAATTTAATTCTAATATGCCGATTGAGGTGGTGTCCGAGGTGATCGTAAAAACATGATCAAAATTCGCGCTGCGCTCTAGTTTCTCTTCACTAATAAATGCTTTCTTGGCACGAATTTGGCGAATTAAGGAGCTGTCATTTGGAGTTGTACGAAGATCTTTTTCTAGCTCTTCGAGTTGCTCAAAAGCAAGAGGTTTTGTGATTTTTAAGGCTGTAAAACCATAAGGTTTATATATTTCGGTTGAATCCAATTGAGACTTGATAAAAGCAGAGACATTTGTTTCAGCAGTGCTTTGAAGATTTATTGGCTCTTCTTTTTTCTCGGTAAAAAGGTCATCAGCGATAGTGCATGCATTGATGAAAATCAATACGAAAAAGGGGAGAATTAGAGATTTTAGCGACATATTTAATACAGGTCTAATAAAGTACTCTATAGCAATTATTGTTCCCTTTTTTAAATGCAAAGAAAAAGTCTTAAAATACGAGTGCATTAGATGACTGCATCCTGGTCAATAACATTATCTGATCATCACTGGCATCACCAACATGAGGATGTCTTCGTCTGAGTTTGAATTACTGCTTGGCAACAAAATTCCAGCACGGTTAGGTTCACTCATTTCAAGTATAACTTCTTGGGTGTGGATATGATTAAGCATCTCCAATAAAAATTTAGAGTTGAAGCCAATCTCCATATCATCACCACTGTAATTGCACGTTAATCTCTCCTTTGCTTCGTTCGAAAAATCAAGATCTTCAGCAGAGAGGGATAATTCACTTCCCGCTACCTTCAATTTAACCTGATGCGTCGTTTTGTTCGAGAAAATTGACACACGTTTAATTGAATTTAAAAATGAAAGTCGATCGACTGTCAAGACATTTGGATTCTCAAGTGGAATAACAGCTTCGTAATTAGGATATTTTCCGTCAATTAAGCGGCAAGTCAATTCAATTGTATCAAAAACAAATCGAGCGGTCGTTTCATTATAGCTAATTTTCACTTGTTCAGAACCAGATAGATTTTGCTTCAATAAGTTTAACGGCTTCTTTGGTAAAATAAAATCAGATGATTTGCCAGCGCTTGAATCACTTCTGCCATAACGAACTAATTTATGTGCATCTGTTGCCACAAAAATTAATTTTTCGGTAGAAAATTGACAAAACACACCACTCATTACCGGACGTAAGTCATCATTTCCTGTCGCAAATAAAGTTTTATCAATCGCACTTGCTATAATTTCACCTTTTACTTCAAGTTCGTCAGACGTTCCCATTTCTGGTGATTTAGGAAAATCATCTGCATTTTGTCCTACTAATTTATACTTTCCGTAGTCCGAAGAAATTTCAATGCCGAATGTCGCGCTATCAATTGTAAATGAAAGTGGTTGGTCTGAAAAGTTCTTAAGTGTATCAAGAAGAAGTTTTGCTGGAATAGCTATTTTCCCATCTTCACGCGCTTCATCTGGTGTTACACTAGTCTTCATAGTGTTTTCCAAATCCGAAGCTGAAACAGTTAATTCACCATTTACTAATTCAAAGAGGAAGTTATCCAGAATCGGAAGCGAGTTATTGCTGTTGAGTACACCGCTTATACGTTGTAAATTTTTTAGTAAGGTAGAACTTGAAATAATAAAGTTCATAGTTGTCGACTTTTTAGTTTAATTCAGAGCAAATATAAAAGTTAAAAACCGGAATCAATTCAATCGAACTCAATTTTATCAACATTTTAAACACAGTTAGCTGACAGTGCTTTCTGCCTTTATGTCATAATATGCAGACGATCAAGACGTGATGCTGACAAATTTTAGGAAATTTTGCCAAAAAAGGGCCATGGCATAATGATTGACTAATTGAAATCGAGTTTAATTTAGAATCAAACAAATAAGAATATGAGTAAAATTATAGGAATCGATCTTGGGACAACGAACTCTTGTGTTTCTGTTATGGAGGGTAATGAGCCCGTTGTAATCACGAATTCAGAAGGGAAACGCACAACGCCATCCGTTGTTGCATTTGTTGAAGGTGGAGAACGAAAAATTGGAGATCCTGCAAAAAGACAAGCGATCACAAACCCGACTAAAACGATCTATTCGATTAAGCGTTTTATGGGTGCAACGTATGACAGTGTAGCGAATGAAGTTTCGCGTGTACCCTATGCAGTTGTAAAAGGAGATAATAATACACCACGTGTTAAAATTGATGACCGTATGTATTCTCCTCAGGAAATCTCAGCAATGATCCTTCAGAAAATGAAGAAGACGGCTGAAGATTATTTAGGTCAAGAAGTAACTGAAGCAGTAATTACTGTTCCCGCTTATTTTAATGATGCACAGCGTCAAGCAACGAAAGAAGCTGGTGAGATTGCTGGTTTGACTGTAAAAAGAATTATCAACGAGCCTACTGCTGCAGCGTTAGCGTATGGTTTAGATAAGAAAATGGATGATCAAAAAATTATCGTTTTCGATTTTGGAGGAGGAACACATGACGTTTCCGTTCTTGAATTAGGAGACGGTGTATTTGAGGTTTTATCCACAGATGGAGATACACATTTAGGTGGTGATGATGTAGATGATAAAATCATTAATTGGTTAGCCGAAGAGTTTAAGAAGGACGAAGGAATTGATTTGAGAAAAGATCCAATGGCGCTTCAACGTTTAAAAGAAGCTGCGGAAAAAGCGAAAATTGAATTGTCGTCAACGACATCTTCTGAAATTAACTTGCCTTATATTATGCCTGTTGACGGTATTCCTAAGCATTTAGTGCGTACTTTAACACGGTCTGCTTTTGAACAATTAATCGACGATTTGATTAAACGTACAATTGAGCCTTGCAAAACAGCGCTTAAGAGTGCTGGCTTATCAACAAGTGATATTGATGAAGTGATTTTGGTTGGTGGTTCAACTCGAATTCCTGCTATTCAGGATGCTGTTAAAAAATTCTTTGGAAAAGAACCTTCTAAAGGAGTTAATCCGGATGAGGTTGTCGCACTTGGTGCTGCTATTCAAGGTGGTGTTTTAACAGGTGAAGTAAAGGATGTCTTATTACTAGATGTTACTCCTTTATCTTTAGGTATCGAAACAATGGGTGGTGTAATGACACGTTTAATCGAGGCAAATACAACGATTCCAACCAAAAAATCGGAAACGTTCTCAACGGCTTCTGATAGTCAACCTGCAGTTGATATTCATGTCGTGCAAGGGGAGCGTCCAATGGCGAATGATAACAAATCGTTAGGTCGTTTCCAATTATCTGACATTCCACCTGCTCCAAGAGGCGTTCCTCAAATTGAGGTAACATTTGATATTGATGCAAACGGAATCATGAATATTTCTGCAAAAGATAAAGCAACAGGTAAAGAACAATCAATTAAAATTGAAGCTTCTTCTGGATTATCAGAAGCAGAAATTGCACGCATGAAAGCAGATGCTGAAAACAATGCTGAATCAGACAAGAAACGTAAAGAAGAGGCAGACAAAATCAATGCTGCGGATTCATTGATTTTCCAAACGGAAAAGCAATTAAGCGAATATGGAGATAAAATCCCTGCAGATAAAAAAGAGCCAATTGAAACAGCTTTAGCCGATTTAAAATCAGCGCATGAAGCAAGAGATTTTGGACGTATTGACGCTGCAATGGAAAAATTGAATACTGTTTTCCAAGCTGCTTCGCAAGAAATGTATGCAAATGCCGAAGGTGAAAACGCTCAAGGACAACCAACTGATTCGACTGAAAGCGCTGACGTAGGAGCAGAGGATGTTGATTTTGAAGAAGTAAAAGAAGATTAATAAGGTTTAATTTTTTATGTAAAATGCGTCTCTAAATTCTTTTTTAGAGGCGCATTTTTTTATGAAAAAGATTAAATATTTACTAACTTTTTTTCGTGACTTACAAAAAAAAAATGTAAATTGCGCTGTTAATTGATATAAACAAGCAACTTTAAAAAATGAATATGAAAAGAAATTTACTACTTGGATTGGCTTTAGGCGTTGGTTCCCTCGCTAATGCTCAATGCGATATTTCAGGACTAGATCCCGTGATGTGCTTGACTGGCGCGCCTGTTGCTATGTCCGTTGCTTCTCCGGGAGCTGTCTATTCGGGACCAGGTGTTTCGGGAAATATTTTTAACCCGGCATCTGCTGGAATTGGTGTTCACACAATTAGTGTGGAGGCACCAGGAGAAGGCTATTCTAATGGACCTGTTCCTTTTGCCTTATTGCCTATGGTTGCTCCGACCACTATTGGAGGTCTTGCAGATGATAATGTGGTAGGGTCATTTCCAATTGGGTTTACGTTCAATTTCTTTGGAACTGATTACACTAATTTCTATTTTGGATCCAATGGATTTGTTACTTTCAGTGCAGGTATGCCTTCTGGATGCTGTTCAGGTCAAAATATACCGAATGCAAGTACTCCCAATAATCTTATTGCATACTGTTGGGATGATTTACGTCCAATAGCTCCAAGCGGAGGAATTGTAACGTATGCAACATCAGGTACTGCGCCAAACAGAGTGCTTACAGTAAATATGACGAATGTTCTGCATTACGTTGCGGGACCAGGTTTTGTAACAGGTCAAATCCAGATATACGAAACGACAAATTGTATAGAAGTGCACCTTCAAAATCAAACGGACGCTTCTGGTAATCACACGTTGGGGATTGAGAATGCATCAGGTTCAATTGCTTACGCTGCTCCTGGTAAAAATGCTGCAAATTGGGTTGCTTCAAGTTTTGCTTACCAATTTTGCCCTAATATTGGTTGTTCTAATACTGTAGAGGTAGAAGTTGTAGCAAGTCCAACTGTTGATGGAACAGTAAGTGACAATGAAATTTGTTTAGGTGAGTCTATCATTTTGACAAGCACTGGTACAGCTGATTCTTACAGCTGGGGTGTAGCAATTGATGAAGGTGTTGCTTATACGCCAACCGAAGCGGGAATGAATAATTTTATTGTTGCAGGTACGGATGATGGTTCTGGATGTATCGGAACAGATATGGTTTCTGTATTCGTACACGACATACCTTATGTTAGTGCAGGTGACGACATGGTTGTTTGTGCTGATGATGAATTTACTTTAGAAGGTCTTGGTGATGAAGCAACATATGCTTGGGATAATGGAGCTGTTGATGGTGTGCCTATGATGCAGGACGCAGGTTCGGTGACATACACTGTTACTGCCACCAACGCTGGTGGTTGTGAAGCGACAAGTTCTGTTACTGTTGAGTCTTTAGAAGTTCCTTCAGGAACAGGTGTTGTAACAATGATGACTGGATTTGGTTATGATGGTGAGATCGACTTTACACCAACAGGTGGTACAGGTGGTCCATACACGTACTTATGGTCTAACGGCGCAACGACTGAAGATATTACTGCGTTAACTGTTGGTTCTTATACTGTAACTGTTTCTGATGGTATGTGTGATTCTGATGTGACGTTCTTCGTAGACTCTCAAGCAGGTATTGAATTCGAACAATTAGATAACTTAACGGTTTATCCAAACCCAGTTGTGGATGTATTCACAATTGAATTTGACGGAACTTATTCTTGGGCTATCTATGACAACATTGGTCAAATCGTAGCATTTGGTCAAGGAACTGGAAAAGAAATGATTTCTATGGAGCAATTAGCTGCAGGAAACTATTTGTTGAAAGTTGCGGTTGATAATAAAGAATCGGTTGTATCTTTAGTGAAAAACTAAAAACATATCAATTAATTTAGCTGCCATGCTCGAGCAATCGGGCATGGCAGTTTTGTTTATAGGCAGTTCGTAATTTATAAGAGTTGATTGGATATGGTACGAAGTTAGAACTGCTCAAACCCCATATTTAAATTTTATATGGTCTGATGAGCACCAAGTGAATGGAACGTTTTTTTAAGATGTTCTTTTCTTGGGCATTTAATTCATGATTAATTTGTGAAGCAGTAAGCAGGCTAAGCTACTTGTTTTTGCTTTATATGCAATGCAAAACGGAACTAAAGCGAATTCTAGAAAGAGCAGTTATTTAAATGCTCAGCAGAGTAAAGTAGGTGTGATTTATCGTTAGATAGAGTAGTGGAATTAATAATCGTCGTTTAAATCGTCATTGAGAAAACGCGTGTGCTAGGCTTGTTGCGCAATAAACGCAAATCAAAAGCCATACATACATTTCGTACGAACGGTCGTGCAGCCTCAGGGAGACGAATCCCTGTCGGGGTCATCATCACCAAACCGTCCTGTTCCATTTCGGAAAGACGTTCTATGCACTCCTTCAGTTCAGGAAATTTTAAACGGTCCTCATGCCAATCTGTTTCGAAATGACACATAATATTTAGAATATGTTCTCGTATGATGAGATCTTCAGCTGTCAAATGGTGACCGCGAAGGAGTGGAATTTTACCTTGGTTTACAAGGTCCTGATACTCCTCAACCGTTTTTACGTTCTGCGCAAAGCTATACCAAGAGTCACTGATTGAACTCATGCCCAAGCCAACCATCAATTTGGTTTTTCCGGCGGTATAGCCCATAAAGTTGCGGTGTAAGGTCTTGTGCACCATTGCTGTGTGCAAGTTATCGCTAGATAAGGCAAAATGATCCATTCCTATTTCATCATATCCTATCTCGTGCAACATTCGCTTGCCTTCTTCATAGAGTGTACGCTTAAGTTCTGCAGAGGGTAAATCATTTTCGTCATAACCACGTTGACCTACTCCTTTAATCCAAGGCACATGCGCGTAGCTGTAAAAAGCAATCCTGTCCGGAAGCAATGATTTCGTTTTTTCAATGGTATTAACAATACTCGACACATGTTGGTGGGGTAAGCCAAATACTAAATCGTGACTGATCGAAGTGTAGCCAATCTCGCGTGCGATTTGAGTGGCCTCCTCCACTTTCTCAAATGGTTGAATGCGGTTAATGGTTTTTTGGACAATCGGATCGTAATCTTGCACACCATAACTGACGCGTCTATAACCCAAATCAAAAAGGGTTTGTAAGTGTTCGCGCGTCGTGTTGTTAGGATGTCCTTCGAAGCTAAATTCAAATTCTTCACAGCGGTCCGCAATCGAGAATAGCCCATCCATCATAACTTTAAGACGTTCGGGGCTGAAAAATGTAGGGGTACCTCCGCCTAGATGTAATTCTTTAATTCGTGGTCTTTCTGGAAATAAATCGCAGTATAATTGCCATTCTTTTAAAAGTGTCTCAATATAAGGTTCTTCAACTTCGTGTCGTTTTGTAATGCGTTTATGACAACCGCAAAAAGTACATAAATTTTCACAAAAGGGAAGGTGAATATAAACGCTGATGCCCTCTTCTTGATTGCTTTCATTGAAGGCGCGCAACATTGTTTGAATCCAAACATCTGTTTTTATTCCAGCTTCGTCCCAAAAGGGTACGGTTGGATAGCTCGTGTAGCGTGGACCGGGAATATTGTACTTTTGAATAAGAGGGGTAGACATGTTTTTAATTGTCAGATTCGTACCATTCGGCAAAACTAGTTTCAGTTTCTTGTAATTTAGCGTACTTTAAATGTATTCCTGAAGGCAATGCGCCTTGCAAAAGCGTGACCATTTCAACCAACATGTTCTCGCAAGTCGGTTGATAAGAGCAAAGGTGTATCTTTGAAAATCCACCTTCGACCTCCGCATATTTTGCATGTGGTGTATCTCCGTTAACAAGTAAGGCGTGATCAAAGTGATCAATTACGGTAGATTTTACAATTTTTTTAAGATCGCTAAAATCAATTATCATTCCGTTCTTAACGGCTTGATTGTCTTGAATTAGGGCGCCAGAAATGGAAACCGTTAGTTTGTAGGAATGACCGTGAATATTGGCGCATTTACCATCATACCCCCAAAGGGCATGTGCAGTTTCAAAGTCAAATATTTTTGTAACGCGTAAATTCAAAAGTTCGATAATTTTTGTGCAAATTTATTAAAAATTCGGCAATGAAGGACATCTAAGATGAATTGTTCTCAAATAAGGAATTCAACGAACAGGAACAAAAAAAAACAGCCATCCAACGGATAGCTGTTTTATAACCTTATTTTATCGGATTACATTCCCTGAACAGGAACCCAATCAATCAATTCAATTTCAAACATTAATGTTGATCCACCGGGGATATCACCATTCGTGCGATCTCCATATGCTAGATCTGAAGGAATGATCAATTTGCCTTTTCCTCCTTTACCAAATTGTGGAATTCCAATTTGCCATCCTTCAATCAATTGAAACAAAGGAAACGTTGCAGGTGCTTCAGTCGTTCCATCAAATTGAAAACCGTCTAATAAGTATCCGTTGTAAAATATAGTAACTTCATCATCTAATGTTGGTCTTGCGTCACCTTCGCCTGCCTCATCAATAACGACATACATTCCACTTTCGAGTTTTTGACCTTCCCAACCTTTTTCAGCAAGATACTCTTGCATTACTTCGTCTTTAGTCGGTTCTGGAGCTACTTCTTCTACTGTTTCAGTTGTTTCAGTTGTTTCAGTTTCTCCGCAAGAAGCTAAAAGGATTGCCGAAGCAAACACGAATATTATTTTTTTCATACTTGTTATTTTTTTGCGTAAAGATAGGGATAAATCATTAAATTTTTAATGATTATTGAGTCGAAATTCCTGTCACGCGATAGCCCTCTAACTGGAGAAGACTGATGATTCCATTTTCACCAAATAAATGTCCGGCCCCGACGGCAATAAAGCAGGATTTGGATTTCATTTCTTCTTTCAGTTTGGGAATCCATGCTCTATTTCTATCGTTTAAAAATAAATCTTCAAACTCCATAAATTCGGGAGATTGTTTTTGAAGTAGCGGAAGGAGTTTGTCGACCTTTTGCGCCGCGTAAAACTCCATTAATTTTAAAGTTTCTTCTTTTTCTTGATCATGATTTTTAATGCTTTCAAGGATCATATCTGCCATTTTTTCAGTAGGAATTTTATCAAAAAGCCCTAATTGCTCTTCTATGGTTTCTAGTCCTATTAGCGGAATTTTATGCGCTGATGCCAATGCCATTATTTCCAAGTCGTAGGACTTGGCCGTAGGTTCAAAATAATCTTGTGTAATGGTTTGCATGAGGAGGAATGGTTTCATAAGCGCATAGGTTTGATCAAATTCTTGGGGAGAAATGCCCAATTTTGTATCCATAAATTCGAGCACCATCACCAATTGATCTGGTGTGAAATAGCTGTGAACAGTTCCTGAATCTAATAACATTAATTGATAAGTGGTGACGGGGTTTGGCATTCCTCCAACCTCCATAATGATGGCATCACTTTTTATTACATGCGCTTCTAAATAAGTTGAGAAATGATAAAATTCCTCATTAATCATATGAATTGTTCCGTATAAATAACTGGGCTCCTGACCTTCTTTTTCAATTTTCCAAAGAAGCGTATTTCCGTTTTTAACGATAATCTCATCCGATTCCTTTTGTGTATCCTGCAATTTTGTGGGAGAAGAGCAGGACAGGAATAAAAGAATGAGAATGGTGAATAAATTCATTTTATACATTAGGCATGAGTTAATTGGGCTAAATAATTGTCAGCATCTCCCTTGTGGACGAGTTCGCACTTCAATCCTGCTTCATGTGCATATTTATTGAGAAGGTCAAAATCGATATACAACCAGTCAAACCAGTCCGATTCAATGCCTTTATAAGACATTTTAAACTGCATCTCCCCATGGTATTTTGCATTTAGATCAACCCAAACGGAGCCGTCCTCTTCTTCATACAAATACGAAAGGTCAGTTGAATCACATAAAGCGATACCAGCTGGTTTTAAACATTTTTTTACTTGCGCTAGAAAGCGCGGAAGACCTTCTAGATTACCTGCCAAGCCCACACCATTCATTAAAATTAATAAGGTGTCGAACTGCTCATCAATCGCATAAAAATTTATATTTTCGGCTTGAATTCCAAGGGACAATAGATGTTCGACTGCTCCTTTCGAAGTGTCAATGGCCTTCACATTTAAACCTTGTTTTTTTAAAAGATAGGCATGACATCCTGCTGCTGCTCCGACGTCCAATATCGTTCCTTTACATTTGCTCAATGCAATAGTTTCCAGTGCTGGCATCATTTCCTCAGTTCGAAATAAGTATTCGATTGGCATGACGTCGTCATCACAAAGATCAGCCATTACTGTAATGTTCTCAGAAAATCCATTTTCTGCAAAATCTTGAATGGCATAACCAATTGGGTCTTTCTCAAAAGTCATTAAAAATCGTAATCATCTATATTATCAAAACTTTCGAAATCTTCATCCTCATCTTCGTCAAATTCAGAAAAGATATCGTCGAAATCTGTCCCTAATTCTGTTCCATTCCCCATGCCCATCATGCTGTTGAAATCTACTTCTTTTGAGTCTTCTTCAGGTGAAATTCCAATCGATAAAACAAGCTCAGGTTCAGAAAATTCTTCATCAATCACTTCAACTAACTCAATGAGAAAACACCACATTTTCATGAAATCATAAACAAGAATCAATTTTTGACCTTTTTCGCGAACGATCGTTGTAATCGGCGTGTCACGCATGATAAATGGAGCATCAAGCTCACCGCTCAACCCCATGTCCATTAACGCTATTTCGTGTCCTTTATCCCAATCGTTATTGCTAACGTAAAACGAAGCGAGTTGATCGCCTGTAAAACCAAATGCAGCAAGAATGGCGCGGTAAAAAACTTCAAAATTATCACTGCGTCCGATCACAATATCACGAAAAATATCTTCGTTACTTTCGGTATCAATTAGGATTCTAAACTTAAAAGAGGACATTCATTTTTTTTTACAAAGATAGGTATTGCAAAGCGATTAGAATTAAGATCCGCGTAGCAAATATTCAACCTTTAATTGTTTGCAAACTAGGATGACTTTATTATTTTCGCTATTTTTATAAATATGGTCGGTATAAATTCAGATATAGAATTAACAAAATTGTACTATTCAATTGGTGAAGTAGCCTATATGTTTGACGTGAATACGTCACTAATTCGCTTTTGGGAAAAGGAGTTTACGATCATTAAGCCAAGCAAAAATAAAAAGGGGAACCGCCTTTTTACAAAAAAAGATGTGCTTAATTTCCAAAAAATTTACCAGTGGGTCAAAATTGACGGGTATACCCTCGAAGGCGCCAAACAAAAGATTAAAAAAGGAGAAGAAATCGAGCGGAACGATCAGCCTGATGTGATTCAACTCTTAGAAAGTTTAAAACTACAATTAATTCAATTCCAAAATCAATTATAATTTTGGTATAATTATTGGCATATGATTTTTAAAACCAAAAAAATAAAAATGAAAAATAAATTAGTTTTCTCAATGCTCCTTTTATTTGTAGTTAGCTCCCTTTTATCTACAATTGGAACAAAAGAAGCCCGTAAATTGGCTGAAACGGACAAATACAAAGTCATTAAAGTAGACGGGCGGATTATTTTTCAGCGAACAAATGCAACTATGAAAAGTGGGGATGTTTTTATTTCAGGCACCTTACTCGATTTTGTTTCGCCCCAATCACGCGCTGCTGTTATAAGTAGTTTGAAGGGACGGTTTGTTCTTTCAGCGGCAGAAAAGGGACAAACAAAAATACTTCCAGCTGCCAATAATATTTCTTCGCGTTCAGGTGCTTTAATTAATTTAATTGATCTTCAAAATCATTTTACTGGAGATTATCTTGTCTTGGATGAAGTTGCTTTAGAGATTGGACGTGAAAATTTTCCCATGGATGAGAGTCATTTCTTTTATTTGAGCTATGCCTATGAAGGAGAAAAAATCAGAAAAAAATTGGATTACACGGAGAATAACCAATTAATTATTTCCAAAAACGAAATTTTCAAGATTGATGGCGAGCCCATTGCAATTCAACGGGTTGAAATGGCACTCTATTACCGAGAAGGAGAAACATCTCTTAAAATAAACGAATTCAATCCTGTCTTTCCAGATTTAAGTGAACTCAAAAACGAAGTTGAAATTATTATGGATGAATTTTCGGACAAAGATAGCGAAGTGAAAGTGCAGGAAATTACGGCGTATTTGGCTGAATTTTATGGAAAACCTCAAAAAGAGAATTTAACGGAGTGGTTGGAGAAAAATTTCACACTAAAATAGCTTTGGTTACAAGCGAATTTAATCGATTTTACAGCAAATAATTAATTTCAGAAGAAAATCATTTCTATACCCATTCTTGTTTTTATCTTTGCGGCATGCAAGAGACAATTTTAATTTTAGATTTTGGGTCGCAATACACACAACTTATTGCGCGTAGACTGAGAGAGCTCAATGTTTATTGTGAAATTATTCCTTGGAATAAACCAAGGGAATTAACCGAAAATATTAAAGGAGTTATTTTTTCAGGATCACCTTTTTCCGTGAGAGATGAAAAATCACCAGTTCCTCAAATCGAACTATATAAAGGGAAAGTTCCTTTATTGGGAGTCTGCTTTGGGGCACAATTTATGGCGAATCATTTTGGTGGCGAAGTTTTACCGTCTAAAATTCGTGAATATGGTAGAGCAAATCTTGACTTCGTAGACGATACCTGCGATTTATTACACGGCGTTCGAAAAAATTCGCAAGTATGGATGAGTCATGGCGATACGATCAAAAAAATTCCGGCCGACTTTGATGTCATTTGTAGTACTGCAGATGTGGAATATGCTGGATTTAAAGTCAAGAATGAAGCGACATACGGAATTCAATTCCATCCCGAAGTGTACCATTCTGAAGATGGACAGCAATTACTGAAAAATTTTATTGTCGAAATTTGTGGATGTCAACAAACATGGACGCCGGATTCTTTTATTGATGTGACGATTGCAAAACTTCGTGAGCAAATCGGAACAGATCGGGTAATACTTGGTTTGTCAGGGGGGGTGGATTCGACAGTTGCTGCAACACTTTTACATCAAGCGATTGGCGAAAACTTATACTGTATTTTTGTTGATAATGGTCTCTTGCGCAAAAATGAATTTGAGGCGGTTTTAGAATCTTATAAAGGTCTTGGACTAAATGTTAAAGGTGTCAATGCAAAGGATAAGTTTTATGCAGGCTTGGCGAATGAAAAAGATCCAGAAAAGAAAAGAAAAATAATTGGAGGTGTATTCATTGATGTATTTGATGAAGAATCTAAAAAAATTGAGGACGCAAAGTGGCTAGGTCAAGGAACTATTTATCCGGATGTGATTGAATCGGTTTCTGCCACTGGTGGACCGTCGGCGACTATCAAATCTCACCATAATGTTGGCGGTTTACCAGACTTTATGAAATTAAAAGTAATTGAACCACTAAAACTCTTGTTTAAAGATGAAGTAAGGAGAGTTGGTCGTGCCTTGGGTATTCCTGAGGCCATTATTGGACGTCACCCTTTCCCAGGTCCAGGGCTTGGGATACGTATCTTAGGAGATATTACAGCTGAAAAGGTACGGATTTTGCAAGAGGTGGATTATATCTTTATTGAAGGATTGAAAAAATGGAAATTATATGATGACGTTTGGCAAGCTGGCGCTATTTTGCTCCCTGTTCAAACCGTTGGAGTAATGGGGGATGAACGCACGTATGAAAATGCAGTTGCGCTTAGAGCAGTGAGTTCAACGGATGGAATGACTGCCGATTGGTGTCACCTTCCTTATGATTTCTTGGCGAAGATTTCGAACGAAATTATCAATAATGTAAAAGGAATTAACCGAGTAACGTATGATATTAGTTCTAAACCGCCTGCAACAATCGAGTGGGAATAATTAGGTTCTTTGCTCTGTACTTAGAATATTAGAAAATGAAAAAGCAGTTAGCGTTATTACTTCTTGTTTTTGGATTCACTTTAGCGGGTTGGGCTCAACCAGATGTCGCTCCTGTGGAATCGATAAACGGTAAAAAATATTATGTACATATTGTACAGCAAGGAAATACATTATATGGTATTCACCAATTGTACAATTCGAGCATTGAAACACTTTTGGCGGAGAACGAAGGCCTATCAAATGACTTAACGGTTGGTCAGCGTATTCTCATTCCAATTGTGATAGGAGATCCTAAGTTTTACGATAAACACACGGTACAACAAGGTGAAACACTTTATGGTATTTCTAGAAAATTCAATTGCTCGGTGGATGACTTAATGCAAATGAATACGAATCTTTCTGAAGGAATCAGCCCAGGACAAGTCCTTGTAGTGCCACGCCAAAATAGTGGTGGTGCCGTTGCGAGCGAAGTTATTCAAACGGATCCTATTCAAAGAATTGAAGATAAACCTGACCCCTCAGTGACGATTTCTTTGGAGGACTCTATAGTCGTCCATACGGTTCTTGAACATGAAACATTATACTCAATTGCGCGACGTTATATGGTGACCGAGGATACCATTATGACAATAAATAATTTAAATAGTACACGTCTAAAGAAAGGCGATCTCATCAAAATTCCTGTTAAAAATGTCAATTATCAAGTGATTGAAAAGGACCTTACAAACTTGAAGCCGAAAGATTCTGTTGTTTTGGTGGATAAATTAGAACGGTTTAAAGAGGTGTATAAAGTAGCATTGCTCTTACCTTTGATGTTGGATAAAAATGATCAGGTTATGTCGAAGCCAATTTCAGCAGACGAAGTACGTGAAATGTATTCCACTACGAAAATTTCATTTGATTTCTACCAAGGATTTTTATTAGCAGCCGATTCGCTTTCAAATGCAGGGTTAAATGTAGAGATTTTTATTTATGATACACGAAAAGACACAGCTGCAATTGGAAAGATTTTTGCCCAGCCAGAGTTTAACGAGATGGATTTGGTCGTAGGTCCAATTTCACGCAATACCATTGATTATACAGCAAAGCTTTGTGCTCAACGCCAAATTAGAATTGTTTTGCCTTTTAATTCGGATTCTGATGTATTGTATGAAAACCCCTATGTCTATAAAGGAGTGGCTTCTAATATGACCTTACTAGACGGAACGGTTGATTATATTTTAGAGCATCATAAACAGCATAATATTATTCTCATTAAACCGACTTCGCCAGCTGATGTCGCTTTATTTGAGCGCGTACTTGAACGTTTTAATACGAAAATGGCAGGAATGACAGGAACGTATAACGTGAAAGTAATTGAAACTGGATTAGGGAGTAGCAGCGGTAGAGAGATCAATGCACTATTAAAGTCAGACACTACAAATATCGTCTTGATACCTTCAACGAATTTAACTTTTGTTTCGGGAGCAATGAGCCGGTTGAATAAGGTGATTAATATGAATCCTTATGCTAAAAACTTTAAGGTGATTGCTTTTGGATTAGAAGAGTGGAATAAGTTTGACGATTTAGATGTGAAGTATAGAAATAGAACGTATCAACATTATGCATCTTATCGTTATATGGATTATTCAACACCTGCAAGTGTTGATTTTATCCGAACTTTTAGATCAACCTATGGAACAGATCCGAATGTTTACTCATGCCAGGGCTTCGATTATGGGATGTACTTTTTAAGTGCATTGCATTTATACGGGACAAATTTTGATTTGGCGATTGCGGATCACCATATGGAACTTACTCAAAATGATTTTGAATTTAGACTCACTCAATTGGGTTCGGGTAGAGAAAATCAGCATGTGTATATCGTGAAATATGATAATTACACCTTGGTCCAAATGAAATAATAAATTGAATCAATTTAGGTTGACCTCATTGATAAACGAACATGGTGAATTGGATAGGAGATCGCATTAGTATTCAGGATCAGGATCAGATTACAACAATAGTAATTGATCCTGTTAGGGTTTGGTGGAAAGAAATTTTATTGACACTGTGGGTGGCCGGTTTTACATTTGTCGGATTGGTCATGATGTATATGTTGATGACTGATTTTTCCAGTTTGCAATATGATGTTGCCCCAACAAATGAAGATATCCGAAATCAAATTATTTATGCCGTTGTATTTTTAAGCTTTTGGGCCTATTTTGAATATAAAACGCTAAAAGCGCTGTTATGGTATCGCTTCGGGAAAGAACTTGTGCGAATTGATGGAGATGGGTTTACATTAAAAAAATCTATCCTGACGTATGGAAAAGCGAACCGTTTCTTTTTCGAGAATATGAAAGAGTTTCAACAACGTATAGAAGAAGAAACTTCGTTCAGCAATTTTTTTGAAAATGCCTATTGGGCAATGGGGTCAGATGCAATTGTTTTCAATCATCAAAAAAAGAAAATTTCATTCGGTAGAAGAGTGGATTCTAAATCGGCGCGTCTGCTCGTTCGGCTAATTGATGACCGCATTAAAAAACAAATCAAACGAAAAAAATAATTATCGGATAATAGTGAATACGGCAGTTTTGACACTCGTTGTTTCTGTGTTTTCTATTTTGCCGTGAACAAGTAATTTCTTCGCCTCCGCCGTTTCAAACACTTCTTTCATGTTTTTTATTCGGGCGGCAGGAACGTACTGCTCAAAGAGTGATTGTAAAAGCGGTTCAACGTCTATTAAGACAACAGCTTCTGATAAAAGTGTTTTCAAAAAAATCCGATTCACTACACGTAACGAATTCGTAGCAAATAAATGATGATCGGCTAAGGTCGGCTTTGTCAAGACTTCACAGAGATGCCTAAATTGTTTGTCACTGCCTATTGCGAAAGTGACCATTGCTCCATCCTTTGTTTCAAACAATTCACCGTAAGGAGAGATATTCGGATGTTGGCTCCCTATGCGCTCAGGAATATGTCCCGCCATAAGCCAATTTGTAGCTTGATTTGCTAAAGAGGCGAGTGCCGCGTCATAAAGTGAAACAGATACGCAACAGCCACTTTTCTTCAATACCTCTCGCTCATATAAGGCCAAAAGTACGCCTTCTTTTAATTGGTGTCCAGCTAATAAATCAATAAAGGCAATCGGCATTTTTACAGGTCCCGAGTCAGGTGTTCCGTTCATTGACATAAAGCCCGTCTCAGCTTGTAAAATTAGATCGTAAGCAACACGATCGCTCTCTTCACCAAAACCGGTAATCTCAGCATAAATCAACGTTGGATATAAGGCTTTTATTTGTTCATAATGAAGGTTGAATTTTGCTGCGTCTCCATGTTTAAAATTTACGATAATAAGATCAGCATCTTCCAAAAGGGCATGAACAATGGTTTGATCGCTCAAACTGCTCAAGTCTAAAAAAAGTGATTCCTTATTAAAATTAACAGATGAATAATAAGCCGAAATGGAGCTGTTTTTATCTTCACTCGGTAATTTCCATGAACGTGTAACATCTCCCCCCGTTCGTTTATTTTCCACTTTTATTACCTTGGCACCCAATTCGGCAAAAAATAGACCGACGGATGGGCCAGCCAGCACACTTGCTAATTCAACGACTTTCAGGTGTTTGAATGTTTCATTCATTTTTTCTAATCATTTTAGACGAGGATTATCTTTCAATTCACTTATAAATACGCCTCAAAAGGCACTACTAAAGTAAGCTTAATTGCTTAAATTAGGCTCCTATTTTGAAATGAAATTAGTATACAGAATGACGAAAGAAGAGTATCTCATTAAACAAACAGGAATAGCTGCGAACTCCATCAGAAAAACCGTTGCATTATTGGATGATGGGGCAACAATTCCTTTTATTGCACGATACAGAAAAGAAGCGACGGGTAATTTGGATGAGGTTGACGTATTAAAAATAAAAGAGGCGGGTGAAGCCTATGATGAAATCCTTAAACGCAAGAATTATATTTTGGACGTGCTTGAGGAGAAAGGAATTAAAGAGGAGAAATTAGTGGCTAAAATTCAAGAGAGTTTTGACTTAAATAGGCTAGAAGATTTGTATTTACCTTATAAATCAAAACGTAAAACGAAAGGTGAATCTGCTCGTTTAGCTGGATTAGATGCTTTGGCAAAAATAATCATGAAGCAAGATAATTTCGATCCGCATACAGCTGCTCAACGTTTTTTATCGAAAGATTATCCGAACGCCGAAGCGGCAGTTGAAGGTGCATTATTTGTCATTGCAGATTGGATCAACGAAAATGAAATTGTTCGTGAACGATTGCGTGCTTCTTTTCTGGAACACGGTATCATTACAAGTAAAAGTGTGAAATCGAAGGAGGAAGAAGCGGCAAAGTACCGTGACTTTTTTGAATTCTCACAACGCATTTCATCTTGCCCTTCCTATCGACTTTTAGCCTTATTGAGAGGAGTAGATGAAGGATATTTAAGATTCAAGATTGAACCGAATGTCGATTTTATCATGAATTGGTTGAATCGCTTTTTTGTAAAACAGCAGAACGGAGCAGGCGAACTTGTGGAAAAAGCCGTGAAGGATGCGTATAAAAGATTACTACAACCCGCCTTGGAAACGGAAACGAAGAATCACTATAAATCATTGGCGGACGATCAATCAATAGGCACTTTTTCGAAGAATTTGGAGAATTTAATCATGGCTGCACCGATTGGTTCGAAACGCGCATTAGCACTCGATCCAGGTTTTAAATCTGGCTGTAAAGTGGTCTGTTTGGACGAAAACGGTGACCTTTTACACAACGCCAATGTCTATCCTCATCCTCCGCAGCGTGAATCGGCTAAAGCGGCCTCGAAAATTGCAGAATTGGTGCAAGCTTATAAAATAGAGGTGATTGCAGTAGGTGACGGAACGGCAGGGCGAGAAACGGAAGCATTTATTCGAGGCATACGATTCGATCGTGAATTAGTGGTTTATACGGTAAGAGAAGACGGAGCATCAATTTACTCAGCTTCGAAAATCGCACGAGAAGAGTTTCCAAATTTTGACGTTACTGTGCGAGGCGCTGTGTCGATTGGAAGACGATTAATGGATCCAATGGCAGAGTTGGTGAAGATCGATCCTAAATCATTGGGTGTAGGACAATATCAGCATGATGTGAATCAAACGAAATTGCAAAAGCAATTGGATCATGTTGTGCTTTCAGCAGTGAATAAGGTTGGGGTGAATTTAAACACAGCTTCTAAATATCTATTAGCTTATGTTTCTGGTTTAGGACCCAAATTAGCTGAGAGTATTGTCGAATACCGAAGTGAAATAGGACGTTTTACCTCGCGAGATGAGTTGAAAAAAGTGCCGCGACTGGGTGCGGCAGCTTTTCAGCAAAGTGCAGGTTTTCTTCGCGTGCCAGGGAGCAAGAACCTTTTGGATAATAGTGCTGTTCATCCCGAACATTATAAACGCGTGATATCCGCTGTAAAAAAAGCCGGGTTTGAATTGGATGCGGTAATCGGTAAAAAAGAGGTCGTTGCTCAACTGAGAACGTCTATTCAATCGGATTTAGAGGCGGCAGTGGGTGTGTATACTCTGCAGGATATTTTGACCGAATTAGAAAAACCAGGCAAGGATCCACGAGAAGCAGCCCAAATTATTGAGTTTTCTGCTCAAATTAAAACGATTGCAGATCTCAAAGTTGGCATGCGATTGAATGGAATCGTGACGAATGTAACCGATTTCGGAGCCTTCGTTAATTTAGGGATAAAGGAAAATGGATTGATTCATAAAACGCAATTGGCAGATGAATTTGTCGCGCATCCAACTGATTTTATAAATCTACAAGATCAAGTGCATGTTATTGTTGTAAGCCTTGATTTGGAGCGCAAAAGAATTGGATTGTCGTGTAAAAAAAGCGATTTGATTCAATACTAAATTAACTGTAGGTTCGTTTAAAATGTGTATTTTTGCACCTGAATTTTCGTTTGATTTAGAGAAGAGAAGAAAGCATATGTTTGCAAAAAGTGAAATAACATGTCAGAACAAAGAAGATTAACAACAGAGGAGAAGGCGCTAAAAATCAATTTACGCAGCGATATTTATGGTTCGTTTGCTGAAATTGGAGCGGGGCAGGAGGTTGCTGCAAACTTTTTTAAAGCAGGTGGTTCTTCAGGAACAATTGCCTATACGCACTCAGCGTATGATATGAAAGTAAGTGATAGCATGTATGGCAAATGCGCGCGCTATGTTTGCGAAGATCGATTGATGCAGATGTTAGACAAAGAATACGCAACACTTGAGCAAACCTTGCACGAACGTGCTAAAGAAAGTCGCTTTTTCGCTTTCGCTAACACGGTTGAATCATTAAACTATCATAAAACCAATCAAGGTCAAGGTTGGATTGGTCTCAAATTTCAGGATGAATTCGAAAGTACACCCAATGAAATTGTGATGCACATAAAGATGCATGATACCAGTAATAAAAGACAGCAAGAAGCACTCGGAATTTTAGGGGTAAACCTTCTTCACGCAGCTTATTTTGAGCACAATAGTATCGAAGAATTTTTAGATGCATTGACCTATCGATTACCACGATCTCGCGTTGAGATTGATATGTTACGTGTTTCAGGTGCAGATTTGCAACGATTGGATAATCGTATCATTGCGCTGAAACTCGTGAAAATGGGCTTGACAGATGCAACTATGTTTGATCAAAGTGGTGCTGTTTTGCAACCTCGAACGGCATTGTATAAGAAAAATGTATTGCTCATGCGCGGAAGGTTCAGACCTATGACAAAGGTCCATGTGGATATGATTGAGTCCGGTACAAAGCAGTATTTGTCAGAAGAGGATGTCGATTCCGAAAACACATGCCTTTTACTTGAGTTAACGCTAAAAGATTTAACGGCAGACGGTAAAATATCAGATAAGGATTTTATTGATAGAGCAGAATTATTGTGTTCTATGGGATATACTGTGATGATCTCGAATTATTTGAAGCATTACAAAATGATCGAATACCTCTCTTCAATTACTCAAAATAAGAAGATTGGCGTATTACTAGGGATCTATAACTTGCAAACTATTTTTGATGAGAAGTATTACAATACACTCAACGGAGGTTTATTGGAAGCATTTGGTAGAGGTTTTGGGCACAATATAAAAATGTATGTTTACCCCGCAATTAACGTTGAAACCGGTAATTTGTATACTGTAGATAATTTCGAAATTCCAGAACATTTAAGAGGTTTACTGGATTATATGAAAAAGACAAATAAGGTTGACAATATCACTGAGTTTGATTCCAGTTTACTGCATATTTTGTCAGATGATGTTTTGGCGAAGATTCATTCAGGTGTTTCGAGCTGGGAAGAGGATGTTCCGGTAAGCGTGATGAAAGCAATTAAATTTTATCAATTATTTGGTTTTCGCGAAGAAAAATTTGCGAAGGTAGAATCAAATTAAGAGGCGATTTATTGGTGAATTATTTTTAAGAGTTCACCGTGTTCATACTTTTCCATGTACAAGGTTTTTCCTGATTGGTTATAATAACTCGTAAAGCCTTCTTGTAATCCATTTTTATAATACGCTTCCATGTATACTTGTTCACTTTCAGGGAACTTTTTAGTACACGTCCCTGAGAATGGAATATCGTCCAAAAATGAACGCTGAATTGATTCTCCAGACATCTTTTTAATGTCTAATTCTGAACAGTCACAGGCTATAGGTGCACCGTCTCCTGTTCTTTTCTTGTGGCCATTTTCGTATACTTCTTCCACTAAAACCCGCCCTTGATTATCATAGTAGATCACTTTTCCATGGAGTTTACCATTCATGATTCCTTTCACCATGTACTTCTGATTTGATTCAGGATAATTGTGCACACAAACTCCGTTATAAGGTTTTTCGTCCTTGAAATAAGTACCCAAACTGTCTTCGAAAAGGTCATCACATAGGCAGGTGTCAACAGGTTCGGAATGCATGAGGTTTCCTTCTTCGATCAGATTTTTATCTTGGTTTCCATTGCTACACGCACCTAAGATACCTGCCACAAGCAACATAAATAAAGCTTTTCTCATGGTAATAGATTTACAATTCCCATAAAACGTTTAACGTAACCGCTTTCATTAAACCGTGTAATTGTAACACCCCAATGATTTTTAGATGAACTACTATGGATAAAATCAATCATTCCGTTTTTATTTTGCAAAACAATACCCACATGTCCGATCTCTCGAATAGCCGAATTTGTACCGGTAAAAAGAATCACGTCCCCGGGGTTTGCTTCAGCAGTTTCTACCGCATCTCCTTCATTTTTAAATGCGCGACTTGTACGTGGAACATCTATGTTAAAATGGGAGAAGACGTAGTGGACAAATCCTGAACAATCAAACCCATGCGTTGAACTGCCACCATATTTATAAGGAATACCAAGTAGTTGTTGCGCGTAATGCGTTAGACTATCCCGCGACACTTGGTGTGAAGAAGTGGTGGTCTGTGCTACGCTTTTAAGCGAAAACAATGTAAAGAATCCAATTATTAACCATTTCATAGACCGCAAAATTAATATGTTTTCTAACTTTATAGAATCCAAAGATGAACTTTAACTTTTTTTAGCAAAAATCTGAACAAATCTGTCTGATTCTGCTAAATTACAATAGTTTTAGCGATTAATATCATAAGTGGAGAATGCAAAATAGTTACACATGTCAAGAATCAAAAATGCGCAAATTCGCTATCGGATTATAGATCGTTGTCTCAGAAATCCTTATCGTCCTCGTCCTTCAAAAGAAGATTTGAGAAGGACGTGTGAGGAAGAATTGTTTGGAAGTGATGTAGGAGCAGATATCTGTGAATCAACCATTGAAAAAGATTTGAGGGCTATGCGTGACGAGTTTGACGCACCAATTAAATATAGCAAATTGGAGAAGGGTTATTATTATTATGATCCTGAATATAGTATCGATAAAATTCCGTTAAGTGAAGATGATATTGAAGCGATTCGGTTTGCCTCCAAGACATTAATGCAATTTAGAGATGTCGGTTTGTTTAAACAGTTTGGTTTTGCAATCGATAAAATTTTTGACCGGGTGAATATTTCATCCAATCCAATGGAGGATTCTGTCGATAATTTTGTTCAATTCGAAACCGTGCAAGACGAAGTCAGAGGAAATGAGATGTTACCACTTTTTTTAAAGGCAATTAAAGAGAAAAAAGTGACTCAATTTGACTATACAAGTTTCATCAATGAAAAAACAAAGTCGCGTCAAGTACTTCCACTATTGCTAAAAGAATATAGGAATAGATGGTACCTCATTAGTTTTGCAATTGATAAAAAAAAGGTCATCACATTTGGCTTGGATCGCATTACAAACTTGGAATTGACTGCAGAGCATTATTATACACCGGTTGATTTTAATCCGGATCATTATTTTAAAAATTCGATCGGGATTACCGCAAATGAGTCGATACCCGTCAATGTTGTTTTCAAAATTGATAAAATCGGTTCGAAATATCTACAATCACAACCATTACATAGTAGTCAAGTTGTCGTAAAAGAAGGAACTGGCAGGACAACATTTTCGCTAACTGTTATTGTTTCTGAAGAGTTGAAAAGAACGCTTATGTCATATGGTCCTCAAATAGAAGTAATTAAGCCAAAGGCGCTGCGAGCAGAATTAAGAGATGCAATCATTGCCATGCACGAAATTTATGGCTAGTCGTTTGACCTTAATTTTTTTTTTGGCAATTGCTGAAAAAAATCAGGATTCGACAAGGAGTTTAGGATTTGTTTACTACTTTTGTGGCGGGTAAGTCCTGTACGACCAGCTCCTATTGACTCCCCCAGGGTGGGAACGCAGCAAGGGTAGATGGTTGAGCGGTGCGATACAGGTAGCTTACCCACTTTTTTTGACAAATAGTAGTTAAATTATAGAAAAGCCTTTCGAATTCGAGAGGCTTTTTCAGTTTCAATTAACAACTTATCAATTCTGTTAATAAAATTTTGTCAGGTCACCCAATTCAAGCCTTATCTTTGTCAAAAACTAAAACAATAGAAAATGAAATTTTTTATCGATACAGCAAATCTAGACGACATTAGAGAAGCAAATGATTTAGGTATTTTGGATGGCGTAACAACGAATCCATCTCTAATGGCAAAAGAAGGGATTACCGGAAAAGATAATATCCTTAAGCACTATGTTGACATTTGTAATATCGTTGATGGTGATGTAAGCGCAGAAGTAATCGCTACTGATTATGATGGAATGATTCGAGAAGGTGAAAATTTAGCTTCTTTGCACGATAATATCGTGGTTAAAATCCCTATGACGAAAGACGGGATTAAAGCGATTAAATATTTTTCAGATAAAGGAATTAGAACAAATTGTACCTTGGTTTTTTCTGCTGGTCAAGCGATTTTAGCTGCGAAAGCGGGTGCAACTTATTTGTCTCCTTTTGTTGGCCGCTTAGACGATATTTCTTCAAATGGTTTGGATTTAATCGCTCAAATTCGTTTGATTTACGATAATTACCAATTTCAAACGCAAATCCTTGCCGCTTCTATTCGTCATACCATGCACATTATTAATTGTGCTGAAATTGGAGCAGATGTTATGACAGGACCATTAAGTTCGATTACTGGTTTATTGAAGCACCCATTAACAGACTCAGGATTAGCACAGTTTTTAGCAGATTATAATAAAGGAAATCAATAAGTTGATTCCTTTTCCTTTTAAAATGCCACTTCATGCTTTGGAGTGGCATTTTATTTTTTGAGACAACCATTTTAGTTTATCTCGTACTAGACAGAATGAATAGAATCTTTTTTTTTGTTATGATCGCGGCGGCAGTTGGGTGTAAAAAAATTACACTGAAGGAGGGTGAGAAACGTTTGCCGTATGCAACAGAAATCGGCCGAGGTATTTTTGCGTGCTATCTTGATGAGGACACTTATATAGCACGAAGACAAGAGGAAATCACCTATAACGCAACGACTGGTTATCTTTTTTTATCCAATTCTAATCGGGGTTTTCAATTTAGACTTTTTGTCTATGAGGGTATTTTTGGACCTGGCGAATATAGTTTTAATGCGACAGGTGAAGAGTGGATCGTTTCAGACTATTACGAATGGTATGGTATAAATCCTGATGGGATTAATGAATTGCAAATTACACATTTGGATCTCCAATCAGCCACAATTTCTGGAAGGTTTGATCTCGATTTAATCAATGATGACGGAAGAGAAAAATCCATACGTGAAGGACGTTTTGACTTGAAAATGAATATTATTAATTGAAAGCCATGACGAAATTAATCCAGTATACTTTTTCTTTTTTCATCCTCATCCTCCTTTCGTGTGAACCCGAACCACAAGATTTACCCCCCATGACGCATGAAGGCAGGAATACAATTGGGTATTTGCTTCAAGATGGTCAGGTAATCGGTGGTGAGATGAATGGCAATGATTCAATATATCAATTCGAAAATGGTGATTTACGGGTTGTACATGAATATTATTATCGAAAATATATGGGGAAAATCAAGGCCGTCCACCTGTTAACACTTGATTTTAGAAAAGATTCACTCGACGATTTTTTTTATTTCAAAACAGCAACCTATTCAGAATATTCATACGAAGTAGGGAGGTTAGATGAATATGCTCCTAATTTTTTATCCATTGATTATCAAGACTCAATCAAAAGAATTATTGCGGGCACATTTGAACTCAATTTTCAGGATATAGATACCTTTTATTTTAGTGGGACTGATTCGATTCGAAGGATAGATACCAATTATTATCAAACGCTTTCACGCGGGAGATTTGACCTGAATTATTAAGTGCAGTCTAAATAAGGCCTAAACAAATTTTTAGACGAATAATTTTGCGAACAGCTGCGTATACCTGTTTTTTGAAGACGTCATTAGTTCCCATTGCACCCACAATATCCATCAATGCTTTCTCTTCGTCAACAGGCATTAAGATAATATCACAGCCCGCTTTGGCAGCTTTTAATTCACAATTCGGAATTGAAGCGACTCCCCCCATATTCATAGCGTCAGTTACCACTAATCCTTTAAATTTCAATTCACCTTTCAAGAGTCCAGTTACAATTGCAGGCGAAACAGAGGCAGGTAAATCATTTGTTGAATACGTCGCATTATTCTTAACTGCAATATGCGCCACCATGATGGATAAAACGCCCGCTTCAATTAAAGGTTTATAATTATCCACTTCACGCATATCACCATCTATATAAACCAATTGTTTGTGGGTATCACCAACAACATAGCCATGACCGGGGAAATGTTTTGCTGTTGCAACAATTCCTTGTTTTTGTGTTTCTTCGATAAAAATACGTGACCATATTTTGGCGGTGTCCGCATTATCACCAAATGCACGATATGAAATAGCTTCGTTCGGCGACATATCCACCACGGGTGCATAATTATAATTGATTCCAATATCCTTCAGGTCTTTACAAATGGAAAGAGCAAATTTGCGCACCTCAGCCCGACTGATCATTTCATTTGCCTTTTTGACCGGTGTGCAGTTTTTTATTTTGTAGCCAATTAGGCTTGGTTCTGCATCAGCAGAGTAGAGGAGAGGAAGTCCGCCGTTTTTTTTATTCAGTACATTAAAATCTTGCACCATGGTTGTAAAGCCCTCTTTAGTGCCATTCAATAAAAGGATACCACCTAAATAATTTTTACGCAATAAATCATTCAAATGTTCTTGTGACTTACCAAGTCGTCCAGCAGCTGCCACGATCATTTGACCCGCACGTGACGTGTCATTTAATGCATCAAATACTTCATCAACCTTTTGCTCTAAGTTGGCATCATAGGTGAAAAAATCAGTCAATTGATATTTTTGTGCTACAACAAACTGTACTGTAAAAAAAGGAAGAATTAAAAAAAGAATTTTCATAAGTCGAGATTGTACAAATAAATATAACGCGAATTTACAAAAATGAACGTCTTAATTTACTGGTATTCATTTTTTCCTTCAACAAAAAGAGGGTTCAATCCGATCGACTAAATCATGTAGTTCGAAGCAAAGGAAGGTTACATTAATTATTGAATCTTGTTAATAACCATTCAAAAAAAGATGGTGTCTCAAATATTATTTGCGGTTCATTTGTATACCTTTAATGTATGGGAAAAGCAAAAGCAATCATCACGAAAAAATCAAGTGAATTTTTAGAGAAGTATTTAAACAATGCATCACCAACAGGCTTCGAACAAGAGGGGCAAAAATTATGGCTTTCATACATCAAACCTTATATAAATGATTATTGGGTCGATAATTATGGAACAGTGGTTGGAATTATAAACCCAGATGCTCCCTATCGTGTTGTGATTGAGGCTCACGCAGATGAAATCTCGTGGTTTGTCCACTATATTACAGAAGAAGGGTTTGTGTATTTGCGCAGAAACGGTGGATCCGATCATCAAATCGCTCCATCTAAACGCGTGAATATCCACACGGAAAAAGGAATCGTTAAGGCGGTATTTGGATGGCCAGCAATTCATACGAGAGGAACTAAAGAGGAAGCACCGACTTTGAAAAATATTTTTTTGGACTGTGGATGTGACTCCAAAGCTGAGGTGGAGGCCTTGGGCGTTCAGGTTGGATGTGTGATCACTTATGAGGATGAATTTATTATTCTAAATAAAAACCGTTTTGTTGGAAGGGCCTTGGATAATCGTATTGGTGGATTTATGATTGCCGAAGTTGCACGTCTATTGAAAGAAAATAAGGTAAAATTACCGTTCGGCCTCTACATCACCAATGCCGTTCAAGAAGAGGTAGGATTGAGAGGAGCGCAAATGGTTGCCGAAAAAATTAAACCAGACGTTGCTATCGTAACGGATGTCTGTCACGACACTTCTACACCTATGTTGAATAAAATTGTACAAGGTGATTTGAAAAATGGACGCGGACCGGTTTTAACTTATGGACCAGCGGTGCAGAATAATTTATTGAAATTGGTGATAGAGGCAGCCGAAGAGGCTAACATTCCTTTTCAGCGCGCCGCAGCATCTCGCGCAACAGGAACGGATACGGATGCATTTGCTTACAGTAATTCTGGTGTTCCATCTGTCTTAATATCAACACCGTTGCGCTATATGCATACAACTGTAGAGATGGCTCATAAAGAAGATGTTGAGAATGGAATTCGATTGATTTATGAATCGCTTCTTCGCATAAAAGATGGGCACGATTTTAGATACTTCCATTAATTAGAAACGTTAAAAGGATGAGGTTAACAGTGCTGTTTTTATTTTTCTCTTTGCTCCTCAGGGGGCAGTTGACTGCAGATGTTGTCCTAACAACAGGTCATAGTGATCAGGTGAACGCTATGGCGATCACGCCTAATGGCAAATTTTTAGCAAGTGCCTCTACTGATAAACAATTGAAAATTTGGGATTTAGCCAAAGGGATGGAATTTAGAACGATTGCTGGAACAGATGGTCGGATAGAACAGTTGACTTTTTCGCCTGATAACAAAACCTTGGCAGGAACCACTTTTAATGAAGAGTTGATCGTATGGGACGTCGTCTCAGGAAAAGAAATGTATAAAGGAACCGCAGAAACAGCGAGAGGATTGGGTTTTTCCAGTGATGGAAATATGCTCTACTATATCAATGATGATGCTGCCATTTCGAAATTAAATTTAAGTACACTAACCACTCAAGTAGTGTTGGATTTCTACACGACAGATTTTGTTTTCGACAAGGATCGTCAACTCATTTATGCCTTGGATCATTTGGGGAATGTCTCTAAAATTAACGCAACCAATGGAGCTGTCATTTATACGAAAAAATTATTTGACGAATATATGTATCCATACAGTAACTCGGACATCACGGTAGACGGTAAATTTATTGCTTATGGTTTTTCGGACGATCGTTTGCGTATTTTTAATACAGAAACAGGAACTTTTCAATTTGAGTCAAAGAAATATGACTCAAAGATTGTTTGTTTGACTTTTGATCGTGAATCACCGATTGTTTACACTTCACTCCACAGTGGGGATTTTGTAATTTTTGACTACAATACAGAAAAGATTGTAGGTCGGCAAAAAATTGATGCTACGCCTTATAGTGCGCAATGTATGACGGCTCATCCTGCGGGTGAAATAGTCGTTGTTGCCAATATGTCCCTTATCACTTTATTTGATTTTAAACGGAAACGTGTTTTTAAACAACTGGGTCAAAAAGTCAATCGAATTTACAATATGGCTTATGATCCGACGGGTAAGTATTTAGCCGTTGCAACGGATAAATTGCAATTGAAGATTTGGGATCTTACACTGAATAAAGTTGTTGATAGTATTCAAGCTTTCTTTCCCTGTGAATTTACACCGGATGGAAAGTCGATTATTGCTATGACTTATCAAATTAATTTAGGACTTTTTGATGTTGAAACAGGTGAACAGAAGAAAACGTTTAACACGGATTCAGAATTAATTCAATCCATTAGTATTTCTGAGGATGGAAAAAAATTGGCAGGAGCGGGCTACCAAAATATCGTAAAAGTATGGGATCTCGAATCGTCCATGAAAATCAAAGATTTGCCCGGTCATACGGGGGGTATTTTAGCACTCGATTTTCATCCCACAAAACCTTGGATTGTTTCAGGTTCGTTTGATGAGACTGCTCGTGTTTGGAATTATGAAACTGGAAAACAAGAGGTTGTCTTTAAGGATCAAACTGTCTGTATTCATGATGTGAAATTTAGTCCAACGGGAAATCAATTGGCAACTGCTGCTTGGGATAAGACCATCTATTTAAGAAATACATCTGATTGGTCTGTGCAACATCTGCTGAATGGTCATGTGAATAGTGTAAATACGATCGACTTCAATAGTGATGGTACCGTACTTGTTTCTGGAGCAAGTAACAATACCGTTTCTGCAGCGGACAATAGCACCATTTGCTGGGATACCAAATCTGGTGCGATTTTATGTCAATTAAAAAAACACAGGGGTGAGGTTTTGAAAGTGATTTGTGATCCACTAAAACCGAGATTTTATTCGGCATCTGTAGATGGTGCAGTCATGTATTCTGATTATTCAACCTGTGAGTTGATTGCAACATATCATTCGATTGGGTCTTCTGAATTTATGATCTATACCCCGGATAACTATTATATAGCTTCACGGAACGCTATTCAAGGAATTGCATTTAGAATTGGGGATAAATTGGTGCCGTTTGAACAATATGATATTCATCTAAATCGGCCGGATATCGTGGCTGATCGAATCGGAAAAAGTTCGGCACAACTCATTAAAGCCTATTATTACCTCTATAAAAAAAGACTTGGGAAATTGAATTTAGATGAGGGAAATTTGAAAATAGACTTTAATTTACCGAATGTTTTGAACGAAACAAAATATGATATCGTAACGACTGCTTCGTCACAAAAATTATGGATTAGTGCTTGGGACGATAATTATAATCTAAAACGGATAGACGTTTTCGTCAATAATGTGCCCGTTTTCGGTGAAAAAGGACTTGAAATTCCAGCTAAAACAAAATCCATTCGCAAGGAAATAGAGATTCCATTAGTGAACGGAGAAAATCACATCTTGATTTCGTGCATGAATTCAAACGGAGTAGAGTCTCTCTATGAGAACATTGAAATTATTCGAAATTCAGACCCTGAAAAGCATGATTTATATATCGCTGCAATTGGTGTTTCAGATTATTTGGATCCACGTTTTAATTTGAAATATCCGAAGAAAGATGCGACGGATATGATTTCAAAATTCGGAGAATCGGGGGCAACTTTTCGTCAAGTATATTCTACATTATTAACGAATGAGGAGGTTACAATAGAAAATATTACCGCGCTTTCTGCCTTTTTTGAAAAATGTACCCATGAAGATATGGCAATCGTATTTATTGCGGGGCACGGCGTTTTGAATGTAGATTATGATTATTATTTCGGGACCTATGACATGGATTTTAATGCACCCGAACGACGGGGTTTGTCTTATTCTAAAATTACCAGTCTTTTAACTCAGATCAAGGCCTACCAAAAATTATTGATAATGGATACGTGTCATTCTGGTGAATTAGATAAAGAGGAAATTGAAATGGCACCAGATCCTGAATTAGAAGAAGGGGGAGTGCAGTTTCGAAGTGGAGGAGCAAATATTAGAACAAAAGAAGGGATAGGAACGGAAAATTTATCGAAGGTGACGGAATATGTTTTTTCAGATATGCGAAGAGGTTCTGGAGCGACAGTGATTTCAAGCGCAGGTGGGGCTGAGTATGCCATGGAGAGTGATGAATGGCGCAATGGTTTATTCACCTATGTTTTTCTGAAAGGACTGATAGCAAGCCAAGGAAATCCAGTATATTTGTCTGAAATCAGAGCGTATGTGAACCTCATGGTGAAAGAATTATCGCATGGAAAACAGATTCCTACAGCTCGAGAAGAGAATATTAGTCGAGATTATATTATATTCGGGGAATAATGAATCCATACCCGATTATAGCACCTGCGATTCCTACTGGTCATGTCTATCAGTTTACAACTGTTCATGAGGTCGAATATGAAGTGCGTTTTGGACGGAAGAAGGAAAATATTCTGCATTCGGTAGTCGTCTTCGGCGTTTTAAATGACGAATATGAAGGTGAAGAGTATGTTGTCACAAACAAAGGGGATGCGTTTCGTGTCATGACGACCATTGCTGAAGTCATTAAAATGTATTTACACGAACATCCAAATATGCAAATAGTTGAGTTCACTGGAATTCTTCGTGATGATGATGCAGAAGAAGAGATGTCTCAGCGCACAAAATTGTACTTGCGATTTTTACCACGTGTTTTTGATCGAGCTTTTTGGAATACTGAAATTACTGGGAATAAAATAATTGCTTATCGAATTAAAAAATAACGATACAATCTTCAGGTACGAGTGATTTAATGCGCTGTTGTTCCTGAAAAGACAGTAGGTTTTTTGATAATGATAGTGTTTTTAAATGTTTCAAATTCCCAATAGAATCGGGTAGTTTTTTTAATAAATTCCCGTCCAAATATAAATGCGTTAGCTGTTCTAATTCACCAATGGCTTCCGGTAATTTTTTTAACTGATTTCCATTTAAACTCAAGTACCGTAAAGCTTTCATTGCTCCAATAGTTTTAGGCAATTGTGAAATTGAATTTCCGTCTAATTCTAAAATTTCAAGTTGACTGAGTTGCACGAGTTCTTCTTCAATTTTTTGAAGTAAGTTTCCGTCTAATTTTAAACTTGTGAGTGCCGTTAATTTGCTAATTTCTGGGATGATGTACGAAATTTGATTTTCTCCCAAATCTAATTCTTTCAATTGTTTTAGTTGCGCAAAATTAGATGGGAATTCGTGAATGTTATTTTCTCTAAGGTTGAGTGTTTCGAGTATTGTAAGGCCTGAAAATCCTGCCGGTAATTGTTGTAATTCATTTCGCGACAAGTCAAGTGTATGAAGGTTAATCAATCCATCCCATGATTCAGGTAATATTTTAATTTGGTTACCTCCTAAATACAGTTTTGTTAGCGTGTTTAGTTTGAGAAGTTCTTCAGGGATTTGGCGGATCAAATTATCGCTTAGTTTAAGGACGGTCAGGTGTTTCAATAAACCGATTGCTGGGTCGATTTCTTTGATTTGATTATTTTCAACCTCCAACCATTCAAGTTGGATGAATTGCCCAATTGATTTCGGCAAATTTGGAAGTTTATTCCAATTCAATAGAAGAGTCTTGACAGATTCAAAACCCGCACTAATGTCCCCAAATGCATCCAATTCGTTAGACGATAAGTTTAAATATTCGAGTGCTTCTGCTTTTCCTATCGCAACAGGAAATTTTCGAAGTTGATTCCCTTCGAGATGAAGGATTTTCAGGCTACTGTTTATGTTTTTTATCAATAGACCTTCATCATTCAATTTGTTTTCGCTAAAGTCAACATAGGATAATAAAGGCATTGCCCAAAGGCTAGCCGGTATTGATGTTATTTCATTTGAGGCACCTTGCAAGTAGCGCAATGCGCTTAATTGTGAAATGGACGGTGGTATATTTTCAATCTGATTTGATTCGAAATTTAAGCTATCTAAGGCAACTAACATAGAGAGCGCTTCTGGTAAATGTGTCAATTGGTTTGCCGCCAAGTTTATGACTTTCAACGATTGTACCTCACCAATGCGCTCTGGGATTTTGGTCAATGCATTGTGATCAAGATAGAGCACTTCAAGTTCTTGCATCAATTCAATCGCTTTATCAACGCTAACGAGTTTATTATAGCTGAGATTCAGTACTTGTAAGTATGGAATGTATTCAAAGCTCGTGTACCGAATTAAGTTATTGCTAAGGTCAAGTTGTTTGAGCGCATTAAAACCGATTAATAGAGAAGGTATTTCGTGCAGCTCACAATTCGTGAGCGTTAACGAATGAATATCGTTTTGATCAATGGGGGGTATCTTTGACTGCACGCATTCGTGTTGTTGCGCATGCAGTTCTTGCATAGGAACTAATATTGATAACAGAACTGACAGGAAAAATCCGTTAGTGTTCAGGCGTATCATAATTTGTGGGGCTGTTGGTTGTTATTAACTCAATTCAAAGTTTTAATTTACATTTAAATACGAATAAAAGGATGAATAATCAAATTTTTTAGACGAATACCGCTAGACTAATGCTTAACGTATCTCATTTTTAGTTCAATTGCTTTGATCATCAAACCAGCCAAATCTTTTCCTGTTGCTCCCTCAATACCTTCTAATCCGGGTGATGAATTGACCTCAAGTACCATTGGACCTTTATTTGACCGAATAATATCTACGCCAGCCACAGGAAGATCAAGCACGCGAGCAGCCTTAATGGCTAATTTACGCTCTTCCGCAGTGATCTTGATTACACTCGCTTTTCCGCCCATGTGAATGTTGGAGCGAAACTCACCTTTTTGGGCTTCACGTTGAATTGCTGCAACAACTTTATTATTAATCACAAAACAACGAATATCTTTTCCACCCGCTTCTTTGATAAATTCTTGAACTAAGATATTAGCCTTTAGACTTTTGAATGCATTGATGACACTTTCTGCTGCTTTACTTGTTTCGGCTAATACAACCCCTTTTCCTTGTGTGCTTTCCAAAAGTTTTACAATTAGAGGAGCACCGTTTACCATTTGAATCACACCTTTTGTATCCAGCGGTGATTTAGCAAAGCCCGTTATAGGTGTATTTATCCCGTTTTTTGAAAAAATTTGTGACGAATAAAGTTTATCTCTTGATTGTGTGATGGCTTCTCCTGAGTTTAAACTATAAGCATTGATGGATTGAAACTGACGAATAAGTGCACACCCGTAATGCGTCATTGAAGGCCGAAGGCGAGGGATAATGGCATCAAAACCTTCCAAAATTCGTCCATCTCTATATCTGATTTCGGGTGCCGAGGCATCCATTTTCATATAACATAGTTCGGCATTGAGAAAAATCATTTCATGTCCGCGCTCTTCTCCCGCTTCCATGATGCGCTTATTGCTGTATAGTTCTCGATTCGTCGCTAATACACCAATCTTAAGTCCACTGCTAATCTCTTTTACTGATTTATAAAAATTACTGATCTGTTCTTCCGAATAATCACCCAATAAATTAAGCTGGGCAGGATCGACTATAAATCGATTTTTCATGGCTTCTCGACCTAATAGCATTCTGAACCCCATGGCATCTCGATTCGCCAACGTCAACTCAATATCAAAAGTATCCTCCCCCATTTTTATAGGTGTCTTGATGACATAACGAAGTTCACTTGTTCCACCCGTATTTTTGACTTTACGAACAGCAATCACTTTAGATTGGCATTTTATCGCGGTTTTTGGAGATTCTTGTATCGGTCGTATTTCAAAACTTACCCAATCTTCACCATCTTTAGAAAATACCTTAATATCGGAAGCGTGTATGGAAGACGTTCTCGCTCCAGAATCTATTCGCGCGCGAATTGCAGGTGTTTTTAGTGCAGGGAATCCACACCATTCTTGATTTCCTATAATTATAACGGGTCTTTCAGTCATTCGTAAGTAGTTTAGTAGGATAAAAGTAAGATTTAAATAAGAGATAAGCGGCTTTAAATAGGTTTATTTTATGCATTAATTCATGGCTTAACCAGAGCAATTCGCAAGCGGAATCAATAAAATTAATATCTTTACACGTCGTACGATTTTCAATAGAATGTATACTATGCCAAAAATTTTAATTATTGATGATGAAAGAAGCATCAGAAGAGCTTTAACCGAAATCCTTGAATTTGAAAACTATACAGTCGAATCAGTAGAGGATGGTATTGCGGGAATAGAAGAAGCCAAAAACAATAAATATGATGTCATTTTTTGCGATATTAAAATGCCGCAAATGGATGGAATAGAAGTGCTGACTAAATTGAAAAATGATGGATTAGATACGCCTATCATAATGATTTCAGGACATGGAAATATTGAAACGGCTGTCGAATCGATTAAAAATGGGGCCTATGATTTTATCGAAAAACCACTCGATTTGAATCGAATCTTGGTCACAATCAAGAATGCCCTAGATCGGACTACGTTGGTTGAAGAAACACGTGTTTTAAAAACCCAAATCAAGAAACAATCTAAAAATTATAATATCATTGGGAATTCAGAACCCTTGGAACATATCCGTGAAATGATCGGAAAAGTTGCTCCTTCTGATGCACGCGTCTTAATCACTGGTCCAAATGGTGCAGGAAAAGAACTAGTTGCAAGACAATTACACGAAAATAGCGGTCGAAATAAAGAGCCTTTTATTGAAGTGAATTGTGCGGCAATTCCTTCTGAATTAATAGAATCTGAATTGTTTGGTCATGAAAAAGGAGCCTTTACCTCTGCGATAAAACAGAAGCAAGGTAAGTTTGAATTGGCGACAAAAGGAACCCTGTTTTTAGATGAAATTGGCGATATGAGCGCATCTGCTCAGGCAAAAGTATTGCGTGCTTTACAAGAGAATACAATCACTCGCGTTGGTGGTGAGAAAGATATCAAGGTGAACCCGCGCGTTGTTGCGGCAACGAATAAGGATTTGCGCAAAATGATTGCAGAAGGTTCTTTTAGAGAGGATTTATTTCACCGTCTAAGTGTAATTGTAATTGACGTTCCTTCGCTGAATGATCGTGAGGATGACATTCCGATTTTGGCCAATTATTTTATTGAAAAATTATGTCAAGAACATGGTATGGGGCAAAAAACGTTTACCGAAGGTGCTTTGAAAGCTTTGCAGGCAGTGGATTGGACAGGTAATATTCGCGAGTTAAGAAATATCGTCGAACGACTCATTATTTTGTGTGATTCAGAAATTACTGAAAAAGACGTCATTACGTTTGCAGGAAGTAAAAAATAAAGCGTGGTATGGACTATTTGACAGAAGAGGCGATTCTCAAAATTATAGATAATGCGCTGCTTGAGGACATTGGAGATGGAGATCATACGAGTTTAGCAACCGTTCCTGCATCTGCAAAAGGGAAGGCAAAATTACTTGTAAAAGATACGGGTGTATTGGCCGGAGTTGAACTCGCACAGCTTATTTTTCACCGCGTTGACCCTTTTCTTGAACTCGAGATTTTAATGGAAGATGGTGCACAAGTTGTGCCCGGCCAGATTGCCATGCACGTAGCGGGCTCCTCACGTTCAATTTTATCCGCAGAACGACTCGTCCTAAACTTTATGCAACGTATGAGTGGCATTGCAACTAAAACGCATGAACTTGCGCAGTTAATCGAATCTTTTCCCACTCAATTATTAGACACACGTAAAACCACCCCCGGCATTCGATTAATGGAAAAATGGGCCGTTAAAATTGGGGGAGGTCACAATCACCGCTTTGCTTTGTATGATATGGTGATGATTAAAGATAATCACGTAGACTATGCTGGTGGAATCCGTCAAGCCATTGAACGCACCCATGAATATTTGCAAGAAAAAGGGAAATCTTTGAAAATCGAGATTGAAACGCGTAACCTTAATGAAGTAAAACAAGTGCTTGAAGTTGGCCAAGTTGATCGCATTATGCTGGACAATTTTTCACCTGATCAAATTAAAGAGGCTCTTTTATTAATTGATTCGAATGCCTACGAAACGGAAGCGTCAGGTGGAATAACGGAAGAAACAATCGTTGCTTACGCAAAAACAGGTGTTGATTTTATTTCGTCTGGAGCACTTACACATTCTTATAAAAGTTTGGACTTAAGTCTGAAAGCTGAATTTGATTATTAACGCGAGTCCTTCCTTTCGAGTCGTTCGTTCTCTCTTATCCTAATCACTTTAAAGTACCACTACTTATTGCTTAACCACTTTAGCATACGCATTCCCAATTCGCACGATATAGGTTCCGCTTTTCCAGTGCTCCGCATTTATTTCTATAATTTCTGTGGAATAGGAAAGGTCTAATTTTCGTCCATAAATATCATAAATCTCAACTAATTCGTGCTGTGGATTGGAAATTGTCAAAACATTTAGAATCGGATTAGGATATATTTTTATTGCCGGTTGTTCTTCTTGGATTCCTGCAGCCTCAACTGTCAGTGTGTCGTTGAAAATGATCGTATCGCATGAATTGCTTACAATTAATTGAACAGGATAATCACCTGGTCCAGGAAAATCATAGGTCACGACTTCGCCCGCTAAGCTTTCCCCATTAATTGTCCATTCCCAAACGTCTGCGTTTTCGCTTGAGCATGTAAATTCATATTCAAAATAATCGGTTTGTATTTCTGAATAGCTTGCTTCAAGATTATGAATGCCAATGCGCCAAAGATCCAAACTATCAAATACGATAGCATGTGCAATAGTCTGAAAATACAAAGCCAATTCCTCCGTTAATCCTGCATGAAAGGTGGTGCCAATCGGACTTTCTTGAAACAAGGTTGCGTAAAAAATACAGGCCGTCAAATAGGACCCATTAATATTCGGGTGACTTCCATCTCCTGAATATAATTCAATTGTAGGATCATCATCAATAACAGCTTTCCACCCCATTCCTGCGGGAGCAATGGAGGCGTCATTGTCCTCTGCAAATCCAAGATAGGCATCTCGGAGCAAGAGTTGCATTCCTTCGTACGTGCACATTTCTGGAATATCTGCACAAAATGAGGCGTCCCCGTCTTTTCTTCCCCAGGTCATGTAAAAAACAATCTCGGTACACGAGTCATTTTCACGAACCAAATCACAAAGGTCAGCAGCGCTAGGTGGGCTATAATCTGCACCTGCAATTTCGAGGGGTAAAGCAGGTAATTGGCTTTGCTCTTGTAAAACAACATGATCCCAATCTCTACTGGCTATTTTTGCGAGTGTCGTTGGATTTGTTTTGTGTGCGTTAAAGTATGAACCTCCCGGCGTATTCGCTTCATAATAAATTGTGTCACCATTGGCCAAGGCAATGGTGTAGATGAGGTTCGGCAAGTCATTCACAGCAGTATAACTGTTGCCAATAAATAACACGGATTTAGTTTGTGCCTCTGCAGTTAAAAATGTACAAGTAAAGAATAGGATCAAAAGATAACGCATAAAACCTTCGTTAGTAAAGAACAATAGTACGACCAATACTTGAATTCTCAATCAAATTTCATAGTAAAAACGGAAGAAAATTGAACGCCTAGTCGCAATAAATCAAATCATAAAGGTTTTTATGATTTGCCAATAGTACTTTTCTTTTCGGTTTCAAGGTTGGTGTTAATTCTCCCGTTTCTGGTGTCCAAGCATGGTCAACAAGCTCAAATTTCTTGATCTGTTCCCATTTGCCAAAATGTTCGTTCAAACGGTGAATTTCCTTGTCAATACGTGCCTTTACGGTTTCATTCTTTGAGATCTCCGCATTCGTTGTTCCAATATCTAATTTTTTGTTTTTTGCCCATTCTCGAATAAAATCAAATGCGGGAACAATAAGCGCTGCTGGCATTTTTTGGTTTTCACCAATCACCATGATTTGCTCAATAAAGCGCGATTCTTTAAATTTGTTTTCCATGACCTGTGGAGCGATATATTTCCCACCAGAGGTTTTAAACATCTCCTTTTTACGGTCTGTTATTTTGAGAAATTTTCCTTCAATAAATTCCCCTATATCACCCGTATGAAACCATCCGTCGGCATCAATTTCTTCTGCAGTCTTTTCGGGTAGATTATAATAGCCCATCATCACATTTGGGCCTTTTACAAGAATCTCTCCATCTTCCGCTATTTTTACGGTAACATTGTCTAAAACCGGTCCTGTTGTTCCAATTCGAACGTTATTCCCTTTTTCATAATTAACACTGATCACAGGAGAGGTTTCAGTCAATCCATACCCTTCCATAATAGGAATGCCAGCCGCTAAAAATATACGTGCCAAACGCGGTTGAAGCGCGGCGCTTCCAGAAGCAACAGCTAAGGTATTACCACCTAATGCTTCTTGCCATTTACTAAAAATTAATTTACGCGCAATTGCTAATTTAAAATTATACCAAGCCGATCTTCCAACAACATCATACTGATCGCCAAGATCAACCGCCCAAAAGAAAAGTTTTCGTTTGATACCTGTTAAGGCTTCGCCTTTCGCAATTATTTTGTCATACACTTTTTCCAAAAGTCTCGGTACTGCAGTAAATACACTCGGTTTGACATCTCTTAAGTCGTCGCCAATTGTTTCCATTGATTCGGCGAAATAAACGGATACGCCGGTATATTGATAGAGATACAATAACATGCGTTCATAAACATGACAAACAGGCAAAAAGCTCAAAGATGTGCCGTTTGAATCTACAGGTAGACGTGGCTGACTGTCCATGACATTACTTAATAAGTTTCTATGTGAAAGCATCACTCCTTTCGGGTTTCCGGTGGTGCCAGAAGTGTAGATGATGGTGACTAGGTCTTCATATCCAATGGCAGCTTTTCTTTTTTCAAGCTCCGTGTCTAGGTCTTCGTTTGCGTCAACCAATAATTCAGTCCAAGATTTTGCTCCAGAAATGTCGTTGAAAGTGTAAATATTTTCTAATGTCGCAACAGCGTCTTTAATTGAATTTACCTTATCGAGTAAGACTTGATCAGAAACAATGCAGAGTTTTATTCCTGCGTCATTAAAGATGAATTCATAGACATCAGCGCTAATCGTAGGATAGACAGGGACGCCAATTGCGCCTACTTGTTGAATGCCAATATCACAAATATTCCACTCGGATCGGTTATTTGAAATCATGGCAATTTTATCGCCCGGCTTTATGCCTAGTTTAATTAAACCACGGCTAATGGCATTGGCTTTGTCAATATATTCTTTCGTAGAGATTGTGACCCATTTACCATTTACTTTGTCCGCAAATGCAACGGTTTGTGTAAATTTCTCATCTTGGTAATAGGGCAAGTCAAATAAGCGAGTAACATTCATATATGAAGAAGATAGTGTTAAGATATTATCGTATTCGTGAAAGATAGTAAATTTCGTTTAGAATCACGTGGTAAACGTATAATTTAGTAACTTGTAAAAAAATAATCGTTAAAAACTTTAAAGTGCTTGTAACTTATAAGGTAGTTGGATTGTTTTAACTGTTTGAAAGGGAACTAATTTGTTTTAAACTCCCCCGTAATTTGACAAGAAAAGAGTATAATATCGCTGTAAAAGACTACTCCGGAAGGTTGTATGGATTTTGCCTGAAGTATTTGAAAAATACTGCAGATGCGAATGATATTGTACAAGACGTTTTTGAAAAATTATGGAAGAACCGTAAGAAAGTTGAGGTTGAAAAGGCAAAAGCTTGGTTATTTACTTGTGCACACAATGCATTAATTAATTTAATCAAGAAAAATAGTCGCATGTCTTACCAAGAAAAAATGGTAAGTCAAGACATAACGCCGAATCATGCTCATGATCTAGAAATGAAGGAAGTCGTTGAGAAAAGTCTCGCATTACTTCCTCCAGTTCAAAAATCAATTATTCTTTTGCGCGATTTAGAGGGATATAATTACAAGGAAATTGGTGAAATGCTTGATTTGTCGGAAGCACAAGTTAAAGTATATCTCTTTAGAGCCCGTAATAAGGTGAAAAAGCAGTTAAAAGATCTAACGATACTTATATGAAAATACCTGAGAATTTTGACAGGTGGATATTCGATTATTTAGAAGGGAATTTGACACCAAGTGAAGCAAGTGAATTCGAACGATTTTTGGCGCTAAATCCAGATTTCGAAGCGGATGTAGATGCTTGGCAACACGCGGTAGTCGACAACGAATCGATTGAATATCCAGCAATCCAAAGCCTAGAGCGCAAAAGAAAAATCGCCGGAACATGGTACGGTTGGAGTGCCGCAGCCTCTTTAATCCTACTTGTTATTGGTGGTGTATCTTACTTCACACTTTCAACAGATTCAACCTTCTTCACAGGTCGTGAATTTGTGATCACAAATGATCTATTCGATCATTCGAAACAATCAACTGCAACCGACAGTTACGAAGGATCGGCAAACCAACACGTTGGCTTAAATAGCGGAGTTATAGTACAAACAAATTCGTTTGTGCGAAACGGCCAACAGGTTGGAAACAATGGTTCGACACTTTTCAATGGAAACCCACTTTCGAATGGAATTAGTCATCATCAACAAGGAACCTCCACTGCTCAATCGAGCGGAAGTGCAGGAAATTTAGATGAGGAAAAAGGAACATCAGCAGTGATTAAGGAGCAGGATTTTCGGGTACAACAAGAAATTTTAAAATTTGATGGGACCGCGTTTGCTGCACACTATCAAAATAATCCAAGTGAAACTGATGCTGAAATTAATGTAAACAAGAAAAACAATACAACTCATAATTCGTTTTTAGCCGTCACAAAGCGGGTCTACCGCAAATTGGAAAAAATGATGGGTTACCCGGTTGGTATCATGAACATGAGGGACCAAGAATTGTTAATGCCTGAAAATAATTTAGTTGCTTCTAACCCCGGCTTTACAGGATCTATGTTGAAACCAAGATTTGAGATGTCCTACAGAAATCAATGGTTAGGTTCTTCCGAATTTGTTCAAAAATCAAGCCTTAGTTTTGATGATTATGTGGAGTCAATTCGAGGAGGATTTGGATTTTCACTGAATTCGGCTCTTTATAATAATGGTGCATTCGCAGATCATTCGGTCGATTTCAGGTATTCTCCCAAAGTGGTGATTTCTCCCAAAGTTGTATTTGAACCTGCAATTAAGGTAACGTTAGGGATGTTGTCTGCGAATACCTCTAAACTCGGCACAAATCAACACGTGGAGCTAAATAGAGGACTCCTTGTTCGTTCAACTTTTGAATCACTTTCAACTGAAACAAATTCGCTGTTCTACAAGGATTATGGATTGGGTTTTGTGCTTAACCTAGATAAGTTTTACGTGGGGGCTAGTGCAGATAACTTGAGTAGACATTATGCCAATCTTTATCTTTCCGAAGGACAAGTTGAGCCAACACGCATGCCTGTCTTATTAAATGGTATCGCTGGCTTTGATTATGTATCTACAAAGCGTCCGTTCTCTTTAAGTCCATTCATTGCTTTGCGTTCATTTGGAGACTTCACCGAAGGGTGGGGGGGAATGACCATGAGAATGAATTATTTTACACTCGGGGCCTCTTATTCAACGAGTCAAAACTACGCCGCATCTATCGGCTTGAAATTTGAAAAATTTAAATTGACCTATCAGTATGACGTTACACAATCGCTTTATACACAAGAGCGCTTGGGGTCGCATAACATAGGAATTAGATTTAATGGAGGAGATAAAAAACACATCACAAATAGAAGATAACTATGAAGAAAATTATCACATTAATTATTGCCTGTATTTCATTAACTGGTTTCACGCAGGATCCGGAATTCACGCAATTTTATGCCAACCCGATTTATCTGAATCCGGCTATGGCAGGTACGCATGGATGCGGTCGACTGAATTTGAACTATCGAAATCAGTGGGCGAACATTTCAGGAGCATTCGTTACTAATAGTGTATCGTATGATCAATTTGTGAATGTGTTGCAAGGTGGAGTAGCAATTATGGTAACAAACGATATGGCTGGTAAGAATACATTGAATTGGACAACTGTCAATTTTGCGTATTCGTACCATTTGCAAGTTACCAGAAAATTTACAATGCTTTTTGGCGCACAAGCGGCTTGGAATCAAAAGTTTTTGGATTGGAGTAAATTAACATTTGGGGATCAGATTGATCCACGAAGAGGATTTATTTACCAAACAGGTGATTTGCCCCGCGGAACGTTTTGGAATGATGGCGGCAACTGGGGAACAAAAGGATTTTTTGATGTTTCTGCGGGAATTGTGGGCTATTCAGAGAATTTTTACTTTGGATTTGCTGCGAAACACCTCAACACACCCGAAGAAAGTTTGATCTTAAATCCGGACGGACAAAGTAGATTGCCTATGCGATTTACAGGTCATATGGGTGCAAATATTGAGTTTGGTAAAGGATCGCAATTTCAAAATGTAACCTCTATTTCGCCAAATATCATCTATACTTATCAAGATGGTTTTATGCAATTGAATTTAGGGACGTATATTAAATATGGTGCGTTTACAGCAGGTGCTTGGTGGCGTCCGCGTGATGCCTTTATTCTCTCCGTTGGGATTGATGCAGGTACTTTCCGTTTTGGATACAGCTATGATATCACAATCTCTCCATTGACGAACGCCTCTGGAGGTTCGCATGAATTGTCAATGGGCTTTAATTTTGCCTGTAAGGAGTCGCCTAAACGATTCAGAACGATTTCTTGTCCGTCGTTCTAAAAGAGAATGTCAGCGTGCTTTGTTCTAGTTTGTTTGGTTATAAAGTGTAGAATGAAGTAGTAATGAAAAAAAGGGGGTGGTTCCCCTTGTTCAAACCAAAGCTGATAAAATGGTTTGAACGATTTCTTTGTTTGGAAAAGACTGGTTTACTTTTGGTGAGCCAGTCTTTTTTAGTTGGTTTAAATAGGGGCTAGTTTTTTGTTCGATTTTGCGTTAAGGATTGAAGCAATTGTTTGAGCACTCCAGACGACAACGTATCTGGAAGCGAGTGCGTAAAGCCTGACCGTTTTTGGCGCAGCCAACTCAGGGGAACGCCCTAAAAATAAAATAAAATTAACGGCTGATGAAAATTGGTATTGTTGTTTGTCTTATTCGGATTTACTGCCAATCTCAATAAAAAATCACTCCCCATCATACACCATTTTACCATCAATATACGTTTTTACAACATAGGTGCGCAAGATTTCGGCTGGATCAATCGTCATGATGTCTTTTGTGAGAATGATAAAATCAGCGGCTTTTCCTTCTTCGAGGGATCCTCTTTCGTGTTCTTCAAAATTTGAATAAGCTGCCCAAATCGTCATTGCGCGCAGGGCCTGTTCTCGTGTTAAAGCTTCTTCTGCTTGAAAACCTCCTGTTGGCGACCCGTCTCGATCCATGCGTGTAATTGCGGCATAAAATGTTTCGAGTGGGTAAATGCGCTCAATTGGAAAATCGGTACCCAATACGATTCGACCCGCTTTTTTGAGGAGTGATTGATAGGCATAGGCCGTTTTTATCCGCTCGCTTCCCAATCGCTTTTCTGCCCAACGCATATCGGAAGTATGGTGTGTTGGCTGCACAGAAGGTAAAATTCGAACCGCCTCAAACAAGTCAAAATCTGAAGGAGCGAGTACTTGTGCATGCTCGATTTTCCAACGGTGATCCATTTTATCTTGAATGACTGATGCATAAATTTGCAATAAGGTTCTGTTAGCTGAATCACCTATGCAATGCGTGTTTAATTGGTAATTCACTTCTTTCGCCAATTGCGCAATTTCAATGATACTGCTGGTGTCCCTTAACATCATTCCAAAATGATTGTGCTCGTCTGAATACGGTTCTAACAAACAAGCGCCCCTAGAGCCAAGCGCGCCATCCGCAATAACTTTGAATGAGCCAATGTGCAAATTTCCGTTTTTATACACACCTTCAGTCGAAGCAAAGGTCATATTTTCAGGTTCTGGAAAGAGCATAGCGTAATCTTTTATTTGCAAGTCGCCATTGGCATACCAGTTGACGAAAAGTTCGCGATCAACCGCACTGATTCCCGCATCATTAATAGACGTTAAGCCCGCTTCAAATAAATCATATTCTGCCGCTTGCAAGTATTTTAATTTTTGGGCAGCTGGCATTTCTGGAATGCATTTGGCAACTGAATCATAGGCATTATCAAGCAAAAGGCCGGTTAATCCATTGGCATCTTTCCCGATCAATCCACCTTCAATTTCTGTCTCGGTTGTAATACCCGCCAAATCCAAGGCTTTTTGATTCGCTAGTGCGGCATGGCCGTCAACGCGTCGAATTAAAAGGGGCTTATCCGGAAATAGTTCGTTCAAGCGTGCATTGGTTGGAAAAGAATCATTTGCCCATAACGTTTGGTCCCATCCACGTCCTTCAATCCATTCCAATTCGTTTGTTAATTCATAATTTTCTATGCGTTCAACAACCTCGTCAAATGAAATACAATTGTTTAAATCAACCTCACTGAGTGATTTTGCATAGCCTAAAAAATGACAATGTCCATCATAAAAACCGGGGTAAATTGGCTGTAGCTGCGCATCATAAATATTGTCGCATTTATAGCCGTTTAAAATTTCACGTTCTGGTCCAAGTTGAATGATTTTTCCATCACGAATCGCCATGGCCTCGTAAATGGTAAAATTTTCGTCGCAAGTGTAAATCTTTGCATTGTGAATAATTAAATCTGCAACATCCCCCTGATAGCAAGAACTTAGACTAAGGAGAAGTAGAAGCGGAGCAAAAAATTTATTTTTTAACATAGGTCAACGGTTTTAAACGAATGAACAAAAGTACAATAATAAGAAGTTCGACCACCATTTTATACCGTGCGATTGCACCAAAAATTGGAGTTGTCCAACCAATGATGAGTAGAATGAGTAAAGCGGTGAGGATCAAATAAAGTTGAATGTATTTTTCTTTTTCTTGGAGCGGTTTAAGCTTAAAAAATGTGAAGATGATCATAAAAATGAGGAGTACATTAGAGGCAAACCCCATATATTTTAGCGAACTCCCTTTGTCCCAAGGGAACGGACGAATGACGGTATTAAAGAAAATCGAAGGAATGGATTTCACCAATGCCCAGCGCGAATAATTGATTGGATCGGTTTCAATATAACTGCCCGAAGGCGGCTGTATGAGATAAACGGCATACGCTTGCGACGAAGCCACAATCGTAAAAGGTTGGAACGGGTGATTGCCGAATAATTTAGCCTCACCGATCGAAGTTTCGAGTACGCGGAGTGAATCAGAGCCGAACAGTTTAAAATGGTCTAAATCCGCATAATCAAAAGCGCAAAAGGTACTGTCAGTCACGAAGAAAACCCCGCCTTTTCCCATATTGATGAGGTCCTTTTGTTTGTAAGAGACTTTATCCATCAAGTTAAATTGAGTAGGGGTATAGGTGAATCCAACCAGTATCAATACCATCATGATCGGAAAGAAAATTCGAACCCATCTTGCCCAATTATTTAATTTTCCAACAATTAATAAAGGACTGATTCCAATTACAATTAAGCCTACATGCGGTTTATTCAATAACAGTAAATAAAGGCTGATAAGGACGAAGATAATTCCCGATTTCCGTTGTCCTTTTCCCCAGTTGAAGAGCCCGTATGAAAACAATCCAATTGCAAAGATGAGGATGGCTTCCTTGGTAATTCCCGATCCCCAAAAACCAATTGAAGGAAATAGAATTAGGGTATAAAAGAAGAGTTTCTTGTTCGCAACAAAACGGTTGAGACTTTTATACAAGAGAATTATGCCGAAAAAACTAAGCGCGCTCATCACGAGTGCATGGACATACACAGATCCGTAGGAGAAAAAATGAATCAAGGCATTTAACCGAATGATGAGCCGGTTATCGTTCATGATATCCCCATTTTCACCATAGCTCCAGAGGTTTGTTTTTTGCAAAATAGGATCTTCAAAATAAGCCGACGAATCACCCCAGCCCGTCATTATTTTTAAAAATTCTACTGGATGAGACCTGCCGTATTCATTCAGAAGCGCACTGTCTTTCATGAAATTTGCGGCATCCCCGTATAATTTGCCATCACTGTAAAAATCACAAAAAATAAAAAGAAAAATGAGGGAGTAGATCATCTTTATGACCCATGCAATCGTAAAATCTCTTCGTGCAAGAGTAGGGTCCGCAAATAGCTTTAATTGCCAATTACTGAAAAGCATCATTGCCACGATTAAGCTATAAATCAAGATTCCCATTTTCTGTGGCGTAAATTTAAGAATTTGAGCGAATCACTGCACCCGCTTTTCATTGTTGAAAAAAAACGGGAACTTATCAATTAAAGTAGACTTTATAACGGCTTAATTTCACTACTTTTGTGGTCAAATTTTATTGAGTAAAACGCATGGATAATCAAACACAAGTACTCGCGACAGTAGAAGATGCTATCGAACTCGGGTTATTGGCTTCTGAATTTGAATTGATCAAAGAAGCAATGGGTCGTACACCAAACTTTACCGAATTGTCAATTTATTCGGTGATGTGGTCAGAACATTGTTCGTATAAAAATTCAATCAAATGGTTGAAAACCTTGCCTAAAGATGGTCCTCACATGTTGGTGAAAGCCGGTGAAGAAAATGCAGGTTTAGTGGATATAGGTGATGGAGTAGGCTGTGTATTTAAAATTGAATCACATAACCACCCAAGCGCATTGGAACCTTATCAAGGGGCTGCAACAGGTGTTGGGGGAATCAACCGTGACATTTTTACTATGGGTGCGCGTCCGATTGCACAATTAAATTCATTGCGTTTTGGTGATATTAGTTTAGACCGCACAAAGTGGTTGGTAAAAGGTGTGGTAAAAGGTATTGGTGATTATGGAAATGCGTTTGGTATTCCAATCATTGGTGGTGAAACCATGTTTGATAAATGTTACAATACAAATCCTTTAGTAAATGCTTTTTCGGCAGGAATTTTAGAGGGTAAAATGATTTCTGCAACCTCTGCAGGACCAGGAAACCCCGTTTATATTGTTGGATCAGCAACCGGTAAAGACGGAATTGCGGGTGCGGCTTTTGCAAGTAAAGATATTACAGAAGATTCTTCAGAAGATTTACCATCTGTTCAGGTTGGGGATCCATTTCAGGAGAAATTATTGTTGGAAGCAACCTTAGAATTGGCAAAAACAGATGCTGTTGTAGGCATGCAGGATATGGGTGCGGCAGGAATTACGTGTTCGTCTTGCGAGATGAGTGCGGCGGGCGATAATGTGGGTATGGATATTGATTTATCAAAAGTGCCAACGCGTCAAGAAAATATGAAGGATTGGGAAATTTTACTTTCCGAGTCGCAAGAGCGCATGTTATGTGTGATTCAAAAAGGACAAGAGCATGTGGTGGAAGCAATTTTTGAGAAATGGGATTTGCATGCCGTTCAAATTGGTGTAGTGACGGTAGGGGGAATGATAAATTATTCTATGCACGGCGAAGTTGTAGCTTCTGTTCCTGCTAAATCATTGGTTTTAGGTGGAGGTGCTCCTGTTTATGAGCGTGAATATCGTGAGCCAGCTTATTACCAAGAATTTAAAAAATTTAATATTGATCAGGTTGAACAACCCGAAGATTTAAGAGCGGTGGCCATGCAATTATTACAGCATCCGAATATTGCTTCTAAAAGATGGATTTACGAACAGTATGATTCTATGGTTGGTACAAAAACCATGACAACGAATCGTCCTTCTGATGCAGGTATTTCAAATATTAAAGGATCAAATAGAGCGTTAGCCATGACGGTGGATTGTAATTCACGCTATGTGAATGCTGATCCTGAAATTGGAACACAGATTGCCGTTTCAGAAGCTGCACGAAATATCGTAGTTTCGGGTGGAATACCAAGTGCTGTCACCAATTGTTTAAATTTTGGAAATCCATATAATCCGGAATGTTATTGGCAATTTGTTGGGTCAATTAAAGGAATGAGTAAGGCGTGTTTGAAATTTGAAACACCGGTTACAGGTGGTAATGTTTCGTTTTATAACCAAAGTGTTATTAAAGGAAAAGAAGAACCTGTTTTTCCAACGCCAACAATTGGTATGATTGGTGTCATTAGCGATAAATCGAAGATCATGACCATGGATTTTAAATCAAAAGGTGATTTGATTTTTATTATTGGTGATTCTAAAAATGATATTTCGTCTTCAGAATATTTGGTTTCTTATCATGGAATCGAGGCTTCACCGGCGCCTTATTTTGATTTGGATGAAGAATATGAATTGCAACATACGATTAAAGGTTTAATTGCAAATCAACTCATAAACGCCGCACACGATTGTGCTGATGGTGGATTATTTGTTGCGTTAACAGAAATGGCAATGCCAAACAAACTTGGTTTTGATATTGTTTCTGATTCCGAAATTCGCGAAGATGCTTTCCTTTTTGGTGAAGCGCAAAGTAGAGTAGTGGTAACAATAAGTGAAGATCAAGAAGAAGATTTTATCGAGTTTATGATTCAGCAAGAAGTGCCATACACGTTATTAGGTCATGTCACAAAAGGCAAAATGTGCGTAGACGAAGTGCATTATGGTTATGTTGATGAAATCAAAGACGTTTATGACAATGCTTTAGGAAAGGCGTTGAGCTAGTCTTTAGGATTATAAAATTAATTGAAGGGTCGCAGCAATGTGACCCTTTTTTTATGTTCATTCTTTTCACAAATTCCGCAAATTACAAACCCTAATTCTGCAAAACACCCCCTCCGTTAAAACACCTATTTTCTCCTAAAACCCTCAGTATAAAGGCGTAGGAAACGAAGAAAAATGTAAAATAATTGCTTTTTTATTAGGATTGCGTTTTTTTTTATTTTATTGTTGCAATGTCTTAATTCGTTGGCCAAAAATTAATAAAGCCCCAAATAAATTAATTAATCTTAAATTAACCAAAATGAAAAATCAAGACGCCTACGGGTCTCGACCTGTGAAAAGGTTAAAATATGGTATGGCATTCCTTGCCTTAGTAGGAATTGGATTTGTTTCTTGTGAGAAGGAGGAGACAGTTCAAGTTCAAAATTTTACAAATACAATTGAGCAAACAAGAGCTCAAGATATTGTAATTATTGAATGCACACCGCATAGAAATTCGAAAGAATGCGAAAATGGATGGGGTTTATGCGATTGTGAGTTTTTACCAAATGCACCTTGGAAAACGGCTATTAATACAGATTTAGATGAGCTAAATAATGAAATGACTTTAGAAAGTCATAGTTTTGTGAATAATGGATATGATACGTTATTTGTAGAGTTGAACTTGGATATAGATTCTATTTGGGCACAAGCTTATGGTTATTCTAAAATTACGATCCTCTCCGGAGCCTATCTTAAAAATTCCAATCAAAGCGTTACCGTAGATGTTCAATTAACTCAATAATAATTTAGCCAAAATAGCCTTAAAATAGCTATTTTGGCTTAAACTCGTCTTATGAAACTATTAACTCAGCTTTTTCTATTTTTCCTCACGCTTAATTCGTGTATTATACATATTGTAAATGACAATGCACTTGACACAATTGATCAAGATATCATGAAGAAAATAGAAATATTATCTTCATTCGAAACAACCGATACGAGTCATATTTATGAAATTACGGGAACCCAATTGATGGAGGAACTTAATAAACATGAGGGTTCTTTGGTTTATATATTTGCAAATAACTGTTCTTCTGAAAACTGTGTTCCTTTAAATGTAATCGAAAAGTATGGACACGAAAATAATTTGAAGGTTTTTCTCGTGATGATGAGTTATTATCATGTTGAAGAATCTTTAGTGCAAAAACTAGAAAATCAACTCTTTTCAATCAATGCAGAAGAATATGGTATTTCTAAGAGCCGAAAATATATAGAAGCTTTTAAAAAAGACCTTGGTTATTATGATTATCCAACAGATGAAAAATATCCAGGAAATTACATTTTTTTTAAAGGCGATTCAATAACTTCAATTAAACATAATTTAAACGATAGGTAAAAGAAAGAAAACTTCACCAAATATAATTTTTTGGACAGACGAAGTGCATTATGGTTATGTTGATGAAATCAAAGACGTTTATGACAATGCTTTAGGAAAGGCGTTGAGCTAGTCTTTAGGATTATAAAATTAATTGAAGGGTCGCAGCAATGTGACCCTTTTT